>Ga0272446_1007382_pt1 | contig 10959 bp, 9 predicted proteins | sample YNPCB0061_FD_194587 | JGI IMG/M metagenome (GOLD analysis project Ga0272446, IMG submission 194587) | Hot spring microbial mat communities from Yellowstone National Park, WY, United States - YNP-CB-006-1 | ecosystem: Environmental > Aquatic > Thermal springs > Hot (42-90C) > Sediment | place...
ACAAACTGTAGCTCATGCCGATAAACACGGCTGGGGGTCGGTTAAGCAGATCAATCGCCGGTAAGCCAATGGTTTTCAAAAAAGTGTTGAGCACCCCTGTTGGACGCAGAATTGTAATCCAGGCATAGGAACGGAGTAAAGACGAAGTCCACAGTGGCAAAACAAAACCCACCAGCAATAGGTTGCGCCATTGCTTTGGCACAATCAGGGCAATGAAATAGGCCACCGGAAACCCCAAGACTAGACAAATGAGGGTTGTCCCCAGGGCAAACATCAGCGATCGCACAACAACCCTGAGATAGATCGGCTCCTGCACAATCTGGAGGTAGTTATCAATGCCAGAGGGATTGACAACTTGCCCTGGACGAATACCCGGTACCAGACTCAGTTGAAAAATGAGTAATACCGGAATCACCAATAGCAACCCTAACCAAACTCCCGCTGGGGCCAGCAGTGCCAGAGGTTCTAACCAGGAGGAAAAGCGACCAACAAGGGCTGGCCTGGGCTTGTCTGCAGAGGTTGATACTTGAGAAGACATAGTTTAGCCGCTCGTCAACTGGGTCCAGTACTTTTCAATCATGTCCTCCACCTTTTGGGGGAGGGGTTCTAAATTTTCGCAGCGCTCAATCACTGAGTCTGGCGGAAACAAGGCCTCATCATCCCGCAACCGGGTAGACAGTTGATCGTAAGCGGCAGCATTGGGGGTAGCAAAAAGTAAGCGCTCTGTCACCTGAGACGCCACTGCTGGTTGCAACAGGTAGTTAATCCAGGCATAGGCGGCTTCAGGATTGGGGGCATTGGCCGGAATCACAAGCGCATCAACCCACAGAGAACTGCCACTTTTGGGCACCACATACTTCAATTTAGGATTTTCCCGCGCAACCAACACGGCATCAATAGAGTAACCCATCGCGAGCCAAAGGTCTCCGGCCAGCAGCTGATCGCGCCAGGCATCAGTGGTAAACGTCGCGATCGCAGGCTTGAGTTTGGCCAAATGCTCGTAGGCTTGCTTCAACTCCCCAGGTTCCCTGGTGTTGTAGGAGAAACCCAGGGAACGCAGAGAAGCACCTATCACTTCCCGTGGCTCACTCAACAAGGTCATGCGGCGGGATAACTTGTCTTGATTTTGCCAGAGATAATCCCAGTCATCCGGCGGGGGATCCAGTTTTTCACTGTTGTAAATTAAGCCAGTCGTCCCCCAACTAATCGGCACATGGAAGCGATTGTCTGGATCGTACTGGGAATTTTGAAACCTGGTCAGAATATTTTCTAGTCCGACAATTTTTGATTTGTCTAGTTCAGCCAGTAGCTTCTGATCAATCATCTTAGCAACAGCATAGTCAGAGGGGTAGACAATGCTATAGATACTGCCCCGCCCCCCTGCCTGAAAAGTTCCCAGCATGACATCATTAGAGTCATAGGTATCTGCAATCACCCGCACCCCCGTCTGCCCCATAAACTCGTCTAGCAACACGGGGTCAATGTAGTTTGACCAAGTGTAAATTCGCAGCTCGTTGCGATCGCTCGTCCTCGGCACATCCTGGCGCACTTCTGCCAAAGTCCAACCACAACCACTGAGCAGCGTTCCTGAAAGAGCCGTGAGAGAACCTGCAAGAAACTGACGACGAGAAGACCAAAAGGGCGATCGAGGCATAGGGAAAGGCCAGTACCAGATAGGGAGAGGAACAATTAGCAGCTTAGCCGCTCAATCTACGGCTCTTCGCGAGGTAAGGCCAGACAATCACGATAGGCCCACTGTACATACATCGGGGTATCCAACCCTGGGCAATCTGTCACAGTATTTGGCTGCATCACCGTCAGGCGATCGCCCGACCGTAACTCAACCTGATAATGCACATGGGTGCCCAGGTACATGACATTCTGCAAACGTCCCTCGTACCAGTTCACCTGAGTATCACTGGGCGGGCTAAGGCTCACTCGAATCTTTTCTGGACGCACACTCACCACTACCCGCCCCGAAGTCAACGCCGCCCCGCTTTCTGAAGGTTTGGCCGTCATCTTCAAACCTCGCTCGGTCGTAATCCAGAGCATATTCGGGTGATAGCCCTCCACCTTACCGTGAAATAGATTCGTATCCCCAATAAAATCAGCTACAAAAGAAGTCCGAGGCTGCTCGTAGATATGGTCAGGGGTATCTACTTGCTCAAGCTGTCCCTGATTCATTACACCAATGCGGTCAGAAAGGCTGAGCGCTTCCTCCTGATCGTGGGTCACCATGACAAAGGTCAGCCCTAATTCACGATGGAGCGTCGCCAACTCGACCTGCATTTCTTTGCGCAATTTCAGGTCAAGGGCTCCTAAGGGTTCATCCAAGAGCAAAACAGCGGGCCGATTGACCAAGGCTCGGGCTAACGCCACCCGTTGTTGCTGTCCTCCAGAAAGCTGGCTCGGCAAACGATTCGTAAATTTCTCCATTTTTACCAGTTTCAGCGCATCCCCAACCCGCTCCTCAATCTCCCGATTTTGCCGTTGCTTCAAGCGCAGACCAAAGGCAACATTTTCAGCCACGGTGAGATGGCTGAATAATGCATAACTTTGAAAAACAGTATTCACTGGACGGCGATAGGGAGGCACCTGATTCATACTGACTCCTTGAATGAGCACCTGCCCTGCCGAGGGACTTTCAAAACCGGCAATCATGCGGAGTGTCGTTGTTTTGCCACACCCAGAGGGGCCAAGGATACTAAAAAATTCTCCCTGACGAATGTTTAGATCAACACCCCGCACCGCAGCCTCACTGCCGTAGAACTTAAAGACATCGCGCAACTCAACATCAAAGCCCGTGTCAGTGGTAGCGTGTCGATTTTGCCCAAAGGTTTGAGACATAGTGACGAGTTCCTAGGGGAGTAGCATCCTGGCGGAAAAGATAACAGCTTCGCTGGCTGCAAGCGTAGCAGACATGCGTTTTGTTAAAAGGGAGCTAAAGAGGGGAAATTATCCTAAAACTCAGCTGGGGTTAGCCATTCCTACAGCTACATAGGAATTTGGGTTTATTGTAGCTGGCTCGATTGGTCGAATACACGCTGATAAATAATGTTTAGAAAAGTTAAGGGCGACGTTATTCCTTTGTTTTTCCTTTAGTAGGAAGGCTTTCAACCCAATCTGGCGAAGCTTGAACCGCTGCAGGTCAGCCTCGGTATGGCGATCGCTTGGTATAATCACAGCTTCAAGATGTTTTAATACTTCCGTGACGAATGAATCGTCTGTCGGAATCGATTTAAGGAGATTAAGGAGATCCCTCAAATTGATAAAATCCATTTCTTGGGTATTTTGAGGGTTTTCCACCCATTAAAACAGTCTTGACCGACTAATCGACTCAATCAATAACGTGGACAGGTTGAAGACCTCAATTGATTGGCTCATCGCTCTCCCACCTTGTGTTTTGACCCTATGACCCTGACTCGCCCATCTTCAGTAAAGGTACCTCCTAATCAGTTTAATCTGCCCAACATGACGCGCACGGTTGGGCGATCGTTTCAAGCAGTAATCGTCATGGGAATCATCTCAACCCTGCTGCTAGGGGGGGTTGGCAGTCGTCTCGTCTATCTACAGCTCGTGCAAGGTGTCGCTAATCGCCGCCTCGCTGATAATAACCGCATCCGCCTGATTCCAAAGCAACCCGAACGTGGCCGAATTTTAGATCGGCAGGGTCGCACTTTGGCGGGCAATCGTCTATCGCATTCGGTCTTTCTTTGGCCCCTCGCCCGCAAGAAAGGCGATTGGAATGCCACGATTAAGCGCCTATCTGAGATTCTCAAGATACCGGAAGCCGATATTTACAAACGCCTAGAGCAAGCTGGCTATAACTCCCCCGAATTGCTCCGGATTGCTCGGGGTATCAGTCCGGCGCAGGTGACCGCGCTGGCAGAATATGGCAGCCAGATGGAGGGGGTAGTTGTGGATGCACAGGCCGTCCGCTATTACCCCAACGGCGATTTAGCGGCTCATGTCATCGGCTATACCGGAGAGATGAGTGATGAGCAGCTAGCGCGCCGCAAGAAAGATGGCTATCGCCTCGGGGATGTCATTGGGCAAATGGGAGTCGAAAAGTCTTTTGAGAGCCAATTGCGCGGAGAATGGGGGGGACAACAGGTAGAAGTCGATGGTTCTGGGCAGGTAGTCCGCATCTTAGGCCGTAAGCCCACCCGCGCTGGCCAGGATGTCACCCTGACCTTAGATCTAGAGCTGCAAAAGGCGGCGGAACGGGCCCTCGGTAATCGCAAAGGGGCGATTGTGGCCCTTGACCCTAATAATGGGGCAGTTCTGGCAATGGTCAGCCGTCCAGCCTTTGACCCCAATTTGTTCTCGACACGCATTACAGACGCCCAATGGAGGCAACTACAAAGTGCCGATCACCCCTTTGTGAATCGGGCGATCCAGGCGTTTCAACCCGCTAGCACGTTTAAGATTGTGACTACGGTAGCGGCGCTAGAGTCGGGTGGGTATGACCCTGGAACGGTGCTGCCCACTTACCCCTCAATGATGATTGGCGGGCTTGAGTTTAATGATTGGAACCGGGCAGGATTTGGGCCACTCACCTTTCCCGGTGCGATGGCGATGAGTAGTGATACGTTTTTTTACCAAGTTGCGATCGCCATTGGCAGCGAAACATTAATAGATTGGACAAGACGGTTTGGTTTTGGCCAAAAGACGGGAATTGAACTGGGCGTCGAAGAATCTCCAGGGTTGGTGCCTGATCGGGAGTGGAAGCGCAAAGAAGTCAATCTGGACTGGTTTGTGGGCGATACGGTGAATATGTCAATTGGGCAGGGTTACCTGCTCACCAGCCCCCTCCAGGTTGGGGTGATGTTTGCGGTACCGGCTAATGGTGGCTACCTGGTTAAACCCCATCTCCTTAAGGACAATGAAGTCTCTAAGAGCTGGCGAGAGAGCCTCAACCTGAAACCTTCGACTGTCCGTATCCTCCAAGAAGGGTTGCGGGGGGTAGTGACCTATGGCACTGGGCAGGGGGTTGCAGCCAGTTCGATTCCAGCGATCGCGGGCAAGAGCGGCACCTCTGAAGATATGGGAGAAGGCTCAGACACTTGGTTTGGGGCCTATGCCCCAGCAGAGACTCCAGAAATCGTGGTTGTTGCCTTTGGGGAGAAAACGGGTGGCGGCGGTGGCTCTGTGATGGCTCCAATTGTGCGCCAAGTATTAGAGGCTTACTTTAAGCTGAAAAACCAACCCCCGCCCTCAACGTCTTCTCTAGCTGTGCCGGCAGCCAAGGCAGAAGATTCCGAAGAGTAGCGCTGTCAAAGGGTTTTCAGCCTATGGCTGAAGGCCAGAACCGGAAGCTGGGTTCACACTGGCATTTGTCTGGTCAGATGATCGGGTGCAATCAACCCTAGTTCAACTGACCTAGCATATCGCTTTGCTCAGAAAGCTGAGGACAAAACCAAGTGCTTAACCCCAATGCTGGGCGGGCTTTCTGACTCGCCGCGTCCTGTTTCTCATGGCGACGGCCATAGCACCTCCAACAAAACCCTTAAGGAAGTTCCGTGATGTCCTTTTTCTGTGCTATTTCTGCAAAGGCTTAGTTGCGCGAGGAACGATATGCACCCAGAGATTTCAAAATCAAATGCTGCCACCCTTTGTAAGAGAAAACCCCGTCCCTGGTATTCCCATTTCTCTGCTTTCTGGCAATTTTGTCGCCCCCACACGATTGTCGGCACAAGTTTGAGTGTTTGGGGCCTTTATCTAATTGCGATCGCCCTAGAGAACAGCCCATCAGTAACCGATCTAGGTCTGGCATGGGTCGCCTGTCTTTGCGGCAATATCTACATCGTTGGCTTAAATCAGTTGGAAGACATAGCGATTGACCACATCAATAAACCCCACTTACCCTTGCCAGCCAAACAATTTTCTCGGCGGCAGGCAACCGTCATTGTGGGAATTACGGGCAGTCTGGCAATCGTTCTAGCGGCGTTAGGTAGCTGGGCCTTACTCGGAGTTGTAGGGCTAAGCTTGCTGATTGGTACAGCCTATTCTTTACCCCCTATTCGGCTGAAACGATTTCCCCTACCCGCTGCTATTTGCATCCTGACGGTACGGGGAATGATCGTCAACCTAGGCCTTTACCTCCATTTTGGTTCGTTGCCGTTTCCCCCGTTGATTTGGGTACTGACCCTCTTTGTTGTCGGGTTTACGGTAGCTATCGCTTTATACAAGGATATTCCAGATATAGAGGGCGATCGCCACTATCACATTCGCACCTTTACTCTTGAGCTAGGCCAGCGCGCGGTGTTTTGGTTGGCGATCGGGATTTTGATGATCTGTTACGTCGGCGTTATTGCTGTAGCCCTGCTGGGATTACGAGATGTCCATGGCGGCTTTCTGATTGCCTCGCACCTGGCGGCTATGGCTCTTTTAGGCTGGCGCTGCCAGGCGATTGATTTAAGTAGCAAATCGGCAATTAGCCGTAGCTACCAATTTATCTGGAAGTTGTTCTACTTAGAGTATTGCCTGTTTCCGTTGGCCTGCTGGCTCGAGAAAGGCTGAGACCGATTTAAACCAATAATTCAGCAACCCGATTCAACCCTTCGCACTGCAAAGCTTCTGCCAGTTCAAAATCGCGAATCCAAAATGGTATGAGATGCAAACACATCCATTTTCTGATTAAGCTCGTATTTGGCTTAAGAATAGAAATTCAATCAAGCGGTAGAGTCGGGTTCTCCCTGGGATTTAGCAACCCAATCAGGATTGCAGACTTCTACCTGACTAAGCAACGCGCGCCAACAAACCTGGCCAGATCAAGAAGAGCCTCTCAAAATCCAGAAATCACAAAGATCCTGGTTTTCAGCCGTTTCTTAGGCAACATTCAGCTTTATCCGCTAAACAAAAGCTTAAGCGGTGCGGCCTAGCTTGGATGTTGCCGTCTTTAATAGACCCGGTAACAGCCACCTGTATGGCCTGGTTAACCTGATTAAGCACATTGAAATCTGTTGTGGCCCCATCGACGAGCCATCGGGTCTGGGCTGGAGTCAGGTTTAGAGAGGTTTCATATTGATCAATTGAACCTGCTACTTTGTTGGTGTTTGCTGCTGTTAGACCATTGTTTTGCCCCGGAGATGTTTTACCCCAGAGAGGTGTTGCATGCTAGAGATTAAAGACGTACTTTGGCTGATCCATCCGGCGATCGCGGTTGCTTGGGTCTTCCCCCTGATTGGGATCGCTGTTTACAAATCCATTCAAACTCGTCAACGCCGCCTCCAGGTAGCAGATGGGGGTAAAAGTAAAATCCCCCCCGTTGTCGGGAATGAGCATGTCCAGGTTGGGCGATGGTTAAGTGCCTCTGTTGTGGGTATCGCTCTTATCGGTATTGCCCATCCTATTTTCACTAAAATGGCGGCCAAGAATACGTTTGCCACTGAACCAGGACGTGTTCTCTTTGTGTTAGCGATGTTCGCCCTGACGGTTGCTTCATTTGTTTTTCTATTGCAAGCGAGACCAAAGCTTTGGCGGGCAATTTTTGCCACTTTGACTGGTATGGGCGTGATTTTGCTTGGCTCCCAGCCTGAGGTCTATCGCCGGGGAGAGTTGAAAGATCTATTCAATCCAGACGCATTCAAAGAAATTGTGGTCTCCCACTACTACTACGGCATCCTTGTCACAATGTTGATGATCTTTTCCCTGGCAATTGTTCAAGATATTTATCAAGACCGTAAAAACCGCTGGCGCAAGGTTCATATCGTCCTGAATTCCCTGGCAACTTTATTATTTATCAGCCAGGCGATTACTGGCAGCCGCGATCTGCTGGAGATTCCCCTGAGTTGGCAAAGTCCCTACGTTGAGCAGCTCTACATTAAACAGTGCAAAGAGCAGCCCTGCATCATCGAACCGGCACCAGCACAGCCTACTCAACCAACTCCTTAACCCAATGGTGCAATCACAAACAAAGTAGAGTGGCGCAATCCCAAAGTCTTAGGAGTTTTTGGGATTTTAGGTAAAGACTCAGATTGATTTGCTTAACAGATAACCTGTGAATTGCTAAATCGCTCTGCTGTTTTCAGACTCATTTTTGGGTGTGGCTGATACGATTTGGACTCATTCATGTCGCCCATTGTATCTGCCCTGAACGGGTCTTCCGCATCCTTGGTGATAAGTGTCGTTTTGGTCAGAAAGCTGAGGACAAAACCAACGGCTCAATCAGCATGCTGGGTAAGCTTTCTGACTCGCTCATTCTCAAGGAAATCGAACCTTCTGGGTTGTTTTGGGGGTAAGAAAACGGGAGAAAGAGTTCCCTACCGTTCAACGTTGCGATCCACACTCAGGGCGATCGCAGGATGAATCGACTGCACAAATTGCAGGAGTATGATTCCATTTCCTCCACTTAAGTCAATAACACATTGCCTTTGCTCTTACCTTTCGCTTTTTCTTCCCTGTCCCCCTCTTCTCCTAGAATGCTATTGGTAATTTGCTAGTTGGAGACGCATTGTGGACTTATCGCTAATTCCGGCTCAACCGAAACCAGATTTGCTAAACGTCCTGATTGAAATTCCTGGCGGTAGTAAGAATAAGTATGAGTTTGATAAAGAGATGAATGCGTTCGCTCTTGATCGCGTGCTCTACTCGTCTGTGCGCTACCCCTACGATTATGGTTTTGTGCCTAACACCCTTGCCGACGATGGGGATCCCCTTGATGGCATGGTGTTGATGGACGAGCCAACTTTTCCTGGGTGTGTCATTGCAGCCCGTCCAATTGGTATGCTGGAAATGATTGATGGTGGCGATCGCGACGAAAAAATCCTCTGTGTTCCTGCTAAAGATCCTCGCTACGCTCAAGTGAAGTCTTTGGCCGATGTTGCCCCCCATCGCCTGGATGAGATCGCTGAGTTTTTTAGAACCTATAAAAACCTGGAGAAGAAAGTCACTGAAATCTTAGGTTGGAAAGACATTGAGCATGTTACGCCTTTGGTTGAACAATGTGTTAAGGCCGCTGCTGCCAAGTAGTCCTATCTCCATATCAGCACGAAGCTTAGGAAGTGATTTCTAGGCTTTGTGTTGTCGGAAACGGCTATATTAGTCATCAAAGGATAATGCTTTGACAATGTTGTTCCTGATGGAGCATGGCTTACTTCAGACAACATTGTCATCATTTAGTGCGATCAAGATTCGTGATCTGTCAATATTGTTCTAATGGGCCAGCAATTCTCAAAATATCCAAGAATTGGGGTTGGTTGATTTGAGGAATGCCTCAAATCCATCCTCACAAACAAACAGGGTGTCATTGTTTGAGCTGTCAGCTCATTCTCAGGAACTTCCTCAACCATGCAGCGCACGCTCCTTTTCGCTAAGATCCACAACTGCACGTTAACGGCTGCCAACCTAAATTATGTAGGCAGCATTAGCATTGATGCTAGTTTGATGCGTGCAGCGGGTATTCTACCCTATGAGCAGGTGCAGGTTGTAAATATCTCGAATGGGGAACGGCTCATCACCTATGCAATCGCTGCGCCAGCCTATTCTGGTGCGATTGAGTTAAACGGAGCAGCCGCTCGTTTAGGGGTACCTGGCGATCGCGTCATTATTATGACTTATGCTCAGTTCAACGATCACGAGTTAGAAAACTATTCGCCAACTGTTGTTTTTGTGAACGCACAAAACGATTTGGTAGAGGTGAGACAGTACACCGATTATTTAGAAGACCCGCACTTGATTGGCAATGGCAAACCTTGACCCTACTCCTTCCCAACCTCTCACTGAGGCAAGCGTGATTGAAGAACACCCTTCACCTGATTTTGTTGTGCAGTTTTGGGGAGTTCGAGGCAGCATCCCCGCACCAGGAGCAGAGACGGTTCGCTACGGAGGCAATACTTCCTGTGTCGAAATGCGCGTCAATGGTAAGCGTTTAATTTTTGATGGTGGCACAGGGCTGAGGGTTTTGGGCAAGACGTTGCTCAAACAAATGCCGGTTGAAGCCTATCTGTTTTTTACCCATTCCCATTGGGATCATATTCAAGGCTTTCCCTTCTTTGTTCCGGCTTTTGTTAAGGGCAATTGTTTCCACATCTATGGGGCGATCGCTCCCAATGGAGCAACGATGAAGCAACGTCTCCATGATCAAATGCTGCACCCCAACTTTCCAGTGCCGATGCAGGTGATGCAGTCAGATCTCAAGTTTTATGATCTGTTCCCTGGCGATGTGATGCAGTTAGGAGAAATTACCATTGAGACGGGTGCTCTCAACCATCCAAATACAGCCATGGGCTACCGTATTACCTGGAATGGACGCACGGTCGTTTACGCCACTGATACAGAGCACTACCCGGATCGGCTCGATGAAAACCTGCTACACCTAGCCAGGGAGGCAGACATTCTAATCTACGATGCTTGCTATACCGATGAGGAATACCACGACCCCAAAGCGCCGAAAGTTGGCTGGGGCCACTCGACCTGGCAAGAAGCGGTGAAACTGGCGAAGGCCGCAGGGGTGAAGAAGGCAGTGATTTTTCACCACGATCCCAACCATTCCGACGACTTTTTAGATGATGTAGAAGCCCAGGTGCAGTCTGTATTTCCCAATAGCATCCTAGCCAGGGAAGGGATGATTTTGCCGGTGGTATAGCCCAGCCCGCTCCTCCGTATCCCACTTTTTCGAGCCGGTCTCTGAGAGAGGCGAGTTTTGGCTTTGGGAGAAAGTTAAGAATTTAGGTATCGCTTTGCTCAGAAAGCTGAGAACAAAACCAAGTGTTCAACCACCCATGCTAGGTCAGCTTTCTGACTCGTTTCTCAGGGCGACGGCCATAGCTGAGGGTCAAAGGCATAGAGCTGCGATCGCCACACCTCGTAGCCAGCCCGACTAAGATGCAAGCCATCTGTGGTCAGCTTAAGCTGCAAATCGCCCTTCTCGTCAAGAAAATGGGGAAATAAGTCTAAAAACTCAACACCCTCCTCCTCGGCCATGCGCTGCAAGCGATCGTTCAAGCGGCGAATTTC
>Ga0272446_1007383_pt1 | contig 10957 bp, 9 predicted proteins | sample YNPCB0061_FD_194587 | JGI IMG/M metagenome (GOLD analysis project Ga0272446, IMG submission 194587) | Hot spring microbial mat communities from Yellowstone National Park, WY, United States - YNP-CB-006-1 | ecosystem: Environmental > Aquatic > Thermal springs > Hot (42-90C) > Sediment | place...
TGCCAGGTTTCAAAGCCCTTCAACCAGCCGAAAATGAGCAGAAATCGCTGAAATATCGTCTATCGTCTATCAGATATCGGCTATTTAGAAGTTTCAGTGCTCTTCAGCGAGCCGAAAATTCCTCAACCGACCGGAACCGTTACCGCAACAAACTGTTACGGCTGTTTCAGTGCTCTTCAGCGAGCCGAAAATTCCTCAACAGTCGCAGCGGATGGCTTGCATTCAACGACCAGTGGGTTTCAGTGCTCTTCAGCGAGCCGAAAATTCCTCAACACGAAAGCGCATTTAAGACCGTAGCCAGCAATTGAGTTTCAGTGCTCTTCAGCGAGCCGAAAATTCCTCAACCGTTCACCGCGCTGCGCGGCGGCGGGTTGTCGGGTGTTTCAGTGCTCTTCAGCGAGCCGAAAATTCCTCAACTTTACTGCCCGTCTCGTCCAAAAACGTGTATGTGAGTTTCAGTGCTCTTCAGCGAGCCGAAAATTCCTCAACGTATGAACTCGATGTCATTGGCGAATCCGATCCGATGTTTCAGTGCTCTTCAGCGAGCCGAAAATTCCTCAACCACGAAAGCGCATTTAAGACCGTAGCCAGCAATTGAGTTTCAGTGCTCTTCAGCGAGCCGAAAATTCCTCAACAACGTCAAGCGTGAGCACTTAGCGAGTGAATACGTAGTTTCAGTGCTCTTCAGCGAGCCGAAAATTCCTCAACCGCCCGAATCGGATTTGTACGCGATCCGTGATATGTGTTTCAGTGCTCTTCAGCGAGCCGAAAATTCCTCAACGCGGTTGTGGTACTGACAGGTTGAAATCGTACCTGTCGTTTCAGTGCTCTTCAGCGAGCCGAAAATTCCTCAACTCCGATCCCCGTTCAGACCGGATGCAGCGCATTCGGAGTTTCAGTGCTCTTCAGCGAGCCGAAAATTCCTCAACTAAGCGTGCGAATGACCGGCGTTAACCTGAACGTGTCGTTTCAGTGCTCTTCAGCGAGCCGAAAATTCCTCAACGCAGGCGGCGCGCCTGATCTGCACGAGGCGCAAGAACGTTTCAGTGCTCTTCAGCGAGCCGAAAATTCCTCAACGCGTTCACCGCGCTGCGCGGCGGCGGGTTGTCGGGTGTTTCAGTGCTCTTCAGCGAGCCGAAAATTCCTCAACGTTATCTGTTGTAGAGGCGCATTTGCCCGCCGTCATGTTTCAGTGCTCTTCAGCGAGCCGAAAATTCCTCAACCACGACAAACGGCGGCTTCATCCTCGTCTTCGAGGGTTTCAGTGCTCTTCAGCGAGCCGAAAATTCCTCAACGCGACGTATTCGGAAACTCGGCGTTCTTTGATGAGACGTTTCAGTGCTCTTCAGCGAGCCGAAAATTCCTCAACTCCCTTTCTCACCTTAGCGCGTTCACAAAATCATCCGTTTCAGTGCTCTTCAGCGAGCCGAAAATTCCTCAACCCAGAGATAAGTTGCCGGAACTCGTTGCCCGGCTCGGGTTTCAGTGCTCTTCAGCGAGCCGAAAATTCCTCAACCGGATAAGCGCGGGCTAGTGGCGCTGGATGTCAACGGTTTCAGTGCTCTTCAGCGAGCCGAAAATTCCTCAACTGTCGGTCTCGGTTTCCGGGCGTGGTTGGTTATCAGGGTTTCAGTGCTCTTCAGCGAGCCGAAAATTCCTCAACTTGATCGCGCCGAACCGTTGATTGATCTCCGGTGCGAGTTTCAGTGCTCTTCAGCGAGCCGAAAATTCCTCAACACACGAACCCTATGATCATCAGCGTGACCGGCAGCCGTTTCAGTGCTCTTCAGCGAGCCGAAAATTCCTCAACGTGGCTGACGCGCGACGGGCTGCTCGTCTACGAACGGTTTCAGTGCTCTTCAGCGAGCCGAAAATTCCTCAACATGTCGGGATGGGGCGCGGCGTCGCGGATACGGCGAGTTTCAGTGCTCTTCAGCGAGCCGAAAATTCCTCAACCCTTCACACAACCGTTGGACAAAGTGACCTACGGCGCGCGTTTCAGTGCTCTTCAGCGAGCCGAAAATTCCTCAACAACCAAGGCAGTTCTTGGGCGCTGCTGAGCGCTTCGGCGTTTCAGTGCTCTTCAGCGAGCCGAAAATTCCTCAACACGGTTCCAGATACGTGCGATTGACGTGCCGTGAATGTTTCAGTGCTCTTCAGCGAGCCGAAAATTCCTCAACACGGAACCGGAGTAAAACCCGGACTAGCGAGCATGTCCGTTTCAGTGCTCTTCAGCGAGCCGAAAATTCCTCAACCGATCTGGGCGGCTGGCGCGCGATCGCGGCGTCGTAGTTTCAGTGCTCTTCAGCGAGCCGAAAATTCCTCAACCGTATGCAACGTAGTCGACCAGCATATACATCAACCGTTTCAGTGCTCTTCAGCGAGCCGAAAATTCCTCAACGTCGTACCGCGCACGACGGGCGCACTGGCGACATAGAGTTTCAGTGCTCTTCAGCGAGCCGAAAATTCCTCAACCGACACCCCAGCCGTCGAACACGTACGGGTAGACACCCGTTTCAGTGCTCTTCAGCGAGCCGAAAATTCCTCAACCACGTTCGGAGTGCATCATTACCTCTACTATGTTCAGGGTTTCAGTGCTCTTCAGCGAGCCGAAAATTCCTCAACGTCAATAGCAGGGTCGAACGCAAAGGCCGAACAATCGTTTCAGTGCTCTTCAGCGAGCCGAAAATTCCTCAACGCGCTATACGCTCGTGCCCCTCACGCCGCCTCCCGGGTTTCAGTGCTCTTCAGCGAGCCGAAAATTCCTCAAAGGTTGCGGCGCTCCAGACTCTTGTTGCACAGATATGTTTCAGTGCTCTTCAGCGAGCCGAAAATTCCTCAAGTGACAAAATGAACGTGCTTATCTCATATCCTGATGTTTCAGTGCTCTTCAGCGAGCCGAAAATTCCTCAATCGCGCGGGGTGCGCGGGGTTCCCGCTGGCGTCGCGGGTTTCAGTGCTCTTCAGCGAGCCGAAAATTCCTCAATCATCGACGGATGAGCGAAACCGACCATAGTCGTAGGTTTCAGTGCTCTTCAGCGAGCCGAAAATTCCTCAACGAAATCCGGGAACGCATCCCGCATGCCGTACCGCTCGTTTCAGTGCTCTTCAGCGAGCCGAAAATTCCTCAATCGGATAGTCGCAATAGTACGCAACGGCGTCCGGGTGTTTCAGTGCTCTTCAGCGAGCCGAAAATTCCTCAACCAGCCCACACCGCCTCAGCGCCGCCCATAGACGGATGTTTCAGTGCTCTTCAGCGAGCCGAAAATTCCTCAAACGGAGTCGGCGCGCCAGACGTGCGCACCCAGATAGTTTCAGTGCTCTTCAGCGAGCCGAAAATTCCTCAAAAGCGCCCGGTGTCCGCCCCGGCGATTTTGAGATGCGTTTCAGTGCTCTTCAGCGAGCCGAAAATTCCTCAAAATTCGGATGATTTTGTGACTGTACTGAGGTGAGGAGTTTCAGTGCTCTTCAGCGAGCCGAAAATTCCTCAATCCCGCGTCCTCGTTGTCCAACGACCAGAACTCGACGTTTCAGTGCTCTTCAGCGAGCCGAAAATTCCTCAAAGTCGCCGTTCCGCCTCGTCTGCGAGTTCGTTCCAGCGTTTCAGTGCTCTTCAGCGAGCCGAAAATTCCTCAACGAGCAGTGATTGAACCGCGTTGAGCGCTTCATCGGTTTCAGTGCTCTTCAGCGAGCCGAAAATTCCTCAATCAACGTCAAGCGTGATCACCTTGCAAGCCCGTACACAGTTTCAGTGCTCTTCAGCGAGCCGAAAATTCCTCAACAAATGAGATGGACATATGCTTCTCCTCGCCTGAATGTTTCAGTGCTCTTCAGCGAGCCGAAAATTCCTCAATTCCAGTCTGCATCGTTCTCAGGAACCGCGTTGTCGGTTTCAGTGCTCTTCAGCGAGCCGAAAATTCCTCAATACATCCGTCACCTCACAGCACGCGCGTCCAGTTGGAGTTTCAGTGCTCTTCAGCGAGCCGAAAATTCCTCAAGTGCTGGTCGATAAGATCGCCGGGTTTGTGGATCGGTTTCAGTGCTCTTCAGCGAGCCGAAAATTCCTCAATCCGTCGATGCCGCGACATACGCATCTGCGGCGTGCGTTTCAGTGCTCTTCAGCGAGCCGAAAATTCCTCAACGCCCCGCGTTTTCGTACGCCAGATCGCGGCGCGGCGTTTCAGTGCTCTTCAGCGAGCCGAAAATTCCTCAATGCAGTACAACAGCGCCGTCGTACCCGTCCAGCGCCGTTTCAGTGCTCTTCAGCGAGCCGAAAATTCCTCAAGCAAGCACGTCTGCGGCTATCGGCTGGATAAACCTCCGTTTCAGTGCTCTTCAGCGAGCCGAAAATTCCTCAACCTTCCGCCGCCGCCGCGACGAGTTGCGTCAAATAGTTTCAGTGCTCTTCAGCGAGCCGAAAATTCCTCAAGACCTGATCCAGCCGCTGAACTATGAAATGCTGGTCGTTTCAGTGCTCTTCAGCGAGCCGAAAATTCCTCAACGCCTTTACGAGACTGGCGATTTCGTCTCGGTAATCGTTTCAGTGCTCTTCAGCGAGCCGAAAATTCCTCAAGCTACGCTATGCGCGTCGTATCCGTCCTATCGCACAGTTTCAGTGCTCTTCAGCGAGCCGAAAATTCCTCAAGCTGCCGGAAACCGACGCGGCTGAGGTGCTGGATAAGGTTTCAGTGCTCTTCAGCGAGCCGAAAATTCCTCAACCGTACCGGTTTGACGCAATGCAAGAGGCAGCTTTTGTTTCAGTGCTCTTCAGCGAGCCGAAAATTCCTCAAGATGGTGTGTTGACGCCGGAACAGGAGGAACTTGAGTTTCAGTGCTCTTCAGCGAGCCGAAAATTCCTCAATAGAAAGGGGTAAGCAATGCTACGCGCTGATTACCGTTTCAGTGCTCTTCAGCGAGCCGAAAATTCCTCAAAATGAATGGAGAACTCGTGTGGCGCTACTCTGCAGAGTTTCAGTGCTCTTCAGCGAGCCGAAAATTCCTCAATCTACCGTCGGGATATGCGTATCAACGAGAAACGTGTGTTTCAGTGCTCTTCAGCGAGCCGAAAATTCCTCAACGGTGGCGCTTGCGCGGCGCGCCATTGCCACGCTCCGTTTCAGTGCTCTTCAGCGAGCCGAAAATTCCTCAAACTCTCGGTAGCGCGCATTGATGTACAAGTCACACGTTTCAGTGCTCTTCAGCGAGCCGAAAATTCCTCAATCGAGAGGTTGAACGTTTTGCAGTCAAAGCGACCGTGTTTCAGTGCTCTTCAGCGAGCCGAAAATTCCTCAAATGTGACAATATCTGTCGCAAGTCGTACAGTAGAGGTTTCAGTGCTCTTCAGCGAGCCGAAAATTCCTCAAGTGTTCTGCTTTCCACTTGTGCGGATACTCTCGTTCGTTTCAGTGCTCTTCAGCGAGCCGAAAATTCCTCAACCGAAAAGCGATTGTAGATTACGGATTTACAATAAAAGTTTCAGTGCTCTTCAGCGAGCCGAAAATTCCTCAAGCGGCTTTTGGGTAGCCTACGTTCCAGATCGCGATCGTTTCAGTGCTCTTCAGCGAGCCGAAAATTCCTCAATTAACCTGAACGTGTCAGGCAGACAGCATCCAAGGTTTCAGTGCTCTTCAGCGAGCCGAAAATTCCTCAATGTTGATGAGGACGCCGATCCCGCTCTCAACGTGATCGTTTCAGTGCTCTTCAGCGAGCCGAAAATTCCTCAAGTACCTCGATTTGTACTGCGTCGTCAAAGCGAAAAGTTTCAGTGCTCTTCAGCGAGCCGAAAATTCCTCAATCGTGGTCGGCGACGGCGACGCGGTTGACGTCGAGAGTTTCAGTGCTCTTCAGCGAGCCGAAAATTCCTCAACTTTGCTGCCGTATTCGCCGACGCTTGCGACGCGCCGTTTCAGTGCTCTTCAGCGAGCCGAAAATTCCTCAATTTCCTCAAACAACGAAGGGGCGCTTCGGCGAACGTTTCAGTGCTCTTCAGCGAGCCGAAAATTCCTCAACCAATCTCTCGTAAGGAGGAGATATGACCAAACCAGGTTTCAGTGCTCTTCAGCGAGCCGAAAATTCCTCAATAGACATTATCCGCCCACTCAACTATGAGTTGCTGATGTTTCAGTGCTCTTCAGCGAGCCGAAAATTCCTCAACACCGACGGCTCCCAAAGATAGAGCAATTCTGTTTCGTTTCAGTGCTCTTCAGCGAGCCGAAAATTCCTCAATGCCGGGCGTCTCGGTCGGAGTCGGGGTACGCGTCAGTTTCAGTGCTCTTCAGCGAGCCGAAAATTCCTCAATCGAGAGAAAAGAAAAGCGCCCCGCGTTTGGTGCGGTTTCAGTGCTCTTCAGCGAGCCGAAAATTCCTCAATGTTTGTCGCCGTAACGGTTCCGGTCGCGTTCAATCGTTTCAGTGCTCTTCAGCGAGCCGAAAATTCCTCAACAAGACCGTCACCCTCGGTGACACGCTCTCTGACGGTTTCAGTGCTCTTCAGCGAGCCGAAAATTCCTCAAATCTTGTGATTATCGATGAGATCGAGCAGGTGCTGAGTTTCAGTGCTCTTCAGCGAGCCGAAAATTCCTCAACTGGCGCACCAGCGAGACGCGATGCCCCACCGACAATGTTTCAGTGCTCTTCAGCGAGCCGAAAATTCCTCAAAACACCAGTTCCGTATACGCAGCGGGCAGCGGCGCGGTTTCAGTGCTCTTCAGCGAGCCGAAAATTCCTCAATTTAGAACGGGACTTCATCGATTTGCTTTTCCTTCGTTTCAGTGCTCTTCAGCGAGCCGAAAATTCCTCAACGCTGCATATCGGGTTGTACGGAACCAGCGGCTGCGTTTCAGTGCTCTTCAGCGAGCCGAAAATTCCTCAATCGTATCATCCGCTGCGCGCCGCGCTGCGCCGCACGGTTTCAGTGCTCTTCAGCGAGCCGAAAATTCCTCAATCACCGCAATCACCGACCCGAAGCGCGGCTTGGTCGTTTCAGTGCTCTTCAGCGAGCCGAAAATTCCTCAATAGCGCCCGACCGACGCTGAGCGCTCGCGGTTTGAACAGGTTTCAGTGCTCTTCAGCGAGCCGAAAATTCCTCAATATTTCCGGCAGCAGTTGGGGCGCATCCGCAACCCGCGTTTCAGTGCTCTTCAGCGAGCCGAAAATTCCTCAATCCCTCGATGTCAATCGAGACGCCGGTGCCGACGGAGTTTCAGTGCTCTTCAGCGAGCCGAAAATTCCTCAAGATAACGCGCTGCGCAAACTGCTTCCTCCAACGCAGGTTTCAGTGCTCTTCAGCGAGCCGAAAATTCCTCAATCGCTTCCGGCGGATTGATGACCGAGTTGAGCAGTACGGTTTCAGTGCTCTTCAGCGAGCCGAAAATTCCTCAACTCGCCGTCAACGAGCAGAAAATCGAGCGCGGCGTGTTTCAGTGCTCTTCAGCGAGCCGAAAATTCCTCAAATAGGATACGGCGTTGCGTCCAGTCCTCAAGCGCAAGTTTCAGTGCTCTTCAGCGAGCCGAAAATTCCTCAAACACCCGCGATTACATCGCCCGCGCGGTCGCCGCGGTTTCAGTGCTCTTCAGCGAGCCGAAAATTCCTCAATATTCTCGGCGCGTGCTGGGAAGAGGAAAACAGCAGGTTTCAGTGCTCTTCAGCGAGCCGAAAATTCCTCAATGGAAAGAGACCGAGCGGTCGTTCTACCGAATGACCGAGTTTCAGTGCTCTTCAGCGAGCCGAAAATTCCTCAACAGTGCGCTCTGAAACGTCGCAGCAACGTCAACGCGTTTCAGTGCTCTTCAGCGAGCCGAAAATTCCTCAATTAAAAGCCAGCGTTTGACGAACGTCGCCTTCCCCGCGTTTCAGTGCTCTTCAGCGAGCCGAAAATTCCTCAAATGTTCGCGCAGCGCCCGACTGACGCCGAGCGGTCGGTTTCAGTGCTCTTCAGCGAGCCGAAAATTCCTCAACTATAGTAGAGACGTAATCAATAATCACTCATTTATGGTTTCAGTGCTCTTCAGCGAGCCGAAAATTCCTCACCAGACGCTGCGCTGCAACGAGGCGCGTATCGACGGTTTCAGTGCTCTTCAGCGAGCCGAAAATTCCTCAAGTCATCGTACAGCAACAGCCAGCCGTGCACCAGCCGTTTCAGTGCTCTTCAGCGAGCCGAAAATTCCTCAAGTACGATCCGGTCGCACGCGCCTGGCTCGGTGAGGAGTTTCAGTGCTCTTCAGCGAGCCGAAAATTCCTCAAAGCACACAAGTTTCCGTCTGTCAAGCGGGTTTGGCGTTTCAGTGCTCTTCAGCGAGCCGAAAATTCCTCAAGGTGATGGTGCGCGGGTGCAGACGACGCAACCCGAGGTTTCAGTGCTCTTCAGCGAGCCGAAAATTCCTCAAGCGCACCATTAACCGCGCCGCCGCTCGACTATCGCGTTTCAGTGCTCTTCAGCGAGCCGAAAATTCCTCAAGGCGACGGTTGTCGTAAACGCCTGGACGGGCAGTCGTTTCAGTGCTCTTCAGCGAGCCGAAAATTCCTCAACGCCGAGAAACTTTCCGATGTACGCGCCGTTCAGTTCGTTTCAGTGCTCTTCAGCGAGCCGAAAATTCCTCAAACCCGCCCGACGCGCCGTTCACCGTATTGGCGCGGCGTTTCAGTGCTCTTCAGCGAGCCGAAAATTCCTCAAATGCGCATCCTCTCGTAGTCCGCAACCCCGTCCTTCGTTTCAGTGCTCTTCAGCGAGCCGAAAATTCCTCAACAAACCGCACCGTTCGCTGCGCGTCCCACGCCGCCGTTTCAGTGCTCTTCAGCGAGCCGAAAATTCCTCAAAGACGATGACGGTCATCCGATCCGCGTCTCCAAGTGTTTCAGTGCTCTTCAGCGAGCCGAAAATTCCTCAACAGACGCCGCCAGAAGCCCGCAGCGCGCCAGAAGCCGTTTCAGTGCTCTTCAGCGAGCCGAAAATTCCTCAAACGGCGGTTGATACGCATCGCGCGTGGACGTCGGGAGGTTTCAGTGCTCTTCAGCGAGCCGAAAATTCCTCAAAACCCCCTACGCGCCGGGAGAGCCAGGGAGCGGCGCGCGTTTCAGTGCTCTTCAGCGAGCCGAAAATTCCTCAAAACGCCGGCGCCGGGCCGTAGTTGTGGTAATACTGCGTTTCAGTGCTCTTCAGCGAGCCGAAAATTCCTCAACGACCAGCGCGCCGTTGCGGAACAAACCCGCACCGCGGTTTCAGTGCTCTTCAGCGAGCCGAAAATTCCTCAATTATCGGGGAAATTTGCTTGAAAGTGATGTGGTAGGGTTTCAGTGCTCTTCAGCGAGCCGAAAATTCCTCAAATTCAAGATTGCAGAGATTGAGCGCTATCTAGCAGGGGTTTCAGTGCTCTTCAGCGAGCCGAAAATTCCTCAATGTGTTGTGACAGCGCTGAGCAAACAGAAACCGCCGTTTCAGTGCTCTTCAGCGAGCCGAAAATTCCTCAACCGACGCCCTCCGCGCAGCAGCGGCAATCGCTGAGGCGTTTCAGTGCTCTTCAGCGAGCCGAAAATTCCTCAAAAAGGAGCGAAACGCCGCCCACGCCCGGTCTCGTCGTTTCAGTGCTCTTCAGCGAGCCGAAAATTCCTCAACTCGCCGTCGAGCAACAGAAAATCCAGCGCGGCGTGTTTCAGTGCTCTTCAGCGAGCCGAAAATTCCTCAATGATTTCCTGCGCGTCGCCGGCGTTGTCCTGCCCGGTTTCAGTGCTCTTCAGCGAGCCGAAAATTCCTCAACGTTCGATCCCCAACGTCGCCTCGACCGTCCCCTCGCGGTTTCAGTGCTCTTCAGCGAGCCGAAAATTCCTCAATGTGACAGATGTTCCGAGAAAGTCGTAGGTTGGCGGTTTCAGTGCTCTTCAGCGAGCCGAAAATTCCTCAACGCGGGTGCAAACGGCGTAGACCTAATGGCGCTGCCGTTTCAGTGCTCTTCAGCGAGCCGAAAATTCCTCAACGTGTCCGGTGTCGGCCGTGTGCGATTTTGCGAGTGTTTCAGTGCTCTTCAGCGAGCCGAAAATTCCTCAACCGGATTGTTCAGCATATCGCCGTACAGATCGCGCGTTTCAGTGCTCTTCAGCGAGCCGAAAATTCCTCAAGCGCGGGACGCAGACCGTCTTCTACCGCACCTCGGGGTTTCAGTGCTCTTCAGCGAGCCGAAAATTCCTCAACCAATCCGCCGCAGACGATTACCGTCTGCATATGGAGCGTTTCAGTGCTCTTCAGCGAGCCGAAAATTCCTCAACGACCAGCACCGGCAGCAGCGTCGGCGCAACGACGCGTTTCAGTGCTCTTCAGCGAGCCGAAAATTCCTCAAGCTCTTGTAGACCGCGCGCAGCCGCTGAACGTCGCGTTTCAGTGCTCTTCAGCGAGCCGAAAATTCCTCAAATTAAAAGAAGAGCGCGTGTTGTGACAGCGGGTTAGTTTCAGTGCTCTTCAGCGAGCCGAAAATTCCTCAACGAGGATCGCGCGCCCGCGCCGGTCGAGCAGTGCGGTTTCAGTGCTCTTCAGCGAGCCGAAAATTCCTCAATTCTACTGTCAGCGCATCCCGATTACGCGGATGCTGTTTCAGTGCTCTTCAGCGAGCCGAAAATTCCTCAATCGGCGCGTATGGCGCGCCGATATATACGCTGGACGTTTCAGTGCTCTTCAGCGAGCCGAAAATTCCTCAATCCCAAATCGTTACGGTAGCCATCTTGAGCCTCCTTAGTTTCAGTGCTCTTCAGCGAGCCGAAAATTCCTCAAAGAAATAAAAGAAGAGCGAGTGTTGTGACAGCGGCTAGTTTCAGTGCTCTTCAGCGAGCCGAAAATTCCTCAAACCGACCCTCGCACCTGCGTCCATCCATATTCCCGACTGCGACGATCACGCTTCGTCGTTCCTGAGCCTTCCTGGTGCGTCGCCATGACACCCGTATACTAGCATGAACGGGCGCGTTTCGCAACCCG
>Ga0272446_1007384_pt1 | contig 10955 bp, 9 predicted proteins | sample YNPCB0061_FD_194587 | JGI IMG/M metagenome (GOLD analysis project Ga0272446, IMG submission 194587) | Hot spring microbial mat communities from Yellowstone National Park, WY, United States - YNP-CB-006-1 | ecosystem: Environmental > Aquatic > Thermal springs > Hot (42-90C) > Sediment | place...
ACAACTTCGAAGACTCTATCCTGGTCAGCGAGCGGATAGTCAAAGAAGATGTGTTCACCTCTATCCACGTCGAAGAATTTGAAGTGTTGGCGCGCGACACCAAGCTGGGTAAAGAAGACATTACCCGCGATATTCCAAACGTCGGGGAAGAGGCCCTCAAGAACCTGGATGACAGCGGCATTATCCGCATTGGCGCCTACATCAAACCCAACGATATTCTGGTCGGAAAAGTCACGCCCAAGGGGGAGTCCCAGCTCACGCCCGAGGAAAAACTGTTGCGCGCCATTTTCGGCGAAAAAGCCAGCGACGTGAAAGACACTTCGCTGCGAGTGCCGCCGGGCGTCGAGGGCATTGTCATTGACGCCAAGGTCTTCTCCCGCAAGGGGGTGGACAAAGACGACCGCACCCGGATGATCGAGGATGATGAAATTGCGCGGGTCTTAAAGGACCAGCGGGACGAACTGGACATCATCCGCAAGAGCGCGGTCCGGCACCTGCTGCGCTTGGTGCAGGGGAAAGCGGCCGACGTTACCATTAAAGATGGCAAAAAAATCTATGTCAAGAAGGGTGAAGTCTTTTCGGAAGAATCGCTAATGGACCTTCCCAGCGGTTTCTGGGGGCAAATTAGCGTTGGCAAAGACCCCGCCCTGTCGATGGAGATCCAAACAATCATCGACAATTACCGGGAGCAGGTGGACCTGGTCAAATCCCTTTTCGAAGAGAAGATCAACAAGCTCAAGCGGGGAGACGAGCTTCCGCCGGGCGTCATCAAGATGGTCAAGGTCTACGTTGCCGTCAAGCGGAAGCTGCAGGTGGGCGACAAGATGGCCGGACGTCATGGTAACAAGGGCGTTGTCTCCCGTATCATGCCCATCGAGGATATGCCCTACTTCGAGGACGGGACCCCCATCGATCTGGTGCTCAATCCCCTCGGCGTTCCCTCGCGCATGAACGTGGGGCAGGTCCTGGAGACGCACTTGGGATGGGCCGCCAAGGGATTGGGGCAGCAAATCGCGCAGCTTTTGGAAGAAGCCAAGGAGAGAGAGACGGTCGATGACAAACTGCGAAGGATTTACAATCAGTTTGAGTTCGACAGGTATTTCAAGGACGCCAGCAGTGAAGAACTGGATGAATTGATTGCTGATTTCAAAGAGGGGGTGCATGTCGGATCGCCGGTTTTTGATGGCGCCGAGGAGGAAGAGATCCGCAGCTTCTTACAGGAAGCCGGCGCCTCGCAGACAGGGCAATCGGTACTCTATGACGGGCGCAGCGGCGAACCGTTCCATCAACCGGTGACCGTCGGCGTCATGTACATATTGAAGTTACATCACCTGGTCGATGACAAAATACACGCCCGCTCCATCGGTCCGTATTCACTGGTGACCCAGCAACCGCTCGGCGGTAAAGCCCAATTCGGCGGCCAGCGTCTGGGCGAGATGGAAGTCTGGACAATGGAAGCCTACGGCGCAGCTTACGCGCTGCAGGAGTTCCTGACGGTCAAATCGGATGATGTGGCCGGTCGGACGCGGATGTACGAAAAAATCGTGAAAGGCGATAACACCCTGGAAGCGGGATTGCCCGAGTCTTTTAACGTGCTCGTCAAAGAATTGCAGGCCCTTGCTCTGGATGTCCGCTTGTTGGAAGAAGAGGAAGGCAATTAGCTTGCGCGATGGCAGGCGCAGGTTCACAGCGACAAGGAGGTTCCTTTGAAAGAGCTTTATAGTCTTTTTTTGAAGCCTAAGGACCCGTTGAATTTCAATGCAGTGAAAATCATGATCTCATCTCCCGAAAGGATCCGCGAATGGTCCTATGGGGAAGTGAAAAAGCCCGAAACGATCAACTACCGCACGTTCAAACCGGAGAGAGACGGCCTGTTTTGCGCGCGCATTTTTGGTCCCATCAAGGACTATGAGTGCAACTGCGGCAAATACAAACGTATGAAGCACCGTGGAGTGGTCTGCGAGAAGTGCGGCGTCGAGGTCATCCAGTCGAAAGTGCGGCGCGAGCGGATGGGCTGCATCGAACTGGCGGCGCCCGTTGCGCATATCTGGTTCTTACGCAGTTTGCCGAGCAAAATTGGCAACCTGCTTGACCTGACCTTGCGTGAGCTGGAAAAAGTCCTCTATTTCGACTCGTTCATTGTGCTCGATCCGGGGGAAACCCCCCTCACCAAAGGCGAACTGCTGACCGAGGAAAAATACCGGCAGATGGTCCAGGATTATGGCAGCGCTTTCACTGCCGGCATCGGCGCGGAAGCCATCAAGCAGCTGTTGATGGGTTTGGACCTGGAAAAGCTGGCTACTGAACTGCGCGAGGAAATGGTGAAGACCAATTCCATGGCCAAGCGCAAGAAGCTGGCCAAGCGCCTGAAAATCATCGATGCCTTTCGCGAGTCCGAGAACCGGCCGGAATGGATGATCATGAGCGTCATCCCGGTCTTACCCCCGGACTTGCGTCCGCTGGTCCCGCTGGATGGCGGGCGATTTGCCACCAGCGATTTGAACGACCTTTACCGCCGCGTGATCAACCGCAACAATCGGCTCAAGCGGCTGCAAGAGCTCAACGCCCCGGACATCATTATCCGCAACGAAAAGCGGATGCTGCAGGAGGCCGTCGATGTGCTGTTTGACAACGGGCGCCGCGGCAAGACCATCACCGGCGCCAGCAAGCGGCCCTTGAAGTCGCTCAGTGACATGCTAAAGGGCAAGCAAGGCCGATTCAGACAGAACCTGTTGGGCAAGCGCGTGGATTATTCCGGCCGAACGGTCATCGTGATCGGACCCAATCTCCGGCTTCACCAGTGCGGGCTGCCGAAAAAGATGGCTTTGGAGCTTTTCAAGCCGTTCATTTACAACAAGCTGGAAGAAAAAGGCTACGTCACGACCATCAAGGCCGCCAAGAAGATGGTCGAAAAAGAGCCTCCGGAGGTTTGGGACACCCTGGATGAAGTGGTGCGGGAATTTCCGGTGATGCTCAACCGTGCGCCAACCCTTCACCGGCTTGGCATCCAGGCCTTCGAGCCGATTCTCATCGAAGGCAAGGCGATCCAGCTGCATCCTCTCGTCTGCACGGCGTTCAACGCCGATTTCGACGGCGACCAGATGGCCGTCCACGTGCCTCTGTCCATCGAGGCGCAAGCGGAAGCGCGGATCCTCATGATGTCGACCAACAACATCTTGAGTCCGGCCCACGGCGATCCCATCATCGTGCCTTCGCAGGACATCGTGCTTGGCATCTACTACATGACGCGGGAGAAGCCCTTTGCCAAAGGGGAGAATCGGGTCTTTTCCAATCCCGGTGAGGTGCGCTGCGCCTACGACGCCAAAGCGGTGGACCTGCATGCGAGGATCACGGTGCGCATGGGGCAGGAGCGGGTCGAGACGACGGTCGGCCGTGTCCTGTTGGCGGAAATCCTGCCGGAAGGCATACCGTTTTCTGCCATCAACCGGGTGATGAACAAAAAGGTGCTGGCCCAGTTGATCGACCTTTGCTACCGCACGGCGGGAGTCAAAGCGACCGTTCTGCTGGCCGATCGCCTGAAAGACATGGGCTATGAGTTTGCCACCCTGTCCGGGCTTTCCATTTCCATCAACGACATGGTGATTCCGTCACGCAAGCAGGGAATTCTCGATCAGGCGTTTGAGCTAGTCAAGGAGATCGACCGCCAGTACAACGAAGGTCTCATTACGGAAGGCGAAAAATACAACAAGGCGGTCGATATCTGGGCCAAAGCGACCGAGGATGTAGCGGCGGAGATGATGAAGGAAATCGCTACCACCGAGTTGGTTGACAGCGGTGGTGAGCTGAGACAGATTGAAGCCTTCAACCCGATTTGGATGATGGCGGACTCCGGCGCCCGCGGCAGCAAGGACCAGATGCGTCAGCTGGCCGGCATGCGTGGATTGATGGCCAAGCCCTCCGGGGAAATCATTGAAACCCCGATCACGGCCAATTTCCGTGAAGGCTTGACCGTGCTGCAGTACTTCATTTCCACGCACGGTGCCCGCAAAGGTCTGGCGGACACCGCGCTGAAAACGGCCAATTCCGGTTACCTCACCCGGCGGCTGGTGGACGTTTCGCAGGATATGATCATTTCCGAATACGACTGCAAGACCATCGACGGCATCGAGGTGGAAGCGCTGCTGGAAGCCGGCGAAATCATCCAGCGTCTGGGTGAGCGTGTGTTGGGGCGGATCACCCACGAGGACATCATCGACCCGGTCACCGGCGAAGTGCTGGTCCCGGCAGGTGTGGAGATCGACGAACAAAGAGTGCGTCTCATCGAGGATGCCGGTATTGAAAGGGTTTCCATCCGCTCCGCGCTGACCTGCCGAAGTGAGCGGGGTGTCTGCGCCATGTGCTACGGTCGCGATCTCGCCCAGGGCAAAATTGCACAAATCGGCGAAGCCATCGGCATCATCGCCGCACAGTCGATCGGCGAGCCCGGCACCCAGTTGACCATGCGTACCTTCCACATCGGCGGCACGGCCAGCAAGAGCATTGAGCGGACCTCCATCAACAACCGCTATCAGGGCGTGGTGCGGTTCGTCAACCTGAACACGGTACACAATCGTGAAGGCGACCTGGTGGCCATGAACCGCAACGGCGAGATTTCGATCATCAGTGAGACCGGCCGCGAACGCGAACGCTACGTCATCATTTACGGCGCCAAAATCAAGGTCCAGGACGGACAGCAGGTGGAGCCGGGCGAACTGCTCGCCGAATGGGACCCCTTCACCACTCCCATTCTCACGGAGGTGCCCGGCACGGTGAAGTTCGGGGATATCGTGGAAGGGCAGACCATGCAGGAAAAGCTTGACCCGGTGACGGGCAAGTCGAGCAAAGTGGTCGTCGAGTATCGGGACGCCGATGTCCGCCCGCGCATCTCCATCAAGGACGCCAAGGGGAAGACGGCGCGCGTTGGCGACGGAGGTTTTGCACGATATTTCATGCCGCTCGGGGCCATCATCATGGTCAACGAGGGCGACCAAATCTTCCCCGGCGACGTACTCGCGAGAATCCCTCGGGAAACCACCAAAACCAAGGACATTACCGGCGGTCTGCCGCGCGTGGCGGAACTCTTCGAAGTGCGGAAACCGAAAGAAAATGCGGTGATCACCGAAATCGACGGTATCGTCAGTTTCGGCAAGGACACCAAGGGCAAGAGAAAGGTGACCGTTACCCCTGATGTTGGCGATCCACGCGACTATCTAATCCCCAAAGGCAAGCATATCAGCGTGCATGAAGGCGATTATGTGCGCGCCGGTGAGCCGCTCATGGATGGTTCACCGAATCCGCACGACATTCTTACCGTGCTCGGCGAAAAGGAAGTCGCCAAATATCTGGTGGACGAGGTCCAGCAGGTTTACCGTCTGCAGGGCGTCAAGATCAATGATAAGCACATCGAGGTCATTGTGCGGCAGATGCTGAAACGGGTTCGCATCACCGATCCCGGCGATTCCGAATTCTTGATGGGGGAGCATGTGGAAAAACCCCTTTTCGAGCAGATCAACCAGGGCCTCATCGAACAGGATTTGCGGCCTGCCGCGGCGGAGCCCCTGCTGCTCGGCATCACCAAGGCGTCGCTGAGCACGCAGAGTTTCATTTCGGCAGCCTCCTTCCAGGAAACCACCAAAGTCCTGACGGATGCGGCCACAGCGGGGAAGGTGGACACCCTCATGGGCCTCAAGGAAAATGTCATCATGGGCCGGTTGATCCCCGCAGGGACTGGGCTGAGGACCTATCGGGAGCTGCGACGCTAAAGTGGCGGGGATCAGTGGCAGCGAGAGAACATGTGAACATGTGAAAAAACCTTGACAATAGTGTTTAAGGATATTAAAAAGAGCGGATTTGGAAGTTAAGGCGTGAAAAACCTAAAACCTATTGTTTTAGAATGATGGAGCAATTGGAGAAAAAGTACAATGCCCACGATTAACCAGTTGGTTCGTAAAGGCAGGGAAGAAATCAGGAAAAAGTCAAGTACGCCTGCCTTGCAGAATTGTCCCCAAAAGCGGGGAGTATGCGTCCGGGTTTACACCACGACTCCCAAAAAGCCTAATTCGGCGCTGCGCAAGATCGCCCGTGTGCGCTTGACAAACGGCATCGAGGTCACGTCCTACATCCCCGGCATCGGGCATAACCTGCAAGAGCACTCCGTGGTGCTGATCCGGGGCGGTCGAGTGAAAGACTTGCCGGGTGTGCGCTACCATATCATTCGTGGGACCCTGGACGCGTTGGGCGTTGCCAACCGCAAACAGGGAAGGTCCAAGTACGGCGCTAAGAAACCCAAGTAAAGCAGGGTGCATATGTCTTCGGGGCCATGGCCTGAAGAGAAAGGTCATGGCCTCTCTTTTGTTCATGTATGAACCAAAAGGTTGAGGGAAGGAATGCCGAGAAGAAGAGAAGTCCCGAAGCGCGAGATTTTACCAGATCCGAAGTTCAACAGCAGACTGGCTGCCAAGTTCATCAACAACGTCATGCGTCGTGGCAAGAAAAGCCTGGCCGAGCAGATCCTTTACGGCGCGTTGGACCTGATCGAGCAGCGCAGCAAGCAGGACCCGCTGGAGGTTTTCCACAAGGCCCTGGATAACGTCAGACCGGTGGTCGAGGTCAAGTCCCGACGGGTTGGCGGTGCTACCTATCAGGTCCCGGTGGAAGTGCGCGCGGAGCGCCGCGACGCCTTGGCCATGCGCTGGCTTATCGGCTACGCCAAGCAAAGGTCGGAAAAGACCATGGTGCAAAAGCTTGCCGGTGAACTGCTGGATGCCGCCCAAAGCCGGGGCGGGTCGGTGAAAAAACGCGAGGACACTCATCGTATGGCTGAAGCCAATAAGGCTTTTGCTCATTATCGGTGGTAAACCTCACTGCCAGAGTGCCTTGCTGGTTGTTTTGCGTGCAGATAGGGATAGCAATAGCTGCGCCAAGTCCATTCAGCCGGACCGGCCAGTTGATTTTGAATACATGCAGATGAGTTGTGGAGACGCTGGAGTCTAGGATCCACGAGCTTTGGTTTTTTAGCGAGGAGGAAGTGCGATGGCGAAGAAGAAGTATGAGCGAACGAAGCCTCATGTGAATGTGGGGACCATCGGTCACATTGATCATGGCAAGACCACCCTGACGGCAGCGATAACGAAGCAACTGGCCAAGCGGGGCCGAGCGGAGTTTGTGCCGTTTGATGCGATTGACAAGGCGCCGGAGGAGCGGGAACGGGGAATTACCATCGCCACGGCGCATGTGGAATACGAGACGGAAAAGCGGCACTATGCGCATGTGGACTGCCCGGGGCACGCGGACTATATCAAGAACATGATCACGGGAGCGGCGCAGATGGACGGTGCGATCCTGGTGGTGGCGGCCGATGACGGGCCGATGCCGCAAACGCGCGAGCACATTTTGCTGTCGCGCCAGGTGGGGGTGCCGTACATCGTGGTGTTTTTGAACAAGGTGGACATGGTGGACGATCCGGAGCTGATCGAGCTGGTGGAGCTGGAGCTTCGGGAGCTGCTGAGCAAGTACGGATTTCCCGGGGATGATATCCCGATCGTGAAGGGCTCGGCGCTGAAGGCGCTGGAGTCGGACGATCCGGATTCAGCCGAGGCCAAGTGCATTTTCGAGCTGATGGAGGCCATCGACGGGTATATTCCGGAGCCGGTCCGTGACATCGACAAGCCTTTTTTGATGCCGATCGAGGATGTGTTTTCGATCAGCGGTCGGGGGACGGTGGTGACGGGCCGAGCGGAGCGCGGCGTGATCAAGGTGGGCGAGGAAGTGGAGATTGTGGGTTTCCGGCCGACCTTCAAGACGGTGTGTACGGGAGTTGAAATGTTTCGCAAGACCCTGGACCAGGGTCAGGCGGGTGACAATATCGGGGTGCTGTTGCGCGGGGTGAAGCGGGACGAAGTGGAGCGGGGTCAGGTGGTGGCCAAGCCTGGGAGCATCACGCCGCACACCAAGTTCAAGGCGGAAGTGTACGTGTTGAAAAAAGAGGAAGGCGGGCGGCACACGCCGTTTTTCCCGGGGTATCGTCCGCAGTTTTATTTCCGCACGACCGACGTGACGGGTGTGATGACGCTGCCGGAGGGAGTGGAGATGGTGATGCCGGGCGACAACATTTCCACGGAAGTCCATCTGATCACCCCGGTGGCCCTGGAAAAAGAGCTGCGTTTTGCCATTCGTGAGGGCGGCCGCACGGTTGGCGCCGGCGTCATTTCTGAAATCATCGAATGATTGAACTATAGGATGAGAGATTATGCGAGTCCTTGTGACTTTGGCTTGTTCTGAATGTAAGCGACGCAACTATACGACCACCAAAAACAAACGGACCACGCCGGAAAAGCTCAGCTTTCGCAAGTATTGCCGATTTTGCAACACACACACGGACCATAAGGAAACCAAATAGCTGGCTGGATACTTCGGCGACCGCTCATCGGTTGGGTTTGGGGTGACTTGCACCGCCGGGTTTGGACATCCTGAGAGCAAGAAAAGAGAACAGGCCAAGATGAATATGTCGAAGCAAGTCCGCACCAAGAATGAGGATGGTGGGGAAAGGTACGGTAAAGTCCCGAAAGCGGAAACTTTGAAAAAGGGCGCCATAAAGCCTTCCAAGGGCAAGAAGGCGGACAGCGGCAAGAAATCTGCCAAGAAGTCCGATGAGGGCCGCATGGCGTGGTGGATCCAGTTTCGGCAGTATCTGCGAGAGGTGGTCTATGAACTGCGCAAGGTTGTCTGGCCTTCACGCAAGGAGACGATTGCGACGACCTCGGTGGTGGTCGTGATTGTGATCATATCCGGCATATTTCTGGGCATCGTGGATTTTCTCCTGAGTCGCTTTGTGCGGCTGCTCATCGGCTAGGCAATCGGCCGGCCGGTTCACTGCTGTCTCCGGCCGACAGGGTGTTTTTTTCGCAGCGGGGTAATTCAGTGGCGAAGCTTTGGTACATAGTTCACACTTATTCAGGATTTGAGCACAAGGTGAAAGCGGCCCTGGAAGAGCGCATCAAGAACGAGGGCAAGCAGGCCTTGTTCGGTCAGGTGCTGGTGCCGACGGAAAAAGTGATCGAACTGGTGAAAGGACAGCGCAGGGCGTCGTCGCGAAAATTCTATCCTGGCTACATATTGGTCCAAATGGAACTGAATGATGACACCTGGCATTTGGTCAGGCACACTCCCAAGGTGACCGGCTTTATCGGCAGTCAGGATCGCCCCATCCCCCTTTCCGATGAAGAGGCGCAGACCATCGTCCAGCAGATGGAGGAAGGCGCCCAGAAACCCCGCCCCAAGTATCGCTTCGAGCGGGGCGATGAGGTTCGTGTAGTGGATGGGCCGTTTGCCGGCTTCAATGGGATGATCGACGAAGTCATGCCGGATAAGGGTAAAGTGCGGGTGCTGGTGAGTATCTTTGGGCGGTCGACGCCGGTGGAACTCGACCTGGTTCAAGTGAATCGCATTTAATCCAGTGATCGTTAACAGGTTCGAATGAAGGAGTTGAGATAACAAATGGCGAAGAAGGTCGTAGCGAACATTAAATTGCAAGTCTCTGCCGGACAAGCAAACCCATCACCTCCCATAGGTCCAGCTCTGGGTCAGCACGGCGTGAACATCATGGAGTTTTGCAAAGCTTTCAATGCCAAAACCCAGGGCCAGGAGGGGATGATTATTCCGGTTGTCATCACGGTTTATGCGGATCGGTCTTTCACCTTCGTCACCAAGACCCCTCCGGCGTCAATCCTGCTCAAGAAGACGGCCCAAATCGCCAAAGGCTCCAGCGAGCCCAACCGCAATAAAGTCGCCAAGGTGACGCAAGCGCAGGTGGAAGAAATCGCCAAATTGAAGATGGTTGATCTCAATGCGCGGGATTTGGACGCCGCCATTCGCACCATAGCCGGAACGGCTCGCAGCATGGGCATCGAAATTGTGTGAGGCTGGAACGCTTGATTCTATTGGAGAGTGACAGAATGGCAAAACATGGAAAAAAACATAAAGCCGCGCGAGCAAAAGTTGATCCGGTCGCTCGCTACACCTTTGAAGACGCTTTGAAACTGGTGACTGAATGCGCCTACGCCCGTTTTGATGAGACGCTCGATATCGCGGTCCGTCTGGGGGTTGACCCCCGCCACGCCGATCAGATGGTGCGAGGGACCGTGGTGCTTCCCAACGGCCTCGGCAAGGAAGTTCGAGTGCTGGTGTTTGCCAAAGGCGAGAAGGTGAAAGAGGCCCTGGATGCGGGCGCTGATTATGCGGGCGGCGATGAGTTGGTGGAGCAGATCAAGGAGGGTTGGCTGGAGTTTGATAAAACCATTGCCACCCCGGACATGATGGGATCAGTTGGCAAGATCGGTAAGGTCCTCGGCCCGCGGGGATTGATGCCCAATGCCAAGCTTGGCACCGTCACCTTTGATGTGCAAAAAGTGGTTCGCGAAGTGAAGGCCGGTAAGGTTGACTTTCGCGTTGAAAAAACTGGGATCGTGCACGCGCCGATGGGCAAAATCTCTTTCGGTGAAGAAAAGCTCACCCAGAATATTTCAGCATTTCTGGAGACTTTGGTGCGGCTCAAACCGACTGCCGCCAAAGGGACCTACATGAAGGGCATCGCCATATCGTCCACCATGGGGCCCGGTATTCAGATTGACCCGTTGGCCGTCAAGGCAATTTTGCCCTGATGGACGGCAGCGTGGCTGAATCGATTGGCCATGCCCGCCGAGATCGTTCAAACCGAATTTCTGCCGTTTGGTGCTTTTAGTCATCTGAGACGCTAGGTACATCGACGAGGTGTTTAAACTCCCGCTTCGATTAGCCGCGGGAAGCCTACCGAGGTGGATGAAGCGACCAATCAGGCTTACAGGCTCAATTGGACCATGTTTTATGGAAGCCGCAGGATTTGGCTTCCGGTCTCCGTAAGGCAAAAGCACGCAGGCAGAGGAAGGGAGGGAAAGTAGACTTTGGATCGACAGAAAAAA
>Ga0272446_1007385_pt1 | contig 10951 bp, 10 predicted proteins | sample YNPCB0061_FD_194587 | JGI IMG/M metagenome (GOLD analysis project Ga0272446, IMG submission 194587) | Hot spring microbial mat communities from Yellowstone National Park, WY, United States - YNP-CB-006-1 | ecosystem: Environmental > Aquatic > Thermal springs > Hot (42-90C) > Sediment | place...
CCACAATCCGCCGGACGCGCCATCCGTGGCGCCACACCAACCAACGTCGTTCCCGGGTCGTTGGGCGCCATCATCCGGTCATTCAAATCGGCCGTTACCCGGCGCATCAACATCATGCGCAATACGCCGGGTGCACCCGTCTGGCAACGCAACTACTATGAACACATCATCCGCACCGACCGCGCCCTGAACGCCATCCGACGCTACATTGCGGACAACCCCCGACGCTGGCATCTCGACCGCAAGAACATCCATCGTATCGGCGACGATCCGCTGGCGCAGGAAATCTGGGACATGCTCCAGCAAGACGATGATCGGCACAACTCTGGCAATGCACCATAACCCTGGCATCTCAATGCCACGAATTTCTCCTTCAACCATCAACCGCCTTCCACAACCCGTGCACCGTTCGCCACCTGTTCCGGCGTAAGGTTGTAGATCTGGTCGAACAGCGCAACCTTGAAACTGGCGGGACCGTGCGCCTTTTCGGCAGCCAGCTCCGCCGCCAGTCCAAACATTGCCAGCGCGCCAGCAGCCGCCAGCAGATAATCACGCTCGACCGCCGCAAACGCCGCAACCATCGTCGTTGCCATGCATCCGGTGCCAGTCAGCGTTGTCAACCAGATGTGACCATTGTTGACCATAAGGACACGCGCGCCGTCAGTAATAATGTCGCGTGCGCCGGTCAACGCTACAACCGTGCGATACGTTTGCGCCAGACGACGCGCCGCCATCAACGGGTCTTCCGGTCCGGCTACGCTCTCCACACCCTTCACCTCGCCACCCTCACCGCTCAGCGCACCGATCTCGCCGCCATTGCCGCGCACGACGGCGATCTGCAAGGAACGCAGCAATTCAAGATCCGTCCTGGTGCGGAGTTGGGTCGCGCCCGCTCCCACCGGATCGAGCACCACCGGCGTCTGGAGTTCGTTTGCGCGCCGACCGGCGATCAACATCGACTCGATCCAGTCGGGTGAAAGTGTGCCGACATTCAGTACCAACGCCCCGGCGTGCGCAACCATCTCGGCGACTTCTTCTGCATCGTGCGCCATGACCGGCAATCCGCCAACATGCAAGGTCACATTCGCGGTATCGTTCATGACAACCAGATTGGTAATATGGTGGATCAACGGTCTGGTTGCGCGAATGCGAGCAAGCATGTCACCAATGCGCTGGTTGATAGGATCCATCGTGCGCCTCCTTTTGGTAGAAGCATATCGTCCTCATATCGACTACCCGGCGTGTGCACGTTCATCGAGCGCTGACGCAATGACGGCATGGAGTGCCCGCGTTGCTGCTTCAGGGTCTGGCGCGCCGATCACCGCCGAGATGACCGCCACGCCAACAGCGCCTGCCCGAATAACCGAAGCGGCATTTGCGAGGTTGATGCCGCCGATGCCCAGCACCGGCAAGTTGACCGTGCGGGCAATCTCCGCCAGCGGTTCCAGCCCGATGGGTGGTCCCGCATCCGGTTTACTCGGCGTCCCGAAAAGATCGCCGACACTGACATACGTCGCGCCAGCGTCCATCGCGCGCTGCGCCTGCTCGACCGTTGCGACCGATACGCCGAGAATGCGTTCCGGACCGATGATCCGCCGCACCATTTCCGCCGGAATATCGTCCTGACCGACATGGACGCCATCGGCATCGAGTGCCAGCGCAACATCGACACGGTCATTGACGATCAGCGGGACTCCGGCATCGCGGGTAAGCGGAAGTAACGCCTGCCCCAGCGCAACCATGTCGCGCGCCGGCACGTCCTTGTCGCGGAGTTGAATCACATTCGCGCCACCACGCAACGCTGCACTCACAATATCCGTCAGCGCACGCTCTCCGGCGGTGCGCCGGTCGGTGATGACGTAGACAATACCTCCTCCGGATGGAAACGGTATCGGATCAGACTGGACCGACGGGAGTGGTTCGATCAGATTGGACAGAACCATAGCAGTGACCTCCTGAAGCGCCAGAAACACAACTGCCGCTGACCCCACCAACGTGGATCAGCGGCAGACACCGGTCTGGACACTTCCCTACGCTGGTATGACCCAGGTCAGGTTCAAAGGGTCTGCGACATCGATGGGGCCGCACTCTCAGCCAGGCTCACCTGGCTCCCCCAGTGGCGCCGTCTGGCGGCGCATTTTATTCAATTGTCAACAGGCAGTTAATGTTATGATACACGATGTTGCGGCAGATGGCAAGACATTTCACCAGACCAGCGCGCGTTGGGTGAACGCCATCCGCTCCAGCCGTGCAATGCGCTCTTCAGTCGGCGGATGCGTGCTGAAGAGACGGACGATCCCGCCGCCATCGAGCGGGTTGATAATATACAGGTTAGCCATTGCCGGATTGGCCACAAGCGGCAGTTGCTGCTTCCATGTCTCGATCTTGCGCAGCGCCGAAGCCAGCGCCAGCGGCGAACCGCTGATGGCTGCACCCGCAGCGTCGGCCTCGAACTCGCGGGTACGCGAAATCGCCAGCTGGATCAACGTCGCAGCAATGGGCGCAACCAGGATGAGCAGCAATCCGCCCACCACTCCCGCAACCCCGCTATCCTCTCCCTCATCGTCGTGACGTCCAAACCCGCCAAGCAACAGCGCCCACTGCGCCATATCCGCCAGAATTGCCACGGCGCCGGCAAACGTTGCCGCAATTGTGCTGATCAACGTGTCCCGGTTCTTGATATGCCCCAACTCGTGGGCGATCACCGCAGCGACCTCATCCTCGTTCAGAAGACGCAGCAACCCGGTGGTCACCGCAACCGCGCCGTGCTGCGGGTTACGTCCGGTCGCAAACGCATTCGGCGCCGCCGAGTCGATCAGATAGACGCGCGGCATCGGCAGGTTGGCGCGCTGCGCCAGTTGAGCAACCATCTGGTGCAAACGCGGCGCTTCGTACCGGTCGACCTCCCGCGCGCCAGCCAGGCTCAACGCCAGTCTGTCGGAAAACCAGTATGCGCCGCCGTTCATCAAGAGAGCGAGCAGGAAAGCAATCAGCATACCCTGCGTGCCGCCAAACCACCGGCCCGCCAGAACCAGCAGCACGGTCAGAGTCGCCAGCAGGGCTGTCGTTTTCAATGTATTCGTCAGTCTCGTCATTGCCAGATCCCCATCAGTAAAGGTTAGAAGAAAGCCGGGCATATAAATTGCCCGGCACGTTCGTTGCCCGCAGTCCCATTGAGCCTGAACCGGCTCCCCGATCGCCTGTCATCCTCTTTACCCCCTGGGACTGCGGCGGGCATGCATCACTCGCACGCTCTTACGCAGCCTGGATGGTAATGCGGTGCGGTCGAGCATGCTCGACTTTCGGCAGCCGGATGGTCAACACACCATCGTTGAGCGATGCCGAGATCTTGTCTGCGTCAACCGTTGCTGGCAGGCTGATGCACCGCTCGATCTTGCCGCTCGCGCGCTCCTGGATCAGATAGTGCGCATCCTTCGGCTGCTCGACATGCGCCTCACCACGAATGGTGAGCATGTTCTGTTCGAGCTGGATATCGACCTTATCACCGGGAACACCCGGCATCAACGCCGTCACCACATATGCCTCATCGGTTTCGTAGAGGTCCAACGGAATACGCGACGTTCCTGCCCAGCCACCAAAGAAGCTCCGTGGCATCACCCAGCTCTCGTTCAGCAGTCGCTCGACTGCATCCGACAGCCGCAGCGCTTCAGCGAATGGCTCGAAACGAGTCAACGCAGTTGTCATTGGTCCTCACCTCCTTGTGGCATCTGGTATCTTCGGTTATGTATACTAGCGCGCATGTGTTAGAATTGTGTCAGAAAAACATTAGTGTTGCGTCAAACCTCAGCGGTCTGCAACACCCACGTCACACCTTCTTCCACTGTGTTGAACACCCCGTCGAGCTGCGCTTCATAGGCGCGCCGCAGCAACGCTCCCAGGCGCGGTCCTGGCGCAACCCCCGCTGCAATCAGGTCGCGCCCGCGCACCAGTGGCGCCGGGCGGCTCATCGCTGCGCCTTCCGCTTCGGCAACCGCCAGAAATGCCGCCGCCGGTCGATCCGGCGGACACGGCGGACGTCCAGAGGCGTCGGCTTCCACCAGGCGCTCCCACTGTTGCAGGGTCGCCGGCGCAAGACGATGCGCCAGCCGCCGCACAACGCGCGGCGTGGGTTGTACATTGAGATGCGCCAGGTGCTCACGCACCAGCGGCGTCACCCGGCGCCCGATCCAGTGCGGTGCGCCAATGCGCATCAGAAACGTTTGGGTCAATGGCACACCCGCTTCCGCATGCCCGAGGCTGCGCGGAATGCCATCGTCATCGATCACCGTGGTCGGCGGTTTTCCCAGGTCGTGACACAGCGCCGCAACGATCAGTGTCAGGCGTTCATGACCATCCAGCGCATCGCGGTCGGCGATCCGCACCGCAGCATCACAGACGTGCAACGTGTGCGTCCACACATCCCCTTCAGGGTGATGACGGGGATGCTGCGGGCATCCCTGGAGCGCGGCAAGTTCCGGGTAGAGCGCCAGCCATCCCGATTCGTCGAGTGCACGCAATCCGACAGATGGAAACATGCCAGAGAGCGCCCATTTCTGCCATTCCCGCCAGATGCGATCCGGCGGCAGACCGGCCGCTTGCGGCAACAACGTGCGGCATAACGCAGCCGTCTCTGGCGCCAGACGCATGGCAAAGCGTGCAGCCAACTGCATCGCGCGCAACACCCGCAGCGGATCATCGTCGAAAGCCTCGGAGGTGTGACGCAACACTCGCGTCTTAAGATCCGCACAACCGCCGAAATAGTCGATCAGATCGCCGGATGGCGTCAGCGCCAGCGCGTTGATCGTAAAATCGCGTCGCGCCAGCGCCTCGCGCGGCGTCAGTGACGGGTCGTAATCCGGCAACGCACCCGCCCCCTCATCATGCACCGGATGGCGTCGCGATGGCAACGCCACATCCACCTCACACCCATCGAGACGCATTTTCAGTACGCCGAAGGATCGCCCGACGACGTCGATGCGACCGAACGGCGCCAGCGCAGTCGCAAGCGTTTGCCCATCAACGCCATAGACCTCGATATCGATATCGGTCGGCGCGAGACCGAGCAACAGATCACGCACCGCTCCACCCACGAGCAGCGGACGCCCGCCGACGCGCGTTATCGCGGCGAAGAGCGGATCGAGACGTTTGAGAAGATCATATCGGGACGGATGAAGCATAGAACCTCTATCTCCGCAACTTCTGTCGCCTGCTCAGAAGGCTTGTGTCGGAACATGCCTGATGGAAGGTGCGCTGCACCTGCCACGCACTCGTAACGACCCGCACCGAATTGACATTGTAGCACGGTACGCCTCACCGCACCCTTCAGAATATGAGACATTCGCGCAGAACGGTTACGCGGTATAATGGCGCCGGGTCTTTCCACGTCAGAGCGCCCACACACGACTGCTCGCTTCTTGAAATGGAGGTCGGATATGACGACGCAACCGGCCGAATATCTCTGGTGGCAGCGCGGGGTGATTTATCAGATCTATCCGCGATCATTCCAGGACAGCAATGGCGACGGGGTTGGCGATCTGCGCGGCATTCGCTCCCGACTCGATGATCTGGTCGATCTGGGAGTTGATGCGATCTGGCTCTCTCCTATCTTTCCTTCGCCCATGGCCGATTTTGGCTACGATGTGTCTGATTACTGCGATATTCATCCCCTCTTCGGCACACTTACCGACTTCGATGCCCTGGTTGCCGATGCCCATCGACGAAACCTGAAGGTCATTCTCGACTTCGTGCCAAACCATACATCGGATCAACATCCCTGGTTCACCGAGTCGCGCAGTTCGCGCAGCAACCCTAAACGCGACTGGTACATCTGGCGCGACCCGGCGCCGGATGGCGGTCCGCCGAACAACTGGCTCTCCTATTTTGGCGGATCGGCGTGGGAGTATGATGCAACCACCGGTCAGTACTATCTCCACCTCTTCCTTAAGGAACAACCTGACCTGAACTGGCGCAATCCGCAGGTGCAGGCGGCAATGCTCGATGCCATGCGCTTCTGGCTCGACCGCGGCGTGGATGGATTTCGTGTCGATGTCATGTGGCTGATGATCAAGGACGATCAGTTCCGCGATAATCCTCCCAACCCTGCCTGGAAACCCGGCATGATGCCGCATATGAGGCTGCTCGAAACCTACTCCGCTGACCAACCGGACGTCCACACCATCGTTGCAATGATGCGCCGGGTGCTCGACTCATACGATGAGCGCATGATGGTCGGTGAGATCTACCTGCCGTATGATCGCCTGATGCGCTATTATGGAACCCCTGAAGCGCCTGAGGCGCACCTGCCGTTCAACTTTGCACTCGTGCTGCTGCCATGGGATGCGCAAACCATTGCGCAGACGATTGCACTGTACGAAGCGCTGCTCCCACCCTTTGCCTGGCCCAACTGGGTGCTGGGGAACCATGATCAACCGCGCATTGCCAGCCGGGTCGGTGAAGCGCAGGCGCGTGTCGCTGCCATGCTGTTGCTGACATTGCGCGGCACGCCGACGATCTACTACGGTGATGAGATCGGGATGCACAATGTGCCGATCCCGCCCGACCGCGTACAGGACCCGTTTGAGAAGAATGTGCCGGGTGAAGGGCATGGCCGCGATCCACAACGCACGCCGATGCAATGGGATGCCAGCGAGTACGCCGGCTTCAGCAAAGTTCAACCCTGGCTGCCGGTCGCCGATGACTACCGGCAGCGCAATGTGGCGACACAGCGCAACGTGCCGCACTCCATGCTCTCGCTTTATCGCCGTTTGCTGGCGCTGCGCCGCTCCGAGCCAGCGCTGTCGATCGGTTCGTATCAGGCAGTGACGATCGAAGGAGATGATGCCGCACGACAGTCGGTGCTGGCATTCATACGCGAAGCGGATGGCTGTCGCTTTCTGATCGCCCTCAACCTCGCATCGCATCCGGCGCGGATGAACCTTTCCGCCATCGGCGCAGGAACGGTCGCGCTCTCGACCCATCTCGACCGCGGCGGCATCACCGTCCGCGACCATCTGGAACTGCGCGCAGATGAAGGCGTGATTGTGGCGCTTGCGTCTTGATCACAATATGTTCACATTCGGTTATTGCACAGAACGGCAATCTGCGCGATAATACGTATGTGGAAGGTCCTGTCCCGGTATACGCCCGATCCCGCCTCGTTCCTGCGGTCCTCGGACGAATGACGACACTTCCCCTGTCTGGTACGCAATGGTGCATACTGCATGCAGTGCTATGCGCTGCACGTTGGCGCACGCTTGAGGAGCATGACGGATGGCTGTACAGGTATGGATCGGTGAGAAACCAGAGCACGCAAATGAGCGTCGTGCGATCATGGCGCTGGCGCGCGGTCTGGACCGTCTCGACGGTCTATACCTGATTCTTGCCAATTTCAGCGTCGGCGGTCGAAACATCGACCTGGTCATTATCAAGCAAGACGGGATTTTCATCATCGAACTGAAGCATTGCGACGGCAAGGTCTTCGGCGATGTCAACGGTCCGTGGTTTGTCGAAGGTTCCAACGGCGAACGCAAACGGTTGAACCCGGGGCGCAAGAATCCTTACAACCAGGTGATTTCGTACTACTACAACCTGGTCAACTTTCTCAACGATCACCGTGCCGAACTGCTGCCGCCCCAGAAGGCGAAGACGGTCGATTTTCGCACCTGCCGCCGCCTGGTTGTGATTGCGCCAACGCTTCAGGAAGGCTCACACGTCGAAACCGACTGGAAGGTCGATCTCAAAGGGCTTGATGAATTGCCCGCCTACCTGGTGACCGAGCGTTCGAGCGAAATCGACCTCACCGATGAGGAGATGCTCCGCATCCCGGAACTGCTTCACCTCACGCGCTGGGCGGAGATCAATACGTTGCTCAAAGGCGTGCTCCCGCGCCTCGATGAACCGACCGTTGTCGTGGAACGTCTGGCGTCGGCGGAACAGCCTGTGATCGATGTTGCATCAACTGAACAGGCGCGATCATCAACCGCTGCTCCTGAGGCGCAACCGGCATCGACGCCTGCACCTCCAACGTCTAATCGGCGCCTGGCATCTCTCTGGCAATCCTGGACTGGTCGCGTCGCACTGGCATCAGGACTGGTCATCCTTGTGCTGATCGGCATTCTGTTCAGCCAGGGACGTTCCGCCCCACGCCCGGATCAATCGGCGCAGAGCCTGGTGGTTTCGACCAGCCTTCCCGCCGGTGGCGCCGATGCTGGCGCCATCTCGCCGGTCAGTACCTGTGTCTGGAGCGGGTTCCAACCGGTCGGTCGGCGCATGATCAACGGGGTCTGGGAGAATGTCGGCGTCGGCGGTAACGCGCCTGGACTATCCCCCGATGTGGTGGTGACTCTCGAAGAGGTTGAGTTCTGCAACGGCAAAATGACGCTGCGCTGGAGCCTGCGGAACAACCTGAGCGACCAGAGCATTGTGTTGCCGCTGACAGCGGAGAACATCGAGGTGCGCGACTCGGTCGGAACGCGCTACCTGGTGGCGGATGACCTCTCTCAACCGCGCGAACTGCGCGCCCCCCCCGGCGAAAGAGTGCGAGGAAGCGCTATCATTGATCGCCCTGTCAATTTGAATGCTTCCACCCTGGTGGTTGTACTGAAGAAACTTCCCTTCGGCGAAACGACCTGGCTGGTGCCGACGCCGGGAACGGGGTGAGTCAGGGACGCGTGTTTCCACTCAGCCGCTAAGAATGGTATCAACCCAACATTGCCGTTTGCGCCTGTTGACCTTTTTTCCCGTCGTAGCCGCGCTCTCCGCCTGCTTCGGTCGTTGTGACTGGTTAGGAGTCCAGGACGCTGATGGACGGCTCTGGGTCGCGATCCAGCGCGTGTCGCGCCAGTTGACGCAGCGTATCATCGATTTTGACCAATGTTCCATCGCGATTCCATTTGTCGAAATAGTACCGAACCGAACTCATCGGCGGAAAATCTTTCGGAAGCATGCGCCACTGGCAGCCCGTGCGATGTTTGTACAGCAGCGCGTTGACGATCGCGCGGCGATCGATTTCGGTCGGGCGGCCGCCGTTGGACGACGGGGTGACGACCAACGGTGCGATAGCGGCCCACTGTTCATCGGTCAGATCGGTTGCATACTTCGTTGGATAGGATCGAAGCGCACGTCGTGGCATACGAGATTGCTCCTCATCAGAACGGCATGGTCACCATCATGATACCACAAACCCGGGTTTCTGATCGCCCTCTCAGAACGGCATGGTCACCATCATGATACCACAAATCCGGGTTTCTGATCGCCCTCTAATGGTTGACGCACTATCGGTTGCCAGTTCAGCGCTGGCAGCGCCGCCGAATGGCGCTTTGGGAAATGTTGCTGCTCTGTCTGGAGATCAGCACGCAAGGAGTACACACGGGCAGGCACTGTGATCTGGACTGGTGGGCGGAGGCGGCGCCTTCGCCTGCCCCAGGGCTATTTCCGCACGTGCGCAGCGGCGCCTACACCCGTGGTGAACGCCCGGTAAGCCGGGTGAATGCCTGATACCCCAACCAGCGGAACGGCTCCGGCGGTATGGGCGGGTAACGCCGCTCATAGAACGGCAACCACCGCCATCGGCTGTCATCCCCGCCGTACAGGTCGGCAATGAACTCACCGGCAAGATTCGCCAGTGTAATCCCGTGACCAGAGTACCCCAGCGCGTAGTAGATATTCCGGTATTCGCCGCACCGACCCCACAGCGGTTGACGGTTCAGCGTGATCCCCAGAACCCCGCTCCAGCGGCAGGCGATGGGCAGCGCCGACGCCGCCGGAAAATATTCCAACAGCGTTTGCCGGATCGCTTCCTGAGCGCGACGGGCAATGCCGCTCTGCATCGGGAAGCGGGTACGATTGTTGAACAGATAAGCATACGCCTGGTTACTGCCGCCGCCAAACACCAGGTGACCTGTACACGTCAGCGATCCATACGAAATGCGATCACGATCATCGGCAAACCCGGCAAACGAGCGCCATCCCAGTTCCTCCCGTTGAGCCGGGGTGAGCGGCGCCGTGGCAAACACGCTTGAATGCAGCGGGAACAGCGCATCGCGGAACAACCCCAACTTGCTGGTGTAGCCATTTGTCGCCAGCACCACCGCCTGTGCCCGCACCTCGCCGCGTGGCGTCGTCAGATGGATCTCTCGACCGACCCGGAGACGAAGCACCGGCGTCTGCTCATAGATCGCAACGCCGCGCTCCTCCAGAATTGGACGCAATCCGCGCACAAACTGCGCTCCGTTGATCTGCCCGGTATCCGGCTCGAACGTCGCCCCATGCACGCCGCGAGCGTTGAACTGCGGCGCCAGTTCATCACGATACAGGAACTTTACCGGAATGCCCAACCCGCGCAGATACTCCGCTTCGGCGTGCGCCGCTTCGGCTCGTTCAGGGCTGGTATACAGCGTCAATGTCCCGTCGAAGCGGTGATCGACCGGGAGACGGTGACGTTCAATCAGGGTGCGGATGGCGCACAACCCGGCGCTCGTCAACCTGTAGACCTTCCGGGTCAGGTCGGGATCGCTTGTGTCGATCCCGTTGATCCAGTTCAGCGCCAGACCACCGTTCCGTCCACTGGCGCCATTCGCAAGCGATGTCGCTTCGAGCAGGACAATGCGCCGATGCGGAAAGCGTTGCGCGACATGGTACGCCGTGCTGACGCCGGTGAACCCGCCGCCAATAATGGCAAGGTCGGCAGTGATGGAACCTTCGAGCGATGGACGTGGTCGATAGTCCGGCGTCCCGGCATGCCAGATAGACTGAGTATCATCAAACTCCAGGCGCTCAGGCAAAAGCCGCTCCATCACGGGCCAGGCCGTGGATGCGAGCGCAGCAGCGCCTTCCAGCACACGCAGTGAGAGTGGTCGTCGAACAGCAGTCATACTGTGGCGCCCCCGGCGCGACTCGAACGCACGACACGCGGTTTAGGAAACCGCTGCTCTATCCACTGAGCTACGGGGGC
>Ga0272446_1007386_pt1 | contig 10948 bp, 10 predicted proteins | sample YNPCB0061_FD_194587 | JGI IMG/M metagenome (GOLD analysis project Ga0272446, IMG submission 194587) | Hot spring microbial mat communities from Yellowstone National Park, WY, United States - YNP-CB-006-1 | ecosystem: Environmental > Aquatic > Thermal springs > Hot (42-90C) > Sediment | place...
CTGAATTTTCGCAGAAGGTTGTTTAAAGAAGTAGAAAAAACTGTTGAATCGGCGGAAGCAATGCTACAAATCGCGTTTATATCTTTTATTATCAATTATTTATAGTTCGCAAAACATTATCTTAATTATAAAAATCTATTCTACTCAAAGAGGGGCAAACACTTAGCTATATTCAAAACAAAAGGGCTTGCGAATATTTATAAGTTTTAAACCTTATAAACGTTAATTTTCAATCAAAACCAATCTCGATTGAGTATAATTGATTTTCAAGAACAAAGTGTTACTTACATCTAATGCCTAAAAGCAGTTGGGTAAGTAGCTGTAAGGCAAGGGATATAACCATTGTAGAGGAGGCAAGAAAAGATATTTGTAACCTTTGGAAAGTTCCTGCTTAAATTTGTAAAGAAAAGATATATTTTTATTTTTGTCGGAGTACTTATATACACTCTAACTATGTATTCTCTTTCCTTAACAGAGCAATTTTTCTTGCTTACTTTTGATATTCGCAAAAGGGTTTTTGCTACTTGGTATTATACAGACAAGTTTTATTACGGCTTATGTGGAGCATTCCTTTTTGAATTAATTTTATCTAAAAAACTTATTTTTACAGAAGATAAGGAGTTAATAGAAGATAAAGACGTTTCTATGAGCAGGGCTTGGGTAGCTCCTCTGTTTGAAAAAATAGAAAAGGAACTATGGTTTACTATTCTCTGCGGTAAAAACCATCAGAAAACGCTCGCTAATTGGCTAAAAGTGTTAAAGGCACTGGCATATAACATTAGAGATGCTACTAAGTCGCATCTTAGCAGTGAAAAAATTATAGGTAAAAAGAATACTAAAATTTTTGGGGTAAAACTCTACAGTAATACATATTTAGAAGACATCTCCATACTCCAATCTCTAAAACAAGATTTATGGCAAACTATCTTAGGCACAAAAAGCCCTGAGATACACTACTTAACTTTGCTTCGCCTCATCAAAGGGCTTAAAATTATCAAAGATATTTTCTCGGAAAAGACAATATCAGAAAAAAAGGAGTTAGAACAAAAGCTAAATCAACTATTTGAGCAAGAAGAAATTACTCGTATTTTGCAAGATGTTTTGTTAGAGGAACAAAAACAAGAAAAGTGGGACAGTCTATTAGATTCTTTGGATATAATTTCTGAGGCTATCGAAGCCATTGGAGAATCAGTAGATGGGATTGGCGATGGTAGCGATGGTAGCGATGGTAGCGATGGTAGCGATGGTGGTGGCGACGGTGGTAGCGATTAAAAAATCCAATAAGAAGCTAATTTTAATATCTTATACTCAAACTTTAAACTAATATGCCAAACTTAGAACAAACAATGCGTTGGTTTGGGGTAAATGACCCAGTCAGTCTTCAGGATATTAGACAATCTGGCGCAACAGGAGTAGTTACAGCCCTGCACCATATTCCCGTAGGAGAAATTTGGACGGTAGAGGAAATCCAAAAGCGAAAAGAAATAGTAGAAGAGGCAGGTTTGACTTGGACGGTTATTGAGAGTCTGCCCGTACATGAAGACATCAAAAAGCACACGGGAAATTATAAGAAATACATAGAAAACTACAAACAAAGCCTTAGAAACGTAGCTCAATGTGGCTTAAAGGTTGTTACTTACAACTTCATGCCTATTTTGGATTGGATGCGTACAGACATCAATTTTACCTTACCTGATGGTAGCAAAGCCTTGCGCTTTGAAAAGTCTGCATTTATTGCTTTCGATTTATTTTTGCTAAAAAGACCAAAGGCAGAAAAAGATTATACTTCAGAAGAGATTGCCAAGGCAACAAGTCGTTTCACTACTCTGACCGAAGAGCAGAAAGAAATTCTTTTTCAAAATGCCTTGTTAGGTCTGCCGGGCAGTGAAGAAAGATTTACCACCGAACAGATTTTAGCGGCTTTGAAAAGTTATGAAAATATAGATGCAAGAAAGTTGAAGGAGCATCTTTTTTATTTTCTCCAACAGGTAGTACCCGTAGCGGAGGAAGTAGGTTTGCAAATGGCGATTCACCCTGACGACCCTCCCTATCCGATTTTAGGCTTGCCAAGAGTGGTAAGTACAGAAGAAGATGCCGTAGAACTACTCAATGCCGCTCCTTCTCCAGCCAATGGACTTTGTTTTTGCACAGGTTCTTACGGTGCAAGACCTGACAACGACTTGGTGGGCATGGTGAAACGCTTAGGAAAGTATATTCATTTTCTTCATCTTCGTAGTACAAAAAGAGATGAAGAAGGTAACTTTTATGAAGCCGACCATTTAGGAGGAGATGCAGATATGTATAGCGTAATGAAAGAAATAGTATTGTTAATGCGAGAGAGAGGCGTGTCTATTCCTATGCGTCCTGACCATGGTCATCAGATGCTCGATGATTTGAAAAAAACAACTTACCCCGGCTACTCTGCCATAGGACGCCTGCGCGGCTTGGCGGAGTTGAGAGGTTTAGAGTTGGGAATAAGTAGGTCTATCTAATTGACTTTCATATCCTCCTCAAAAAATTGAATACCAAACAGTGCTAACTCCTTTAAGACAGGAATGTAAATTTCTTTCTGCACAGGAATTAGCACTCCGCTTAAACCTGTTAATTTCCCTTGTAAAAGAAGTTTTGCGGCTATGCCAAGCGGCAGTCCCACCGTCTTAGCCATAGCTGTTTCCTGTTGATTTTCACCTTTTACGACCAAAGAAGAGAGTAATTTGCGTTTTTCTCCTTGCAGAGTTTCATACTCAAAAATATGTTGCATGACTATCATGTCCTTATCTTCTGCTTCTAATTTCCATTTTTTTTCCAAGAGATGTTGCAAGATTTGGGCGGGAGTAGCTTTTGGCAAACCAATTCTCTCATGCCCTAATAGACCAAGCCATTCTATTTTTTTTATCAATTCATCAGTAGGGCTTATCCCCAACAACATCGCTAACTTCTCTTCTACCAAATAGGTCTTGCTGTATTGCAAAAATGTATTAGTAAACTCGCGATAGGTCATATTTTCGCTATTTTCCATAATATAGCTGTCATCAGTCATGCCTAACTGCACAAATACATTCCAGCTTTGACAAAAACCTTTTTTTCGCAGTGTTCCCCTGATTAAAGTCGGAATATGAGTAATCCCGTACACTTCTCGGTAAGTCAGCGAATCTCGATTGGGGTAGCCCTCAAATTGTCCATAGCCTTTAATGCTAATTTCTTCTAAATGAGTAAATAAGCGATGATAAGGTACATACTTGTACTGTCCATTGATAATGTATTTGGCTGTGCCTTGTCCTGCCAACACCACATTTCGCGGATTCCAAGTAAACTTGTAGTGCCAAGGATTATTGTCATGCTCAGGAGCCACTAACCCACCTGTGTAAGAGCGAAAAGCTGTAATTTTAGATTCCTCTGCCTTCAACTTATTTATAATTTGCATAGCAGAAAGGTGGTCTATGCCAGGGTCAAGTCCTATTTCATTTAAAAACAATAAGCCTTTGCTTTTAGCTTCACTATCCATTGCTTTGATTTCCGGAGAAACATAAGAAGCAGTAAGCAAATGTTTGTTGAATTTTAAACAAGATTGAGCTACTTTACAATGCAAAAATGGAGGGAGTAGAGAAATCACTACGTCTGCCGCTGTAATCTCTTTATCTGCTGATTCAGAATGATTTATGTCAAATTGTATTGCCTTGCCTTGCGGGTGATTGCTCACTTTTTCCTGCGCTAACCCTAAGTTCATGTCCCCTACGGTAAGTTCCCAACCTTCTTGCGCAGCATGGCTCAATAGATACTGAATGAGGCTGTAAGACGAACGCCCCGCTCCAATGAGTAAAATTTTTCTCATATAAGCACTTTTTGCACGGCAATTTCTATATTTTTAATTTCTAATCCAAACTTGTTTGTTTTTTGAAAACAACTAATTTTGTAACTAATCATTTTTATTAGAATAGCTATATGCCCATTTTTCAAGCCGATATTGCCAAAGTAAGAGATTTTTTGTATCGAGTCCTTATCAAACAAGTAGATGAAAAAGGCAAAAACTGGATAGACCAGAAAATTGTGCTTTTAAGAGATTCTTTTTCAGTGCAAAATTTCTATATCGCTTTTACCGCCGCTCCCCGATTCGTAGGAAAGCAAACTTTATTCATTACTCTTTCAGAATTAGCAGAAGCAGAGGCTCTTCGCAAAAGTTTTTGCATAGAAAATTGGACGGTGGATAGAGCAACAAGGGTGCTTTTTGCTTTATATTTACCTACGGAAGATGCAGAAAATCATGTTTCTATCCTAAGCAAGATATTCCAAACAGCAGAGGTCAATGAATTAGTGGCTCTTTATTCTGCTTTGCCTTTGTTGCCCTTCCCAGAGAAATATATTTTCCAATGTACAGAAGGTATCAGAACTAATATGTCGCCTGTTTTTGAAGCTACCGCCCTAAACAACCCCTTTCCTGCTGAGTTTTTAGATGAAAATGCTTGGAATCAGTTATTTCTAAAAGCCATTTTTACAGGGAAAAAAATCTACAAAATTCAAGGAATTAAGCAAAGAGCCAATGCAACTTTAGCCCAAATCTGTTCTGACTACGCTCATGAAAGATGGGCGGCAGGTCGCAAAGTTACCCCTGAGTTGTGGATGCCCATAGCAGATTTTATTGATGATAAAATATTGGAGGACTTAAAAAAACTTAGAGATAGCGAAGATATTTTGCAAAAGCAAGCGTTAGTATTGGTAGGGTTGGAAAGTAGTCATGCACGAGCAAAAGCCTTGTTAGAAGGTTTAGAAGATTTAAAGGAAAAAGCCTTGCGAGGAGAGTTTTCTTGGAAAAGCATTTCAGAGCAATGGCATGAAGTAAACCAATAAAATACAAGCAGGTATGAAGCAGAAATGTTAATTACAGTTTTATGTGCTACTTTATACAACCACAAGCAAAAAAACTCGTAGAAATTGTCGAAAAGAAACTTGAAAATCTATGACTAAACTTAGAAGTCAACTTTCTGCCTTTTTAGTATTCAATTTTTTTGCCCTATGTTCTTCTGCTCAAATCATGCCATTAGAGCGCTCTATTCAGGCAACTTCTTATTGGTTCAATTTTAACTTTGAGTATTTTTCTAAAAATGGAAGTATGCTTTTTGCGGAAAGTACGCTCAAACATAGTGCTTCTCCTTTTGTAGAAAATCTGGGTATTGCTCCCTTGTATTTGATACAACATACCTTAGGCTACGAGTTTCGCTTTTCTAACCAATGGAACTTAGGGGTTGCAGGTAGGTACGTCGTGGAAAAACGCTTTGATACTTTTTTTTCCAAAATTTATCTGAACCATTCAGGAAAAATTGGAGAAGTAGAGTTTTTTAAACAATTTGGCGCAGAGCAAGTAAGCTATCTATCAAAAACTCTTGAGAATCAAGGTAGATTCTCTGGCTTAGTCGGATTAGCACATAATTTTGATTTAGGGCGAGGAAATATCCTTAGACCTTCTCTGACCTATGAGTTAATGATTTGGTTTGACTGGCGCAATCCTTCTCTTCCTCAAAACAAACGCCGCATAGACCAAACTCGCCTCAAAGCAGAGGTAGCCTATTTCTTAAATCCTAAGTGGAGTGTCGGCTTATTTTTTATCCATGAGACAGATTATTTTTTTGCTCTGGCACAGTTTGATAAAGACGGCAAACAAATAAAGCCCGACAGAAGACTCAATATTTTAACACCTACTATTGGACTTAGGGTACACTTTCTCTTGAAAGCCAAAGATATGGGAGAAGAAATTAGGCTAAGGTTTTTGCCTTATTAACTCATTACTTCTATGGCTTTTCTAAGTTCTTTGGCAAAAATATCTATCTCTTCCTTGGTATTATAGACAGCAAAAGAGGCTCGGGCTGTACCGCTAAGCCCAAATCGATTCATCAAAGGCATGGTACAGTGGTTCCCTGTACGCACTGCAACCCCGTTGGCATCGAGCATCATGCCCAAATCAAAATGGTGAATCCCCTCTGCAATGAAAGAAATTACCCCTGCTTTTTCTTTGGCTGTACCTATGATTTTTACTTTGGGAATGTCTTGCATCTGTTCAGTAGCATAGGTAAGCAATTCGTGTTCATGACTTGCAATATTTTCTTTCCCAATATTTTCTACAAACTCTAAGGCATATTTTAAGGCGATTGTATCTCCGATATTGGGTGTACCCGCCTCAAACTTATAAGGCAGGTCGTTATAAGTTGTTTTCTCAAAAGTAACCTCTTTAATCATTTCTCCACCACCCAGATATGGAGGCATTTTCTCTAAAATTGCCTTTTTCCCATATAAAATGCCAATTCCTGTCGGTCCGTAAACCTTATGGGCAGAAAATACAAAAAAGTCTGCATCAAGGTCTTGCACATCTACGTTCAAATGCGGACTTGCCTGTGCTCCATCTATCAGTGCTACTGCTCCGACTTTGTGTGCCAAGCTGATGATTTCTTTGACAGGGTTAATCGTTCCTAAGGCATTGGAAATATATACAACAGCCACAATTTTAGTGCGCTCATTGAGCATTTTTTCATAGGCTTCCATATCAATTTCTCCTGCATCGTTGATTGGAATGATTTTCAGTTTTGCTCCTTTTTCTTCACAAAGCATCTGCCAAGGCACGATGTTAGAGTGATGCTCCATGGTACTAATAATGATTTCATCTCCTTCATTGATAAATTTGCGTCCATAAGAATTAGCTACCAAATTAATCCCTTCTGTTGTCCCTTTGGTGATAATAACTTCTTCCAGCGAACCTGCATTGATAAATCTGCGAGCCGCTTCTCTACTTTCTTCAAAAGCATAGGTAGCTTTTTCGGCTAAATGATGTACGCCGCGATGCACATTGGAGTTATAGCCTTGATAATAATTGGTGAGTGCATCTATGACAAGAGCAGGTTTTTGAGAAGTAGCCGCATTGTCAAAGTAAACTAAGGGCTTGCCGTTTACTTCTTGATGTAAAATAGGAAATTGCTTACGAATTTGATGTATGTCTAACATATACAATTGATGTCTTTGGGAATAGTTATAAACTACAAACTAAGACTTGAAAGGATTTGTTCTTATTTATACAAAAATACCCTAAGAAAAATAGCGATTGTTTTTGAGGTAGGAAACAACCGCTAACAATGTTAAGATTAGCTATTGCTACATTTCTTTCTCCATCTCTAATACAGACTTTTCTATAATATCACAACATTCATGAAGTTCCTCTTCCGTGATGACCAAAGGAGGAGCAAAGCGAATGATATTACCATGAGTAGGTTTTGCTAACAATCCGTTATCTTTCATTTTCATACACAAATTCCAAGCAGTTTGGCTGGTAGGCAAGTCGTTAATGACAATGGCATTTAGTAAACCCTTTCCGCGTACTAAGACGATTAAGTCTGATTTTTCTACCAAATTATTCATTCTTGCTCTAAAAATCTCTCCGAGATATGCGGCGTTTTCTGCTAATTTCTCATCTTTGACTACATTCAAAGCCGCCATCGCTACCTCACAAGCCAAAGGATTACCTCCAAAAGTAGAGCCATGCTCCCCAGGACGTAGTGTAAGCATAATTTCATCATCAGCCAAAACCGCAGATACAGGCATGACTCCTCCTGAGAGAGCTTTCCCCAAAATTAAAATATTAGGTCTAACTTCCTCATAATCACAAGCAAGCAACCTACCTGTACGAGCAATGCCCGTTTGTACCTCGTCGGCAATAAACAATGCGTTATTAGCTTTGCAAAGTTCGTAGGCTTTTTTCAAATATCCTTCATCTGGTACTACTACTCCTGCTTCCCCTTGAATTGGCTCTAACATAAATCCTGCTACATTTTTATCTTCTAAGGCTTTTTCCAAAGCGTTCAAATCATTGTAAGGAATAACCTCAAAACCCGTCATATAAGGTCCGAAATTCCTTCTACTTGTTGAATCTGTGGAAGAGGAAATGGCTGCTAAGGTTCTCCCCCAAAAGTTGCGTTCTGCAAAAATAATCTTGGCTTGATTGGCAGGGATACCCTTGACCTCATATCCCCATTTGCGACAAAGTTTGACAGCGGTTTCTCCACCCTCTACCCCTGTATTCATAGGTAAAACACGCTGATAGCCAAAGTATTCACAAATAAACTGCTCGTATCTGCCTAACACATCGTTGTGAAAAGCACGAGAGGTAAGCGTAAGGCGTTGGGCTTGCTCAACTAAGGCATTGATAATACGTGGGTGGCAGTGTCCTTGATTCACAGCACTATAGGCTGATAAAAAATCAAAATATCTCTTTCCTTCTACGTCCCAAAGATAAATTCCTTTGCCTTTGGCAAGGACTACGGGAAGTGGGTGATAGTTAAAAGCACCATATTGATTCTCTAATGCAATTGCTTCTTGGCTTGAGGTAACTGTTTGATACATAGTATATTCGTATTGTTGATAAAAAAATCAAAGAAGATATGCACAAAAATAACGCTTTTATTTGAGAAACGAGAGGCAAGCCAGTGCTTTTCTCTTTACATCTATAAATTTATTATCTTCGGACAAAATCTCTTATCAGAAAACATGTAAAGATTATTTTGTAATAGAACAACTATAAGTCGCCAGCGTAAATAATTATCTATTTGCTTATCAATAAGTTGGTTGTTAAAGATTTACAAATAGTTTGCTATCGGATATACTTTAAAAAATTCTCTTTATAACTTTCCCCAATAGGGACCTGATGTTTTCGCGTCAAAAAAATCATACTCCCTTCAATATATTCAATATGAGCTATGGCAACTATAAAAGATTTATGCACCCGCACAAAATCTTGCTTAGGAAGCAAAGATTCCATTTTGCTTATGGTTTCGCGAACCACTAAGGTTTCCCTCAGCGTGTAAATTTTCAGATAATTACTTAAAGCCTCTACCGAAATTATTTCATTTAACACTACTTTGTGAAGTTTCTTATCGGCTTTGAAAAAAAGATATTGAGGTAAAGTTTTCTTTTCGTTGTTTTCATTTTGCATTTTGCGGACCTTGGCTACTGCACGCGCAAAACGCTCAAAAGAAAAAGGTTTGAGCAAATAATCTACCACATCTAACTCAAAAGCATCAAGGGCATAGTTGCTGAAAGCAGTGGTTAAAATCACTTGCGGCGGATTTTTAACTTCACGAAGCATGTCTATCCCTGTGAGTTGGGGCATTTGAATATCTAAAAACATCAAGTCAATCGTATGGGTTTGCAGCGTGCTAATCGCTTGCCATGCGTTTGAACATCTGCCTGCAAGGTTAAGTCCTTCCAACTGACCGATGTAATTTTCCAAAACATCGCAAGCCAAAGGCTCGTCATCTACAATCAAACACGTCATCGTTCTTGAAAATTTAAGTAAAAATTCACAAAATACTTGTCGGCTTGCTTTTCTATTTCCAAATTAAAACGCTCTTTTCCATAGAGCAGTTCTAACCTTCTGTAAAGATTTTTTAATCCTGTACCTGTTCTGCTGGCAGGCGTAGGCAAAGCGATAGGTTGGGCAAGGCTATTTTCTATATAAAAAAATAGCTCTTCGTCTGTAACTTGAATCTCTATAATAACATAACCACCTGTTAATGCCTGATTTAACCCATGTTTGAAACTATTTTCAACAAATGGAAGCAAAGTCATCGGTGGAATTTTTTGGTCTTTAACTTCACCTGAGATGTTCATGGAAATAGTAGCTGCGCCGCCCAAGCGAATTTTTTCAAGTTCCAAATAACTTTTTAAATAATCAATTTCTTGCTGAAGATACACTTTCTCAGGTTCATCCTCCAACATGTAGCGCATCAATTGCGAGAGTTGCAAAACTACTTGTGGCGCTTTATCCGATTTGGTAAGCGTGAGCGCGTACAAATTATTCAGCGTATTAAACAAAAAATGCGGGCTAATGCGATAGCGGAGATTGGCTAATTCGGCTTTTATAAGCAAGTTTTCCACGTCTTTTGCTTGCAACTGTTTTTCGTACCAAAACTGCCCTAACGAAATGCTCGCCGCAATGAGCAAAAACCAAAACATGCCTACCAAGTAGTTAATAAAATCGGAAGGTTGAGCGTCTAAATGGTAGCTACGGGCTATAAAACTTTCTAATTGCATGTTGCCATAACTTGCTACTATCCAAAAAGCAAATGGTAGCAACCAAACATACTTATATTTTTGACCTTTTTTTAAACAAAAAGGCAAAATACCTTCAGTCAGCGAGTAAAAAATGCTTGCCGAAAATGCCAATAAAATAAACTGATAGCCTGTAACCGATTGTTTGCCAAAGTTGATAAGCCCGTTGAGCAAATCGGGAAGCAGGTAAATCAGCCAAAACGCTGCATGAAGCAATAGTTTCCGTTTTCTCACGTATGCAAAATTTTTTGCCAAATTAAGCGATTATTTTCAAAGAATTTACTTCTCAAAATGCCTGTTTGTCCCTGAAAAAGGCGGTTTCATCACAATTTTTAGGCATACGGCGGATTTGCAGGTAAATTTGAATAAACTAAAACTTGTAAAACCATGATACTATTAAGATTTATTTTATTGGTTCTGTTGCTTGGACTATGTTTTCAAGCGCAGGCGCAAAGCAAGCAAGTGATGATTATCACCACTGTTGAATATGCGGAGTTTCTTTCAGGCGGAAACTCTAGAATGTTTATCACCTTTCCCGACGGCAATCAGCAAGAGGTGGAAATGCGTGGTTTATTTGCTATTTCAGGTTTTATTAATGAAAAAAATATCAAAAGAAATGACAAAACCATAATTGATAAAATCAACGAATACCTCAATCAAGGTTGGGAATTAGCACATGTCAGTTCTGCTATACGCGATGCGCAGCAGGCGCAGCAAGGCATTATTTTCACACGTTACGTTCTATCCAAAAAGACTAATTAAACCTTCATAAAAATATGAGAATTTACCTTTTTTTAGCAATTGTATTTTCATTTCATTTGGGCTATGCCCAAAGTTCAGGCGATACGGTGCGGCTGTTGTT
>Ga0272446_1007388_pt1 | contig 10948 bp, 14 predicted proteins | sample YNPCB0061_FD_194587 | JGI IMG/M metagenome (GOLD analysis project Ga0272446, IMG submission 194587) | Hot spring microbial mat communities from Yellowstone National Park, WY, United States - YNP-CB-006-1 | ecosystem: Environmental > Aquatic > Thermal springs > Hot (42-90C) > Sediment | place...
AGCATCATACGTCAGGGCGTGTGCGATCGGCTTGCCCTGACGACCGTTCCCCACCCCCACACCGATCAAGATTAGCATCACGCCCAATAAAAAGTAGCTTTATTCACCTTTGGTTCGGGAATAGAGCCTCAGCGAATCGAGCATCTGGAAGAAATCAGCACGTATAACAACTCAACCAGAGCGTCTCGCACTTGAAGTTTTCCGTCTCCTTCGTCCAGAGTTAGAAAGTCGCTTCAATTAAACAGCGGCTCTGATACGGACAGCCTGCAAAATAGCAGACAGATCAGCTTTATGCTATTGAATGTCTACCTACAAACAGCCCTGACCAGACTATTCCTCTTCATCCTCCAGAGATTGATCGAGTTGTTTCAGATGAATATGCTTTCGGCCTAAGGTAATTTCAAATTCATCCCCCTGCTTAAGAGCCATCTGCTTCGTATAGGCCGCCCCAATCAGCAGATTGCCATTCGCCTGCACCGTAATCCGATAACTGGCGCTACGGCCACCTCGGCCATTGGCGGCAGGTCTGCCATCTAATTCAATGCCCTCTGCATCAATTAAGGCATTGAGAAACTTCATCATATTGACTCGCTCTACACCATTCTTTGTAACAGTGTAATAACCACATTCCCTAGCCTTTTCCTCCTTACTGAGGTGCTCTAAGTCCTTAACCTTTTTCAGTAGCGCCTCCCCTGTGAGTGGCTCAGGCTTTTTACGTTTATTCATTAACTTAGTGGGAAATTCTTCAAGATGGATTCAACTTTTGCTGACGCGAAGCAGAAGCTTTAATCAAATATTCAGCTCAGCTTCTTCGATCATACTACATCGATCTCCCCTTCCATTTCATCCCCTAACTGATAATTTCTTTGACAGCTATCTCCTTACATTGCTCTTTTATCAACTAATCGCAACATTTAGGCTTCAGACATTGCTAGATAGCTTCTGTAAGCCATCTGCATCACTGTTGTGGAAGGAAAGGATTCTTTCTGAGCACAATCAGTTCCCTATCAATGCCAGGGGTCGCAAGAAGAGGGCTGGTTGCCCGACAAAAGAACGGAGACATCGGAGGATACGTAACTGCATCAGGAGAAAAAAGCTTTTCCTGACGGCTTTACGGGTATTGAACAACTCCCAAAATGGCAGTGGTCTATAATTCTCTTTATCGGAGTGATTTTGAGCTGGGAAAAAGCCTGACCGCGCAAGAAGCATCAAGCTCGAACATCCATTAACTTACCCAACTGACTGATAAAATGCCCAATTCGTTGTGATCGGTTGTGGTCATGAACGCAGATTTCAACTGTTGTATTCTCTGCTTTTTCAATGGGCAAAGGCAACAAGAACAGGCTATTTGCGTCAGCCAATCCCGAATGGCGGTTATAAAACCCAACGCTGTCCAACAATCATCAGCGTTTAAGACTACTGGGGCGATTTGTAGAGACGATCGCTAGCTGCATTACTCCAACCAACTGAGGATATTGTCCTTCCAATGCCAGACTTGCTATGACAGAGAGAGTAGGGTCAAGGTTATCACTCACTAAGGTTATCACTCACTACAGAGATGAACAAAGTTGAATTGCGGCGGTCTCTACTAAAACAACGGCGGCAAATGGCTCCAGAACTATGGCGCCAAAGCAGCGATCGCTTGTGTGGCAATCTGGCAGCCGCGGAGCTATTTCAACAGGCCCGCACTATTCTGGCTTACTTCAGTATTCGCCAAGAACCAGATTTGAGTCCCCTATTCACCCATGCAACCCTGTCTTCATTAAAGACTTGGGGCTTTCCCCGCTGTGTCTCAGACTCTCTTTCCTGGCATTCCTGGTCTCCGGCCGACCCATTGCCTCTCCAGACTGGCAACCTGGGCATTCCAGAACCCCATCCAGAGGCGTCCCAATTGCATGCAGATGAGGTGGACTTGATCCTGGTTCCAGCAGTAGCCTGCGATCGCCGAGGTTATCGCCTAGGCTACGGGGGCGGATTTTACGATCGCTTGCTCAGTGCGCCGGAGTGGAGAACAGTGCCAACCTTGGGCATCGTGTTTGAGTTTGCCCATTTAACAGCATTACCGGCAGACAGTTGGGATCAGCCCCTGGATGGCGTCTGCACAGAAGTCGGCTTTTCCTCGATCCAATCCAAAAACAAGATGGAGGCGGATACTCCACCTCCATTGATACTTTCTTCCTCGATACTAGACCTGTTGGGAAATAGTGATTGAAATCGCTGAAACCCCTATACAGTCTAGCTTTCAAAGATTTTGCGGCAAAACCGCTAAAATGCTTGCTAGGAGAGGCTTTCAAGGATTTTCAGGCTTATTACCCAACAACTCTACTGTCTGACCCAGAAACCAACTGAGGAATTAATCACCCTAGATGACCGGGGACAGGTCTAACTGGAAACCATTAGGCTGGCAGCAGCCCAATCGAACCCAGAATCAGGTGCAAAAACCAGTTGACGATGCTGAGCGCGATCGCACCGAAAATAGCGCTCCAGAGACCGTAACGCAAGCGGAACCCCTGCACCAGCCAGGCCGCCAGACCAAACACAATAACGCTGCCAATCAAGGGAATCAGCCCCAAACTGATGACCGCCGTAGTGGCCTTAAACCAGCCTGGAAACAAATACCAAAGACCATTAAAGGCTCCAATAATGGCACCCCCGATCAGTGCTGGAACCACACCATCGATGTCAATCCCAAGGGGGGGGATCTTGGACAGAATAAACAGACAGATGGCAATTAAAATTACGCTAATAAGAAAACCAATCACGTTTGCATCTCCTTTGAGTTCGATTTTTGATCAACAAATTTTTCAACCAGTCCGAACACTCCAGTTTCAAGCATTACGGGTATGAAGATAAGCTTGTTAGCCAGGGATAAATCGGCTTTCAGCACTGAACTAGCAAACGATCAGTGTCAGACAGGCCAATAAACCTCCAAGTAAATAAAATAAACCAACAATGCGAGTTTCTGACCAACCATCCAAAACTAAATGGTTGTGGAAAGGCGACATCAGAAAAAACCGCTTGCCAATTCCATCGGCTCCTTTGGTGGCTTTGTAGTAACCAACCTGAATAATCACAGACAACGTTTCTACCAGAAACAAGCCACCCAATAGCAATAGGGCAAACAGATGATTACTGAGCAGGGCAACCGCTGCCAGAGCGCCACCCAGGGCCAGAGACCCCGTATCTCCCATAAATACTCGGGCCGGGTTCCGATTATGCACCAAAAATCCCAGACAACCGCCGCTCAGACAGGCGCAAAATAACATCAGCTCCGGATGGGTGGGCGCGACCAAGGCCGCCATTCCCATTAGGGCAATCGCCGCTGTGCCGCCGGCCAGCCCATCCAATCCATCGGTTAAATTAGTGGCATTACTTTCAGCCACCAGGGTGAACCCTGCCAGCAGCCAAAACAGAAAGCCCAACGGTAGGGATAACCCAAGCGGTAAGGCGATCGTCGTCAGATCAGCCGGTTGACTAACCAGCAGCCACAAGCAAAATAGGACCGCGAAGGTAATTTGAAGCGCCAACTTCGTGCGAGGAGAAATTCCCTTATTAGACTTGTGGCGAATGATTTGCCAGTCATCCAACCAACCAATTGCGCCATATCCCAGCGTCAGAGCTGACACAGCCACCACGCTGGGCGAGAAACCAGACCAGAACAGCGCAATCAAAACCGCAACAGGCACAAAGAAAATGCCCCCCATGGTTGGGGTGCCAGCTTTCTTAAGGTGGGACTGCGGCCCATCCTCCCGGATCACCTGACCAGCTTTGAGCGCTCGCAATAAAGGAACAACCCAGAAACCAAGGCCAGCCGTCGCTAGAGCAGACACCAGAAAGGGCAAGGTCAGGCTCAGTTCCTGACTGATCGATCGTCCGGCTGACGTATCCAACAAAAAAGCAGCACAACTTAACCCCACAGCCAGGACGAAGAACAGTGCTGTCCCGGAAAGGTTTAAGGTTCGACTGGGAAACAGTTTGGCGTCCACAAGCTTCTCAACTCACTCCACACAGTACGCCCCCGCCAAATCAGCGAAGAGCAAGAAACAATCACCATCAGTTCTGCCAAACATGAGACTGTTAATATTGACAGAAGTTTAGAGCAACCAGTGGTTGAATCACCAGGATTAATCTGAAACTCTAGTCTTCCAGAGCCAGATCATCATCATCATCGTCCAGATCAAAGGAATCGTCGTTCCCCATTAATTCGCTAATTTCCTCTTCATCTTCCAGATAATCAAATTCAGCATTATCCCGAGCCAGTAGGCGACCCGTTCTCTCCAGCCAATCTAAAATTGATGATTCCTGCTTGGCGGGTATAACGGCTGCCCGACGGTTACGGGATTCTTCGCGAAGGGAAGGATTGTAAACCATAAAATTTGCAGTTTCAGATAAGCGTTAGATCTATATCTTAAGGACTATGGCTCCAAATCTATAGCCCTAATGGAGAAACACCCAGAGTTTATCACCAGATCCGGAATCTGCAAGATTATTTTAACAAGCAAGGGGTGTTTTCTACGTTCCAGTGAAAATTCGCAGCGATGACAGGGGGAATCAAAATGATCGGCAAAGCCGCACTATTAGAAGCGATCGCGGGCAAAAACCGGGGACTTTTGGCCACGGCAGTGGAAAAACAGGCCATTTTAGCGGCGATCGCCCGCCTGGAAGAGACCAATCCAACACCGCGTCCCACCGAAGCACTGGATTTGCTAACAGGGAACTGGCAGTTGCTCTACACTACCAGTCAGGAATTGTTGGGAATCGACCGCTTTCCCCTGCTGAAGCTAGGACAGATCTATCAATGTGTGCGGGGCCAGGAAGGGATGATTTACAACCTGGCTGAAACCTATGGTCTGCCCTTTTTAGAAGGTTTGGTCAGTGTGATTGCCCGGTTTTCGCCCATCTCAGAACGACGGGTGCAGGTGAAATTCGAACGGGCCATCTTTGGCCTGCAGCGCCCGATGGGCTATCAATCGCCCGATGGATTTATCCAGGCAGTTGAGTCCGGGCGCAGATTTGTCGCGGTTGACTTCAGTATTAAGGAGCGAGATCGGCAAGGATGGCTGGATATTACCTATCTGGACAAAGATTTACGGATTGGCCGGGGCAACGAGGGCAGTGTGTTTGTCCTGGCAAAGGCCCCAACCTAAGGGGAATTCTGGCCGTCCCGACGACCCAATTCATAGATGCCACAGCCAATACAGGAAACAATTCCCAGGCTGATGGCCCAGCTTTGTCCCAGACTGAGATCCAGCAAGTATTGACACAAACCACCGATGCCAAGAAAGGGAATAATGCTGAAGATGGAAGCATAGAAGGCGTTTTGAGCTTCTCGACCTTTGCGGGTGCGCTCGAATTCCTGTTGGGACGTGTACAGCGATCGCTCGGCAAAATTAAACCAACGGCTTAGTTGCTCGGCGATCCATTCACTCACCGGAAAGAACCCCAGATATAACGCCAGTGACCACAGCGCCATGCCCGCGATCGCCGTTGGGTTCAGTTCAATCGAAAATGGCAGAAATTCACTCAACATCAGGGAAAGCACTCGCTCGCAGGGTTAAATCCCATCTTAACGAAAAGTTTACTTTCGGCAAATCGCCCACTCCTACGGAACCGAACCTGACATCCATACCAGCACTACTTGTCAACGGGTAGATTCGCAGTAAAGTGGTACAAACGCTCCTGCGTCTTTTTCGCCATTACGCTTATGTCATCCTTACTGACCCCACCTCAACAACGGGTCTTTACCTGGGTTGAGGATTTTATTGCCCAACATGGAGTGTCTCCGACCTATCGGGAAATCCAGAAAGGCCTGAACTATCGCTCTCCCGCCCCCGTGCAACTCCACATTCATGCCCTGGTCGAAAAAGGATTTATCAGCCATCGGGCCGGTCAGTCCCGTTCCTTGCGCGTACTGCGCTCCAGCCATAGCATTCCGCTGATCGGGGCGATCGCTGCTCGCAGCCTAGTGGAAACCTTCCCCGACCAGGAAATTCAATATTTGAACCTGGCCTGCTTGCCCAAACTGGGTCGTCTCTCCCAGCATGAGCTGTCCCAGCATTTTGCCCTGCGGGTCCGGGGCGACAGCATGATCGAGGCCCAAATTGATGACAACGACGTAGTCATCCTGCGGCGGGAAAGCGATCCCCGAGCAGTCCGTAATGGCACTATCGTGGCCGCCAGAGTCAACGGCGCCACTACCTTGAAGTATTTTCACCGTTTGGGTAACCAGATCACCCTCCAACCGGCTAACCCCAACTACGAACCAACCGTCATTGATACGGCCAAGGAAGAGTTAGAAATTCAAGGCATTTACGTCGGATTGATCCGGGGGCTAATTTAACCCTAACTGACACAACCGGCTGGCACAGGAGCCGACAGCGGCACACCCGTCAGGCTAAAAGCCCTCACCTCAGTAATCTTGACCGTCACTAATTGGCCCTTCAAAGTCTGAATGTCACCTGGGAAAAAGGTCAAACGGTTACCTCGAGTGCGACCCATCACCTGAGTTGGATCCTTAGGATTCTGGTCCTCGACTAACACCTCCTCAATGCGGCCAGCATAGCGTTGGGAACGCTCCGCTGCTTTGGTCGCCACCAGATGGTTCAGCCGTTGCAAGCGATCGCTCTTCACCTCTTCCGACAACTGATTGGACCACAGAGCCGCTGGAGTGCCAGGCCGGGGGGAATAAGCCGCCGTGTTGAGCTGGTCAAACCCAATATCCGCCACCAACTTCAACGTGTTCTCAAACTGGACTTCCGTTTCACCGGGAAAACCAACAATCGCATCCGCACTGATGGCCGCATCTGGCATATAAGACCGGATCGTGTCAATAATGCGGCGATACCGCTCATGGGTATAGCCCCGAGCCATCGCCTTCAGGACCTCGTTATCACCTGACTGAAAGGGAATGTGAAAGTGCTCGCAGACTTTGGGTAACTCAGCGCAGGCCCGGATCAACCGTTCCGTGAAATAGCGGGGATGACTGGTGGCAAAGCGAATCCGCTCAATGCCAGGCACATCATGAACATAAGCCAACAAATCCGTCAGGGTATGCAGATGCCGCCCCTCCGGCGTTACCCCCGGCAGGTCCCGACCATAGGCATCAATATTCTGGCCCAACAGGGTGACTTCCTTATAGCCCTGTTGCCCCAACTGCTCCATTTCCGCCCGAATCGCCGCTGGTGGGCGCGACTGTTCCGTCCCACGAACATTGGGCACCACACAATAGGTACACCGCTCATTACAGCCATAGATCACATTCACCCAGGCCGTCACACGACTGTCCCGTCGGGGCCGAGTAATGTCCTCCATGATATAAACCGGCTCGGTGGCAACCACCTGACTACCGCTAAACACCTCTTCCAGCAAATCTTGCAGCCGATTGGCATGTTGCGGGCCCATCACCAGATCCAGTTCCGGCACCCGGCGCAGCAGTTGTTCCCCTTCCTGCTGAGCCACACAGCCCGCCACCACCAGGGTCAGATTGGGGTGTTCATGTTTGCGTTTGGCCTGTTTGCCCAAATAGGAGTAGACTTTCTGCTCCGCATTATCTCGAATCGTACAGGTGTTGTAGAGGATCAAATCCGCCTCCTCTGGCTCCTCAGCCCACTCAAAGCCCATCTCTTCCAGAATGCCAGCCATCCGTTCAGAGTCGGCTTTGTTCATCTGGCAACCAAAGGTCGTAATGTGATAACGACGAGACCCAGCCATAAAGAAATCAGATTTTTGCAGTCAGGGATAAACTCCCATTTTAAGCAGTTTTGCAGGCGATCGCGAGCCGGATTGACCAGCCCCTCCACACCACACTCCGGCCGACGCCAAGCCCACTACACCGTTAGCCTGACCTGTTCCAACCACCATTAGTGCCTGCACACCAACCAAAGCCTATCGATAGGGGATTTAAAAATCCAGACAACTGCGTTTGGCCGCGGGCGAGTTGCCAGTCATGGCCTGAAGGGCAGCTTCTTCAACCGATTCCACCAATTGGGAAGCAACCCGTGCCGCGTAGGGACGAATGAAGGACCAGAAGAAGGGGGACAACCAACCCCGCAGCGTAATGGAATAGGAGACACAGGCCCCACAAACCGTTGACTCCAATTGATAAATAATCTGCTCCTCCAATCCCGGCATCACCAAAATCCGGACACTGAGCAACTCGCCTGGACGAACCCGCTCCACAAAGACCCGGATGGGAATCGGGCTTAACCGGGTAAAGGCTTGATAAATCAACCCCGGTTGAACCACCAATCCCTTGGGCACATTGGTACTGGCCAGAATCGGATGCCAGGAGACATCCGCCAGATCGACAATTTTTTGCCAGAGATCATCTACAGACGCCGTGCTGATCGCCTGGTACGTTCTTGCCAGAGTGGTCTGGAGTCGACGTCGTTTACGGCGAAGAAAATGGGATGCAAAGCCTGACACTCCTACCTTGCCTCCTGTGCCAAACCGGATTCAAATTTCTATCCTACAACTGCAGCCAGCCCCTCCATCCTTCACACTTCTTTAGAGTTCTGCAGCTCCCTTCTCGGCTGTTCCAGCCAAAAATCACGATAGGCTAATAAAGCATCAATAGCGTATCCCGACAGATACCTGTTGAGCAGGTGCTTGTACTGCCTGTCTCCCACTCCATTGTGACTTTCCAGGAATCAGAATTTTTATGACTGCGTTTTCCACCCCAAACACCACCGTCTCACCTGAACTGCCGCCCAGTGATTCCCGGCAGCGAGTCAGCCAATTTATGCTCGGTTTGCAGGATCAAATTTGCCAGACCCTGGCCCAGACCGACGGTCAGGCTGATTTCCGAGAAGATAGTTGGGTGCGAGAAGAAGGGGGTGGCGGGCGATCGCGAGTCATCCGGGAAGGCGGCGTCTTTGAACAGGGCGGCGTCAACTTTTCCGAAGTCTGGGGCACCCAGTTGCCGTCGTCCATCCTGGTGCAGCGCCCCGAAGCAGCAGATCATGGCTTCTATGCCACCGGCACATCGATGGTGTTACATCCCCGCAACCCTTACATTCCTACTGTTCATCTGAACTACCGTTACTTTGAAGCGGGTCCGGTTTGGTGGTTTGGCGGTGGAATTGACCTAACTCCCTACTATCCGTTTGAAGAAGATGTGATCCACTTCCACCAAACCCTGAAACAGGCTTGCGATGCCAACCATCCCCAGTACTACCCAACCTTCAAGCTCTGGTGTGATGAATATTTCTACCTCAAGCACCGGGGCGAAACCCGTGGCGTGGGTGGTATCTTTTTTGACTATCAGGATAATCGCGGCATTCTCTATCATGGGCCCGATCCAAAGGGACCAGCAGGGCGGCACAGCGAACAAGTCGGGGATATTGGATCTCGCAGTTGGGAGCAATTGTTTGCCTTTGTTCAGTCGGCTGGAAATGCCTTTCTGCCAGCCTATGTGCCGATCATTGAACGCCGACGGAACACGGAATACGGCGATCGCGAGCGTGATTTTCAGCTCTATCGCCGGGGCCGCTACGTTGAGTTCAATCTGGTCTACGACCGGGGCACCATTTTCGGGTTGCAAACGAATGGCCGCACGGAGTCAATCCTGATGTCCTTGCCACCCCTAGTCCGCTGGGAATATGGGTATCAGCCCCAACCCGGCACCCCTGAAGCCCGCTTGTATGAGATCTTCCTCAAACCTCAGGACTGGCTTCATTGGACCCCATCTGCTAGCAACGCCTGAAGTCCACACGCAAGAAATTTCAGCTCTCAGGTGTTAGCATTCCTGCAAGTGTGTCGAAACTAAGACTGTCCTGCGATCACACGGCAGCTTCCGGGCAGCGTTTGTTTCCGTCGAAGGATCGCCTCCCATCAAGTTGCAGAGGGAAAAAAGCCCTATGGAGCAGAAACCAATTCATCTGGAACAAAGGACTCACACAACCCCAGATGGCACGATGGTGATGATTCTTGCACCCATCGGCCGTCTGGATATAACTAACGCATGGCAGTTTCGCCTGACCCTACAGGACTGTATCTCCAAGGTCAGTCGCCATGTAATCGTGAATCTGTCTCAAGTGAACTTTATCGATAGTTCCGGCCTCACCTCATTGGTCGCAGGCATGCGGGATGCCGATAAAGTCAGGGGCAGCTTCCGGATTTGTAATGTCCATCCTGAGGCCCGCCTGGTTTTTGAAGTCACAATGATGGACTCGGTGTTTGAAATCTTTGACACAGAAGCAGAAGCCCTGGAGGGAATTCCACGCAGCGTCATGGTCAATCCTCAGTAAATTGCCGTCCCATTAATTCCCACTTGTGCCACAGGTTTCCGTGTCTGCATTAGTTTCCGGTGTTCGCTCTGGCGAAGCGCTGATCAGCTTTCCAACCGACACCGTACCGGCTCTGGCTGCTCGTCCAGACTGCTCACACCTGATCTTTGAAGCAAAACAGCGCAGTCTGGACAAACCGTTGATTCTGATGGCAGGAGCGGTCAATGACCTGTGGCCCTATGTCCAGGGGCCAGCAGAAGCATTGCAAATCTGGCGATCGGTTGCAGAACGCTACTTACCGGGTCCATTGACTCTGGTGCTGCCAGCCAGCGATCGGGTGCCCTTGGCCATGAATCCGATGGAACCTGGCACAATTGGGGTGCGAGTTCCGAATCATCCCGTCGCCATCACCATCTTGCGGCAAACAGGACCACTGGCAACCACCAGTGCCAATTTGTCGGGTCAGCCCCCCTTACTTTCCCTGGCAGACATAGAGGCTCAGTTTCCCCAGGTGCTCACCCTGTCTCCAACTGCACTCCAGGAATTACAGCCAATCTCCACCCTTACAACGGCGAGTCTCCCTTCTGGCATTCCCTCGACAGTTGCAAAATGGACAGAGAACGGTTGGCAAATTTTACGCCAGGGGGCAGTCATCCTGTCCTCCTGACAAAAACCAGAACTTTTCTGAACTGGACTGCAGTTGAGTGAGGTTAGCCCGCACC
>Ga0272446_1007389_pt1 | contig 10944 bp, 8 predicted proteins | sample YNPCB0061_FD_194587 | JGI IMG/M metagenome (GOLD analysis project Ga0272446, IMG submission 194587) | Hot spring microbial mat communities from Yellowstone National Park, WY, United States - YNP-CB-006-1 | ecosystem: Environmental > Aquatic > Thermal springs > Hot (42-90C) > Sediment | place...
TCGTCGGCGCGCACCTTTCTGGTCAGCCTCTGAATAGTCAGCTCATCGAACGCAACGCCGTTCGTCTTGGTTCGGCACGCACCGCGTCGGGCTATCGCCTCTACGTGCTTTCGGGCAACGCGCCGCCGAAGCCCGGCCTCGTGTTCGATGGTGAAGGCGCTGGCGCCATCGAGGTTGAGGTTTGGCGCATGCCTGAAGCCGCCTTCGGATCATTCGTGGCGCAGATCCCGCCGCCGCTCGGCATCGGCACACTGACCCTTGAGGACGGGCGCCGGGTCAAGGGGTTCTTGTGCGAAGCTTATGCCGTGCGCGGGGCCGAGGACATCACCGCCTTCGGCGGCTGGCGTGCCTGGCTTCGCCGTACCGCCGTTGCCTAAGCTGAGTCGGTGACCCGATAAAAATCGCGTGACTGTGCATCGGACCTTTTTCGCGAAGCCCTGTCGTTAGCTGCCGGAATTATATAACCCCAAGCGCTGCTTGCCTTTTTTTGCGCTAATAGCAGGTCGAGGACTCGGCCACTTCGCGCCGGTCTTCAACATTGCGGGCCGGATGACCTGAGCACCATATTGATGTAACGTTACGCCTGAAACGCCCGTAGAGAATGAAGGGTTTATCCGTGCCCCGGCCACTTTGGCTGAGACAGCGGGAAGCAAGAGGCGAGGAAACCATGGGTAATACGACATTTCGAACGATCGCAATCGCCGGACTTGCGGTTGCATTGGGGCTTGGGTTGAGCGGTGCCACGCGCGCCGAGGACAATGCCGCCTGGGACGGCATTCGCGCCGATATGTACGGCACGCGCGACATCCTCGATGGGGCCGGCAAAGTCGAACTTGATACGCCCTACCGCGCGGAGGATGCCTCGACGGTCCCGGTCAGTATCCGTCTTCCCGCCGGATTTGCGAAAGACGTAAAGGCGCTCACACTGGTGGTTGATAAGAACCCCTCGCCGGTCGTCGCAACCTTCAACTACGGCGACGCCGCCGGAAACGGTGATCGGATACTCGCAACGCGCATCCGCATCGACCAATATTCTGATGTCCGCGCCATCGCTGAAACGACCGATGGCAAGCTCTACATGACGGCCCGGTTCGTCAAAGCCTCGGGCGGCTGCTCGGCCCCAGCGTCCAAGGACGCTGAGGAAGCCGCAAAGTCGATGGGCAAGATGAAGATCACGACGGCCTTCAAAGATTCCGAGCACGCCTCGGCCCAGGAGGCTCAGGTCATGATCAAGCATCCAAACAACTCCGGACTGCAGATGGATCAATTGACGGGCCTCTATACGCCGGCCCACTTCGTCGACAAGCTCGAGGTCCGCACCGGCGACAAGCTCGTGTTCACAATGACCGGCGGCATTTCGATCAGCGAAAATCCGAATTTCCGCTTCACCTATGTGGGCAATCCCTCCGATGTGATGAGCGTCACGGCCGAGGATTCAAAGGGCAACGTGTTCAAAGGGCAATCCACCCCGAGCCAGTCCTGACGCGAAGTGGAACGGCCGGATGGCCGCAAGATATTCCGCAGATGATTTAACCCCGGTAGCAGGCGGCGGTCTCTTGCATCGCCGCCTCTTTCTTAAGCAGGGCCTCATCCTGGCTGTCGCCGGCAGAGCCCTGGCAGCCTCGCCGTCGCGAGCGGCGGCGGATGACTTGAGCCGCCCGCCCGAGGACCCCGCAAACCCCTTCTGGATCCATAGGACGGGATTGCCGTTCACCGGCTACGGCACACCTTCGAAGTATGAGAAGTTCGTCGTCCGCAACATTGGCGGCAACCGGACGCCCGCTGGCGAAGGCGTCTCGTGGACGCCGCTGGAAGACCTCGAAGGCATGATCACGCCGAGTGGCCTGCACTTCGAGCGTCATCATGACGGCATCCCCGACATCGATCCCGCTGTGCACCGCCTGGTGATCCACGGCCGTGTGCGACAGCCGCTGATGTTCACGGTTGAAAGCCTGCTGCGCTACCCGATGCGGTCCGCGTTCCTTTTCATCGAATGCGGCGGCAACAGCAACGCCGGCTGGCATGAAGAACCGATCCAGCGGCCGCTTGGCGCGTTCCACGGCCTCGTCTCGTGCTCGGAATGGACCGGCGTGCCGCTTTCAATCCTGTTGGATGAAGCCGGCGTCGACCGTATTGCATCCTGGGTGATCGCCGAGGGCGCAGACGCCGGGCTCCTGAACGTCAGCCTGCCGCTCGCCAAGCTGATGGATGACGCCATCGTCGCGCTCTACCAGAACGGCGAGCGCGTCCGGCCCGAGAACGGTTACCCACTGCGGCTGATCGTGCCGGGGTGGGAAGGCATTGTGAACGTCAAATGGCTTCGCCGGCTGGAAGTTACCGATCAGCCGGCAATGACCCGCAACGAAACGGCGAAGTACACCGAGCTGCTCCCATCCGGAAAGGCACGGATGTTTACGTTCGTGATGGAAGCGAAATCGCTGATCACATCCCCATCACCCGGTCAGAAGATGTACGGGGCCAATATTTACGAGATCCGTGGCCTCGCCTGGAGCGGACGCGGCCGCATCGCCAAGATCGAGGTCTCGGCCGATGGCGGACGGTCATGGGCCGAAGCCCACCTCGAGCAGCCGGTCTTGCCACGATGCCTGACGCGCTTTCGCGCCCCCTGGGCCTGGAATGGCGCGCCCGCGGTTCTCAAGAGTCGTGCGACCGACGAAACCGGCTACGTCCAGCCCGAGCGCGACGTCCTCGTGAAGGAGCGCGGACGCGAGGGATATTTCCACTATAACGCCATCGTCAGCTGGGCTGTCGATAGTGACGGATCGATCCGCCATGTCTACGCCTAGCCGTCTCGTCACATGGCTCGTCAGCGCGTTCCTTTCGGCAACGCCGGCCCTTGCCGTCGAGCAGGCCCAAGCACCTCGCCTCGGAATACCGATGTCCAAAGAGGAGATCGCCAAATGGGATCTGACAATCTTTCCGGACGGCCGTGGCCTGCCGCCGGGACACGGCACGGCCAAGGAAGGCCGTCCAATCTATGCCGACAAGTGTGCAAGCTGCCACGGTGAAAAAGGCGAGGGTGCCACGGCCGAAGAACTCGTCGGCGAGCCGGCCCCGCCGTCGGCCGAAAACCCGAGCAAAGCCATCGGCTCCTACTGGCCCTTTGCGCCGACGATCTTCGACTTCATTCGCCGCAGCATGCCGCCCGCAGCGCCGCTCTCCCTCTCCGCAGACGAGGCCTACGCGGTGACGGCCTATCTTCTCGCCGCCAACAAGCTGATTGGCCAAGATGATGAGATGAACGCCAAAACACTGCCGTTGATTAAAATGCCAAACCGCGATGGTTTCATCTGGATCGACGTGAAGAAGTGAGTGTCGCCTGAGGCGCTTGTCTTGTCATAATCGGCGCGGCCCGAGGCGGCACCGCATGTCCCGGCACGAGCCGCGAGCCGCACATCATTGAACAGTATTGAAATAATTGCCCGCGTGCCCTATCTCCCCGCCCCAGCGCATCGTCACGCGCTTGGCTCACGCCGGCGGGGCCGGCCATCAACTCTGGGAGCGGCCGTTGGATAACGTACTCATCATCGGGGCAGGCGCTGCAGGTTCGGTTGTCGCAAAGAAATGCGCAATGAACCGCGACGTCTTCAAAAAGATTCATCTCGCTTCGCGGCGCCTCGAGAGTTGCAAGAAGGTTCAGGCCGGCTGCCAGACACCCATTGAGATTTCTCAGGTCGACGCCGACAATGTCGCTGAGACCGTCGCGCTCCTGAACAAGGTCAAACCGGACCTCGTGATCAACATGGCGCTTCCTTACCAGGATCTGCCGATCATGGATGCCTGCCTGGAAGCGGGCGTCAATTACATGGATACGGCCAACTATGAGCCCCGCGAGGAAGCCAAGTTTACTTACAAGTATCAGTGGCCCTACCATGAAAAGTTCAAGGCCAAGGGCCTGATCGCGGTTTTGGGCTGCGGCTTCGACCCCGGCGTCACCAACATCTTCTGCGCTTACGCGCAGGAGAAGCTCTATGACGAGATCCACACGATCGACATCATCGACTGCAACGCCGGCCAGCACGGGAAAGCCTTCGCCACCAACTTCAATCCCGAGATCAATCTCCGGGAGGTGACCCAGCGCGGCAAATACTGGAAGGACGGCGAATGGATCGAGATCGATCCCTTATCGATTTCGACGATGATCGATTATCCCGAGGTTGGCCCCGTCAAATCCTACCTCATCTATCATGAGGAAGAGGAAAGCCTTGTCGAACACATCAAGGGCCTGAGGCAGATCCGCTTCTGGATGACGTTCTCCGACAACTATATCAAGCACCTCGAGGTGCTCCAGAACGTCGGCATGACACGCATCGATCCGGTCATGTACAAGGGAACTCCCGTCATTCCGATGGAGTTCTTAAAGTCGCTTTTGCCCGAGCCCTCCTCTCTTGCTGAGAACTATACCGGCAAGACCTCGATCGGCGTCGTCCTCAAAGGGGTAAAGAAGGGCAAGAAGAAGCGCTATATGATCTGGAACGTCTGCGACCACGCCGAGACGTTCAAGGAGGTCGGCGCCCAGGCCGTCTCCTATACGACGGGCGTTCCGGCCGTCGTTGGCGCGATGATGGTCTTCAAGGGCCACTGGAAGGGCGAAGGCGTCTTCAACGTCGAGCAATTGCCGCCCGAGCCGTTCTTGGCCGAACTCGGAGAGCAGGGCCTGCCGTGGCACGTCAAGGAAATTTCCAAGCAGGACCAGAAGAAGCTCTTCGCAGTCGAGACGTGATGAGCCAAAAAGGGAATCCGCCGGGTTTCGACTGGACACAGACGATTGCGACGCCGGCCTACGTGCTCGACGAACGGGCGCTCAAGCAGAATCTCGCTCGTGCCGCCCGCATCAAGCGTGAGACCGGCTGCAAGATTCTTTTGGCGACGAAAGCCTTTGCGCTGCCGGCGGTCTTTCCGCTGATGCGCGATGTGCTCGATGGGACCACGGCGAGCGGAGAGTATGAAGCCCGCCTGGGGCGCGAAGAGTTCGGCAAAGAGGTCCATGTCTACTCACCGGCCTACGCTGAGGGTGAGGTTGAGCGGCTGTCGAAGCTTGCCGAGCACATCTATTTCAATTCGCCGAAGCAGATCGCCCGCCATTTGCCGGCGCTCAAGACACACCCCGGCTTGAAGATCGGCATCCGCATCAATCCCGGCTACTCGAATGCCACGCTCGGCGGCGCCCTCTATGATCCCTGTGCGCCCTACTCACGCTTCGGCGCGACGCCAGATACCCTCGACAGCGTTCCCTGGGACGACGTCGATATTCTTCATGCCCATGCCTTATGCGAATCGGATGCCATGGGTTCCGTCGGTCTCATCCGCCACATCGCCCAGCACTTCCCGCAATATGTGCGCCGCGTTGCCGCCGTCAACTTCGGCGGTGGCCATTTCATCAACAAGCCCGGCTACGACATTGATAAACTGATTGCCGCCATCAACGCCTTCAAGGCCGAATTCTCCGTCGAGGTGATCCTCGAACCGGGTGCCGGCCTGGTGGTCGATGCGGGCTACCTCGTCGCCACCGTCCTCGACATTCATCGTAATGAAAAGGACATCGCCATTCTCGATGCCTCGGCCTCGACACATATGCCCGACGTGCTCGAGGTCCCCTATACGCCCTCCGTCGTCGGCGCCGGCGCCCCCGGGGAACTCGCTCACAGCTACATTCTCGGCGGCAAGACCTGCATGACCGGCGACATCATCGGCGAATACTCGTTCAGTGAACCGCTGATGCCAGGGAGTCGCATCATTTTTACCGATATGATGCAATATTCCTTCGTCAAAAATAATACCTTCAACGGCGTTCCGCTGCCCGATCTTGCAATTCTCGGCGCAGATCACACCTATCGGGTGGTCCGGTCTTTCGGTTATGACGAATTTCGGCGTCGCCTTGGCTGAAATGGGCCTGTCATGAACCGGCACGATCCGTGGCTGGTTGGCATGTGTTCGACGGCCGGCCCAAACCGAATGAGAGCGACGCGCCAATCGAGACTGAAATGAAGTCAGAAACACCGAAACCGGTCTTACTCGCCGACTATCAGCCGCCCGAATTCCTGATCGACACGGTGGACCTCGACATTCGTCTTGATCCGACCCGCACGCGCGTTGTCTCGAAGCTGGCCCTGCGGAGAAATCCTGCGAAAGCTACGGCGAAGAGCCCACTCCGACTTGACGGCGAATTGCTGGAACTTGAAAGCATCGCCCTCAACGGAAAGACACTCAAACCTTCCGCCTATCGTGTCGATGAGACGGGCTTGACGCTGCCGTCGCCTCCGAAGGGGCCATTCGTGCTCGAGACGGTGACGATCGTCAATCCCGAGGCCAACACCGCGCTGCAGGGGATCTACCGTTCCCGCGGCGTTTACTGCTCGCAGTGCGAGGCCGAGGGCTTCCGCCGCATCACCTACTTCCTCGACCGCCCCGATGTCCTGGCGCGCTATACCGTGCGGCTTGAAGCCGACCGGGAGGCCGCGCCGATCCTGCTCGCCAATGGCAACCCCATCGAACGGGGAACGCTGGCAAACGGCGAGCGCACCTATGCGGTCTGGCAGGATCCACACCCGAAACCCTCGTATTTGTTCGCCATCGTCGGCGGCGACCTTTCGCCCGTCACCTCGTCCTTCCGCACGCGCTCGGGGCGCAACGTTGATCTCAATATCTATGTGGAGCATGGCAAGGAACAGCGCGCACTCTGGGCGATGGACGCGCTGAAGCGCGCGATGAAGTGGGACGAGGACCGCTTCGGGCGCGAATACGACCTTGATGTTTTCAATATCGTCGCCGTCTCCGATTTCAACATGGGCGCGATGGAGAACAAAGGGCTCAACATCTTCAACGACCGGCTGATCCTCGCCTCCCCCGAGACCGCAACGGACTCAAACTATGAGTCGATCGAGAGCGTCGTTGCTCACGAGTACTTCCACAACTGGACTGGCAACCGCATCACCTGCCGCGACTGGTTCCAGCTCTGCCTCAAGGAAGGGCTGACAGTTTATCGCGACCAGGAGTTTTCCGCCGAAATGCGCAGTCCAACCGTTCAGCGCATCGCCGACGTCCGCCAGCTGAAGGCCCTGCAATTCCCGGAAGATCAGGGCCCTCTGGCGCATCCGGTTCGCCCGGAGAGCTACATCGAGATCAACAACTTCTATACGCCGACCGTCTACGAAAAGGGCGCCGAGCTCGTGCGCATGATCGAGACCATTCTGGGCCGCAAAACCTTCCGCGCCGGGATGGACCTCTATTTTGAGCGCCACGACGGCCAGGCCGTGACCATTGAGGATTTTCTCGCCTGCTTTGCCGAGGTCAGCGGCCAGGATTTCACGCAGTTCAAGCGATGGTATACGCAGTCCGGGACGCCCGAGCTTGTCTGCAATCTCACCTACGACCGGCGCCGTAAAGCAGCCGAGCTGACCATCCATCAGATCTTGAAAGCCACACCGGGTCAGCCCAGAAAGCAGCCGCTTTTCATCCCGCTGCGACTGGCGCTGCTCGGCGCCAATGGCAGGGAAATGGATGTCGAGGTTGAGGGTAGCGCCAAGCTACGCGACGGAGTGCTCGCCATCACCGATCGCACGACGCACGTCAAGTTCAAGCGCATCACCTCCCGCCCCGTCCCATCTCTGCTGCGCGGCTTTTCAGCGCCCGTCAACGTCACGATCTCGCTGTCGGATGAGGATCTTGCGTTTCTGATGCACCACGACAGTGATCTTTTTAACCGCTGGCAGGCGGGCAATCAGTACGCAACACGCAGCATTCTGGCGCTCATGGATGCCAAAAGGCCAAAGGCCGTCGTCGTCTCGAAAGCCGCAAAGCTCGCCGATGCACTGCGGTTTGCACTCCGCGATTCGACACTCGACAATGCCTACAAGGCCGAGTTGCTGAAGCTTCCCGCCGTCGCTGACATTGCGCGAGAAAAAGCAACGAAGGTCGATCACACCGCGATCTTCAAGGCACACCAGGCCTTTGCAAATGCAGTTGCCGGCAATCTCTCCGATGATCTTGAGTGGGTTTACCGCGAGGCATCGAATGGCAAGGACTATTCTCCCGATCCAGAAAGCGCCGGCCGCCGCGCCCTGCGCAACGCGGCGCTGACGCTATTGACCCTGCGCGGAACGAAGGATGATTACGCGCGGCTAGAAGCGCATTATCGCACGGCGTCGAACATGACGGATGCCGCCCATGCGCTCTACCTCATCGCCGGTGTCGACGCTCCGGCTCGCGTCGAAGTTCTACGCCATTTCTTCGAGCGCTGGAAAGACGATCACCTAGTGATCGATATGTGGTTTGCGGCTCAGGCCCAGTCGCCGCGTTCAGAAACGCTCGATGACGTCAAAGCGCTCTGCCAGCATCCCCTGTTCAAGATCACGACCCCGAATAAGGTTCGCGCCCTGATTGGCACCTTCGCATCCGCAAACCCCCTTCAATTCAATCGCGCGGACGGTGCCGGCTACAATTTCCTGGCCGACAAGGTGCTTGAACTCGACCAGATCAACCCCCAGATCGCAGCTCGCATGCTCGGCGCATTTCGCAGTTTCAGGGCGCTCGAGCCAAAGCGCCGATCACTTGCCAAGGCTGCGCTGAAGCGGATTGCCGCTGCACCGCGGATCTCTCGTGACTGCCACGAACTCGTCTCGCGCATGCTGGACGAGTGACCCCTCAGGGCCCACTGGCCCGCATCCCCGCCGCAGACGTGCGGCATGCCTTGTGCTCACAAGGCCCAATTCCCGACAAAATTTGATTCCCTGCTGATTTTTTCTCCCTCGACAGGTGAGTCGCAAATCGGTGATTGTCGAATCGGTAGGCTGGAGCGCCGCGGGCGGCGCCTCCAGAAGTGGGGCACCTAAAACAAAATTCGGCAGGGGTAATGGGGATGGCTCGGACATGGTCCGCTCCAGCACGGGCAAGCTTTGTCTCTTTCGCGCCGCGCGCGCATCAGCAACGCCTGTTCTTACAGCTTGCTGACATCGGACGTGGCGATCCCCAACGCGGCCTCCTATTGCTCATTGCCGCGCTGCTCACGGCATGCGGGCTTGTCGTGCCGCACATTGATGCCGACACGCTCTCGAGCTTGCTCTTCTTGGCTGGCGCGGGCCTTGCGGCAACGCTGATCCTCAGCCACTCGCGGCCCGCAACTCCGGTGCCAGGGAAGGGCACCGGCTCCGCTGTGTCGTCCTCGCCCATCGCCATCAGACCTGCTCACCCATCCCGTTTCGATGAGCTCGTCGCAAAGTCCAGACTTGCACCCACACTCGATCGTGCCGCCTGGGCCCGGCTGACCGCGCACATGAGCCACGAGCTGCGAACGCCGCTCAATGCTGTTCTTGGCTTCTCCGAGCTGATGTCGAACGAGGTCTTCGGCCCCCTCGGCGCGAGCTGCTACGGCACCTACGCGCGCGACATTCACGCGAGCGGCCGGATGCTGCTGAAGTCCGCCGAGGACGCTCTTGCGATTACCGCCCTGCTGACTGCTCCCGAAGGCGACGGCCGTCCCCAACTGAGCTGCCTTGCGACCGTCCTGGACGATGCCGGCGCCTTTGCCCGGCACGATTTCGGAATTGAGGCCCTCACCGTTACCTCAGAGATTGCCCCAGAGATCGAGGTCATCGGCGACCCGCAAGCCACCCGCCAAATGCTGATCAATCTGCTCACCGAGGTTCGCCGCCATGCACGCAATGGCGCCACCATTGCGGTCGGCGCGCACACCACCGCCGATACTGTCAAGCTGTCCTTCGCCCTCGCACGGGAGGACGTTGCCGACGTCTCAAATGACGAGTCCTTCCCGATGATCCTGGCGCGCACACTGTGTGAGCTCTCAGGTGCCGCACTCAACTCCGCAGAAGCCGCCGACGGCGGCCGGGAATGGACCGTGGACTTCGTGCCGGCGGCACAGTGCGACCTCTTTGCCGCACGGCCGAATTGATCTGCGGCCTCCCCCTCAGTCAGGTCTCGCCTCGTCGCCCGGCCCTGGCCGTTCGCCGGGACGCAGCAGCCGCGGACGGCGTTTCTCGCGCCAGGACTGGAAGAGCTTGCGTTCCTCAGGTGTCAGGATTGCAGCCGTCTCGGCAAGCGCATCGTTGAGCGCCGCCTTGTAGCCTGCCTCGACATCGGCGAGATGCGTCAGCGCCGCCTTGAATTTCTCTTTGTCAAAAGGCTCTGCCGTCAAAAGCGCATTCGCCTCGCGCCAAGCCATGCGGACATTGGCCCGCACCTCTTTCATCGAGTCCCGAGCCGCTGAAATCTGCTTGCCGACCACATCCCGACGGTCGGGGGGAAGCTGCCTGACGAAACCCAGAAGGCCCGGCTCGGGCTTAGGCCAGCGGTGGCCATGGTGCCACGCTGCGGCAACGAACCCGCCAATGAATAGAAGGTTCAGCGCCAACGACGCGATGAGTGCCGCATAGAGGAGCCGGATGCGCTTTTGCTGCGGCGGTTGCGTTTCAAGCGTCACAACAGATCCTCATCCAACAAGCTGTCGGCATCATCCACCTGCGCCAGCTGCTGGCTGCTGCTCGCAGAGTTCGAGACATCGCCGACAAGCGACCTGATCATGCTAGACTGCCCGGCAAAGACTCCGAGCACGAGCGATGCCGCGAGCGCAGCCGCAGCCAATCCGTGCTGACGATGGCGCACCGCCGCCTGTCCGAAGGCATTGCCGGGGTTGCTGACCAGCCGCGGCTGCCGCTCAGCAGCCATTGCGATGCGGTCCCTGAGCTCGCCGAGACCCGCAACATCGTAATTGGGCGCCAGATCCAGAAGCCTGTCGAACGCCTCCGCCTCCTGCAGGAGCTTTTGAGCCTCCGGGCTCGTGGCGATCAAACCCGAAAGCGCATGGCGAAGCGGTGCCGGCCAACGCGTGCGATCGGCACCGTAAGTCTCGAGCGCGGCTTCGAGCCTGTCGAGCCCCATGTGGCTCTGACCATTGCTTGTCATCGTCAT
>Ga0272446_1007390_pt1 | contig 10943 bp, 12 predicted proteins | sample YNPCB0061_FD_194587 | JGI IMG/M metagenome (GOLD analysis project Ga0272446, IMG submission 194587) | Hot spring microbial mat communities from Yellowstone National Park, WY, United States - YNP-CB-006-1 | ecosystem: Environmental > Aquatic > Thermal springs > Hot (42-90C) > Sediment | place...
CGGCACCTCTTCAGCCGCTGCGCCCGCGGCGGGCGGCTCCGCCTCGCGCAGCCAGGCCGGCACCTCTTCTGCCGCTGCGCCCGCGGCGGGCGGCTCTGCCTCGCGTAGCCAGGCCGGCACCTCTTCAGCCGCTGCGCCCGCGGCGGGCGGCTCCGCCTCGCGTAGCCAGGCCGGCACCTCTTCAGCCGCTGCGCCCGCGGCGGGCGGCTCTGCCTCGCGCAGCCAGGCCGGCACCTCTTCAGCCGCTGCGCCCGCGGCGGGCGGCTCCGCCTCGCGTAGCCAGGCCGGCACCTCTTCAGCCGCTGCGCCCGCGGCGGGCGGCTCTGCCGCCTCGCGTAGCCAGGCCGGCACATCGACGTTGTCAGGCTCGGGGGCGGCAGCCGGCTCCGGGCGCCTGGCCTGGAGCTCAGCGTCCGCAGCGATGATATCGCGGAGCCAGTCCGGACTCTCCGCTTCGGCGAAGGGCTCGACAGGCTCAGGTGGAGCAGCGCTGTCAGCCGCCAGTCCGGCAGCGACCTCGTCGGCCGTCAGATCGCGCAGCCACTCGGGGACGCCACCTTCCTCATCGAGCGCTTCTGAGAGCGGCCCCGAGATAGGTTCAGAGAGCGCGTCAGGGTCGTGGCCAATCGAACGCAGCCAGTCGGTGGCGCCTTCTGGCAGCTTGACCCGGGACGTGGTGGTCGTCTCATCGCCCTGTTCCGCGCCGGGGGCTGGCGGGGCAGCCGGCGGCTCTGCAGGGGCCGGCGGCCCGGCGGGAGGTTGGCCGGCGCCGAGGCTGCTGAGCCACGCCGTCGCGCCGGTCGGTGCCTCGCGAGCGGTGGGCGGCTCCGCGGGTGTATCGCTCGGACGCAGCCACTCGGGGACCGCGCTATCGGGAGCGGCGGGCTGGTCAGCAACGTCGCTCCGCAGCTCGCGCAGCCACTCCGGGATGTCGGCTTCAGCGGCGTCGCCGGCCGGCGGTGGTTCGCGACCGGGGGGCCGGGCAGGGAGCGGCAGGTTCCGGAGCCAGGGGGGGAGATGTTCCATGTCAGCGATCGAGGTAGGGTGTGTCAAAGCCGAGCAGCACGCGCAGCCCGGCAACGAACGCGCCGATTGCAGCGCCGATCAGCAAGCCACGCGCCCCGGCCAGCGCCACATAGTCATTGAGCCACTGGAGGGTGGCGCCCACAGCGGGGAGCGCAGTCACCGGTGGGAGTTGCGCCACCAGCACGAGCATCGCGACCACGACGATCACCGCCGCCTCGGCGCTGCCGCGACCCAGGGCGCGCAGCGCGGCGCTCAGGCTGAAGAACGCAAGCAGGGCCAGCAGGCTACTGGCGATCGGCTCGTAGAGCGTACGAAAGACGGTGCGGATCGGCACCTCGGCCAGGCTAGCGGGGAGCACGATACCAGCGCGGCCAGGCAGCGGGAAGAACATGCCGGCGACGATCATGACCAGCATGCCGAGGATCAACAGCAGGCTGTAGCGCCAGTCGGCGCTGCGCGCTCCGATACGCTGCACATGCGTTGCGGCGACGCTTAGCACCCCGAACAGCAGCCCCACCGCGGTAATCACTGCGGCCCACTCGACCAGGATCGCGGCAAAGATGGCAAATGCGCCACCCGCGCCCGCAAAGTCAAGCAGGACGATCAGTCCGGCGACTCCGGCGATCAGGACGGCGATCAGGCGTTTTGCATCGCGTAACAGCGACATAGCGTCTCGGTGTGGCGCCTGTGCGGTCGGCAAGTGGTCACAGGCCCGGGAGCGGCGGCAGGCCGAGCGAGGGCTGGATGAGCGTATACAGAAAACCAACGACCAGCAGCACGATCACAGCCGTGCGCAGCACATCCTGGGTCAGCAGGCGTGCCTGGGCCGGGCCGGGTGGTGCCAGGTAGGCTTCGGCGGCATAGATCTCCTCGCCGATCACCGTCGCCGGGGTGGTCAGGATCATCAATGGCAGGCCAGCGCTGCTCGTGGTGCCGGCCACCTGTGCGAGGTTGCGCTGGGCGCCATCTTCGCCGACCAGCAGAAATTCCTGGCCGAAACCGCCGATCATGGCGCTGGCCTCGAGCGGCTGGCGCCCATACAGCGTACTGACCCCGCTGGCATAGGCCAGTTCATCGTGGTGCGCGAGCAGTTGCACCCCCGCCGGGTCGTAGTCTTCGGCCTGCCCGGCCTGCTGGTAAGCCTGCCGGACAGCGCCACGCAGCGCGAGGTGGGCGACGATATCGCCCGAACTCACCAGGATCGGCGCCCCCCTGAGCGCCGCCTCATTGGCGGCCTGCTCAGCCAGCAGCAGACCGGCAACCAGCTCCGTCGAGGTGGCACGGCTGCCATCTGCGGCGCCCAGCGTGCTTGCCCCTGGCGAGAGATGCACGGCCTGACCGGTCTCAGCGCCGCGGCCCAGCGCGCTGCGCAGCGTCTCGAAGGCAGGCAGCGGGCGCTGCGGCCTCACCTCGCCGCGCAGGGCGCGCGCGTGATGCAACCAGATCAGGGCCACCACCACAAGGATGACGAGCAGGGTCAGAATGGTGATCGGGTCGGGGGAGAACAGCATGCGCGGGCTCCGGCTGGCCGCGCCAGCACAACTCTTTACAGAATTGGCGCGATTCCTCGCAACGAGTGTACCGCAGCCGATAGGCTTTGTCAACCGATGGATGATTCGTTGAGCAGGCGCCGCAACGCACGCCAGCCCTCCGGCTCGCCAAGCGCAAGGGCAACATGCTCGGCGCGGGTGCCGCTGACAAAGGGCAGGCTGAAGCGCACCAGCTGGCTGCTCACCACGTCGATCGGGCTGAGCATCTCGAGGAAGAGGCTGACCGGGGTACGCATACCGGCCTGCTCCACGCCCGCGACCAGCCGGCGCAGCACGTGCTCGCGCTCGTCACTCATCGCTGCGTTCCGTCCCCTTCCGTCTCTACCTGGCGTTTGAGCGCCGTGAGAAACTCGCCGGCGAGCACCACGAAGTTCTCGCGCTGGCGGTTGCTGATCAGGCTGGCGACGATCCCCGGCAGATCCAGCGAGTCGACCCGCTCGATGCGGAAGCGTCCATCGTCGAGCGGCACCACCCGGCAGCGGTTCACGCCCGTGAGCGGTGGAAAGCTGATGCGAAACGCCGTCGCCCGTGAGAGGGGGGTGAAGTCCACCACTTCCATGTCGGCGTGCACGATCGCCGCCCGCAGGCGGAAGCGATAGCCAGGCCCCGGCGGACCCTCGTGTGGCAGCTCAACCCGGATGCGCTCGAACGAAGGCATCCACCCCGGCCAGCCGCGGAAGTCGTCGAGTACGGCGAAGATACGCTCGGGCGGCGCGGTTGTGATCGCGCTCGCGATGATCTCGAAGCTCACCATGGTCTGCTCAAGCTCGTACCAGTCTCCAGTTGCGCACCGGCCAGGCCGTGCGAGGCCAGGCGCCCGCGCGCTGCCGGGCCTACTCGTGTCCCCGGCGCCAGCTGGCCCAGCGGAGGCGCAGCAGTTCGGCCGGCAGCCGCGCCGGCAGATAGACGCCCGTCACCGTCACCACAACTGCCTGCACCCCCCGTGGCACGCTCCCATAGGCCCGGGTTATCCGCCCATCGAGCGCGGAGCGGTAGTACAGCACCGCCGCGATCTCGTCGAACGGCAGGTCGAGGCCGTCGTAGCCGAGCCAGAGCGTCTTCATCAGCAGTTGCAGGCCGGGGTCGCGGTGAACGCCCCCCTGCGCCATCACGGTACGTTGCTGAGATTATACCATCCGCCGGCTCAGCGCGGCCCCGCTTCCAGCCGCATCCGCAGCTCGCAGAGATAAGCTGCGACCGCATGATGATCAAGCACCCGCGCATCGTAGCTCACGGTCAGGGTGGCCAGCGGCCGCACCGCAATGCCCGTCGCCCCGACGACGGCCTGCGGCCGCGGGGCGCCCACCGCCAGCGCGGCCGCCGTCGCGGGCCGGGGAGGCGGCGCGCTCCACCAGCTCAGGCCGCCCGCCAGACTGATCACACTGAAGGTGGCCTCGTCCAGCTCCAGGCTGGCCCGTGCCAGGGCCCGCGCCAGCCCGCGCAGCGTCAGGTCGCCTGCGTCGCGCACCATAGCCCAGCGCAGCCCGTCCGGCCCCCACTCAGCCATGGCCAGGTGCAGGCGCCGGCGCAGGACGATCGCCTCCGTCGCCCAGCGAGCATTGAGCAGCGGATGTGCGGGCAGGAGCGCCACCGCCGTCGCTGCCACATACGCGCCCAGGCTGAGCGGCAGCCCCAGCCGCGCCATATCCGGCCCCAGGGCCGCGATCTGCCCCAGGGCCGCCCCGACATCACACTCGACCGTCGCCGTCGCCACCGGCATGGTGGTGCTGCGCGCCATTGCGGGCCTCACCACTGGCGGGCCGGCCTTCGGCCCGGCGATCAACGCCCGCGCATCGGCCGCCATCACCCGCCCGCCCGGCCCGCTGCCGGCCACCGTGGCCAGCTCAAGGCCGTGCGCCCGCGCTATCGCCCGCGCCAGCGGCGTCGCCAGCAGCCGTCCTGGTGCATCAGCCATACAGCGTATTACCCCACCCTGGCCGTCTCAGCCCAGAAGCGCTCCACCTTCTTGCGCAGCAGGGCATGCTCAGGGTGCGCCAGCTGGGGATCAGCAGCCAGGATGTGCTCGGCCTCCACCCGCGCGGCGTGCAGCAGCCGTGTATCGGCTAGCCGGGCCACCTTGAGGTCGGGCGTGCCGCTCTGGCGCGTGCCAAAGAACTCGCCGGGCCCGCGCAGCTGCAGGTCGATCTCGGCCAGCTTGAAGCCGTCGGTGGTCTGCTCCATGGCCTCCAGCCGCTGCCGGGTGACCTCATTGTCGTGCTTGTCGGAGATCAGGATGCAGTAGCTCTGGTGCTCGCCGCGCCCCACCCGGCCGCGGAACTGGTGCAACTGGGCCAGGCCAAAGCGCTCGGCCCCGTCGATGACGATCGTCGAGGCGTTGGGGATATCGATCCCCACCTCGATCACCGCCGTGGAGACGAGGATGTCGAACTCGCGCGCCCGGAAGGCCAGCATCACCTCGTCCTTCTCCCGCGGCAGCATGCGCCCGTGCAGCAGCGCCACTCGCAGATCGGGGAAGACCTCGTCCTGCAGCTGCGCATACATCTCCTCTGCTGAGGGCAGATCCACATGCTCACTCTCTTCGACCAGCGGGCAGATCACGAAGGCCTGGCGCCCCCGCTCGATCTCACGGCGTATGTGGCGGTAGGCCTTCTCGCGCTCGTGCTTCTTGATCCACCTGGTGCGGATGGCCTGCCGTCCGGGCGGCAACTCGTCGAGCACCGAGGTGTCCAGGTCGCCATAGATCGTCAGGGTCAGCGTCCGCGGGATGGGCGTGGCGGTCATCACCAGCAGGTGCGGGTTGAAGCCCTTGTCGCGCAGGCGCTGGCGCTGCTCGACGCCGAAGCGGTGCTGTTCATCGACCACCACCAGGCCTAGCGCGTTGAAGCGCACGTTGTCGGTGATCAGGGCGTGGGTACCGACCACCAGGTCGATCTCGCCCCTGGCGATGCCCTCAAGCACGCGGCGCCGGGCCTTCGCTCCCAGGCTGCCGGTGAGCAGCGCCACGCGGATGCCCTGGCCGCCCATATCGTCGGCATCGCTCATGCCGAGCAGCGCCTTGATCTCGGCCAGGCGCGCAGCGGCATCGGCGTCGAGGCGATCCTGCCAGTGCTCGCCCGCGGTGGCCCGTTGCGCCTCGCGCGGCACCCGCACCTGGCCAAGCAGCCGCTTGAGGCCCTTGTAGTGCTGTTCGGCCAGGATCTCGGTCGGCGCCATCATCGCCCCCTGAAAGCCGTTGCCGATCGCCTGCACCAGCGCAGCGGCGGCCACCACCGTCTTGCCCGAGCCCACATCGCCCTGCAGCAGCCGGGCCATGGGCACCGGGCGCGCCATGTCGGCGAAGATCTCGTCCAGGGCGCGCTGCTGTGCCCCGGTCAGGCTGAAGGGCAGCGCCGCCTGCAGCTCCGTGTGCAGCTCGGGGCGCAGCTGCATGGCATAGCCCAGTTCGCCTTGCCAGAGCCGCTTGCGCTGCACCACGCCGAGCTGGATGAAGAGAAACTCGTCGAAGCCGAGGCGCATACGGGCCCGGGCCAGCTGCGCCTGGTCGTCGGGATAGTGGATCTGGGCCAGGGCGGTGCCCAGCGGCATGAGCCCGGCCCGCTCGCGTATCGCCTCGGGCAGATGGTCCACCACCGTGGGCGTGACGCTGTCGACCACCTGCTTGATCAGCCGGCGCGCATTGCGGTCGATCAGGCCCCGCGTGAGCGGGTGGACCGGCACCAGCCGCCCGGTGTGGAGGGTATCCCCATCGGGCACATACGGTTCCCACTTCGGGCTGGTGAACTGGCGCAGCCCGTTGAAGGTGCTGACCTTGCCGCTCAGCACGATCATGCGCCCGACCATCAGCTGCTTTGCCAGCCAGGGCTGGTTGAAGAAGACCACCTTAATCGCGCCCGTGTCATCGCTGACCAGCACTTCAACCCGGCCGCGCCCCCCGCCGCCTACCAGGCGCACGTCGCTCACCTCGCCAATGATCGTCTCGCTGGCGCCGACACTCAGTTCAGCGATGCGTTTCCGCGCGCTGTAGTCGTCGTAGCGGTGGGGAACGTGATAGAGGATATCCTCGACGGTGCGCAGCCCGAGGCGCTTGAAAGCGTTGGCGTCGCGCCGGCTGATCCCGGGCAGGCTCTCCACCGGGTCGGCCAGCGTGAGCATGCGCGGCGCCGGCGGGCTGGCCGCCTGGGCCACGGGCTGGCTGTCGGGCCGCCGGGTGCCCGCCTGCGGCCGCGTCGCGGGCGTTGCCGGGCCAGTGGCTGGCCGGCGAAACAGGGCGCGCAACTCCTCAACCGCCTGTGTCACCCGGGCGCGCCGTTCGCCGGTCGACTGTGCGCCATAGCCGGCCAGCAGGGTGAGGGCCGCCTGCACTGCCGGCTCGGCGAGATCGCCATTGGCCGCTGCGCGCCAGCCTGCCAGGAACTGCTCCAGGCCCTCCGCCGTCGCGCCGTCGTCGCAGCCACGGCGCAACTCGGTCGCCAGCGTCTTGCCAAGCAGGATGATATGCTCGCGATCACGCATAGCGTCCATCACACTGCGCCGCCTACGCCTCTTCGAAGCCCTCAAAGACCACCACACCCATTGCGCCGGGGCCGAGGTGGGCAGCCACCGCCGGGCCAAAACGGGCGTGCCGCACCCGCTCGCGGGGAAAGATCGGGTCGATCTTCTCGAGCAGCTTCTCCACATCCTCGGGCGTAGAGACGTAGAGCACCGTCACCTCCTGGACGCGGGGAAAATCCTCGACGAAGGTAAACAGCCCCTCGATCGCCTTGGCCCGGGTGCGGGTGCGCTCGTAGGGCACGATCTCGCCCTCATCGAGGATCATCAGCGGCTTGATCCGCTGCATCGAGCCCAGCACCGAACTGGCGATGGTCAGCCGCCCGCTGTGCTCCAGGTACTCCATGGTATCCACGAAGAAGACCACGTGGGTGTGGCGGATCGTCGCGTGGATCAGCCGGCTCACCTCGTCAGGCGAGGCCCCGGCGCGCGCCGCCTGGGCCGCCGCGATCACCACCGAGCCCGTGCCCAGCGAAGCCGACTTGCTGTCGACCAGTTCGAGGCGCGTCGTGCTGGCCGGCAGTCGGCTGCGCGCCAGGGCGGCATTGGCGTGGACATTGCCCAGCCGCGCGCCCAGGTGGATGGAGAAGATATAGTCGACGTCACTGATCAGGTGCCGGTAGACCTGCTCGAACTGTGTCGCGGTGGGCGCTGCTACCTTCAGCCGGTGCGGGCCGCCGCTCACCAGCTCGTAGAGCAGATCGTCGCTGATGTCGACCCCGATGCGGTAGAGCTTCTCGTTGACATGGACGAGCAGCGGGACGACTTCGATGTCCAGCTCCTGCGCGAGCTCTGCCGGGATGTCTGCGGAACCATCGGTTACGACTTTGATCTTCGCCATCATCACGCCTGCTGGTTTGCCAAAGGCCCCGCGCTGTGGTATATTCTCGCGGAGATACAGAGCTTCGCTGCTGCTACGATTGGAGTTGATGAGCTATGGCTAAGTGTGAGCTGTGTGGCAAAGGGCCGTCATTCGGCAGCAATGTCAGCTTCTCAAAGCGCCACACCAAGCGCATGTGGCGGCCAAACTTGCAGAAGACGACCGTCATTGCTACCGATGGCAAGCCCGTTCAGATTCGGATCTGTACCCAGTGTATGCGCACCATGGTCAAGACCCGCTAGACTGACCTGCTGCTGCACGACAAGAGGCCAGGGTCCTATTGAGGACGCTGGCCTCGCGTTTTTGCCAGCCGCCTGCGGCACTCCTGCATCTGCGCATCTCTAATGGGCATCAGCAACTGCGAGCACATCGCTCCGGTCATTATAGCCCATCGCCAGGCCTGGCGCAATCAATTGCTACCCAGCGACGTACTCGAGCCACCCGTAGCGATCCTCACGCTCGCCCTCGACCAGGCTGAAGAAGGCCGTCTGCACCGCGGTGGTCACCGGGCCGCGGCGCCCCTGGCCCACGGTCAGCCGGTCAACCGAACGGATCGGCGTCACTTCGGCGGCGGTGCCGGTGAAGAACAGCTCATCGGCGATGTAGAGCAACTCGCGCGGGATGGCCTGCTGGCGCACCTCGACGCCCAGTTCACCCAGCAGGGTGATCACCGTGTCGCGGGTGATACCGCTGAGGATGGACGCGCTCACTGGTGGCGTGTACACCACCCCATCGCGCACCAGGAAGAGGTTCTCGCCGCTGCCCTCGCTCACCTGCCCCTGATGGTCCAGCGCGATGCCCTCGGCGTAGCCGTTGGCTATGGCCTCCATCTTGATCAGCTGCGAGTTGAGGTAGTTGCCGCCTGCCTTGGCGAGCGCCGGCAGCGTATTCGGCGCAAAGCGGTGCCACGAGGCGACGCAGACATCGACGCCCTGCTCCATCGCCTCGGCGCCAAGGTACTTGCCCCACTCGATCGTGGCGATCGCCACCTCCACCGGGTTGTTCAGCGGGTTCACCCCGATCTCGCCATAGCCCCGATAGACCACCGGCCTGATGTAGCCAGCGCGCAGGCGATTGGCCCGCACCGTCTCCTTCACCGCAGCGACGAGCTGATCAAGCGTGTAGGGCAGCTCGGTGCGGTAGATCCGCGCCGACTCGATCAGGCGGCGCATATGCGGCGTCAGCCGGAAGACCGCCGGGCCGCGCGGCGTCTCGTAACAGCGGATGCCTTCGAAAAAGCTCGACCCGTAGTGCACCACGTGGGCCAGCACATGAATACGTGCCGCATCCCACGGGACCAGCTGCCCATTGAACCAGATGAATTCCATCGGTTTGATCGCCATAATCACTCCTCACAGCTCGAACAACTGCTGCTGCACCAGCAAACGCTCCTCAGCGCGCCAGGTGGGCGCCCCCGCCGGCCCCCGGGCGGCCTGGCGCGGCAGGACCCCGATCCGTACCCCCGCTACGCCGGCCATGTCCAGCACCCGCCGCACGCCCGTCCTGGCCAGCTGTGGCGAGTTGGTCTGCGCCGAAAGATGGGCCAGCCACACATCACAGGCTGCGCCCGTGCAGACGCGGGCCAGCAGTTCGCCACACTGCACATTGTCGAGGTGGCCAAGCGCACCACAGATGCGCTGCTGGAGCGCCCGGGGATAGGGTGAGGCGCGCAGCAACTCCCGGTCGTGATTGGCCTCGACCACCAGCAGGTCGGCGCCCCGCAAGGCCGCCACCGTAGCCTCGCTCCAGCTCCCCAGGTCGACCGCGACCGCCACGCTGGCGCCGCCTGCGCTGAGGCGCAGGCCCACCGGCTCGGCGGCATCGTGGGCCACGGGAAAGCTCTGGAGCTCGAACGGGCCGAGCGCTGCGCGCTGGCCCACCGGCAACTCCTCGACCACCACGCCCTCCAGTTCGGCGCCCAGCGCCTGCCGGGTCCTGGCGTTGCAAACCACAGGGATGCCGTGGCGGCGGGCGAGGGCTGCCGCGCTGAGCGCATGGTCGCCGTGCTCGTGGGTCAGCAGCACAGCGCGGAGCTGCGCAGCCGCCAGGCCCTGGTAGCGCAACAGCCCCTCGAGCGTGCGCAGGGCGAGCCCGCAGTCAATCAGCAGCGCCGCGGCGCCATAGCGCGCCAGCAAGGCGTTGCCACTGCTCCCCGAGGCCAGCGCGGTGATCGTGAGGCTCGCTGCTGACACTGGCTCAGCCCTCCGCCATCCAGCGCTCCAGGATCGCCCGGGCGGCCCGGGCGGCAGCGGCGCGGTGGCTGATCTGGTTCTTGCGCTCGGCCGGCAGTTCGGCCAGCGTCATATTCTCATCGAGCAGGTAGAAGAGTGGATCGTAGCCGAAGCCGCCCGTGCCGCGCGGCGCGAACTCGATCACCCCGGGCAACGTGCCCTCAGCCAGTTCAGTCGCATGGCCCGGGCGGGCCAGCGCGATCACGCAGACAAAGCGGGCCAGCCGCGCATGCCAGGGCACGTCTTTCAGTTGCTCGAGCAGGTAGCGCAGCTGAGCCTCGCCCTGCACACCCCCATAGCGCGCCGAGTGGACGCCCGGCGCACCGTTCAGCGCCGCTACCTCCAGGCCGCTGTCGTCGGCCAGAGTGGGTATGCCGCTCAGGGCCATGTAGCCCTCAGCCTTGAGGATGGCGTTCGCTGCGAAGCTTGCCCCGCTCTCCTCGATCTCGTCGCTGATGCCGAGCTCGTCGAGCGTGCGCAGCCTGAGCCCCAGGCCCGCGAAGATCGCCGCGAACTCGCGCAGCTTGCCCGGGTTGCGGGTCGCGATCAGCAGTTCGTGCATAGGCGCGAGTCTACGTCCGGTCACGGTACTCTGTCAAGGTGTCATCCGCTGGACGGGAGCCTTTCCCCTACCGGCGTTCACAAAGTATGCTATACTCCTCATGGTCTCCCCTGCCGGAGGCCATCGTACTGTCTGTCAGTGTAACAGACTGATCGGGATCAGCGATGGGCTTGATGATAATCCTC
>Ga0272446_1007391_pt1 | contig 10942 bp, 5 predicted proteins | sample YNPCB0061_FD_194587 | JGI IMG/M metagenome (GOLD analysis project Ga0272446, IMG submission 194587) | Hot spring microbial mat communities from Yellowstone National Park, WY, United States - YNP-CB-006-1 | ecosystem: Environmental > Aquatic > Thermal springs > Hot (42-90C) > Sediment | place...
TACACGGTCAAACCCTGCTGCCATCGCCATTTGCTTGTAGAACTGCGGCGATTGAGCAAGATACGCCTTGCGGTCAAAGTACTTTACTTCGAAAAGCTCCGCACCTGACTCGCTGGCGCTGCCCATAAGCTTCGGAGAATGGATCTCAATGAACCCTTCCGTTGCCCAGAACGAGCGCATAGCTTGTTCGACTGCCGTCTGTATCTTGAAAATAAGCAGATTTCGCGGAGAACGCAGATCCAGAAATCTCCAATTCAGCCGTGTCTCGAGACCAGTGTTTTTGTCGATAGGCAAAGGTGTGTCCGCCTTGCTTACGACCTTCACTGAATCGGCAACAATTTCCAGTCCGCCCAGCTTCACTACCGGATTGAGGATAACTCTACCGGTGATTTCCACTGCGCTTTCTGGCGTAAGACCTGCAATTGCCGTGGTGAGTTCGGCGTTAACCGACTTCTCGTGCACTACCTGCACGCTACCGGTATGATCGCGGACGATGAGAAACTGCATCTTCTTTTGGTCGCGCAGTCTCTCAATCCATCCACAGATCCGAACGGTCTCGCCGTTCTTGGTTCCGAGTTGCTTGATTAATGTTCGTTGCATGACTATTTCCTCCTTTCAGTGTGCCTTGCCGTGATTGGCTTGGCGTATGTGGTACTCATGGGGTAATCCTCCTTCCGAACGCTCGGAGGAAAGGAATGGTGTCTCGCACATGTGGTATCTGCAGGAGCCAACGAATGAACCGTTCCAGCCCCATACCGAAACCTCCATGCGGCACACAGCCGTACTGACGAAGTTCCCGCAACCATTCATAGCGGGCGTCGCCGACTTTGCCTTTTTCTGTCAGACGCTCATCGAGCATTAACAGAGTGTGAATTTTCTCGGCAATACCGAGCAGTTCGCCGTAGCCCCGACTTGCGATTAAATCCGCTGTCTTAGTGAGACGTGTATCCGACGGATCAATCACGTACGGGAACGGTTCAATGGAACACGGAATACCGACAACCCAGAATGGTGTATCTCCGAATCGTTGGCTTAACTTGGTTTCTTCGTCAGAACCCAAGCTTTTGCCGAACTCAATATCGGAACCCCGTGCCTTACACCACTCCACAGCCTCAGTGTAGTTAATGCGCGGAAATGGTGTTTTCAGTCCGTCGTCACATATTTCGGTACCGATGATGTTGGCAAGTTCGCGCCCTTCACGGATGCTTCGCTCGCTTACGTCCCGAATGAACCGCTCGACTACAGAAAACATGTCTTCCAGATCCACAAAGGCCAACTCTGCCTTGATGTGCCAGTACTCCATGAGATGTCTCTTGGAACGGCTTTCTTCGGCGCGGAAGCTAGGTCCGATGTTGTAGATCTTTTCAAACGCATGCACCGCGGCTTCGAGATAGAACCCGACACACTGTGTAAGATACACATTTTGTCCGTGAACCTGAAGTGCAATAGGCGTCCGATCATCGTAGAGCGGTGTTGGTGTAAGTACAGGAGCATGGATCTCAATGAATCCATTTTCATGGAACCATTGATGCACGATTCTGGTGAGGATGTGCCGGAACTTCAGAATTGCGGCAATCTTCTCGTTGCGGAGATAAAAGTGCCGCTTGTCTAGAAGTTGTTCCTGCAACCTCGGGTTTTGGATATCAATATTCGCCCGCGGATATGGGGAAACTTTGATTTCGCTCGTGCCGATGATCTTAATTTCCTGTACACGAAGTTCTCTCGGCGGATTTGATTTTCCGGTTTTTATAATTATTCCGGTTACCTTTACCGCCGTTTCTTGGCTTATGCGCCGTGCGAGTTCAAAAGCAGCTTTGTTACCGTCTTCAATCACACATTGCACCGTGCCAGTGGAGTCAGTGATGTCCAGAAAGATAACACGCTTGTGTCCACGGCGGGCTTTCACCCATCCGTAGAAATCAACTGTGCTTCCTTCCGGGGAACTGCGTAGTAGATCAACTGCATACGTCATTTTCATCTCGTCCTCCTTTCCTCGCCGTGTTCCTCTGAACGTGGCTGAGAATGCTGCGGGTAAGTTCGGCGTACTGATCGGGGTAATCCCGACGCAATACACCAAGCCAGCGAGCCGCCTTTGCGATCTCGCCGCTTCCGGTAGTGTCCATAACCATGTCATAGGCCGCTGTGGGGCTGCTACTCTTACTAACCAGCTGGATAATATCCGGCCGATTAAGGATGAGCTTGCAGCGCATCATGATTTCTTCTGCTGTGCGCATACGTGCTGTTCCTCCTTTCAAGATTTGATTGTTAAAGTACGTACCTTGAAACCACTTCAAGATTATAAAATAGTACATACTATTTTAGTTTAGTTGTAAAGAGGCGAGGAGAAACGACTTGTTGAGCTTGCAGCTTTTTTAAAAATTTAATATTATCAAAAATGTAGAGGTAAAGACGCTGATGACACAGCAGCCGAGAGAAGAAATTCATCAATACTTTTATGAAAAGAATACTTACCAAACAAATTAAAAAAAAGATTGGACAACAAGTAAAAATTGCTGGTTTTGTGCAAACTATTCGAGATCAAGGCAGCATTAAATTCCTCATAGTAAGAGATATCTCCGAGTCTGTTCAGGTTGTTATTACCAAATCTAGTCCCGAAGCGATGAAGATAGCTGAATCTTTGAACTTGGAGTCGGTCGTTGAAATTATCGGTCTTGCGAAAGAAGAAAAACAAGCCCCAGACGGAATTGAAATACAAGCGGAGAAAATAAAAATTTTATCTTTATCTGCCCCAGAATTGCCGATACCAGTTATTGAAAAAGGACAAGAGGAGACCGATCAACAAATTCGTTTAGATTGGCGTTGGATTGATTTACGAAAACCAAAAAGGGCTTTAATTTTCAAAGTATGGACTTTTATGGAGCAAGCCTTTCGCGAATATTGGACACAGAATGGCTATATTGAAATTCACTCTCCTAAACTTATGAGTGTACCGAGTGAGTCGGGTGCTGAGTTATTCGAAGTAAAGTACTTTGACCGCAAGGCCTATCTTGCTCAATCGCCGCAGTTCTACAAGCAAATGGCGATGGCGGCAGGGTTTGAAAAAGTATTTGAGGTTGGGCCGGTTTTTCGCGCCAATCCATCTTTTACCTCCCGGCACGATACTGAATTTACAGGCTACGACGTTGAAATTTCTTTTATAGAATCACATCAAGAGGTTTTGGAAGAAGAGCAAAAAGTAATTCAATATGTAATCGAAAAATTGAAAGAAAGGTTCGGTAAAGAAATTTCGGCATTCTATGGCAGGGATTTGATTGTTCCGAAACGTCCTTTTCCTCAAGTAACTATGAGACAAGCTAAAGAAATTCTTGCTAGGTTAGGAGTGCCAAGCGAAAAAGAAGGCGACTTGAGTCCAGAAGAAGAAAGAAAACTTTCCGATTATATTCTAGAAAAGGAAGATCACGAATTTCTTTTTGTAACTGAATATCCAATAGAGGTGCGCCCGTTTTATCACATGAGATTAGAAACCAATCCTAAACTTACAAAAAGTTTTGATTTGCTATGGAATGGATTAGAAATTACAACGGGCGCACAAAGAGAACATCGGTACGATGTTCTTGTAGCCCAAGCTAAAGAAAAAGGGCTAACACTTAAACCAATTCAGTTTTACCTAAATTTTTTCAAGTATGGCTGTCCTCCACATGGTGGTTTTGGGTTTGGTCCAACGCGAATGTTAATGAAAATATTTAACATTGGTAATGTCCGTGAAGTAACCTATCTCTATCGCGGCGTTAAAAGATTGGAGCCGTAATTTTAAAATCCTCTCATTCCCGGCGAGCGAGCAAAAAAGTGGGAGTTGAAAGGGAATGGAAATTTTTTGCCCGCGAGCCAAAGCGAGGCCCCGCCGCCCCGCGCTTTAGGCGCGAAAGCCGAAGCAGAAAAATTTTCTTTTCCTTTTAGAAGAAAAAATTGGGCGGGCGCAAAATAAAAAGCAGAGAAAATTTTTCTGCGAGGTAGGCCGCCGTTCTCGGCGGCGGGACGAGTGGATTTTTTCACGAATTTTTGATAAAGTAGGTTCGAGCGGACTCGTAAATATACTCTGGGAATTGATGTAAAATCAAAGCTTGTTCAGGGGATTATTGCTAAAAATAATCAAAGATTGGTTTGGTAGATTCTAGAATCTGCCAAATTTGTTTCCTATATCCAATGCGTAAATTTATAAATCTCGAGCTCGAAATAGAAAAAAGCAAGATATTGTTGAGACTTGCCAATAACAAAGGGGATATAGATTTTTTAGTTTGGAAAGATAACAATTCTCTTTCCCGTTTCTTACTTGAAAAAATTAATCAGCTTTTGCGGAAAAATAATATAGGTCTTGACAAAATTTCTGGATATAAGATAATAAGGGACGTGTCGGAAACTTGGACAAGTATAAGAGTTGCTAAGATAACCTTAGAAAGTCTAATGCTTGCAAAGAAAAATAGATTGTGTTAGAGTAAGTGTATATAGTAAAGATATCTAACTTTGGGGGATTTGGATATATTTTTTGAAGAATAATTAAATATTCCTAATTTAAAACCACTTAGCCATAATTTTTTGCTCCCTAGAAATTTCGCGGAGTAAAATATGGAGGGTGGAGTGTCTTTTATGTCTTTAGGGCAAAAAACTCTCGGGGTGAAAGAGTCTTTCAGCCCGCAATCCTCTCTTTATAAGAGGAAGTTTTTCAAGCGGCTTCCAATGGTTTCTCTTCCTAATTTGATTGAGGCGCAAGCGGTGTCTTATAAATGGTTTCTAGAAGACGGTCTGAAGGAGCTCTTTGATGAAGTCAACCCGATTAGCGATTTCACAGGGAAAGATTTAGAGCTTTCTTTCGGAGAATATTATTTGGATGAGCCTAAATACGACGAAAAAACTTCAAAAGCAAAAAATATTTCGTACGAAGCGCCTCTTCGCTCAAGAGTAAAACTTCTTAACAAGCAAACAGGAGAAGTAAAAGAACAAGAAGTCTATCTTGGAGATATTCCTGTTATGACTGAACGAGGAACTTTTATTATCAATGGTGTAGAGCGAGTGGTAGTCAGCCAGCTTATTCGAAGCCCGGGCGTTTTTTTTACTATGGATTATAATAAGGGGCAACATCTTTTTGGAGCAAAAATTATTCCTAATCGAGGGGCTTGGCTAGAGATGGAAACCGATTTAGATGGGGTTATATGGGTAAAAATTGATCGGAAAAGGAAGGTGGCGGTTACAGCGCTTTTACGCGCTTTTGGCCTTTCAAGCGATGAAGAGCTGATAAAGGCTTTTGCGGATGTTGATACTGGCGAGAAAAGATACATTGAAGCTACAATTGAAAAAGATGCGGCTAAAAGTCAAGGAGAAGGATTTCTTGAGGTTTATCGGCGGATTCGGCCAGGGGATTTGGCAACTCAGGAGAACGCCAAACAGATGATTGAGGCAATGTTTTTTAATTTTGACCGCTATGATTTTGGAAAAGTTGGCCGCTATCGCTTGAATCAAAGACTTGAAGTTGATTGTTCTAATGACGAGAAGTATAGAATTTTGAGATTGGAAGATCTTGTTTTGATTATCAAAGAAATTATTCGTCTTAACAATAATCCGCTGGCGGTGCCAGACGACATTGATCATTTAGGAAATCGTCGGGTGCGCTGCGTTGGAGAATTAATCCAGAATAAATTTCGAGCCGGGCTTGCCCGAATGGTGCGTAACATCAAAGATCGGATGAGCACTTGCGACCTTGCTACGGTTGTTCCGGGACAACTTATTAATTCTCGTCCGGTCGCCGCGGCTGTTAAAGAATTTTTTGCCTCTTCTCAGCTTTCTCAGTTTATGGATCAGGTTAATCCTCTAGCAGAACTTGAACATAAAAGAAGGCTTTCGGCAATGGGTCCGGGAGGACTCACTCGCGAGCGAGCTGGTTTCGAAGTTCGGGATGTGCACCCATCTCACTATGGTCGGATTTGTCCCGTGCAAACTCCAGAAGGTCCAAATATTGGTCTTGTTAATCACTTGGCTTGCTATGCCCGCATCAACGAATATGGATTTATTGAAACGCCTTATCGAAAAGTAGTCCATAAAAACGGAAAGAGTTTTGTGACGAAGGATATAGAATATTTGAATGCCACTGTAGAGGATCGTAAAATTATTGCCCATGCGGATACGGAGATTGATGAAGAAGGACTTATTTTAAGCAAAATGGTCGAAGCTCGGGTCAAGGGTCAACCTTCTATGATTGAAGCGAGTCAGGTTGATTATATGGATGTTTCTGCTAAGCAATGCATTTCTGTTTCGACGGCTCTTATTCCTTTTCTTGAACACGACGATGCTCACCGGGCTCTTATGGGATCGAATATGCAGCGTCAAGCGGTTTCTTGCATTATGCCCCAGGCTCCTTTAGTAGGAACGGGTCTTGAAGATAAAGCCGCGGCAGATTCGGGCCAAGTAGTGTTGGCTCGATCAGAGGGCACAGTAGTTGAGGTAGATGCTGATCACATTACCTTAAAAGAAGAAGTTAACGGAAAAACCACTAAAAAAACTTATTTCCTTCAAAGTTTTGAACGTTCTAATGCCTTTACTTGCATGAATCAAATTCCACGGGTTTCAGTGGGCGATCAAGTTCGAAAAGGACAGCTTCTTGCCGATGGAGCCTCGACGGACAATGGAGAGTTAGCTTTAGGTCAGAATGTTCTGGTGGCGCTGATGCCTTGGGAAGGAGCTAATTTTGAGGATGCAATAATCATTTCTGAAAAACTTCTTCAAGACGATCGCTATACATCAATTCATATTGAGGATTTTACGGTTGATGTTAGAGACACAAAGCTTGGACCGGAGGTAGTAACTCGTGATATTCCTAACATCGGAGAAGAGCGACTCAAAAATCTTGATGATACCGGCATAATTCATATTGGAGCAGAAGTCTCTTCTGGCGATATATTGGTGGGGAAAATTTCTCCAAAAGGAGAAGGTGATCTCACTCCAGAGGAGCGGCTTCTTAGGGCAATTTTTGGAGAAAAATCAAAAGATGTAAAGGACACCTCGCTTTATCTTCCTCACGGTGAACATGGGAAGGTGGTTGATATAAAAATATTTTCCCGCGAGCAGGGTGATAAGTTACCAGCTGGAGTGATTCAGCAAATTCAAGTGAGTGTGGCTCAGCTTCGGAAAATAGCTGTGGGGGACAAATTAGCCGGTCGGCATGGCAATAAGGGTGTAATTTCCAAAGTTGCTCCGGTTGAAGATATGCCTTATCTTCCTGACGGAACACCGATTGATGTTATTCTTAATCCACTGGGAGTAGCTTCTCGAATGAATATTGGTCAAATTCTGGAGGCTCATTTAGGTTGGGCGGCTAATAAACTAGGATACAAAGTGGCGAGCCCGTCTTTGGCAGGAGTAAGCGAAGCAGATATTAAAGCTGAGTTGCGCAAAGCGGGATTACCTGAAGATGGAAAGATAAGGCTTATAAACGGCAAAACGGGGGAATATTTTAGAAGTAAAACTATGGTTGGCTATATGTATATAATGAAGCTCAATCATCTTGTAGAAGACAAGATTCATATGCGCTCAATTGGTCCTTATTCCTTGATTACTCAACAGCCTCTTGGCGGAAAAGCTCAATTTGGCGGTCAACGTTTTGGAGAAATGGAGGTCTGGGCGCTGGAAGGCTATGGAAGCGCTTATACTCTTCAGGAAATGCTAACAATAAAATCTGACGATGTTTTAGGACGTTCTAAGGCATATGAGTCGATTATCAAAGGAGAAAAAATAAAAAATCCAAACGTGCCAGCCTCTTTCAATGTTTTAGTCAACGAACTTAAAGGTCTTTGTCTTAATGTTGAATTAATTGGAGAAAAAGAAGAAACGCTTAGTGAAAAAGAGGAAGAAGAAAAAAGTGACACAAAAAGTTAGAAATTATTTTCTCAAAATTCTCTAAATAGCTTAAGTTTTTTTGTAATAATTTCAATATGAACCAAACTTATACTGCTAAACTAAGTGACTTTGATTCAATTCGACTGCGTTTAGCTAGTCCAGATGATATTTTAAATTGGTCGCATGGTGAAGTAACAAAACCGGAAACTATCAATTATCGCACTCAACGTTATGAACGAGATGGGCTTTTTTGCGAGAAAATATTTGGACCAGCTAAAGATTGGGAATGTTATTGCGGAAAATACAAGAAGATCCGTTACAAAGGCATTATTTGTGATAAATGCGGAGTGGAAGTGACTCGCTCTATTGTCCGCCGCGAACGTATGGGACACATTAAGTTAGCTGTTCCAGTTTCGCATATTTGGTTTTTGCGCGGCGTACCTTCCAAAATTGGTTTAGTGCTAGGTATGTCGGCTCAAGATATCGAGAAAGTAGTTTACTTTGCAAGCTACATAGTTATGGAAATAGATGAAGCAGCGCGGAAAGACACTCTTGCTCGGATTGACTCTGAATATAAAGGCAAGCAAAAGAAACTCAAAAATGAAGGCAAATTGGATTCAGATAAAATAGAAGAACTAAAAAATGCTTATCAAGTCAGTCGAGAAGAAATCAAAAATCTGAAATTATTCCAGATTCTTTCTGAAGTGGAATACTTTAATCTTTCATTAAAGTATGGTCATGTTTTTAAAGCTGGGATTGGAGCAGAAGCCATTCGCAATCTTCTTGAAAAAATCAACCTCGAAGAAGAAATTGAAAGAATCGAAAAATTTCTTCAAGATGATAAATCTCCCGACAAGAAAAAGATGCTCAAAAGACTGAAACTTTTTCAAGGAATGAAACAATCAGGTATCCGTCCTGAGTGGATGTTGCCTACAGTTATTCCAGTTATTCCTCCCGATCTGCGGCCAATGGTTCAGCTTGACGGAGGTCGTTTTGCTACTTCAGATCTCAATGATCTTTATCGCCGCATTATCAATCGCAATAATCGTCTCAAAAAATTGATTGAAATTGGAGCGCCAGAAGTGATTTCCCGCAATGAAAAAAGAATGCTTCAAGAAGCAGTAGATGCTCTTTTTGATAACAGTGCTCGGCGCGGCCAAACTTCAGTTGCTGCTTCTACTGGTCAAAGAAGAGCGCTTCGGTCCCTGGCTGATATGCTCAAGGGTAAACAGGGCCGATTTCGGCAGAATCTTCTTGGAAAAAGAGTGGATTATTCCGGACGCAGTGTTATTGTAGTTGGCCCCCGTCTCAAACTTCATCAATGCGGCCTTCCTAAAAAGATGGCCTTGGAACTCTTCAAGCCTTTCATAATTAATAAACTTATTGAAAAAGGGTTTGCTTACAATGTTCGTTCAGCTGGAAAGATGGTTGAATACGAAACCGAAGAGGCTTATGAAATGCTTGATGATATCATTGAACACCACTACGTTCTTCTTAATCGCGCTCCTACTCTTCACCGTTTAAGCATTCAAGCTTTCCAGCCGGTATTAATTGAAGGGAAAGCTATTCAAATTCATCCTATGGTTTGTGCCGCTTTCAACGCCGATTTCGATGGTGATCAGATGGCAGTTCATGTTCCTCTTACTGAAGAAGCTCGGCGGGAGGCAGAGGAAATAATGCTATCTTCCAAAAATCTCTTGAAGCCGGCTAGCGGTGATCCAATTACCATTCCCTCTCAGGATATGGTGTTAGGTTGCTACTATATGACTCACATTACCAAAGGTCGAAAAGGAGAAGGGAAAATTTTTTCTGGAAAGGAAGAAGCCATTTTAGCCCATAATACTGGGCACCTTGATCTTCAAAGTGAAATAGAAATTGACCTTAAAGGCAAGAGGATAAAAACTTCGGTTGGCCGGATTATTTTTAATGAGATAGTTCCTGAAGAAATCGGTTTTGTTAATGAAGAATTTGATAAAGGAAAACTGCGAGAACTAGTCGGAAAGTGCTTAACAATAACATCTTTGGAAAAAACAGCCAGATTTGTAGATGATCTCAAAAATTTAGCTTTCAGCATAGTTACTCAGTCTGGAATAAGTTGGGGAATGGATGATCTTTTAGTTCCGGAGAAGAAAAAGGAGATTATTCAAGAAGCTGAAAAGCAAGTAGATCTTGTTAATAAGCAATTTGAAATGGGACTTCTCACTTTGGCAGAAAAGAAGAATCGCGTTATTGAAATTTGGAACGAAGCCAAAAACCGTATTACGGAGGCGGTTCGAGATTCTCTTGATAAAGAAGGCCCGGTTTATTCAATGATTTATTCCAAAGCGCGAGGAACAGAAGCAGTGGTAGTCCAGATGACTGGAATGAAGGGGCTGGTGGCTGGACCGACTGGAGAAACAATCGAGCTTCCTATCCGTTCTTCTTTTAAAGAGGGTTTTAATGTTTTGGAATATTTTATTGCTACTCATGGAGCTAGGAAAGGAATGGCAGATACAGCTCTTCGGACTGCTACAGCTGGATATCTCACCCGGCGGTTGGTAGATGTGGCTCAAGATGTAGTGGTGCGTGAATCAGATTGCGGCGATAAGGAAGGAAGCTGGATCTATCGAGAAGATTCAATCATTGCCGGTGTTGGTTTTTCTTCGAGAATTGCAGGCCGAATTCTCCTTGAGAATGTAATTGATCCCAAGACGAAGAAAACAATTGCCAAAAAAGATGAAATGATTAGTAAAGAAAAAGCAGAAGAGATTGACAAAAAAGAAATTGAAAAGGTGAAAATAAGATCTATCATCACTTGCAAAGCCCGCCGTGGAATTTGTCAAAAATGTTACGGACTTGATCTTGGAAAAAACCGATTAGTCGATATCGGTCAAGCGGTTGGAATTGTAGCTGCTCAAGCTATCGGTGAGCCGGGAACACAACTTACTATGAGAACATTTCATATTGGCGGTGTCGCTGGGACAGATATTACTCAAGGACTTCCTCGCGTAGATGAAATTTTTGAAGCCCGACCGCCAAAAGGAGAAGCGGCGGTTTCAGAAATTGATGGCCAAGTGGTTGAAATAAAAGAAACAGAAAAAGAAAAGATTATTCGCAT
>Ga0272446_1007392_pt1 | contig 10937 bp, 5 predicted proteins | sample YNPCB0061_FD_194587 | JGI IMG/M metagenome (GOLD analysis project Ga0272446, IMG submission 194587) | Hot spring microbial mat communities from Yellowstone National Park, WY, United States - YNP-CB-006-1 | ecosystem: Environmental > Aquatic > Thermal springs > Hot (42-90C) > Sediment | place...
ATCAAACCCGTCAGCCAAAAAGAGGCAGCGGTTGTGGGTAAACAAATCCACAGGGCCGCGTGCTAAGGTCATGCCCTGCTGGCGCAGCCACTCACAGGCTGCATCGAGAAGAGCTGCTCCTATTGCCCCATGCTCAATGCACTCAAAATAACCAAATAACCCGACCTGCTTGTTTTCTCGCTCAATCAAACGAGGATTCACTGCTGCTACCACCCGACCAACGGCTTTTTTTTTCTGTATGGCTAAAAATCCCTGAAGGTGACCAAAGCTGCGGAAGGGGTTGTCGGGTGCTAGTTCTTTAGCAATCGTGCTGCGTATGGGAGGTACCCAGGCGGGGTCATTGCGATAGACAAGAGCAGGGACATCCAAAAATTGTTCCCATTGACCCTTCGTTGTGATTGGCACAATTTGGAAAGGAGGAGTTGCCTGCCGAGTTTCTAAGGCATTGACTTGGGTCATAGGTTGATTTGTCCGTTTTAAGTTAATCAAGATAGGGCACCCATCCATCGATCGGGAATCGGTTTATTCCGCTTCCCATGTATTTTAGGGATATTGCATCCGGATGCGGCTGGTTAAGCCAGAACCTGCAAGGAGCACTAAACAATCGCCAAAGCCAGGGGCCCGATTGGTCACCGTGGGATTTTGAGAAAAGCCATAGCCTTCCAGGGGCATCCCCACAGAATTGCGGTCAAAGCGGCCATTGCCATTAGCATCGTGATAAACCGCGATCGCATAGCTCCCTGATCGCAGGTTGGGAAAGTTGAAACTCATGGTATCTTCCGCAATCCGGTTACATTGACGCTTAACGACCCCTTGGTCGCCGTAGGGAAATCCCTGAGCTGTCGAGAAGACCTTAATGCAGAGATTGCCCCGGTTGCCTCGAATGCCAGTAACTTCCACGTTGAGGTTACTGCGAAGCTGGGCCTGGGCAAGAGGGGTCGCCATTGCACTCAAGCAACTGAGGCTAATTAACCACCACCCGCATTGTAAAAACTTTGGCATTGGAGGATCTCCCACGGTAAACAAGCAAGCGTCTTAGAGTAAAGGCAGAGTTGAGTGAACAGCCTGCGCCCCTCACTCTGTTGGCTCAGGTCTACTCAAAACAGATTTCAGTTCCTCTTCATGGTCACTGTAGCAGGTGACTGAATCTGGCTTCAAACCTCTGAAGCCTGCAAGGGTGGGTTGTGGCTGCCCAGGGCGATCGCAACTGCATCCACCAAGCGCCCTACGGGGAGCACCTCTAACCCCAAAGCTGGCAAAACTTGCCCCTTTGGCACCAAAGCCCGCTTAAAACCCAGTTTGGCAGCTTCTTTGAGGCGTAGTTCTAGCTGAGACACTGGGCGTACCTGACCACTCAGGCTCAGTTCTCCAATAATGACCAGACGCGGATCTACCGTGCGATCTCGAAAGCTGGCCACCACCGCCACGGCCACCCCCAGATCGGCAGCCGGTTCCCCCACACTCAGCCCCCCTGATGCCGCCACATAGGCATCCAGCTTAGATAGGGGAATGCCCACCCGTTTCTCCAGCACCGCTAAAATTTGCAGCAGGCGATTGTATTCAATTCCCGTCGTAGAGCGGCGAGGTGAGGCATAGCTGGTAGGGCTAACCAGTGCTTGCAACTCTGCCAGGATAGGTCGGGTTCCTTCACAGGCAACAATCGTGGCGCTCCCAGGGGCACATTCATCTCGATTCCCTAAAAATAACTCGGAGGGGTTGGGAACCTCTTGCAGCCCCCGGTCTACCATCTCAAATACCCCGATTTCGTGGGTGGCTCCAAACCGATTTTTGACCGACCGGAGCAGTCGGTGACTGGCAAAGCGATCGCCCTCAAAGTAGAGAACGGTATCGACTAAATGTTCCAGTACCTTTGGCCCCGCGATCGCTCCCTCCTTCGTAACATGGCCAACGATAAACAGGGTAATATTCTGCCGTTTGGCGAGTTGCATGAGCATGGACGTGCATTCCCGCACTTGGGCCACTGAACCCGGAGCTGACGTTAAAGCAGAAAAATACAACGCCTGAATACTGTCAATCACCGCTGCCGTAGGCTGCAAGGACTCCAACTCCGCCAGAACGGTATCCAAGTCAATTTCTGGCAAAAGGTACAGTTTGGCGTTGTTCAGACTGCCAGGGCCATCGGCATGACCCAACCCACTCTCTTTTGCTAACGGCCCACTCCGCTTTCCTTCCAACCGGTTGGCCTCCGCCTTGACTCCTGGTTCTGGCTCCTCTGCCGCCATCCCCAACCGACTAGCGCGCAACTTCACCTGCTGGGCAGATTCCTCAGCACAAACATAGAGCACACGATAGTAAGCGGCTAACTGATTCGCCATTTGCAGCAACAAGGTCGATTTGCCAATGCCCGGATCGCCACCGATTAGAACTAATGACCCAGGTACAATTCCGCCCCCGAGGACACGGTCTAACTCCCCATAGCCCGATGAAAACCTGACCTGGGGGTGGTCAGAAATCTCAGCCAGGGTCAGGGCAGATCTGGCCTGGGGTGAGGGAGCAATGGCTTTGCGGCCCTTGCCAGCGAGACGCTGCGTCGTAACCGCCCGTACATTTGCCGCTGGTGCCGTCGTAACCTGCTCTTCCAGGCTATTCCAGGCAGCGCAAGCAGGACACTTGCCAAAATATTGGGAGGACTCTGCGCCACATTGAGTACAAACATAGTGGGTTCGAGCTTTTGGCATCTCAAATAAACCTGATTTACAAAAGGATTCTTTAGAAAAGGTAAAAGCTAATGCCGTGCACAAACGCTCGATTCTTAACGCAATTTTTTTCAGATTGCTTTGGGTTTGGGGCGATCGCGACCAACAACATGCCTTTAAGAAATTATGATCCCCAACAAAACTTAAAAAACTCAGAAAGGTTTGCTCAACTAGAATTGCAGGGGTTAAATAGGTAAAAACTGAACTAACATTTAAATGATAAGGTACAGAAATTCATTAACCGAAATTTAGCTTAAGGAGTTTCGTCAAGTTGGAGAACCATAAAGAAAAGATCCTGGTAGTGGACGACGAAGCCAGTATTCGCCGGATTTTAGAAACCCGCCTCTCCATGATTGGGTACGACGTTGTGACCGCTGCCGACGGTGAAGAAGCTCTTGAAACCTTTCGCAACGCCCATCCTGACCTCGTTGTCCTAGACGTGATGATGCCTAAGCTAGATGGGTATGGAGTTTGTCAGGAGCTACGCAAAGAATCGGATGTGCCGATTATTATGCTGACCGCTTTGGGTGATGTCGCTGATCGGATTACCGGTTTAGAACTAGGTGCCGATGATTATGTTGTCAAACCCTTTTCTCCCAAAGAGCTAGAAGCGAGAATTCGCTCCGTACTGCGCCGTGTTGAAAAAACCGGCACCTCTGGCATCCCCAGTTCAGGGGTGATTCAAATCAATACGATTCGAATTGATACTAATAAGCGCCAGGTTTACAAGGGAGATGAACGGATCCGCCTCACTGGCATGGAATTTAGCTTGCTAGAACTGCTCGTGAGTCGATCAGGCGAAGCCTTCTCACGGTCTGAAATTTTGCAAGAAGTGTGGGGCTATACCCCCGAACGCCACGTTGATACTCGTGTGGTCGATGTCCATATCTCACGGTTGCGGGCAAAGCTCGAAGAAGACCCAAGCAATCCTGAGTTAATTTTGACAGCGCGGGGGACTGGTTATCTCTTTCAACGCATTGTTGAACCGGGTGAGGAGTAGTCATCCACTAGATGGAAAGGCTAAATGTGAGCGACACCTCAACCTAACAAAGCCTATTTACCGTGTTTTGAGGATATTTTTTCCACCTCATTGCTCTTCAGTCGGTTGGTATTGTCTCCCGGCCCGCGACGATCATCGTTCCAATCTTCCGCTTTTCCCCCTTCTCCCAGTAGCGGCTCGGGTGCTTTGCCCTTGCAAAATTGCTCGCATCGGGGCAGGGGGTACCGAACCAAACCACTGGCCATTGATCACCAGCGCTGTCACGACCATTCCTGGACTCACTTGTTCTCTGGGGTGATGCCTGGACGTTCGTTGAGTAGCTCCCTTAGACTGCTCTCAGCTATCAAGCCAGCGACAACGCCCAGATGCTCTACGGTATCTACGCTGACTGCTGGTGCAGTGTGGTCACCCTTTGGCTGGCTAGCTTTGAAGAGGCTGTCGTTTGATTCTTGGGTCGTCTCTTGCACACGCAGCCTGTAGGGTAATATACTCCGCTAGAAAATATATCTGGGTCGAAATTCAGTCTGACAGCAGTAAAAGAAACGACCAACCGACCAGAGGAGAGCGCTTCAACCCAAAATCTGAAGCTGTGATTTGTGTTATGAACTCTGGGGTAAAAAATCTCATTGGAAGCACTTCCCTGTTTTTTTGCCAAGTTCTATCGCATCCCCAGGTGCGACCCTGGGAAGCGTAGTAGTAGTACAGGACTGGGATTAGCTTTGGTCAAAAAGTGGGCCGAGCGTTTGCAGGGAGTCATTGAGGTGACTAGCTTCAATAAGCGAACCAGCTCTATCCTCCGTTTGCCGGTACGTATCCTGCCCTAAAGCCCCTAAAGCCCCTTTTGAGCAAGTCTCCTGAGGCTATGCTGCAACTGCGCTGGGCACCCAGGCTTGAAGGCCCCCTTCACATCTTCACAACACCCATCAAACATCCAGGGCGTGATGCTTGAGATCGGTCAGAGAAACGTATTCCAGGGCAGCGGCATGGGTTGCAGCTAAAACAACTGGTGGGGCAACTCCATCATCGAGGGCTTCCTTCCAGCGTAGAGCGCACAAACACCAGCGATCGCCCGGCTTCAGACCTGGGAAAGCAAAGGCGGGCACTGGCGTAGATAGGTCATTTCCCTGAGCCTTGGTATAGGTTAAAAACTCCTCTGTCATTTGGGCACACACCACATGCATCCCTACATCGCCCGCTCCCGTGTTGCACATTCCATCTCGATAAAAGCCGGTCATGGGGTTGGTGCAGCAGGTTTCTAGTTGGCTGCCTAATACATTCTTTGCTCCGCTCATGGTGCTATCTCCCTAGCTCAAGCTGGTTTAACCTATCATCCTAACTTTTGGCGTAGAACGGCATCTGTTGATCGAAAACCGACTAACACAGCCTCCCCATCTTTCACAAAGAGAGGACGCTTGAGCAGCATAGCATCCTGGGCAAAGGCATCAATCCAGTCCGCATCGCTCCAAGTCTCCTTTGTGATCCCCAGTGCTCGGTAGGATTGGCCAGATGTATTCCGCATCGGTTTAGTCGTCAGCGCCTTTGCCCAAGCCGCGATCATGGCTTCGGTTGGAGGCTGCTCCTTCATGTTGATAAATTCGTAGCTAACCCCATTATTCTCTAGCCACTGCAGGGCTTTTTTGCAAGTGCCGCAGTTGGGAATTCCGTAAACTTGTAGAGTCATGCTGGTCTAAGTAGATCCATTCATTTCCAGATAACCAGACTTTATTAGCAGAATCAAGTCATTCAGCGGTTTTGATCAGGATGTTGCAGCCCTTGAGTCAACCCCTAGTGCAAACCCTTTGAACCATGCTGACTGGCTAAAAAAATCTATCAAAGGACAGAACAAAATTTCGTTACATCTCTCAGCAAGCTGGGCACCTTATGGTGGCCATGCCTAATCACGCAGGAATCTTTCTAACTATGCATGTTGTTCAGACGCCTGAGGTAATTTCCGGATACCAGTTTACGCAACTACTGTATTCCAGTTCTAGAACCTTTGTGTACCGAGCAATTCATCAGGAGTCTCAGCAGGTAGTTATTGTTAAAGTCCCACGACAGGAGTACCCTACCGCCAGCGAACTGATCCAGTTTCGCAACCAATATACACTGACTAAAAATTTGAATTTACCGGGAGTGGTGCAACCCCATAAGCTAGAGAATTATGGCAATGGCTACGCCCTCATCATGGAAGACTATGGCGGAGTGTCTCTGCAAACTCACTACCAGGCCAGAGCGCTGACAATGCAGGAGTTTTTCCCAATTGCGCTACAACTGGCAGATATCCTGGATGGGTTATGTCGTCATTGCATTATTCATAAAGATATTAAACCGGACAACATCCTAATCAACCCCCAGACGGGTCAGGTGAAGCTGATTGACTTCAGTATTGCTTCAGTATTGCCGCGAGAAACCCAAACCCCTCTTAACCCCAGCGTCTTAGAGGGAACTCTGGCCTATTTATCCCCAGAACAAACAGGCCGGATGAACCGGGGCATTGACTACCGCACAGATTTTTACTCCTTAGGAGTCACGTTTTACCAATTACTCACCGGTCAGCTTCCCTTTCAAGCAACCGATCCTCTGGAATGGATCTATTGCCACATCGCAAAGCAGCCGGAAATGGCCCACCAGGTCAATCCTGCGATTCCGCCGATGCTCTCTCATCTACTCCATAAGTTGATGGCAAAAAATGCGGAAGACCGCTATCAAAGTGCTCTGGGGCTAAAGCATGATCTGTTGCAATGTCAGCAAGCCTGGCAAACGCTTGGGGAAATCCCAGACTTTGCTCTGGGCCAACGGGATGTTTCCGACCGGTTTACGATTCCTGAAAAACTCTATGGCCGAGCTGCGGAAGTGGCATCGCTGCTGAGTGCCTTTCAACGGGTCGCTGGGATCGCTCCGGACACTACCAGTTCGGAGACAACACCGAAACAACAGCACGAAAAGCACTCGGCCTCTAGCGAGCTGATGCTCATTGCTGGGGGTTCTGGCATTGGTAAAACCGCGATTGTTAACGAGATTCATAAGCCTATTGCCCAGCAGCGGGGTTATTTCATTCGTGGCAAATTTGATCAGTTTCAGCGCAATATTCCCTTTTCGGGCTTTGTTCAGGCTTTTCAGGATTTGTTAGGGCAACTACTGACAGAGAGTGATGCCCAGATTGAACGCTGGAAGCGGAAGATTCTCAATGCTTTGGGGGAAAATGCTCAGGTCATGCTGGAGGTCGTGCCAGGGCTGGAAGCGATTATTGGGTGTCAGCTAGTTGCGCCAGAATTATCTGGTGTAGCAGCGCAGCATCGCTTTAACCTGGTGTTCCAAAAATTTATCCAGGTGTTCATCTCTGTAGACCATCCCCTGGTAATTTTTCTGGATGATTTGCAGTGGGCTGATTCAGCCTCATTGAAATTGATGCAACTGCTAATGGGCGAAGCAGACAATCCCTATTTGTTAATGATTGGAGCCTATCGTGATAGTGAGGTGAACTTGGCTCATCCGCTGATGCTGACTGTGGATGCAATTCGGCAAGCCGGAACAACTGTGAATGCGATCGCCCTAGCCCCATTATCCCTGGCCGACTTAAACCATCTGGTAGCGGATACTCTCCACACCTCATTGGAAGAGGCACTCCCTTTCACTCGACAGGTTTATCAAAAAACTCAGGGCAACCCCTTTTTTAGTAGTCAGTTTCTCAAGTCGCTTTATGAACAGGGCCACCTCACCTTTGACTATGAACAGGGAAAGTGGCAGTACAACCTGAGCCAAATTCAGTTACTGGCCCACCAGGGGGATTTACTAGAGTTCATGGGGCAACAGTTACGCCAGTTGCCTACAGAAACCCAGGAACTGCTCAAACTGGCTGCTTGCATTGGTAATCAGTTTAGCCTGTTGCTGTTGGCCGTAGTCGCCGAGAAGTCGCCAGCAGAAGTGGCCGCAGATTTATGGCCGGCACTGCAAGAGGGGGTGGTGCTGCCGACTGACGAAACCTACAAGCTATTTCAGACGGGGGAGATAGAGGCAGATGCTCTGATTCAAGCTGTCAGTCAGGGAGAGGCTGCAGCAAGCAAATCGCCCTTTGATTCCACCACATCGGGCGCGGTGCAAATCACTTATCAGTTTCTCCATGACCGGGTGCAGCAAGCGGCCTATTGCTTGATCCCAGAAGCTGAAAAGCCCCGAACTCATTTGCTGATCGGACGGTTATTACAGCAGCATACCCCTGTTGAGGAGCAGCAGGAATCAATTTTTGCGATCGTCAATCAACTGAATGCAGGCCTTGCACTGATCACCGATGTTAATCAGCGCGAGCAATTGGCTCAACTCAATCTGAAGGCAGCCAACAAAGCCCGGGCGGCTACAGCCTATACAGATGCCTATCGTTATGCGGCGACGGGGCTAGAGCTACTTGCAAACGACTGCTGGCAGAGTCAATATAATCTGGCATTGGCATTATCTGAAAGCGCAGCGGAAGCGGCCTATCTGAGCGGTGACCTAGCTCAGATGAATCGATGGATTGAGCAAATCTTGCACCATGCCAACTGTTTGAGCGATCGCCTCAAGAGCTATCAAATCAAAATTGAAGCCTATAAAGCCCAAAATCAACGCCTTGAAGCGGTGCAAACGGGGCTTTGCGTGCTTAAGCTGTTGCAAGTTGAGTTACCTGAATGTCCGACTGGTCTGGATATCCAACAGGGCATGGCCGAAGTTCAGACCCATCTGAATGGGCGATCGGTACAAGACCTCTTGCACTTACCAGAAATGAGTGATGCTCAGGCTCGGGCTGTGATGCGAATTTTGGCCAGCATGACGGCTGCCGCCTACTTTGCTAAACCCAACTTATTCCCCCTGCTGGTGTTTAAGCAAGTGAGTCTATCGATTCAGTATGGCAATACGGTTGAGTCAGCTTTTGCTTACGCCTGCTATGGCATCAGTCTATGTGGGGTAGTCGGAGATATTGCGACCGGCTATCAGTTTGGCCAAGTTGCTTTGGAGTTGGTGGATCGGTTTAATGCTGAAGCTGTGCGATCGGTCACCACCTATGTTGTCAGTGTACTGATTCAACACTGGCAAAGTCCAATCAGTCAAACCATTGCACCTTTGCTCAATGCCTACCAAAGTGGCCTAGATACGGGTGATTTAGAGCATGCAGCTTTTGCCGCCGCCATGTATTGTTACCACGCCTATTTGAGTGGACGAGAACTGAATGGGTTGGCGCGCGAAATGGTTACCTATGGGGAGGTGCTGGCGCAACTGCGACAAGAAACCCCCCTCTATCAGCATCAACTGTACTGGCAAGTGGTGAATAACCTCACCAACCCTGGTGAAACCCCCTGGGTATTGGCAGGCCCAATCTATGCCGAGCAAACCATGCTACCGGTGCACCAGCAGGCGAATGACCGGAGTACCTGCTGCATGGTTTATATCCAAAAAGCCTATCTCAATTACCTGTTTCAAAACTACGCTCAAGCCTTAGAAGCATTAGAAATAGCCGCACATTATCTAGATGCGGTCGCTTCTAAAACGGATATTCCCCTCTTCTACTTCTATGAAGCGTTAACTTATCTTGCAATTTATCCCTGGCTAGAACTTGCAGATCAACAAGCCTGTCTAGAAAAGGTGGCGGCGACTCAGGCAAAATTTGCTCAGTGGGCGACCTTTGCACCAGTGAATTATTTACATAAACTCCATCTGATTGAGGCAGAAAAATATCGTGTATTAAATCAAACTCTGGAGGCAATTGAAGCTTACGATCAGGCGATCGCGACTGCCGAAAAAAATCACTGCATTCAAGATAAGGCGTTGTCGCATGAATTAGCGGCTCGGTTTTATTTAAATTGGGGCAAGCCTAAACTGGCTCAGGTTTACCTGGCTGATGCTTATTACAGCTATGCACGCTGGGGAGCAACGGCAAAAACTAAGGATCTAGAAAAGCATCATTCCCAATTGCTCAATTCCATCTTGAGCCGGGAGCCAGAATTACAAACAAAGGTGACAACGGCCTCCAGCACCCCCCTCAGTAGCAGTGCCCGGATTGCGCAAATGCTGGATTTTGCTTCGATCATGAAAGCCTCACAGGTGTTATCAGGAGAAATCCAGCTAGAGAAGTTGCTGACCACTTTAATGGAAATTGTGATCGAAAACTCTGGAGCTGAAAAAGGATTACTCCTCTTGCCCTATGAGGGAGATTGGTACGTTGCGGCAAAGTCTGATCCAAATACACATCAGCATCTTGTTGTTACGTTCCAAACAACTGATTCCACAGAGTCAAACCTGGCTCCTTTTGTTTCAATTGCTTCGGGTCAGGTTGTACCCCAGTCGGTGATTCACTATGTTTCACGCACCCTGGAGACGCTAGTGCTGAATGATGCGGCAGCAGAAGCAACCTTTGCAATGGATGCTTACATGCTCAGTCACAGGCCCAAAAGTGTTTTGTGTGCGCCGATTCGTCAACAGCAGAACCTGATTGGGATTTTGTATCTGGAAAACAACCTGGCAAATGGAGTGTTTACCCGCGATCGCCTGGAAGTCATCCAACTGCTGACCGCTCAAGCTGGCATTTCCCTGCAAAATGCAATGCTTTACGACTCTTTAGAGCAGAGAGTGAGCCAGCGCACCCAGGAACTCAACGAAAAAAATCAGTCACTTTCGCTGGCCTTACAGGAATTGAAAAAAGCTCAAACCCAGCTCATCCAAACGGAAAAAATGTCATCCCTAGGACAAATGGTCGCAGGCATTGCCCATGAAATTAATAACCCCATTAACTTCATCTACGGTAACTTGAGCCATGCCCACAGCTATTGCCACAATCTGTTAGATCTAATTGAGACCTATCAAGCTCAGTACCCGCAGGAGGTTTCAGCGATTCGACAAAAGCTAGAAGAGATGGACTTTGACTTCTTGAAAGACGATTTAGAAAAGCTGATGAAGTCCATGCAAATTGGTGCCGATCGCATTCGTCAAATTGTTCTTTCTCTGCGTAACTTTTCTCGCCTGGATGAGGCCGAAATGAAACCAGTTAATATCCACGAAGGGCTAGACAGTACCCTGCTGATTTTGCAGCACCGTCTTAGGGAGAAAAACCAGCACGCAACGATTGAAGTGATTAAAAACTATGCGGCCTTACCAGAGGTCATTTGTTACGCCAGTCAGTTAAACCAGGTCTTTATGAATATTCTCAGCAATGCGATCGATGCTCTGGAAATGAAGAGCAGTCATTTAGACCC
>Ga0272446_1007393_pt1 | contig 10937 bp, 11 predicted proteins | sample YNPCB0061_FD_194587 | JGI IMG/M metagenome (GOLD analysis project Ga0272446, IMG submission 194587) | Hot spring microbial mat communities from Yellowstone National Park, WY, United States - YNP-CB-006-1 | ecosystem: Environmental > Aquatic > Thermal springs > Hot (42-90C) > Sediment | place...
TACTCCCTGCATCCTGCTTATCCATTAAAGGTCTTTGATGGTGCCCTTGGGCAGCACGGCCTGCACGGCGGCTCGCTGGAAAATACTCTCGGTGCCGCCACCGATGTCCAGGGTGATGTACTGGTCGGTGACCTTCACCACCTTGCCCAGCTGGCCACCCATGGTGACCACCTCGTCCCCCTTCTGGATGGCCTCCTGCATCTTTTTCGTGTCCTTGGCCCGCTTCATCTGGGGACGGATGATGAGGAAATAGAACAGCACGAACAGTACGATGAGGGGCAGGAAGCTCATGATCGGGTCGGGCTGGGGGGGGTCGGCGGCGTAAGCGGGGGAAATCAGCATGGTTTTGCGCTAATGGGTTGATAATGCGCCGACATTCTACCCGCCCGGGGCGGTTTTTCATGCCGCGCCATAGAATCCCGGCAAACCCATCCCGCAAGCCGATCCCGTGTCCGACACCACCATTTCCTGGAAGGTCCTGCTGGCCTATGCCCTGGGCAGCCTGGTGCTGGACGCCGCCAGCAACCCCCAGACCGTGCTGCCCCTGGCCCTGGCCCCCTGGACCCCCCCTTTGGGACTCGCCCTGGCCATCCTGCTGCTGTACGGCGCACGCTACGCTCCCTGGCTCATTGCCGTGGTATTCCTCATCGGTCTGCCCATCCACGGTCTGCCCGAATCCCCCCTGGCCGCCCTGTGGGCCTCCATCCTGCTGATGCTGGGCCTGCTGGGCATCAGCACCTGGCTGAAGCACGGCCTGAGGATCGACGCGCGCCTGTTGAGCCAGCGGGATCTGTCCTGGTTTCTGCTGGCCGCCGTGCTGGCGGCCTGGCTGGATGCGGGCGTGCACGTGTTCTCCCGCAGCCCTGAAGCCGCGCCGGATGTGTGGGCCTGGCTCGCCGACCTGGTGAACTACTGGGTGGGGGCCCTGATCCGTCTGCTCATCGTCGCCCCCCTGGTGCTGGTCCATGCCGGCCATGACTGGCAAACCCTGCTTGCCTGGCGCCCCAGCCGGGAAATGCTGTTGCAGGGGCTGACCATCATCCTGGCCCTGGGGGTGATCTTTGGCTTGAAGTACACGGACGAATTCAAATTCTTCTATCTGCTCTTCCTGCCCCTGATCTGGATCTGCATGCGCCATGGCATCCGAGGCGCCACCCTGGCCCTAGCCTTCATCCATGTGGGGCTGAACGCCATCCTGGAATGGCGCGGCCTGCGTTCCATCGCCGTGGTGGAATTCCAGATGCTGATGCTGGGCCTGGCCATTACCGGTCTGTTCCTCGGCATGACCGTGACGGCCCGCCGGGCGGCGGAGGAAAAGCTGCACCGCCGCGAGGCGGAACTAAACCAGGCCATGCGCCTGGCCTCCGCCGGGGAAATGGCACAGGCCATCGCCCATGAACTGAACCAACCCCTGTCCGCCCTGGCCAACTATGCCCGGGCCGCCCGGGCCATGCTGGGCCGGAGCGGCGAACAGTCGGCGCGACTGGGGGAAACCATGGAAAAGATCGACCGGGAATCCACCCGCGCCGGCCAGGTGGTACGCCGCCTGCGGGAATTCTTCCGCAGCGGCGGCTTGCGCCTGGAAACCGTCAGCGCCGCTGAACTCATCGAGGAAGGGCTTTCCCCCGCCCGTCGGCGCGCGGAACGGGCCGGCATCCGCTTGGAGGTGTCGGTGGAGACCGATCTGCCCCGACTCCAGGCCGATCGCATCCAGATCGGCACCGTGCTGCACAACCTGCTGGTGAACGCCATCGACGCCCTGACCGGCCAGGCCCTCCCTGGAGGGGGCGAAATCCTGATCCGGGCCGAACGCCTGGACCGCGACAGGCTGCGCTTCTGCGTCCAGGACAACGGGCCGGGGGTCGCCCCCGATCTGCGGGAACGCCTGTTCGATTCCTTCGTCACCACCAAACCCGAAGGCATGGGACTGGGACTGGCCATCAGCCGCACCCTGGTGGAGGCCCACGGCGGCACCCTCTGGCTGGAGGATTCCCCGCTCACCCGCTTCTGCTTTACCCTGCCCCTCTCCTTCCAAGGCGAACCCCATGCAGGAACCGACCATCACCATCGTTGACGACGACGAGGCCGTGCGCGACTCCCTGGCCCTGCTGCTGGAATTCCGGGGCTGGCCCTGCCGTGTCTTCGCCAGCGCCGAGGACTGCCTGGCGGCCTGGCAGCCGGAATGGCGCGGCTGCCTGCTGCTGGATCTGCGCATGGGCGGCATGGACGGACTGGCCCTGCAACAGGCCCTGGCAGCGCGGGGTTCACGTCTGCCCATCATATTTCTCACCGGCCATGGCGACATCGCCCATGCCCGGGCCGCCCTCAAGGCCGGCGCGGTGGACTTCCTGGAAAAGCCCTATGCCGAGGACGCCCTCATCGACGCGGTGCAGGAGGCCATCGCCCGGGACACCCTCCAGTCCGCTGCCCAGGCCCACTCCCGGGAAATCGCCGCGCGCATGGCGCGCCTGTCGGAACGGGAGCGCCAGGTCATGGAACTCACCGTGGCGGGCAAGCCCAATCGGGATATCGCCGTGGAACTGGATATCAGCCCCCGCACCGTGGAAGTCTTCAAAGCACGCATGATGGAGAAGATGCAGGCCCGCAGTCTGCCCGAGCTGGTGCGCATGTGCCTGGAGGTCCAGAGATCCCTTGGGAAACGCTGATCAATCCGTTACCCTCATGGACACCCCGGGCTCAGCCCCCAGCGGCGCGACGATCCAGAAATTCCCGTGCCCAGGTCTGGAACCGTCCCTGCTCCAGCGCTTGCCGCAGCTGGGCGGTGAAGGCCTGATAGAAGCGCAGGTTGTGGATGGAGTTCAGGCGTGCCCCCAGCATTTCCCCGGCCCGTTGCAGATGGTGCAGGTAGGCCCGGCTGTAGTGTTGGCAGGTATAGCAGTCGCATGCCGGGTCGATGGGACCGGTATCCGCCTTGAATCGGGCGTTCTTGATACGCAGGTCCCCCTGCCAGGTGAACAGCAGGCCGTGACGGGCGTTGCGGGTGGGCATGACGCAGTCGAACATGTCGATACCCCGGGACACGGCGAAGACGATGTCCTCCGGCGTGCCCACGCCCATGAGATAACGGGGCTTGTCGGCGGGCAGGCGGGGGCCCATGTGGTCGAGGATGCGTTCCATGTCCGCCTTGGGCTCTCCCACGGACAGGCCGCCCAGGGCATAGCCGTCGAAGCCGATTTCCATCAGCTTTGCCAGGGAACGCTCCCGCAGGTCCTCGTACATGCCCCCCTGGACGATGGCGAAGAGGGCATTGGGGTTACCCTCATGGGCCGCCTTGGAACGGGCCGCCCAGCGCAGGGAGAGTTCCATGGATTGTTTCGCCGTGTCCCAGTCCGCCGGATAGGGGGTGCATTCGTCGAAGATCATGACGATGTCCGAGTTGAGCACCCGCTGGATCTGCATGCTCTTCTCCGGCGAGAGCAGCAGGCGCTGACCGTCCAGGGGCGAAGCGAATTTCACGCCCTGTTCCGTGATCTTGCGCAAATGGGTGAGACTCCACACCTGGAAGCCGCCGGAATCGGTGAGGATGGGGCCCGGCCAGCGCATGAATCCGTGCAGACCACCGTGGGCGGCGATGATGTCCAGGCCGGGCCGCAGCCACAGGTGGAAGGTGTTGCCCAGCACAATCCGGGCCCCCAGGTCCTGTAGCTCGTGGGGCGTGACGCCCTTGACCGTGCCCACCGTGCCCACGGGCATGAACACGGGAGTCTGGATGGTGCCGTGGGCGGTTTCCAGGGTGCCGCGACGGGCATGGCCTTCGGTATGGGAAACGGTGAAGCGCATGGAGATTCAGAGAAGAAAGAGGGCGATGGGTGTGTGCTGGGGCGCCATTCTAATGGGGCTGGCGGCCGAAGCCTGCCTGGCCCAGGCGGGTTGCCTGCCCCAGCAGGCCAGGACGGTACGGATCGCCCATCAGACCTGGGAGGTCACCGTCGCCTGGACCGAGGCCGAACGGGAACGCGGCCTGTCCGGGCGCGACTCCCTCTCCGCCGGCGAAGGCATGTGGTTCGTGCTGCCCGAGCCGGGCCGGCACGGTTTCTGGATGAAGGACATGGGCTTCCCCATCGACCTGGTCTGGATCACCCCCCAACGGCGGGTGGCGGGCAGCGTCACCCTGTCCCCCTGCGGCGAAGGCCCCTGCCGCATCCACTACCCGGACGAGGCGGTGAGCTTTGTGCTGGAAGTGAACGAGGGCCAGTTCACCGGCCGGGCGGGGGACCCGGTGGACTGGCACTGCCCCCCCTGATCGGACTCACCAGTCGTTGCGGGTCTTGGGCGCGCCGCTGCCGCGCTTGGGGCCGCCGGGGCTGCCCTCGCCCCAGCGGGGGCCATTCTTCCAGGCCGGCTTGTCCTGGGTGACCTTGCCCCAGGTATTGCCGTTGGCCTCGGGGCGGGGACCCTCGGGCCTGGCCCAGGTATTGCCGTTGGCTTCAGGGCGGGTGCGCTGGCCGTCGGGCCTGCGGCCGAAGCCGGAAGGCTGACCGGCGCGGGGCTTGCCCTGCCATTCGCCCCGGGGCTTGGCCTTCCAGTCGGCGCCCGACTTGCGGCGGGGCTCGTGGTCGATGCGGGTCCGGGGTTCCAGGCCCGGGATCACGTCCACCTTCACCTTTTCACCGGTATAACGCTCGATGTCCCGCACCAAGCCCCGTTCCCGGCCATGGACCATGGTGAAAGCGATGCCCGCACGGCCGGCGCGGCCGGTGCGGCCGATGCGGTGTACGTAATCCTCGGCCTGGCGGGGGGCGTCGAAGTTGATCACGTGGCTGATTCCGGCCACGTCGATGCCCCGGGCGGCCACGTCGGTGGCCACCAGCACCCGGGTCAGGCCGTCACGCAGGCGCTGCAGGGTGCGGTTGCGCTTGTGCTGGGGCATGTCGCCGTGGAGGGCGGAAGCGGAGAACCCTTTTTCCAGCAGGTCCTCGGAAAGCTCCTCGGCGCTGCGCTTGGTGGCGGTGAAGATCACCGCCTGGGTCAGGCCGGCGTCCCGCAGCAGGTGGTCCAGCAGGCGGTGCTTGTGACCCAGGTCATCCACGAACAACAAGCGCTGGTCGATGTTGGCCTTGTGCTCCGCCTGGGTGGCCACCTCGATGCGCCGGGGGCTCCGGGTCATCTCCCGGGCGATGCGGCCCACGCTGCCATCCAGGGTGGCGGAGAACAGCAGGGTCTGGCGGGTCTCGGGGGTGCGGGAGACGATGTTTTCGATGTCTTCCACGAAGCCCATGTCCAGCATGCGGTCGGCCTCGTCCAGCACCAGCACCTCCAGGCGGGAGAAATCGATGCGGCCCCGCTCCAGGTGGTCGATGAGACGGCCGGGCGTGGCGATCATCACCTCCGGGTTGGCCTTCAAGGCCTGGAACTGGGGCCCGAAGGGAGCGCCCCCCACCAGACACACGGTGCGCAGACGCTTCAGGCCCTTGCCATAGATCATGGCCTGCTTTTGCACCTGCAGGGCCAGTTCCCGGGTGGGACACAGCACCAGCAGGCGGGGCCCCTGAACCTTGTCACCTCCGGGCAGCCGGGAAGGCTCGGCCAGCCGGTGCAGGCTGGGCAGCAGGAAGGCGGCGGTCTTGCCGCTGCCGGTGTGGGAGGAGACCAGCAGGTCGTGGCCGGCAATGGCCGCGGGGATGGCCTGGCTCTGGACCTGGGTGGGATGCTCATAGCCCGTGGCAGTGAGACAAGAGAGTACGAGGGGATTCAATCCCAATTCAGCAAAAGACATGCAATACCTTTCCTTCGGGCACCCGGATGGGAATGCCTTGGCCGCACCCTTCACGTGGGGTGCAAAAATGAGGCTCGCTGGGGAGGACCCACCGCGGCGCTCGCGAAACATCGGCGCCAACCGAATATCGCGATACCGTTACAGTCGGATCAGGAGAGGTCGGGGCTGATGGGGCTGTGAAAACAGTCCCGAGGGCTTATGAGCATCGGCGGAGCAATGCGCCGAAAAGCCAACCACTGCGTTGCACAACTGGAATGCATTGTACCCCAAACCTTTTATAAGCGTTTGTTTATTTTGTCCTATCCAGGGGGGTGGCCCCCTCGATGAGCATGGCATCGCCATAGCTGAAGAAGCGGTAGCGGGACGCCACCGCATGGGCATAGGCCCGGCGCAGCAGGTCCATGCCGCCGAAGGCGGACACCAGCATCAGCAGGGTGGATTTCGGTAGATGGAAATTGGTGATGAGCCGCTCCACCATCTGGAAGCGGTAGCCCGGGGTGATGAAGATATCCGTCTCTCCTTCCCCGGCCCGCAGTTCGCCAGCGTGGGCCGCCGACTCTAGGGCCCGCAGGGAGGTGGTGCCCACGGCACAGATGCGGCCGCCCTTGGCCCGGGCGGCCTCCACGGCCGCCACGGTTTCGGGGGGGATCACGTAACGCTCGCTGTGCATACGATGGTCCGCCACCGCTTCCGTCCGCACGGGCTGGAAGGTGCCGGCGCCCACATGCAGGGTGACGAAGGCCGTGGCCACCCCCGCCGCCGTCAGGCGTTCCAGCAGGGCCTCGTCGAAGTGCAGGCCGGCGGTGGGGGCCGCCACCGCCCCCGGATACCGGGCATACACGGTCTGGTAGCGCTGGTCGTCCGACGCCTCGGCGGGCCGCTCCATGTAGGGCGGCAGGGGGATTTCGCCGCAGCGCTCCAGCCATTCCAGCACGGTATGGGCCGGGTCGAAGGCCAGGCGGAACAGATCGTCCTGGCGGTCCAGCACCCGCGCCTCCAGGCCACCGGCAAAACGCAGCACCGTGCCCGGCCTGGGGGATTTGCTGGCACGGATGAACAGCAGGGCCTCGTGTTCGGACAACACCCGTTCCACCAGGGCCTCCACCTTGCCGCCCGTGGGCTTCTCGCCATGAAGCCGGGCCTTGATCACCCGGGTGTCGTTGAACACCAGCAGGTCCCCGGGGCGGAAAAAGGCGGGCAGTTCCGCAAACAGCCGGTCCTGAAAAGTGCCGTCCCGACCGTCCACGTACAACAGCCGGCTGGCCGTCCGCTCCGCCAGGGGGTAGCGGGCAATGAGTTCCTCGGGCAGGAAGAAATCGAAATCGCGGGTCTTCATGGCGCGCCATGTTGCCCGGTTTTGGCTTATTCCGCGATAATTCGCGGCTGCGTTTGCCCGGGTGGCGGAATCGGTAGACGCAGTGGATTCAAAATCCACCGCCGCAAGGCGTGCCGGTTCGAGTCCGGCCCCGGGCACCAGTTTCCTGAGTCTGGCCGCGCCACCATGGCCCGGCCCGACACCATCCATCCCGCAACGAGGGCACGCCATGATCCATGGCATCGGCACGGACATCGTCGCCATCCAGCGTCTGGATGATCTCCATGTCCGCTACGGCGGCAGGCTGGCGGAGCACATCCTGGCCCCGGAGGAGCAGGCGGAATACGCCGCAGCCGGCAACAAGGAGGCCTTCCTGGCCAAGCGCTTCGCCGCCAAGGAGGCCTTTGCCAAGGCCGCCGGCACCGGCATGCGTTCCCCCGTGCACTTCGGCGCCTTGCGTGTCACCCACGACCCCCTGGGCCGCCCCGGCCTGGCCTGGGGACCCGAGTTGTCCGACTGGCTGGCGCAACGGGGCATCGGCAGGGTCCACCTGAGCCTGAGCGATGAGCGGGACTACGCCGTGGCCTTCGTCGTCCTGGAAAAAGCATGACCTACGCCCCTGCCCCGCCATCCAGCCTGCACCTGCCCCTGGGGCCAGTCATGGCCGACGTGGCCGGGCTGGCGCTGACCGAGGCGGAAAAGACGCGCCTGCTGCACCCCATGGTGGGGGGCGTCATCCTGTTCAAGCGCAACTACGAGAGCCCGGACCAGGTGGCCGCCCTGTGCCGCGAGATCCATGCCCTGCGCAGCCCCCACCTGCTCATCGGCGTGGATCACGAGGGCGGCCGGGTGCAGCGCTTCCGGGAGGGTTTCACGCCCATCCCCGCCATGGGCGCCATCGGCGAGGTGTGGGACAGCCATCCCCAGCGGGCCCGCCGCCTGGCCCGGGACGCGGGCTACATCATCGGCGCCGAACTGCGGGCGGTGGGCGTGGACTTCAGCTTCGCCCCGGTGCTGGACCTGGACTACGGCAACAGCGGGGTCATCGGCAACCGGGCCTTCCACCGCAACGCCCAGGCGGTGTCGGAACTGGCCCATGCCCTGGTGCTGGGCCTGCACGAAGCGGGCATGAGTGCCGTGGGCAAGCACTTCCCCGGCCATGGCTTCGTGGCGGCGGATTCCCACCTGGCGGTGCCCGTGGACGAGCGCAGCCTGGCGGACATGGAATTCGCCGACATCCTGCCTTTCCGCCAGCTCATCGACCTGGGCCTGGCGGGCATCATGCCCGCCCATGTCGTCTACCCACGGGTGGACGACAAGCCCGCCGGCTTCTCCCGACGCTGGCTCACGGAAATCCTCCGGGGCCAGTACGGCTTCGAGGGGGTGATCTTCAGCGATGACCTGACCATGGAGGGCGCCAGCGTGGCGGGGGACATCACCGAACGGGCCTTGGCCGCCCTGCGCGCCGGCTGCGACATGGTGCTGGTGTGTAACCATCCCGAACTGGCGGAGGCCCTGCTGCAACGGCTGCACTGGCCCGTGCCGCCCATCTCCCTCATCCGTCTGGCGCGCATGCATGGCCGCCCCCACCCGCCATCCCGCGCCGCATTGCATGAAAGCCCCCGCTTCGCCGCTGCCCTGCGACACCTGAGCGGGGTAGGCCAAACGGATGGGCATCTGGCACTCTCCGATCCCACCAATACCTGCGGCAAACTGTAATGACCCTTTCCGTCGACCGCGATACCACCCACGTGCAGCACCACGTCGGCCACGACGATGGCGGCGCCCCCTTGTTCAAGGCCCTGCTGTTCACCCTGGGCTTCGCCCTGGTGGAGGCCGTGGCAGGCGTCTGGTCCGGTTCCCTGGCCCTGCTCTCCGATGCGGGCCACATGGTCACGGACAGCATGGCCCTGGGTCTGGCCGCCCTGGCTGCCTGGCTGGCCCGCAAGCCTCCTTCCAAGCGTCACACCTACGGCCTGGTGCGCCTGGAGGTTCTGGCGGCCCTGGTGAACAGCCTGCTCATGCTGGGGCTCATCGCCTACATCGTCAACGAAGCCATCCACCGGCTCCAACAACCCCAGCCGGTCATGGGCAGCGCGGTCATGGTGGTGGCGGCCATCGGCCTGGGGGTGAACCTGGTGGTGGCCTGGATGCTGCACCACGGCGGGAGCAGCCTGAACATCCGCGCCGCCTTCCTGCACGTGCTGGGAGATATGCTGGGCTCCGTGGCCGCCCTGGTGGCGGGCACGGTGATCTGGATCACGGGCTACACCCCCATCGACCCCATCCTCTCCCTGCTGGTGGCCGGGCTGATCCTGGTCTCGGCTTGGCGTCTGCTTTGGGAAAGCCTGCACGTGCTGCTGGAAGCGGTACCGGCCCACATCGATCTCGAGACCGTGGCCCAGGACATGGCCGACATCCCCGGGGTGCTGACGGTCCACGACCTGCACATCTGGACCCTGTCCTCGGGCCAGATCGCCCTTTCCGCCCACCTGGAGCTGGTTTCCTTCGATGACTGGGACCGCATCCTGCGGGCCACCCGCCAGCGCCTGGACGAACGCCACGGCATCCGCCACGTGACCCTGCAACCCGAACTGAAACTGTGAGCCCCCATATCATGAAACGTCGCCGCACCTATGGCCGCCACCGTCTTTCCCGGGATGCCGAACGCCTGACCTGGTTGGCCCAGGGCCTGGCGGACTCCGGCAGCCGCCTGGAAGATGCCTGGTGGGAAGCAGAACTCTCCACCCTCATCGACAGGCTACTGACACAGGGCGATGACGAGGCCCTGAACCAGGCCCTGGACCGTCTGCACGAGCACAATGCCCAGATCCCCAGCCAGGTCCGGGCCTACGAGGAACTGGCGGATCTGATCGAGGCGGGCTGCGAGATGCACCGTACCCGGGACACGGCCCGCCTGCTCATCGCCCTGCCCATCCTGGCCTGGTCCCGTTACACCATCCCCACCCGCGCCGTGCCCACCGAAACCCTGGACGCCCTGCGGGCCCAACTGGGGGCCCATGTGCTGGCGGCGGAGGCAAAGATATTCTTCGCTGACTTCCTGTTCAGCCCGGATCAGTTGCCCCAGGGCTTCGGCCAGACCCGGGCCTTCGCCGACGACCTGTTCCAGGCCGCCGGCCGCGGCCAGGACCTGCATGTGCCCGCTGAACGGCTGCCGGAAAGCCAGGTGTTCATCTCCGATGTACGCTACCTGCTGGCCGCCGTGGAAGTGCCCCCCTACAGCCCCGTGTTCCGCTGGAACGAGCCCGACGGACAGCGGGATACGGCCCTGGCCGCCTGGCGGCAACAAGGTGGCCCCAACCTGCAACGACTGCTGGCGGGCTGCACCTACGAACTGCTGTTGCCGGATGCCTATTTCGCCGCCTGGCGCCGGGCGGACCAGGAAAATCGCCCCTTCGCCCTGAAGGCCGCCGTGGCCTACCTGCAAACCCTGTTTGGCGTGCCTGCGGACAGACTGCGGGCCGTCGTCGCTCCCTATTTCGACCGCTGGCTGGAGGAATGGCGCATCGGCTTCAGCCGGTCCGGCTCGGATCAGGTGGTACACGGTGTCACCTGGCCGTTGTTGGGTCAGGAGGACGAGGGCAGTGACATCCCGGGCCAGATCGAGGCCGTGCTCACGGCCGCCGGTCTGACGGACGTGCTCATCCTGGATACGCGCATGCCCCTGGAATACTGCGACGACTGCGGCGCCCCCCTATTCCCCAACCGGGAAGGGGAGAACGTGCACACGGAACTGCCGGAGGATCTGCAGGACACACCGGCCCGGCTGCATTGAACCTAAAAACCTCAGTTGACCGCTGGGTGGTCATTGAGAAGGCGCATGGATTGTGACGTTTGTGGCTGTGTTCACGCTCACCCGGAAGG
>Ga0272446_1007394_pt1 | contig 10937 bp, 7 predicted proteins | sample YNPCB0061_FD_194587 | JGI IMG/M metagenome (GOLD analysis project Ga0272446, IMG submission 194587) | Hot spring microbial mat communities from Yellowstone National Park, WY, United States - YNP-CB-006-1 | ecosystem: Environmental > Aquatic > Thermal springs > Hot (42-90C) > Sediment | place...
CTGGGGGGCTAGGATGGGTAAAGAAGTGTAACAGCAGGGTGGGCATGGGCAGGACAGCCTGGGATGCCATTGTGATTGGGGCGGGGATCGGCGGTTTGGTGACGGCGACGCAGTTGGCAGCTAAGGGCTATCGGGTGCTGGTGCTGGAAAAATACCTGATTCCGGGGGGAAGTGCTGGCTATTTTGAGCGTCAGACCCCGGCGGGTACCTATCGCTTTGATGTAGGAGCTTCGATGATCTTTGGGTTGGGATCCCAGGGCACCACCAATCTCCTCACCCGGGCCCTGGCAGCGGTGGGGCAGACCATTGCATCCATTCCTGATCCGGTGCAAATTGCCTATCATCTACCCCAGGGCTTAAATCCTCGTGTCCATCGGGATTACCAGGCTTTTCTGGAAGAATTAACAGGGTTTTTCCCCCAAGAAAGACAGGGGATCCGACGCTTTTACGATGCGGCTTGGCAGGTGTTCAATAGCCTCAATGCCATGGAATTACTGTCTTTGGAGGAATGGGGCTATCTCTGGCGCTCTTTTCGCCACAACCCCTGGGGATGTCTGACTTTGGCTCGGTATTTGCCGGTGAATGTGGGGCAGGTGGCGCGGCGTTGGCTTCGGGATCCCCAGTTACTGCGGTTTATAGATATGGAGTGCTACTGCTGGTCGGTGGTGCCTGCGGCCCAAACCCCGATGATCAATGCCGGCATGGTCTTCAGTGACCGCCACTACGGGGGCATCAATTATCCCAAGGGGGGGGTGGGTACCATTGCCCAAAAATTGGTGGCGGGTCTGGTCAGTTGTGGGGGCGAGATCCGTTATGGTGCCAGAGTCACGCGGATTCACCAACACTACGGGCGGGCGGATACGGTCACCTTGGCAACGGGGGAGGAATTGCAAGCCCAGGTGATCATTTCCAATGCCACCCGCTGGGATACCTACGAAAAATTGTTGCAGCAGCCCTTGGGATCCTGGGGAGAACGCTATCAGCAGTCGCCCAGTTTTCTCAGTGTGCATCTGGGCGTAAAGGCCGAGGCCCTCGGTGACGAACGGGATTGTCATCATATTCTGCTTGAAGACTGGCAGAATTTGGAAGCGGAACAGGGGACACTTTTTGTCTCGATTCCCACCCTCCTGGATCCCGATTTAGCCCCGCCCGGTCACCATATTGTGCATGCCTTTACCCCCAGTTGGATGTCCTATTGGCAAGGCTTAAGTCCCTCAGCCTACACCCAGAAAAAGCAGGCGGCAGCCCAGAGACTGATTCAGCGCCTGGAGCAGCTCTGGCCCCAGTTGGGATCCCAGATCACCCTCCAGGAAGTGGGTACACCCCGGACTCACCGCCGTTTTTTGGGACGGAGCAACGGCACCTATGGCCCTATTCCTCGCCAGACCCCCTTGGGATTGGTCGGTATGGCCTTGAATCGTACCGGGATCCCTGGTTTGTACTGTGTGGGGGATAGCACCTTTCCGGGGCAAGGACTCAATGCCGTGGCTTTTTCTGGGTTCGCCTGTGCCCATCGCGTGGCAGCGGACATGATCTAGGGGATCCCGATTGGCTTTTCCGCCCCTCACAAAAGTAAAACGATTCACTCATTCAAATTCATTCAGTTATGTCCATTACATGCCCAGGGGGCAGAAAGGAATCGAAATGACTCAACCTGAAATCTGGGAGAGGGAGACAGGTATGGAGACACAAGCCAGATAACCTAGGGGGTGGGAGGGGCATCTGCGGTTTCCACCATGGGTAGGACAAGGCGGCTGACATTGCGGCCGTCCGGAACTTGATAAAAAATCAACTCCCCATTCATCCGTAACATCAAACGCTGACATAAGCTCAATTCCAAACCAGGACTGACCGTCAACGGCGAGTGGAGATTAGGGTCAGCATAGATCACCGTCTGGGGGTCTTCTGCCAAAGCCGCCAAAAGCTGCGGCTCAAAGTAGCCGGTATCCACCACCATCAACTCAATATAGCCATGACTCGGTTGCACCCAAATCTCCAGATTGCCCCCTTCCTGGCTGCGCTGAATGGCATTGATCAAGACCTCATAGAGGATCATCTCCAAACGACCGGGATCCCCAAGGGCGGTGACCGCTGTTTCCCCTTGGACACGGGGCCAGAGCTTGCGTTTTTGCACCAGGGTCTCTAAACGCTGCAACGTCCGGCGAATGACCGTGGCCAGGGGGATTTCCTCTGAATTGAGAGAGACTGTCCAGGCTTCTTGCTTGAGAATCTGTTGTAAAACCGGCACCACATCCCGAATGGACTGCCCTATTTCCGCCACCTTTTGCCGCCGCACGGCTTCTGGCTGACTGGGATCAGCGATGCTGCCCAACCGCTTCACATTCTCGATCAGGAGAGACTGGGTATCAAATAAGCGCCGCTGTTTGTACCAATTAAGTTCTGTCAAAACTTCCCGCTGCTCCTGTAGGGTTTGAGTCCACTTGACGCGGCGGATACTACTGCCACTGGTACTGCTCAGCACCTCCAGCGCCAAATGATCCGTGGTTGTCCATATCCGCTCGGCCCCATCCGCCGCCACCACCATCCCCAGGGGAGCCAAAGACTCCACCGGCGAAAACCCCAAGGGACAAGCAAGGATCTGCCCTACACCGGTTGCATTCAGCCACAGGGTACAGGCATTGGGTAAATCTGCGATCCCCAGCTCCAGGGTTTGCCCCTCATGCAAACAGTGATACAAGAGGGGATCTTGGGAGCCATCAAACTGAGTGATGCCACTGAGGGCAAAATCGGTGCCCAACGCCTGACTAGCAACCACCGTGGCTTGAGTTTCCCCCGGCCAACAGGTAATCACCACCGCCAAGGGCACCTTCAGGACGCTGGTTACCTGCTGAGCCGTTTGTTGAAACAATTCCGGTAGGGTGTAGACCGCCTGCAAATGCATCACAGCACTTGCAAGTTGAGTGATCAGTTCCCCTTGGCGTTGCTCGGTTTGTTGCAGTTGCCACTGGCGCATCACCAGCCCCAACTGGAGTCCCACCATGCGCACCAGCTTCCGCTCTTCCTGGTTCCAGTAGCGCATGGCTTGATGAATCACCAGCACCAACCCCTCGATCCCTTGCTCTTGGCTGACGGAGGTGTGGCTGATCACAAAAGATTTGACCCCGGCTTCAGTGAGTTCAGGTCGCCACGTGTTAAAACGCATGTCCTGCTGGTAGTTGTCCGTAGAAAGGGCATCGCGGCTCCCGAGAATATCCTGCCAATCTTGATCACTGAGGGGACGGAGGCGACGGGGAAAGTTCTTTTTTCCCTCCCGGCGGTGTTCGTGCATCAGCGCAAAGGTCTGGGTGGCTGGCTCGTAAAGCAAGATTAAACAAGCAGTGGCTCCCAACCGTTCAAGGAGTAATTCCGCCGCCTGCTGCACGGTTTTTTGCAAGCCGTCCTCACTGTAGGTGGCTTTGGCAATTTTCACCAGGGATCCCTGGTCTTTTTCCAGCCGTTCCAGGGTCAGTTCCCGCTCCGCCACCGGGATACTCAAGGACAACAGTGCAGCACAGCCCGTCATCAAAGCCCGGTCTTCCTCCAGCCAGGGATGGGATTGTTCGCTTTCTACCGACAGAAATCCATACAGATCCCCTTCCACCAACAGGGGAGCCACCATCATCGAGTGAGCCTTGAGGCGCTGCATCAACTTCAAGGGAATTTCGCAGCGCACGGATCCCGCTTCGGTGACGGTAACGGTTTGTCCATCTACCAGCGAGTAATAGAGATCTCCCAATTCGCGGGTCGTAAAGCTGATCAGTTTGGGTTGGGTGTCTTTTTTGTCCTTGAGGAGGGGGTTGCCCCGGCTGGGCTGGGTCGCCACCACAGGGGAGGTGGTCCAGCGCTGATAAAACAGGCTTTTCTCCCGGTCAAGCCAATAGACCTGGATCCGGCTTACCCCTGTAAAGACCTGCAACTGACTGACAACAGCATTGACCCGCTCCTCCATGGTGGTCATGGAGCGCATGGCCGTGGCCAGCAAAAGCAGCGGTTCTTCCAGACGGCGCTGAGCAGCTTGCTTCCAGGCAACTTCCACCTCATAGAGCGAAGCCCCCAACTGCTCCAGCAACAGCATCACCAAGGCTTGCTCTTCATCTGTGCTGGTCACTCCCCACAGTTGGGATCCCAACAGCAAAACACCCATGCAGCGCTGGGGATGGCGAATGGGATACATCAGACAACCTTGGATATCCAAGCGCTTGGCTTCTTTTTGCCAAATACCCATGCGCGGCTCCCGGGACATATCCGGCACCCCCAGGGGACGCTGCTCAATCACCACTTGCTCCAGAAACTCCCCAGGTAGCAAAGGCTGGGTGGACTGCAATAGAGCACTATCGTCTTGGGTGGTGACCCCCCCCTGCCCGACTAAACTGTGACTGACGGAATCATATAAAGCCAGCCAAATCAGCGGCGCAGCAAAAATAGACTCGATATACTCCAACGCCAAGCGAGTCAGGGCTCGGGGATCCCGCTCCAGACGCATTTTTTGCAGGACAACTTGCAGTTCTACCAATGGTTTATCACTCGCGGCAACCATGTTGCAATCACAGAGGGAATTGACATTGAGCTTATCCACAAACTGGGAGGTCTGACTAGGATTTTGGCTAAAGCTGCAGGAGCAAGGCTGAGGATGGCAGAGCCTAATCCTAAAAATTGTCTTAAACCGTGTCCGGGAGAGCATTTGGGATCCCTGGAGCAGACTATCCTGGACTGCATAGTGCACTCATCCTGTGGCTGGTGAATGTGATGACTCTTTCTCCCGAACTGTGTCCGGCTTTACCCAAATCCCTGACTCGGCTGGCGGATTTAGCCCGCAATTATTGGTGGACATGGAGCCAAGATCATTTAACTCTGTTTCGGGAAATGGATCCGGTGTTGTGGGAGAAATGCCATCACAACCCCATCCGGATGCTGAATGAGGTCTCCTATTTGCGACTGGCAGCCCTGGCCACCGATGTGAATTATCTCCGCACCCTCCGTCGGGTGTTGGCCAGCTTTGATGAGTACATGGCTGCCAAGGATACGTGGGGCAAAAAGAACCTCCCTAGCTATGATAAGCAGCACCCTGTGGCCTATTTTTGCGCGGAGTATGGTCTGCATGAATCTTTACCGACCTATTCCGGTGGGCTGGGAATGTTGGCTGCCGATCACCTCAAGTCGGCATCGGATCTGGATGTCCCTTTGGTGGGTATAGGTTTGCTCTACCGTCAGGGCTATTTTCAGCAGACCCTGGATCAGTCCGGCTGGCAACGGGAGGTTTATGAGGACTCGGATTTTAGTCAGTTGCCGGTGACCCCAGTCCTGAATGAAGACGGATCCCGACTGATGGTGGAGGTGAAGGTTCGCCAACGTTTTGTGAAAGTGCAGGCGTGGCGGGTGGATGTGGGTCGCATCTCCTTGTATTTGATGGATACGAATTTACCGGACAACGATCCCATTGACCGCTGGATTACGGCTCACCTTTATGGGGGCAGTACCGATACCCGCTTGGCCCAGGAAATTGTCTTAGGGATTGGCGGTGTGCGGTTGTTGCGGAAACTGGGTCTGTATCCCTCGGTCTACCACATGAATGAGGGTCATGCTGCCTTCTTAACCCTGGAGCTATTGCGGGAAGAGGTGGCCAAAGGGACTTCTTTCCTGGAGGCTGAGGCGAAGGTGCGCAGCCAGTGTATTTTTACGACGCATACGCCGGTGCCGGCTGGGCATGATGCCTTCATCCCAGAAGAGATGGATATGTTTTTTAGCCACTACTGGCCGATGCTGGGGATCACCCGGGAGCATTTCTTGAGTCTGGGAGCGCGGCGGGCGGGGGATCCCTGGGAGCCGTTTAATATGACGGTTTTGGCGTTGCGCTATGCGCGTCAGGCCAATGGGGTGAGCAAGCTGCATGGGCATGTGTCGCGGCAGATGTGGCAGGTGCTTTATCCAGATAAGACGGTGGATGAGGTGCCGATTGGCTCGATCACCAATGGGGTACATGCTTTGACCTGGGTAGCGCCGTTGTTTGCCGATCTCTACGACCGGTATTTGGGAGCGGATTGGCGGCAGCGCTTGACGGATCCCCAGTGTTGGCAAGGGGTGAGAAACATTCCTGATGAAGAACTCTGGGAGATCAAAGCGGCTTTGCGAGAACGTTTGATTTCCTTTACTCGCCATCGCACCCTGCGCTCGCGCCGGCAGCGGGGAGAAAATTATGAGCATATCCAGGAGATTGCCCATTTGCTGGATCCCACGATTTTGACGATTGGTTTTGCTCGTCGCTTCAGCACCTATAAACGGGGGGACTTGATCCTGCGGCACATGGAGCGGATCATGGCGATTCTGAACAATCCCAAGTACCCCATCCAGTTTATTTTTGCTGGGAAGGCTCACCCCCGGGATGAGGAGGGCAAACGGCTGATCCAACGGGTGATCGAATGGGCTAACCATCCCAATGTGCATCATCGGGTGGCGTTTATTGAGAACTATGATGCCTATGTGGGGCGGAATCTGGTGCAGGGGGTGGATGTGTGGCTGAATAATCCCCGCCGCCCCTTGGAGGCTTCGGGAACTTCGGGGCAGAAGGTGGGCTTCAATGGGGGGTTGAACCTGTCGGTGTTGGATGGCTGGTGGCCGGAGGGCTATAACGGTGAGAATGGCTGGGCAATTGGCAAGGAATTAGATGGGGTGGATCCCGATGTCCAGGATGAACTGGATGCCACGTCTCTCTATGACCTGCTGGAAGGCGCGGTGATGCCGATGTTTTATGACCGGGATAGCGCCGGGATCCCGAGGGCCTGGGTGGCACGGATGAAGGAGGCGATGGCAACCCTCAATCCGGTGTTCAATACGGATCGGATGGTGATGGATTATGCCCAGCAGTTGTACTATCCCAGTCGCTCTTTGGTGAGTGTTTAATCTCTAAGGGTTGAATTCCCCGCCCCTTGGGGCGTGATAAGATAGTCTTGGTTCGCAGCCCACCAGTTGAGAGTAAAAGTCAGGCATTGCCGGGTCCTCCAAAGTCTGGGAAATGTACAAAGAATTTTCTTTGTTTGGTTTGGAACGGTAGTACCCAGGGACTCTGGGGAAGGGAAACAGCCTATCAAGTCGGTCTGTCGGGGAGAGAATCATAAGGTTCGATCTAGATCAGTGGCGTGGGGTAGGAATACTCAATCGTGAGGTTGGGATGCCCCGTCCGCTTGCGGCGGGGAGGATGTCACCTTTTTTCAGTTCCTTGATTAAACTTGATTGAAACTGGCTGTCTCATCGTCGGTTTTCACGCCCAAGCCTTGGATCACAGCAGCCAGCCCTTGGTGAAGTTTTCCCTCCTGGAGGGTGCGTTCCTTGGTTTCGGCGATCTGCCAGGTGATCCCCTGGAGGTTGTGAAGCTGGTCAAGGGAGACAAGAAGGTGGGGGTCTTTGGGCCCGCCGCTGTTGGTGATGGGCTGGAGACGGAGTTGCTCTGGGCTGTAGGCTTCTAAAAGTAAGATTCCCCCAGGGACTAATCCATGGACTGCGGCCTGATGCACCTGCTGCCAGAGGGGACGGGGGAGATGGCAAAAAATGGAGACGACCCCCTGCCAACTCTGGGGCTCAATCAGGAAATCGGCTAGGTTTGCCTGCACTGTTTCCAACCTCACCCCTCGTTCCTGGGCCAGTCGGGCCGCCTTGGCTAAGCCAACGGCAGAGTGATCCACCGAAACAACCTCATAGCCCTGTTCCGCCAGCCAGACACCATTGCGCCCCTCCCCATCAGCTAGGCAAAGCACCCGACCCTTGGGGATCTGCAAGCCCCACTGGCGCAGAAAATCATTGGGATCCCGACCGTAAACATACTCCGGGTCGCTGTAGCGTTGATCCCACATGTTCATGGTTGAGAAGCCGAGGATTGCCCCTCTTATCCTAGCGCCCAGGGATCCGCCACCTCAATCCGGTGCAGCAGGGCTGGAGGGAAAAACTTTCTGAGGGGATGCCCCCTTGATTTCATGCTTCTGATTGAGGGATCCCTGGTTGGGCTGAACCGGAGGGGAAGGGGGTTCGTCTAAAAGCTTAAGAGCATAACTCCCAGGCCGTATGGTTGTTTCCCTATCCGCCCCTAACCCTGGTGCTGACTCGGATGCTGCCCTAGCCCTGGCCGCGGCGCAAGGGGATCCCCAGGGGTTCCGGCAGCTTTATCAGCGCCATCAGCAGCGGGTGCGGGCAATCCTCTATCCCCTCTGTGGGGCGGATGTGCTGGATGACTTGGTGCAGGAGACTTTTGTGCGGGCCTGGAAGGGTCTGCCCAGATTTCGCCGGGATGCCCAGTTTTCCACCTGGCTCTATCGCATTGCCTGGAATGTGGGCCTGGATTACCAGCGTCACTGCCGCCGGCAACGGGCCCAACAGCAGGTCTTGCAGCAGACCAAAGCCACGGAGCATCGGGATCCCGATGTGACCTCTCTTCACTACCAAACTCTGGTGCAGCAGGGGTTAGCCAGCCTCAGCCCCCAGCATCGGGTGGTGTTGGTACTCCATGATCTGGAGGAATGGTCCCAAAAGGACATCGCCGCCAGCATCGGGATCCCGGTGGGGACAGTGAAATCCCGGTTGTTTTATGCTCGCGCTCACATGCGTCGTTTTTTGGAACAGGCAGGTGTACACCTATGAGGGATCCGTGGATTGATTTTGTCCGCCAGCATTACGGTGAGATTCCCCCCCCGGCGCCTGATCTGGAGGAGCGGATTGTGGCCCAGGTGCGATCCCAGCCGCGGTTGCGACGGCCCTGGTGGCTGGGGTGGCTGGGTCTGGGCATGGTGATTCCGGTGGGCTGGGGGGTGTGGCGCTCCCATCCGCCGCTGTTGCTGGCCCAGTCGGTGTCGGATCCCGATCTGGCTGCCTTTGTGGTGGAGGCCTGGACAGTTGAGGATCCCGTGGAGGAGAGCCTCTGGCTGGAGTTTTAAGTGTATTTGCTGAGCTGCCACTAACTTCATACCTGGATATTGATGGATATTGATCGCTGTTGCATAAGGAGATTCGGAATGTACCGCTCATTTCGTCGTCCATGTCATCGCCCATGTTATCGCTCATTGCCTCGCCCAGTTCAGGGTTTTCTGCTGGGTCTGGCTGTTTTGCCTCTGTGTGCTCCTGTTTGGGCTCAGCCTCGTCCTTCTGCCCGACCGGAAGGGGTGGAACGTCCTCGACCGGAGCGCCGGTTTCAGGATCGTCCCTTGCCAGGTCTAGAAGGGATCCAGCGCCTGAATCTGACCCCAGAGCAACGGCAACAACTGGCTGCTCTCCGGGCTAAAAACCTGGAAGACGGCAGGCTGATTCAAGATCGGCAAGCCCTCAAAGAAGCCACAGAACAACTCCGTACCCTGATGGCGGGGGATGGCAGTGCCGCCGAGATTCGCCGCCAACACCAAATCATCCAAGAGCTGCGCCAGCGCCTCGCGGAGCGCCGCCTGGAAACCATGTTGGCTGTGCGGGAGATCCTCACCCCCCAACAACGGCAAGAACTGGAGTCCCTGCGCCGGGAACGCTTCCGCCGTCCTACGCCCCCCCCTACACCCTAAGTCCCTGTGGCTTCCCAGGTGCGCATCTTGCCGGGATTGAGCAATCCCTGGGGATCCACCGCTTTTTTGAAGGCAATTTGTTGGGGATCTATGACTTTGCGCCCCCCATCTTCAATGATGTAGGTGTGGGGATTGGCAATCATAACGCCATTGGCTTCGTGTTCCTCCATGATCTGCTCTAGCCGCGCTGGGGTGGAAAAACGCACCACCTGTAAGCCCACGGGCACGGCCTTGCCCCCCACCCGGATCCATTCCAGGTGCATCATCACTTCCTCGCCATAGTGGTGATAGAGCTTCTCCACAGTGGCTAAATCCGCTTCCCAGGGGAATAAACTCTGCAAATAGGTGAGACTGGGATCGACACTGCGGGCATGGAGGGTGGTGTGATTCCAGGTGAGTTCCACAATCAGGGTGCCTTTGCTGGCTTCTTGGGCCGTTTTGGCGTAGGTGACGTAACCCTGCCACTCCCGCACCAAATCAGCAAAGGCTTCTAGGCTGGTTTCGGCTACCATCACCAAAACCAAGTGGGATCCCGGAATAACGGCACTTTTAATCGGGCTGAAATAGCTGGGGAGGGGCCAGGCATGGAGGCTGATCAGTTTTTTGAGGATGCCATCGGCATCCGCCAGGGCCTGGCAAAAACGGGCTGCCTGCATGAAATCAGAAAAAGCGATAGCTTGTTCCGCCCAGGCATAGGCAGGAGCCAGGGGAAGTTCCACTTCTGTGATAATGCCGTTGGTGCCCCAGGCATGGGCAACTTTATACACGTCATCGCCGCGCAATTCTAGCAGGCGGGGTTCCGGTTCCACGGTCATCACCTGCAACGCCAGGATATTACCCCGGTCCCGCAGTTGCCCGTAGGTGATCGATCCCATACCGCCGCTGCCCCCAGCAATAAACCCGCCAATCGTGGCAGTGCGAATCGTGGAGGGGGCCATGCGAATTTCCCAGCCTGTCTCCCGCGTCACTTTGTCGATGGCAGCGAGTTTAGCCCCCGCCTGGACGCGAGTGCGGGATCCCTGTACCCACAGCACCTGATTGAGCTTGGTCAGGTCCAAAACGACTCCACCTCTGAGGGGCACCGCCTGCCCGTAGTTGCCGGTTCCCGCTCCTCGCAGGGTCATCGGGATCCCCTGTTGGGCCAAATAGGCCACAGCTTGGCGAAGTTCAGTCATATCCCCTGGACGCACTACTGCCTCAGCGACACACCCTTTGAGTTGGGGAACCAAAATTGGGCTGAAGGTATGGTAGTCGCTGGATAATTTCGCCACCTGTTGGGGATCCCGGAGAATCTCTAGGGGCTGGAGGGCGGAGACCATGGCGTCGTAATCAAATTCCGGGGGGGCTGCAAGCATAAGTTAAAACCAATCAGGAATCGGAATGAGGGACTGATTCTAGGCTAGCCTA
>Ga0272446_1007395_pt1 | contig 10936 bp, 8 predicted proteins | sample YNPCB0061_FD_194587 | JGI IMG/M metagenome (GOLD analysis project Ga0272446, IMG submission 194587) | Hot spring microbial mat communities from Yellowstone National Park, WY, United States - YNP-CB-006-1 | ecosystem: Environmental > Aquatic > Thermal springs > Hot (42-90C) > Sediment | place...
GCCGGTGGCGATGTAGACGACCGGGACGTTGCCGTCGGGGAAGGTGGCCTGGCTCACCGCGACGGCGGTCGCGTAGCGGTCCTGCCCGGCGAGGCGGGTGACGACCAGGCTCGAGACGACGAGGGTCCCCGTCGTGACCGTCGTCGGGTTCGCCCAGGCGTCCGTCGCTGCGATCCGGTACGGGTAGAGCCCATCGGGAGCTTTCGCACCGTCGACGAGGCCGTCCCAGGAAAGGCTGAACGACGCCCCGGTCCCGCTCGCCGTCCGCAGGACGCGACTCCCGTCCGGGCTCCGCAGCTCGACGGTCCAGGTCGCCGTCTCCGAAATCGCCCCGGCGATCCGGTAGCCGCTCGTGGCCGGTCCCGCCTCGTTCACCCAGATCGCCGGCGACGTGCTGTCGCGGGGCACCAGGTCGTCGCCGGCCATGTACCCCTCGACGCTCCCGTCGAGGGTCCGGACCGAGAAGGTCGAGCCGCCGGCGGTCGCGTCACCGGTGCCCGAGACGTCGGCCGTGAGGCGGACCGGGGTCCCAGCCGCGAGGCTCGCCACCGGCGCCTGCGAGCGAGCCGCATCCGGGTAGACCGGCGCTCCATCCCTCGCCGTCGAGGCGGCGCCTGGGACGACGAAGGTCGGCGGGTCGACGTCGGTGGCGGCGAAGGGCGCCCCCGTGACCTGGTCGGCGGTGACCTCGAGGCGCCCCGTGACGGATCGGTAGAACCGACTCGTCGGCTGCTCCGGGTCGAGGAGGTTCGTCCGGCCGGGGCTCCGGACCGAGTCGAAGGCGTAGACGTTGCCGTGGAAGTTCGGGGCGTTCCGCCAGATCGCTTCGATGGACTGGCGGGTCGTGAAGAGGGCTCGGATGTAGTAGCTCGCCCCCATGTGGCCGTCGGCGATGACCGCCGCGGCGCCCGCTCGGATGAAGGCCGAAGCGTAGTTGTCGACCCGCTGGCGGGCGACGTCGAGGCTCGGCTCCGGGTAGCCCGGCTCCGAGTTGCCCGACGCGTAGCAAAGGTTGTGGAGGAGGACGACGGCGTTCGGGGCGAGCTGGAGGGTTTCGACGTACGGCTCGCCGTAGTACTTCAGGTTGTAGTCGCCCTGGCCGGCGGTGGCGTTGAGGCCGAACCCGTCCCGGGTCTTGAAGGTGGGATCGTAGGGATACGGGCTCGGCCAGCCGTTGCCGTGGCCGTGGTAGATGACGATGGAGGCGCCCTTCACCGCCGCCGCCACTGCCGACCAGGTCGCGTTCGGGCTGTAGACCTTGACGACGTTCGAGGTGTACTTGATCGCCTCGGCGTACTCGACATCGGCGTACTGACGGTACGTGCTCGTCGTCCCCTCGGTGGCGCCGACGATGATGACCACCTTTGGCTCGGCCGCCCGGACAACCGGCGCGCCGCCGACCGGCAGGATCGGGACGAGGAGGGCGAGCACGAGACCCACGACCGCCGCCAGGACGACGGGCGGGCGTCGGCGAGCCGACCAGAGGAGACGCTGCGGCACAGGCGCGAACGCTGCGCTGGGGTGGACGGAGCGGCCCGGGCGGGTCTGGCGGACGGTGCGGCGAACGAGCATCGGCCTCCTGCGGATCGGTCGACGGGCACCCCTTCGCGGGCGCTCGACGCAGCTGGCGGTATCTGTGGCCTAGCCTCGCCGCCGGCCAGCGGCGACTCAATCGCAGGATCGTCCCGACCCCGATAGGCCGTTCGTCCGCCGCCGACTGCGCAAACCGGCGGAGCGGTTGGGTGCTGGGTGGTCGGGTGGAGCGGCCCGCCGGCTCGCGACGGGGCTCGGGCCGAGTCGGCAGAAGAGCCCGACGGAGCGCGACCGGCGCCGGCCAAGGAGACGGCTTGGAGGAGGCTGCCGCGAGCGGTTAGCCCGCCTCCGCCGACCCGCCTCCGAGATACTCGGCCAGGGCAGCCTCCCAGGGCCGCATCACCACGCCCGGCGGCACCGCCGCGGGATCGAGGACGGCCCAGCGGGGCGGCGTCGACGCCCGGATCCACTCATCGGCCGGGATCTCGACAATCGGGGTCTCCAGACCGAGGAGCCGAAGGGTCGCCCGCGCCCATTCGGCCCGCGACGCCCGGCCGGCGTTGACGAGGTGCCAGATCGGCCCACCCGGAGACGGGGCGAGACGCCCCAGCTTCAGGTCCATGAGCCGAACGATGGCCGCCGCCAGGTCGACGGTGTAGGTCGGGCTGCCGACCTCGTCGCCGACGACCCGGAGCGGACGCCCCTCGGCCGCAGCCGCCTTTGCCGCAGCGGCGATCTTCGACGGGAAGTCGTTGCCCGGTGGGCCGAAGAGCCAGGCGGTCCGAACGATGGTGAGCCTGGCCCGACTCGGCGACCTGGATGGCTCCAGCGGCGGCGGCGCGGACGCCCCCGGGGCCGGCGACGCGGACGCCCCCGGTGCCGGCGACGCGGACGCCCTCGGCGACACCGGCGCTCCCGGCGGCTCCGATGCAGCACCGCCCCTCGCCGACCGCCAGGGCGGCGGGATGCCGTAGGCCCGGAGCGCCGCCACCTCGCCGGCGAGCTTGCTCGCCCCGTACGGGTTGATCGGGTTCGGGGGATCGACGACGCCGTAGCCGCGGCCGTCGGTCCGCCGGCCGTCGAAGACCTCGTTCGTCGAGATCAGGACCAGATCGATCCCTCGGGCCGCACAGGCCCGGGCGATCCGAGCGACGGCCTCCGCGTTGCGGGCCATCGCTCGGGCTGGCTCCCGGGCGCAGCCGTCGACGTCGGTCCAGGCGGCGGCGTGGACGACGATGGCCGGTCGATGGCGGCCGACGCATCGCTCGGCAGACTCGGGCTCGTCGAGGTCGTAGTCGGGCCGCGACCAGGCGAGGACCTCGACCCGTTCCGGCGCCCGCGCCAAGGCCTCGAGGAGCGCCCGGCCGAGGCGGCCCCGAGCCCCGGTGACGGCGACCCGCACGATCAGCTTGGGCCGGGCTCCCCGGCCTCGGCGGGACCGCCCCCGGTGAGCCGGGTCGCCTCCGCCGGGCCGACCTCGAGGGGTCGACCGGCGGCGATCCGCGCCCCGTACTGGCGGGCGTAGTAGGCGTCCCAGTCGCCCGATCGCCGCGCCCGCCACCAGGCCTCGTTGGCCCGGAACCACTCGACCGTTCGCCGGAGGCCCTCGTCGAAGGCGACCCGGTTCCGCCAGCCGAGGGCGGCCAGCTTCGAGCCGTCCATGGCGTAGCGACGATCGTGGCCGGGCCGGTCGGGGACGCTCCGAACGAGGGACCACGGCCGACCGAGGAGCTCGAGGAGCGCGCCGACGACCTCGCGGTTCGTCCGCTCGCCGCTGCCGGGGATGTTGTAAATGCCGCCCGACTCGCCGAAGCGGAGGACGTGGTCGATGGCGCCGGCGTGATCGGTCACGTAGAGCCAATCGCGACGCTGGAGCCCGTCGCCGTAGAGGGGCAGCGGTTCGTCGTCGATGGCGTTCGTGAGAAAGAGCGGGATGAGCTTCTCGGGGTGCTGGTACGGCCCGTACGTGTTCGCCCCCCGGGTGACGACGACGTCGAGGCCATAGGTGACGTGGTAGGCCCGGACGAGGAGCTCGCCGGCGGCCTTGGCGGCAGCGTAGGGCGATCGCGGGGCCAACGGGTCGTCCTCCCGGGCAAAGCCGACCTCGACCGAGCCGTAGACCTCGTCGGTCGAGACTTGGAGGAATCGCGGCGGCCGCGCCCGCTCCCCGGCCGCCGCCCGCTCCTGCTCCCGGCGGCAGGCCTCGAGGAGGACGTGGACTCCGATCACCCCGGTCCGCAAGAAGGCCTCGGGATCGAGGATCGAACGGTCGACGTGGGATTCGGCGGCGAAGTTGACGACGGCGTCGGCCTCGGCCACGAGGGCGCCGACGAGGTCCGGATCGGCGATGTCGCCGCGGACGAACCGGAGGCGGGCCGCCTGCTCGTCGTCGGCGCGAACCGGGGCGAGGTTCTCCTCGCTGCCCGCGTAGGTGAGCTTGTCGAGGACCGTGATCCGCGTCGCGTCGCGGCGGGCCAGGATCTCGCGGACGAAGCAGCTCCCGATGAACCCGGCGCCGCCGGTGACGAGGAGGTGGGCGCCCGGGCCGAGCCGGTCGACCACCGACGCGCCGGCCTCGACGCCGGTCATTCCTGAGCCTCGCTCGGTGCGCGAGGGGGCGGAGTCGGCGCGATCTCCTCGCGGCGCTCGCCGGGGCGCTGGGGCGGTGGCCGAAGGCGCCCGGCCCGGGCGTCGGCGGCGGCGAGCTCGGCGGCCCGGAGGAGGGACGGCACGGTCCCGGCGTCGGTCCACTGGCCCTCGTAGCGCCGCCAGTAGAGCCCGCCGTGGCGGATGTAGTGGTTGAGGACGTCGGTGATCTCGAACTCGCCCCGCCAGGACGGGGCGAGCCCGGCGATGACGTCGAAGGCGTCGGGCCGGAGGAAGTAGACCCCGATGGGGATGAGGTTGCTCTTCGGGACGCGAGGCTTCTCCTCGAAGCCGACGATCCGCCCCTCGGCGTCGAACTCGGCGACCCCGAACCGCTCCGGATCGGGGACCTCGTAGAGGAGGGTCCCGGCGCCCCACGGCCCGGTCTCGAACTCCGTCGCCACCGGGGCGAGGCTCTCGCCTCGAAGGATGTTGTCGCCGAGGACGACGCAGAAGGCCGAGTCGCCGACGAAATCCCGGGCGAGACCGATGGCGTGGGCGATCCCGAGGGCCCCGCGCTGGTACCGGTAGGTGAGATCGACCCCGAAGTGGGATCCGTCGGCGAGGAGCTCGACCACGTCGCCGACGCTCTTGCCGCCGACGATGACCATGATCTCCCGGACCCCCATCCCGGCCAGGGTCTCGATCGGGTAGTAGATCATCGGCCGGTCGTAGATCGGCAGGAGGTGCTTGTTCGTGACGATGGTGAGCGGGAAGAGCCGGGTCGCCGTCCCGCCGGCGAGGACGAGGCCTTTCATGCCCCCGAAGGGTAACAAGTGCGCGGCCGCGGGACGCGCCCGCGCCGAACGTTGGCGGCGCGAGCCACCACGGGGACGGATGCCGGCGTCGCCCCCGGACGGCTACCGCACCGGCGACGCCGATGGGAACGGCGTCACGAACGGCTGCTCGCCGCCAGGGAGCGTACCGTCGGGGTTGAGGAGGTCCGTCGGGGTCTCGTCGGCCGGCGGCAGACCGCCGCGGTAGGAGGTGATGACGAGGACCGTCTCGAGCTTGTCGAGGTCGATGGGCGGGGCGAGGTAGGCCGTCTGGACGACGGCGTTCGGGTCACGGGCGACGTCGACGACCTGGCCGATGAGGAGGCCCTTCGGGTATGGCGACCGAACCCCGCCGGCGAGCTCGATCCCGGCCGTGACGACCTCCTCGCCGAGGCTGATCCGCTCGGTCGCGTCGATGTTCCGCATGACGAGCGCCCCGCCGAGCTGGCCGACGACCTCCCCGGTCGCCCCGGACGAACCGAACTGGCCGATGACGACCGAGTCGAGGTCGTTGATGAGGAGGACGTGGGCGGTACTTCGGCCGAGCTCGACGACCCGTCCGACCAGGGCCCCGCCGGCCCCGATGACGACGTCACCGACCTCGATCCCGGCGTCCGACCCGCGGTCCAGGGCGATGATCCGCCGGAACTCGGACGAGTCGCGGGCGATGACCCGGGCCGCCACCGTGTCGTACTCGAGGCTGCTCCGGAGCTGAAGCAGGGCCGTGAGCTGCTCGTTGTCGCGTTGGATCGCCTCGATCCGCGCCGCCTCCGCCTTCAGGCGCTCGTTCTCCTGCCGGAGGGCGTCGTTGTCGCGCCGGAGTCGGTCGATCTCGCCCAAGGCGCCGACGATCCCACTCACTGCCCGTGCTGCGTCGTCGAGGGCCACCTGGGCGGGCCGAAAGGCGAAGGCGAGCCCGGCCCGGAGCTCCCGGACCGGTGCCGTCGAGGAGACGGCGACGAGGACGAGGGAGGCACCGAGGAGGATGCTGTAGCCGATGGCACGGCGCCGGAGCCGGCGACCGACGGCGATCTCGGTCATCGCGACCACCTCCTGGCGGCCGGCGGCCCCGACCTAGCGGGGCGGCCGGGAGTACGTCTCGGCCACGAGGACGCGGGCCATCTGAGGATTGGAGAGCTCCTGGAGGACGATCCCGGTACCCCGGGCGACGCAGGTCAGCGGATCGTCGGCGACGTGGACGGGCATCTGGGTCGCCTCGGCGACCCGGCGGTCCAGCCCGGCGAGGAGGGCGCCACCCCCGGCCAGGACGATGCCCTGGTCCATGATGTCGGCGACGAGCTCTGGCGGGGTCTCCTCGATGGTGTCCTTGATGGTGTCGACGATCTGCTGGACCGAGGGCTCGATGGCTTCCCGGATCTGCTCCGCGCCCACCTCGACCGCCCGCGGCAGCCCGGTCAGCAGGTCGCGTCCCCGGAGGAGGACCCGCTGGCCGTCCCACTCACCCGGGTAGGCGGACCCGATGGCGATCTTGATGTCTTCGGCCGTCCGCTCGCCCAGGAAGAGGTTGTACTCCCGCCGGGCGAAGGCGACGATGTCCTGGTCCATCTCATCGCCGCCGACGCGGATCGACCGCGAGACGACGATCCCGCCGAGGCTGATGACCGCGACCTCCGTCGTCCCGCCGCCGATGTCGACGATGAGCGAGCCGGTCGGCTCCGAGACCGGCAGCCCGGCCCCGATGGCGGCCGCCATCGGCTCTTCGATGAGCCGCGCCCAGCGAGCGCCGGCGTTGAGGGCGGCGTCGCGGACGGCCCGCTTCTCGACCTCGGTCACCCCGCTCGGGATCCCGAGCAGCATCCGCGGCCGCGGGATGAGCCCGATCCGGTCGTGGACCTTCTGGACGAAGTACTTGATCATCTGCTCGGTGACGTCGAAGTCGGAGATGACCCCGTCCCGGAGCGGGCGGACCGCGATGATCGAGGCCGGCGTCCGGCCAACCATCCGCTTCGCTTCGGCTCCGACGGCGAGCACCCGCTTCGTCCGGGCCTCGATGGCGACGACGGACGGCTCGCTGATGACGATGCCGCGGTCGCGGACGTGGACGAGCGTGTTGGCCGTCCCGAGGTCGATCCCGATGTCGCGGGAGAAGAGGCCGAGGAGGGCGTCGAGCATCTGGCGAGCCTGGGTCCTTCCTGGTGATCGCGGCGAGGAACGGTCGGCGACCCGCGACGGAACCCGGGGGGCCGCGCCGTCGCCGCGCGGGGAGCGCCGACGAGTATAGCCGGTCGTCCGAAGCGCCCCCGACGGCACCTCGATCGCCGCCGTCGGCACCTCGATCGCCGCCGTCGGCCACCGGCCCCCGCCTGGGTCCCGTGCCTCACCCCGCGACCGGCCCGAGCCCCAGGCCACGACCGGCGACTCCGCGCCTCGCCCGCTCCGGCTCGATGCGCTCCGGCCCGATCACGGCCCGCGGACCGGCGGGGCGCGGCCACCGCCCTCGGCAACCCGGGCGGTCGACCGGTCGAAGGCGACGCCGCGATCCCGGAGCGAGACGTAGGCGTCGTGGCCGATGATGAGGTGATCGAGGACGTCGATGTCGAGGAGCCGACCGGCGGCCAGGGCCTCGCTCGTCAGGTGGAGGTCGTCGGGGCTCGGCGTCGGGTCGCCGCTCGGGTGGTTGTGGACGATGATGAGCCCCGCGGCGTTCAGACGGACGGCGTCCCGGAAGAGCTCGCCGACCCGGACGAGGGAGGCGCTGACGTTCCCGACGTAGACGGTCACGACCCGGAGGACGACGTTCTTCGCGTTCAGGAGGACGACCCGCAGCTCCTCCTGCTCGAGGCGGCCCATCTGGAGGATGAGGCGCCCGGCGAGGTCGCCGGGGGCCCGGACCGTCCAGCGCCCGGCCGGCCAGTCGGCGAGGAGCCGCCGCCCGAGCTCGAAGGCCGCCGCCAGCTGGGCAGCTCGCGCTCGCCCGATCCCCGGGATCGCCTCGAGCTCGACGTCGCTCGCCCGGGCGAGGCCGGCCAGCCCGTCGAGGCGGGCGAGGGCGTCGGCGGCGACGTCGACCGCGCTCCGGCCGCGGGTTCCGCTCCCCCAGACGATGGCGATGAGCTCCGCTGCCGACAGTCCGCCGGGTCCGCGGGCCGCTAGCCGCTCGCGGGGCCGCTCGGCCGTCGGGAGCCGGTGCAGGCTCGTTGCCATCCGAGCGGGGCGAAATCCAGGAGCCTGGCCGGGCGCGGGCTCGCTCGGGGTGAGCGGGCCGACGCTCCGGCTACCGCCCGACCCCTCGGCCAAGGAGGGATCCATGACCGCACCTCCGGTCGTGGCGGGAGATCGGCGGCAAGAACGATCGATCGGCCCGGGGCCGACCGTCGGCGGCGGATCGGAGCCACCGGCTCGGGGTGTCCCCGGGCCCGGACGACGAGAGCCCGCCGATTTCCCCCGCCGTCCGGACCGCGGGAACGAGGATCAGCCTAGCCGGAGCCGCTTACCGGCCGCTCACCTGGCCCGGGCCGACCCACTTCCACCGCCGCTCAGCCTCCGAGGGCGAGGGCGGCGATGGTGGCGAGGGGGAGGCCGTTGAAGACCGCGTGGCAGCCGATGGCCGCCGCGAGCGACCCCCGACGGACGAAGAGCCAGCCGAGGACGAGGGCGATGGGGAGCCGGACGACGAAGGCGAAGAGGGCCCGCTCGGCCCCCTCGGCAAAGGTCGCCCCACCCACGGTGAGGACGTGGGCGAAGGCGAAGAAGAGGGCGCCCCGCACGATGGCCGCCGTCGGCCCATGGCGGCGGAGCCAGGCCGTCGTCGCGTAGCCTCGGAAGAAGATCTCTTCGGCCACCGGGGCGATGAGCGCCCCGCCCGCCAGGTTCAGGCCACGGCCGACCAGGTCCGTGGCCGGCGGCAGCGGCGGCTCGGGGGTGGCGACGACGCTCCCCAGGAGGAGGGCGAGGAAGCCCGAGAGGTAGAGAACGGGGACGGCGAGGACGGCGCCGTAGAGGAGCTCCCGTCCGAGCCCCCGCTCCGGCCGCCGGAGCCCCATCTCCCGCCAGGCGAGGGCGCCGGTCCCGACGACGAGGAGGCGGATGAGACCGAGGTAGGCGGCCGCCGTCGCGAGCAGCGAGACGAAGGCCGCCGCCGGCGATCTCGGGTCGATCCCGAGGACGCCGAGGAGCGGCAGGGCGGCGATGGAGAGAAGGAGGGCGGTCGGGACCGCGGCGGCGAAGACGAGGATCGGCGACGGTCCGGCGTACGCCCCTGGGGCCCCGTGCCCTCGGGCCTCGACGGCCTGCGACCCGGCGAGGGCCGTCAGCCCGACCGCGAGCCCGAGGAGACCGGCGATGGAGAAGACCGTCGCCGGCAGCTCCCCCGCTCCGAGGCCGACGATGAGCAGACCAGCTCCGGCGAGCGTCGCCAGCCAGCCCAGGACGAAGAGCGCGGGCGCACGACGCCCCTCGACGGTGAAGGAGAGGAGGCCGGGCGGCCGGCCGGGGATCGGTTCGAGGTCGCCGCGAGCGCCGCCCCGCGGCTCGCTCAACGCTCCGGCAGCGGGTCGGGAGCGCCCGCCGAACGAGCCGAGCGGTGGACGGCGGCCCGCAAGCCGGTTCGAGCCTCGACCTCGGCGCCGGCGGCGGCGATGGTGGACGGGCCGTCGGCGGCGAGCCGCGGCAGCGAAGCCGAACGACCCGCCGGCAGGGCCTCACGGCCGCCCGGCAGCGGCTCGAGGGTCGCGGCGACGACGTCCCGGCGCTCGAAGTCCTTGCCGCACCAGGCGCAGATCGACCAGTCGAGGCCGACGAGCCGCGAGCAACTCGGGCAGACCCGGTTCAGGCGCGTCCGGCAGGTGGGGCAGATGATCCACTCCGGATGGGCGCGGCGCCCGCAGGTCGGGCAGTGGGGGACCGCCTCGACCTCGTTGAGGAGCGCCTCCTCGGCCAGATTTCGCTCGTAGACCTCGTCGATCCGCTCCTGGGGCCGGATGACCCGGTAGACGAAGACGGCCAGGGGGAAGAAGAGCGGCGTGAAGAGGACGATGAAGCTCGCCGCAAGATACGGCAGGATCGGGTTCTCGGTCCGGAGCTGCATGTCCCGGAAGGCCCAGTAGGCGGCCGCCAGCCAGACCACGACGACGTAGATCGCCGTCGCCTGGACGGCCAGCTGGACGATCGGACTGGCCAGGATCTCGCCGATCGAGTCGAAGAGCGGTTGAAGGTCGATCATCGAGCGCCAGTTGCCTCCGTGCCCGCCGCTCCTGCCCCGGATGGCGGCTGCCGGGCAGTGTAACAGGCGAGCGCTGCGCGCTCGCCGGCCTTACGACGCGGGAGGACCGCCGCCGCGTGACGCGACCGCCCGGAGGCCGAGGATGCCGCCCAGGACGAGAACGATCCCGGCGACGAGGATGGCCTGAACGCCGAGATCGGCACCGAAGGGGCCGGCGACGTAGGTCCAGCCGAGGCCGAGCAGGAAGCCGCCGAGGACGAGCGGGCAGATGCCATCCCGGACGGTGGCCGGAAGTCGGGTCTCGAGGACCTGAAGGGCGAGGCAGCCGAAGCTCGCCGCCATGACCAGGAGGTAGGCGGCGTTCGCCAGGCCCCAGCGGCCCAGGTACCCCGCGTCGCCGGAGCTGCCGATGACGCCGTTCGGGGACCAGGGCAGCAGGAACCCGACGACGCCGAGGACGGAGCCGAGGACGAGGAGCCAGCTCGCCGCCGGCTCGCCCAGGGCGCGCAGGGTGAGGGCGGACGCCGGTCCCTCCCGGACGGTCGAGCCGGGACGGGGCGAGGCAGTGGCCGGCCCCGGCGCCGCCGACTCGCTGCCCGAAGACCCCGGACTCGGAGGCACGGCGGACGCAGTCGGGGCTGGGAAGATGGCGCTCGGCGGCAGGTAGGCACCAGGAACGGGCCGCGCGCCCTGGAAGGGGTCGGCGGGGGCCCTCGGCGACGCCGTCGCCTCGCCGGCGTCCCTCGCCTCGGCGACCTGCTCCTGGGCCGTCTGGGGGGCGTCCGAACGCCGCGCCGCC
>Ga0272446_1007396_pt1 | contig 10936 bp, 14 predicted proteins | sample YNPCB0061_FD_194587 | JGI IMG/M metagenome (GOLD analysis project Ga0272446, IMG submission 194587) | Hot spring microbial mat communities from Yellowstone National Park, WY, United States - YNP-CB-006-1 | ecosystem: Environmental > Aquatic > Thermal springs > Hot (42-90C) > Sediment | place...
CGGTCAGGTCGATCGCCGCGCCGGCCTCGTCCGTGAGCAGCCACGCGCGCGTCCACGTGTCGCCGCGATACAGCTTGACGGCCACACGCGCCTCATCACGCGCCGGCCTGGATCACTCGACCGAACAGCCCGAGCGGTCCGGTGTCGCTCTTGGTGACGTCCGCCAGCACGCGGCCGCTGAGCGCGAACTTCTGCACGTCGTCGCCCACCAGCGCGAAGTCCTGCGCCGGAGAAAGCTGCACGCGGTACAGATCGACGATCACGCGCGCGTTGTTGTCCGCGGTGTTCAGACCGTCGAAGCGCAGCCAGACCTCCGGCTGACCGCTCTTGAACATCGCAACCCGCTTTGCCGCGCCGTAGGCGTAGTCGACCTTGAAGGGCTGCGTGAACGTGCCGACGTTGATGAACTCGATGGCGCCCTGCTCGGCGTGCACCTTGTAGTGCGTGCCCTCCGTCAGCGTCGCAGGCGTGGCGTTCGAATCCTTGACCACCACCGACGAAACGAACTGGTTCGCGAGCAGGTAGATGTCGCCAGCGACCGCGCCGGCGGGCAACGTCTCGGCGGTGACGTTGCCGGACGTGACGCTGGTCGTCTGTCCGTACAGCGTGAGCTCGAGGTTCTTGACGCTGAAGTCCTCCACCGTCGCGTTGAACTCACCGTCCTTGCCGCGGATGAGTTGCAGGTCGGTCAAGCGCTGGCCGGAGTAGGACTCCTTGTGCTCGATCGTGTCGATCTTGAGCGACACGCGCAGCTCGGGCACGTTGCCGAGCCAGCGCATCGCCAGCGGGTTGCCCGACTGATCGCGGTTGGCGATGTAGACGCGACCTTGTCCCGAGAAATACGGCATCGTCAGTCTCCCTTGCGGTTACGTTTGCGGGTCTGCGGCTCCGAAGACGCGTCCGGCTCGGCCTCGGTCGCCGCCCCTCGGGCGATCAGCGCCTCTGCGCTGTCCTCGGGCAGCTCCAGCACCGATCCGGGCGGGTAATCCAGGCCCTCGTGCGTGTGCGGCTGTAAAACGACGACTCTCATGGCTCGATCCCCTGCACCACCGCCGCCACCTCGAAGGCGATCGGGAACAGCAGCAGACCGGCTTCGTATACGGGCGCCGGCGGATCGACGAGCTGCATGCGCTGCAAGCCGGCCCTGGGCTGCCAGCCCATCAGCGCCGCCATGCACGCGGCCACCAGGTCCGCGCCCGCGGCGCGCGCGGCGGACCCGTCGGCCACGGCGGCGACGTTGCGGACCGCCACCACCACCAGCCAGCGGCTGGCGATGCGCGAGACGCGGCCGAACCCGGTGGTCTCGAGCACGCGATAGCCGTCGGCGACGACGAACGCCGCGGGCAGCCGTTTGCCGGCCACATCCTCCGCTCCCAGCGCCACCGCGCCGTGCACGCCGGCCAGCTCCGGCACGGAGGCGGCCAGGCGATCGCGGATCAGCGGCTCCAGATCCAGCATCACGATCCCTGATAGCCGGCGGTGGCGGTGCGGTCCATCGTCCGGGCCGGTGCCGCATACGCCACGCCCTCGGCCGACGGCTGCTGGGCGGCGGGCAGGCCGAGCGAGACCTGGCCGCGCGCAATCGCATCGAGCAGCCGCCGCGCGTCCTCGTAGCGGCGGCGCACCTCGTCACTGGCGCGGTCCTCCCAGAGCCTGAAGCGCGCGATGTCGCAGGCCAGTCGCGCGATGACCGAAGGCACGGCGGGCAGCGGCAGCGCATACCGCGTCCCGAGATACGCGTCGATCTCGGCGTCGGCGTCCGCCAGCGCCCGCGCCACGACCGTCGCGTCCGGCACGCCGGCGCCGGCGCGGTCGGTCAGTTGGGCGAGCTCATCCGCCCCGAATCGGTCGGCAAGATCGGCCTGCGTGGCGTATGCCATCGGCGTCCTGCATCAGCGTTTGCGGCGCGCAGGCTGCGCGTCGGCAGCCGGATCGTCTTGCGTCTGCGCGGACGGCTCGGCGCACGCAGCCGCGATGAGCTGCGCGGCCTGCTCGTCGGGCATCTCGACGGCGGCGCCGCTCGGCAGTCGCCGGCCGTCGTGCTCGACGTGATCGACCAGGATCCGCACCAGCATCACGCCACCGCGTTGGTGATCAGGAAGCCGGCGTCGGCGCCGGCGATGACGGGCGCCACGTCATCGACGATCTGATACACCCAGCTGCGCGATCCGCGGTCCTGATACGGCTCCTCGACCACCGGCGAGTCGCTCAGCCGGTAGGTGTAGCCGTAGGACGGCTCCTCGGCGTCGGCCAGGCTGCCGGTGGTCGTGTAGGCGAGGATCGCGTCCTTGCCCCAGACGTCGTCCATGGCGCCGGCGGCGGTCTGATAGACGGCGTCGCCGACGACCACCCGCTCCAGCCCGAAGAGCTGCGCCAGCAGCTCCGGCGTGGCCACGTCGCGCGAGGTGTACTTGATCCGGTCGGTGATGGCCGCATGCGTGCGCAGGGCCGCGAAGACCTTGGCGCCCATCAGCATCGTGTTCGGGCGGACGCCGACCTGGGTGCGCACGGCCTCCTTGTAGCTCTCCACCGCAGCCAGCGGATTGGACGCGGGGTCGGACCACTGGCTGGTGCCCGACAGCGTCACCTTGTTGCTGGCGCCGTAGTTGGCTGGATTGCGCGCCAGATCGGCCTGCGCCTTCTCCAGGCGCAGACCGATGATGTTCTGCCCGCGCCGCACCGCCTTCGCGCCCAGGTCTACGCCGGGCACGGCGGCGGCGTCTTCCATCAGCTCGTACGGCACGCCTTCCTCGATCGCGTGGTTCTCCAGCGCGTACGTCTTGCTGCTGTAAGCCGTGGCAATGCGCACGACGTTGGCACCCGGCGCGCGGGCCGTGTTGTACAGGCGGAAGTGCTCCTTGCCGAACTCGATGATGCGGCCGCCGCGCTGGCCCACCGGCACGTAGGGGAACAGCGCGAGGCCGGCGAATGCCGGGTTGCGGTAGCCGCGCGCGACCTCGGTGAGCACCGGGTCGATGACGCGCGCCTGCTGGGTGGTCATTTGGGGCATCTTGGATCTCCCTTTGCGCTACGGTTATGCCGCGTTCGATACCAGCAGCACCTCGACCAGCTCGCCGGCGGCCGAGGCGGCGGTCAGGGCGATGCCCAGGCGCGCGCCGCTGGTGGCCCACGGCACGGCGCGGCCCTGGGCGTCGGACTTGACGGTGGCGCCGGCGGTGATCGCCGCGCCGGCCTCCACCGAGACGGTGCCGATGGCCAGCACGGGGACTTTGTCTCCGGCGGTGGCGGCGTTCAGCGCCACGCCGATGGCGTTGGCATCCGCGCCGGCCTGCGCGCCGGCCGCGGTGACGAAGCGGTGCGCGGCGATGGTGCCGGCTGCGGTCATGGTCAGCGTCAATACGCTGCGATATTGGCTCATGGCGGTCTCCTGGGTTCAGGCGGCGCGCTCGGCGGCGCGCGCGGCGGTGAGGATGTCGACTCCCGGGTGCTGCGCCTGATAGGCGCGGGCGCGGCTCCACAGATCCAGCCCGCGCTCCGACAGGCGATAGCCGTGCGGCAGACGCGGCGGCGGCGGCGCGTCGGCGGCGGCCGGGCCGGCGCGTTCGGCCATCTCCACGCGCGCCGGCAGGCGCGCCAGGAAGCCGCGCAGGACGTCCAGCGCGGGTTGAGCGCCGCCCTCGGCCAACGTGACGGCCTCGGCCTGTGCCAGGCGCTCCATCACCGCCACGAGCGACGCGCATTCGGCCGGCAGCACACGGCCGGCGCGTACGTGGGCGTCGAGCTCGGCGGCATAGGCGGCGCGCGCCAGCTCGCGCTCGCGCGCGGCGATGGCGGCCTCGCGCTCGGCGAGCCGCCGCTCGCGTTCGGCGGCCACGGAGGGGTCGGTCTCACTCATGCTTTGCTCCTTCGGGTTGCGGTGCTGCACGCGCTCGCGCAGCGTCACGGTTACGATCTGGCCGTCGGCCACGGCGGCCAGTTGCACAGGCGCCAGGCCCTTGACGGCCGGCGCTGCCGCGCCAAGAAAGCCCAGATGCTTCAGCGCCCAGACGCCCGGCGTCGGATTGCCCGGCGCATCCGGCGTCCACAGAGCCACCGATACGGCCTGATAGCGGCGGCTGCGCACGAGGTCGGCCATCTCCGGCAGCAGCTCGACATCCAGCCACAGCCCGTCGGCCTGCGCCGACGCCCCAAGAACCCAGCCCCATGCCGGGTCGTCGGTCTGCGGGTGCCCAATCACCACCGGCGCCCGGTAGCGCGCCGGATCGTAGGCGCTGGCGGTCGCCGCGATGTCCTCCGGCGTGACGGTCAGGTCGACCGGGTCGGCCGGCCAGGTGCCCGGGGCCAGTGCGTGGATGCGCGCAGGCACGAGATCAGGCGTGGGCAAGCGGGCCGCGTGCTGCGCGGCCTGCTCGGCGGCCATGGACGGATGCGAGTACACGCCGGCATCGTGCATGCGCCGGCCGGCGCGGTTAAGCACGACGGGCGTCGCGGCACGTTTGGGGCCGGGCCGCCAGAACGGCCTAGGAGCGATTTTGCGGGGCGGGTGGCATCCGAGTACCAACCGCGCACCGATCGCGGCTCAGCGGCCCGTCCAAACCGTTTGCAAATGGGGTCTGGTGGCGGCGCGAAGCGCTGTCCGATGCCGCGGTCTGGCCGTGGGCGGTCGCGGCGCGGCGCTGGCGGCCGGCATCAGCGCGCGCGCAGGTGCGCGGCCAGCAGCTGCAGCACCGCTGTCCGGTCCGCGTCGGACAGCCCCAGGAACGGCCGCGGCGGGATGTCGCCCCATGGGATGGGCGCGCCACGGCGGGTGCGGCCGAACTGGCCCTTGCGCGCACCGAACTGTTGCACGGCGGCGTATTCGAGGCTCGACCCGACCTCGACGCCGCGCGGGATGAGCCTGTAAGCGATCTCGGAGGACAGCCGCCGGGTCTCGCCGATGAGGGGTTTCTTCGCGGCGGCCCGCGCCTGCCCGCGCTTCGTGAGCCCCCCGCCGCCGCGGCGGAACGAGCCGCCGAATCGTGAAAGATAGCGCAGCACCGTGACGGGGCTGTTGGGCGCCCAGGGGGTGCCATCGGGCGCGCGGCCCGTGGCGAAGCGCTGCCGGGTCGACGCGACCAGCAGCTCGCCGATTTCGCGCAGCGCCGGGGCGGGATCCTGCACGCGCCGAAGGAGCTCGCCCAGGGCGGCGCGCACCGCCTGGTCGTCGATTTCAATGCGGATCAAGTGCTATCCTCATGCCTGCGTGGCCGGGTGCATCCCGTCGTCGTGGTCATACCACGAAGCGTTACGGACGTCTGATGGGGGGACGGCCACGTATCCACAGCGTTTGCAGCGCGAGCATGCGGCGCCTTGCACGCACCTCGAACGCGGCCCAGTACTCCAGATCGCCGAAGCGCTTGACGAGGCGCACCACGGGACGACCTATACCAGACGTGCCTCCGTATTCGAGGCGGTCCGCCTCGGCAATGAGGCGTGGCAACAACGCATAGTCCTCGACCGTGACGCCGGTCTGTCCCGACCTGGCTTGCGCCGCGTCATCGCCGTGATCCTTGGCCACCTTGCGCACGGTCGACGCATCGATCGTCCAGTCATAGATCTGGCTGCGCACCGCTTCGACCCCCGTCATATCGGCGATCGCGCGCGCTTCGGCCTGCGTGAGCAGCCCAAGCGTCTGATACTGCTGCACGATGACCGGCCCCGGAATCGCGGCGTCGTTGCGCACGCCGAGCGCGCGCTCGGCGTAACGGCGCGCCGCCTCGGCGGTACCCGGCAAGCGGCGGATTGCCAGGGCAAGCGCATCGCGCATGCGCTCCGGCACTTCGCTCATGTACGCCTTGGCCATCTCATAGGGCCAGGCGATGGTCTTGGCGGCCACGGCACGCGCGACTTCGTCGGCCACCGTCGCCCCCGGCATATATCCCCATCCGCGGTCGACGCCCGCCGGCTCGCCGTTCGGTCCGCTCTCCAGCCAGGTCGGATCGAGCGGCTTGTCTGGATCGCCGCCAATCAACCTCGCGCCGGCCGGGCCGTTGGCTCCGACCACACTGCACCGGCACCCCCAGCCATTGGGCGGATAGTGCGTCTGCCAGAACGGATGATCGGCCGGCAGCGTGAGACCGTCCCAGGCCAGGTGCAGAGGCCGCGGATGCAGCACCGAGTCCGAATGCCGGTACACCCACAGCGCAAAGCCGCCCTGCTTGAGCTGCGCAAGCCGCCCGGCGGCGTAGCTCGTGGCGGCATTCGTCGTGTAGATCACGCGCGTGCGCCAGTTGCGCGGGCCGCGGTAGGACCAGCCGTGGCGGTCGACGATGGCGTCGAACTGCGCGCGGAACCAGTCAATGCCCTTGCCGTCGGCGATCGCACCATCGACGGCGCTCGCCAGGTCCGCGAGTAGATCGGCCTTGGCCGCGCCGGCCACCATGAAGGCGCGGTCGTGGGCTGCCTTCCAGATGTCGTCCCAGCGCTCGGTGGGCACCAGATTGCCCAGCTTGCCGCGGAAGAAGGCGAGCTGCTCGTCGAAGGGCCGGCGGAATACGCCGGCGACGGCCGGATCATCGGTGGATGCGCTCATGCGCCCGCTCCCAGTCGTCGCGACAGCTCACGTCGCACCAGCGCAGCGGCGGCTCGAGCGGTGCGCCACACCACAGACATTGTCCGGTGGGTGCGGGGCCGCTCGCGCGGCGTAGCCTTGCCAAGCGCTCCATCTCGCGCGCGATCTGCTCTGCAGCCATATCGGCCTCATCCACCGGCGGACTCCTCGCGCGCGTCGAAGCGCCCGGCGAGATCCGCCACCGCGAAGGCGGCCTGCATGACGCGCGCGAGCTCATCTGACGGCAGGTCGCCGTAGGCGGCGAGCAGCGCATCGCGCAGCTCTTGCAGCGACTGCGCCTGCTCGACGAGCGCGCGGATGCGATCGAGCCAGTCGGCGAGCATCGGCGCGGCATCCAGCTCGATCCGATCTGCCAGAGAATCGGCCGGATGCTGCGTGCCCGCAGGCTCGGAGCCGCGGACCTCGGACGCCGCGCCGCGCCCGGCCTGCTCGCGCGCCGACACTGCGGTTGCGCCCGCCTCGGGGGGCGTTTGCGCCGCATTTGCGGCCGCCGCGTAGTCGTCGCCGTAGATGCGCGCCGCCGCCTCGGGCTTCAGACGCCAGCCGATGCGCGCGAGGATCTCGTCGCGCTGGGCACGCGAGAGCAGATCCTCCGGGTCGTCCATCTCGCGGTAGATGCGCGGGTAGGCTGCGCCGGGCAGCTCGTAGTCGACGAGCCACCGCACCCACGTGTGGTTGGCGCTCTCGCAGACGAGATCGGCGTCCGCGGCGACGATGTCCTCGCGCACGTCCCAGTGCACCTGCGCCTGCGCGCGCGAGCTGCCGTCCTCGGTGGTCATGGTCTGGCCGAGCACGATCTTGGCGATGGCCCTGTCCCAGTAGCCCATCCACTCGCCGTAGCTGGCGGTGCCGCCGCGCGATGCCTCGATCAGCTCGATGGCCATGCCCTCGGGCAGGATCACGCCGGCATCGGTCTGGATGGCCTGCACCGCCTCCAGCAGCCGCGCGCGCTCGCCGGGGTCGGTGCCGGCCGGAAATCTTCCGACCGCGGTTGGCGCGCCGAACTTTTCGAGGAACGTCGCCCAGAACCGGGCGCCCTGGCGTTTGAACCAGACCGGCCAGTACAACGCATGCGCGAGCCCTCGCCCGTACGGCTCGTCGTGGTGCGATGCGCCCACCGATGCCACCCAGAACTTGCGCTGCGGCACGCGCTCGCCGTGCGGTCTGCTGCTGGTGCGCAGCAGCAGCGCGCCGTCCGGCGCGAAGGCAAAGCGCGCACGGTCGCGCACGCGGATGTCCTCGATCGCGATCCCGTCGCGGTCGACCGCCCACATGATCTCGGCCACGGCGAACCCGTAGAACCGCGCGTACAGCATCTGGTCGCTGACGGCGTCCCAGTCCACCCGCTCGAGCGTGGCGCGGACGAGCTCGGCCGCCCGGCGGTCGACGCGCCGCTCGCCGCCCGGCTCGACGGCCCACGGCCGGCGCACCACGGCCATGCGCCGCTGCGCGAATGTGGCTGCCACCTGGTCGTCGCGCAGCAGCTCCTCGTAGCCGCGCCAGCCGCCGGCCACCGGCAACACGCGGTCGGTCGGCGGCAGCCACGGCAGCGCATCGACGTAGCCGCGCGTGATGTCGCGGCCGTCGCGCGTGGTGGCGATCTCGGTCAGATCGGGTCGACGATCAGTAGCCATGCGATACGCTCCTCGCGGTGCCCCAGCCGCGGCCCGTTGGCTCGAGCGCGGCCAGGCGCGCGCGCTCGGCAGGCACGGCCGACGCCCACAGGTGATAGTCGGGGCGCTCGGTCTGCGCGGCCGAGCAGGCCAGCGCCAGCGCCCAGAAGCGGTCGGCGTGGCCTGCCTCGGTGCGCTCGGCCACCAGCCGCGGGTTGCCGTTCGGCCCGGCCACGCGCTGCACGCTGTGCAGATCCGCGCGCAGCGCCTGGTGTCCCACCGGCAGACGCAGCCGCCGGTCTTCCATGCGTTCCTTGAGGGCCGTGGCCATGTCGAGCTTGCGCGCAGGCGCGAACAGCACGCCCTCGATGCGGTACTGCCCATGCCGCCGCTGCGCCTCTTGCACCGGCATCTCGCCCATACCGGTCTGGTCGAGGGCGGCGCGGATCACCCGGTAGTCGCGCATCACCCGGTCCAGTTCCGCCAGCTGCGCGGCAAAGCTCGTCGCGCGCAATTCGAGCAATTCGCGCAGCCACAGCACGTCGCCCACCTCTTCGAGCACGGCGATCACGGTCAGGTCGCCACGGGCGGCGAAGTCCATGCCGACGTAGCAGGGGCCGCCCTGGTATCCGCCGGGGCAGGCCGCATCCTCGCAGCCGTCGATCAGGTCGTAGGGCAGCCAGGCCGTGGCCTCGTCCACGAACTGGCACTCGAACTCCTGCGCCCAGGCAATGGGGTCGGCCATGGCGCGGCGCAGCTCCTCGATGTTGCGCGGCAGGCCATCGGCCACCGCGTCGTAGATCGTCACCACATGACGGGAAAACAGCCCGTCCGGGTCGGTCATGATCTCGTAGAACTTGTTGCCTTTGCCGTTCGGCGTGGAAATCACCCGCAGCTTCAGATCCGGCCGCGACACCACCGGCAGCAGCGCCGTCCAGATGGCGCGGGAATCCTGGTGGTGGGCGAATTCGTCGAGAATCAGGTTGTCGCTCATGCCGCGCGCCGTGCTGGGCTTGCTGGCCACCGCGCGGATATAGCTGCCACGGCTGCCGATGCGCACCATGTGCGCCAGTTCGTCGGCCTCGAAGGGCACGTCCAGCGCCTCGAAGGCCGCGCCGATCGCGCGCAGATGCAGCTTGATGCCGTTGTCCATGGCGTCCAGCGCCCGGTCGCGGGAGACCGATAGGATCGTCCAGCGGCTCACCCTGCCTTCGGCCTCGGCTTCGAGCACGTCCAGCACCGCCTCCAGCGTCGTCGTGAAGGTCTTGCCGGTCTGGCGCGACCACATCCCCGCCTTGAAGCGGGCTTGGTCGGCGAGATAGCGGCGCTGGTAGGGATAGAGGATGGGCGTGGTCATGGCTTGGCCGCCTCCTCTAGCCGCCTGCACGCGATCCCGTGGTATTCGCTGACGCACTCGACACCGATATATCGACGCCCGCTTTGCAGCGCCGCGACGCCTGTAGTGCCTGACCCCTGAAAAGGGTCCAGCACCACGCCGCCGGGTGGGCATATCTCCACCAGCTCGCGCATGAGCGCGACGGGCTTCTCGGTCATGTGGTGAATGCGCACCGGCGTCCGATGAGCGAACACGCCATCGAGGTAAACCGGCGGGTCGCGGTCAGTAAGAGATCCTTTGCGCGTCCACAGGATCAGCTCTGTTTGCGCACGGAATCCATTTTTGAACGGCCTGGTCCCCTTTCCCTTATCCCATATCAGCAGGCCCTTGATGCCCCATCCGACGCTTCCTGCAATGCGCATCAAAGAGGGGTAGCCTCGCCAATCGCAGAACCACAACGCATTCGCGCCAGACCGACAAACGCGCAGTGCGTGTCTCATGATGGAGGTGATCATTTCCGCCCAGGCTTCAGGCAACATCGAATCGCCGGCAATACTCGGCAGGCTCGATTTGACGCCGCTGCTGCGATACTTCGATACTGGGCTGGCCAGGCGTCCAGCGACCGTGTTCGCTCCCGTTCCGTAAGGCGGGTCGGTGATGACGCAATCCACGCTCTCGCTTTCGAATCGGCTGAGGACATCCATCGAGTCGCCAAGATGGGCGGTCCATCCATTCCCATCAACAACAGCGTTCTCGTGCCGCGAGCGTAGCGGGCAGGATGCGCATTCACCCACCATACAACCCACGCTTGATCGCCTCCAGCGTCGCCGCATCGAGCGTGCGGCCTTCCTTCGCGGCGGCGCGTTCGACGGCGTCAAGTTTCGCGCGCACCTCCTCTGCCCAGCGCTTTTGCCCGATGGAAGCGCGGCTCGCCTCGGCCACCGCGCGCGCGGCGTGGGTCAGCAGTTTGACCTGCTCGGCCGGATCGGCGTCCTCGGACTCGCGCACCGCCAGCATCGCGTCGAACAGGGCCGACTGCACCATGCGGATGACCGCCGCGGAGTGCTCGTCGGCATCGTCCGGGCTGGTCTGCGCGATCAGCCGCGCGGCTTCGGTCGACGCACGGATGGCCGCCATGCTGCGCTGGATGCGCTGGTCGTATCGATGCAGGCTGCTCTTGCTGATGGCGTAGCCCTGCGCGGCGAGCCAGGCGGCCAGCGCCTCATAGCCGCCGTGCGCCTGGTCGGCGAGCAGTCGCTCCAGCTCGGCGCGCACGGACTGCGGCAGACCGGTGACTTTCGGGCGGCGCGGCATGTCACCACCTCGGCGGGCGCGCGATGTCCGCCGGGCAGTCGACGCGGTAGTCCACCAGCGCCTCGCCATTGGGCGTGATCTCGGCGGACCAGACCGGCCCGC
>Ga0272446_1007397_pt1 | contig 10935 bp, 12 predicted proteins | sample YNPCB0061_FD_194587 | JGI IMG/M metagenome (GOLD analysis project Ga0272446, IMG submission 194587) | Hot spring microbial mat communities from Yellowstone National Park, WY, United States - YNP-CB-006-1 | ecosystem: Environmental > Aquatic > Thermal springs > Hot (42-90C) > Sediment | place...
GGAATCCACTCTTGATTACTGATTTTGATACGAAATACTGAGCCAGGGAGGGTTTATCCCTGGTTTTTGTCTCTTTCTCCGGTTGAAAACTGAGAGTATCGAGGTTGAGGGGCAAGGTCTCAGCTTTTTAGGGTTTTTTAGGGTTTTCAGGGAGTCTTTAGGGAGTCCAAATAGCGTAAATACTGCTCCGGCGGGATTGCCCCTCGATAGGCACCACAGTAGTAGAGGGTGAGTACCGCTCTGTAAGCCCAGTCTGTCTCAAGGAGGTCTACAAAAGGATTGGGTAACTGCTCCGCTTGCCCAAGACTACAGGCTTGCAAAACGTCTTCGCGGCTGGGCTGAGCCTTGGCTGGGGCCGCAATCAGGCCTAAGAGAAGGAGTCCCGCAAAAATAATCTTCATGGTTGGCACCTGAGTAAAATTCTATCCTAAAAAAGTTTTTTGACCCGGGCAGTTCGTTTTCCCGTGCTTTGAACAACCTTGATGCTCATGACCCTAGCACCAGTCAGGGATAGCTTAGAATAGAAGCACTCCAAAGCAATAGCTTGTGTTTGTCTTGGCTCGCCAGTTTATCTGTCCTTTTCCTCTCTTGGGATCCCCAGATCCTGATCCTGTTTATGTCGGGAATGGATATCCGTGCTGGGGAAAACAGCACCGGCAAAAACCAAAGCAAAACCAAAGGCAAAACCTAAAAAGACGGGGAAGCAAGTGGCAGAGCTGGGTGCTTGTCATACTTTTGGGAACGCTCCTAACGACCATGCCCCGTATCGGCTGGGCAGAAGTCTTGATCCTCAAAGAAGGACAATACCAGACGCTGCCCCTACTACAAACCCGGGCCCGCCCGCCTATCCCCATGGGGACTACCCTGTATCTGGGTATGCTCCAGCAGCACTTCCTCCTCTATGCCACCGACAACAACTGGGAAATCCTGCGGGTGGTTCATCATGGGGTGGATGCTTCCCGCTGGGATCTCCTGCCCGGTGGTGAGGCTGTGTACAGCAGCTACACACCGGAGCCTCGTCCTACTTATGCCCGTGGGTTTTCGGTGCGGGCCTATTTTGATCGGCAGCGCCTCGTGGGGATGCAATTGCTTCGGGATCCCCGTGAACCTGGATTTAGTGTCTCCCAGTTGCAAAAATTAGTCCAGGCTTGGTTTCCGGATCACACTCTTGTCTTGTGGTTTCAGGTTCTCCCCGAGGATCAAAGTCAGCAAGTCATCCTGGCTTATTTGGGAGAGGTACCCCATGCTTTTGAGCGGGATTTGCAGCCGACTTTAAATGTGCCTTTTTGTCAAACCCTCTTGATCCCGGGTCGGAGTAGTAGTCTGCCCCAATGCCAGGCCAGTTGAGGATGCCCTCACCCCCCTGCCCAAAACCTGACCAGCAGACTCTAAAAACGCTGTGAACAATTTCCGACACTCATCTTTGACCCTACGCGTTCGCCTAGCGTCGTAACGTTGAAACACAATATGGCTTAGACCACCTACGGAACACAAATACAGTGCGGGGCTAGGAACGAGCCACGCTCTAGCCGCCGATTAAGCTAAAAATGACTATCATCAATCGCTGTGCAAGCAGTGAGACTCAGTAGAGCCATTTCACGCCGGTGCCTGGGATCCCTAAATTTTGGGGTGGCAAGGTGGGACGGCCGGAATCGAGCAGGGAAACCCAAAAGGTTTGGGCGGATGCCACGGGCTGACCAGAAGGGCTGAGGGGAGCACCACCGGGGATGCCGCCGTGGGTCATGAGGCTGTAAAGGAGGACGGCGCCATCAGGAGCAACATCAAAGCGGATTTCCTGATCCAGGTTCCCTTCGGCAATGGTGGTGATCTCCCCTGTCTCCCAGTTCATGGCTAGGAGCACGGGGGATTCTGCCAGGGTTTCGGGATCCCGGAGGGTAACAAGACTGTAGATGACGGGGTGGGTGGGATGGAATTGGGCTTGGAGGATACTGCCATCGGCGGCAAAAACAGGGAAATGGGTGCCGGTGTTGGTGACGATCCAGAGGGTGCGCTGGTAGTCCGTTTGAAACTCAACCATGGCTGCTGCTGTACCATCCCTTTTTATCGCCAAGGCCTGACCGTAGCGAGCCAGAAAAGCAATGTCAGTGGGGGATCCCTGGAGGGGCACGAGGCCGAGGCCTTGCCCTTGGCTGATCAGGACGCTGGTGTTGTCGGGGGTGATCAAAAAGTCAGCTCCAGCCAGGCTGGGTAAAATTTGCCAGCGGGGAAACCAGGACTGGAGATCCAAGCGCCATAAATGGCTAATCCCAGGGGTATGGGGATCGAGGCGGTCGGCGAGCAGGAGGGTGCCATCCTCTGCCAGGCGGAACTGGAGCAGGGATTGGGTGGAGTCCAGGCGTTTGTGAAGCCGGCTGTGCATGCCACGGAACCGCCCTGAACGCCAGGTATACAGATGCTGATTGGCAATGAAGGCGACGGTGTCCCCACCTGCGCTCATTTCCTGTACTTGCCATGATGCAGGGGTAAGGGGGGTGATCTCCTCCCCTTGTCCGGTCACTAGCAAAATCCGTCCAGGATAGGGATCCCCTGTGCCGACGGTGACCCAGTGGCGGGGGGGAGTGCGAAAGGTTTGCTGCCACGGCTGTCCCAGGGGGTAGCCTTCTTGGTCCTGAGCCGTTTCCAAGGTTACGGTATAGACCTGGGCGTACTGCACTGGTGCTGTCAAGGTATAGGCCAAGGTTTGCCCCTGGGTCTGCCACCGCCCTGGTAAGGGGGGATCCGTCTGCCAACCAGCCACAACACTTTCTAGATCCATGACCCGGTTGAAACGCACAAACAAGACCCGATCCCACACGGTCACCCAGCGGGGATCCCAATTCCAGCCCCGGACTTGGGGAATGGTGTGCAAGCCTGAGAGTAAAATAAGCCCGGTTATCACCCCGTTCAGGAGTGTCAATCCCAGCAACCAACGGATAAATGCACTTTTAGCCATAGGGATTTTCTGGGATAGGGATCATCTCTACTGTCTCTGCCATCACCCACAGGCTGCGCTCCGGGCTGAGGGCCATGCGTCCTTCCACCCTTTGCCAGCTATCCTTGGGCAGAGCCGCGGCATCAGGCCAGTGCACCACTAGCCCCACCGGGTAGGCATCCGCTGCACAACAGCCAATCACAAACCGAGCTAGCCAAAAGGTCTGGGGATCCTCATCCGGGGGATGAATCACAAAACCCTCGATCCGCACAGCCTGCCCCACGTAGCTTTGGGGATCCGGGTAAGCCTGCAAAGTACGCACCCAGTCAATCAAGGAGCGCTGAGAGGGATCCAAGACAATCTCAAACCGCTGCGGAGCTAATCGCCCTTGTTGCAGGAGGGTGACACCACCGCGATTGAGGGCCGTTTGGCTGGACAAGGGACGGGGCGAAAACAAGATTCCCACCAGGATTACCAGCAGCACGATAACGGCGCCAACCCCTGTGGGCAAGAGGGGACGATGCCCGGATCCCCTCCCCCCCAAGGCGAGAACCCGACCCTGCCATAGCCCCAAACCCACCCCCAACAGGATTAGCCCAGTCCCTGCCACCAACACCAAGGGGACGTATTCCTGCCGTACCAAAAGGGTTAAGCGTTGTTGACTGGCGTAATACCAGGGTAGGGATCCCCAACCCACCAAAGCCAGCGGCTCAAACCAACGTCGCATCAGCCCAACTGCACCAGGGATTGCTGCCACTGCTCCGGTGTATAGGTCTTGAGAGCCAAGGCATGGATCCGTCCATCATCCAAATAAGCCTGTAGAGCTGCATACACCTTTTGATGCTGCTGCACCCGACTCAAGCCCACAAACTCAGCAGAGACCACCACCGCCTGAAAGTGATCCCCTGTGCCCGTATAGTCCTGCACCTCGACTCGGGATCCCGGAAAGGCAGCTTGCAGTAGGCTAGTAAGCTCGTGTGGCGACATAGACCCCTTCTTGGCACAGTTCTTGTGAAGATTTTACTGAATTCTCTTGCCAACCCAAGCCCCCCTGCTCCCGCCAGCCTAAACTGCCCTTAGGACTGCCCTGTAGCCATGAGCTGTTCTTTGATCCGCTGCAGTTGTGACGCCCAACGGGGATCCGGCTCCACAAGGGTTGTGGTTTTCTCTTTGTCCGGTTTCTCCCGTTTCTTGGGGGTTAGGCGTGGGCGATCCACCGGCGCAGCTTCCTTGACCTCAGCACTGTCCTCAGACGCATCCTCTGACTGCACAGCTTTTTCTTCCGTTTCTTTTTCCCTAGCTTCCTTAGGTTCTTTAGGTTCCTTAGGCTGAGCAATTTCTAATTTTAGGGTTTGCCCACCAAACTCCGTCCCATGCAACCTGCTAATCAACGTCTCGGCAATCTCCGGTGTACTGACAGTCACAAAAGCAAAGCCCCGGCAAAGATTCGTCTTGCGATCCCGGACAATCTTGACTGAAAGCACTTCCGCAACGGATCTGAAAAGAGCTTCAAAGGCATCCCGATCCACTTCATCGGGGAGATTGCCAGCATAGAGGCGTACAGTCATGAGAGGCTCCTCAACAGAAACGATCCCCAACGACAGCCAAAAGACCCAACAGACAGAGATCGGGTGGATATTCAACCATTCTTTATTATCTCGCAAGAGTGTCCCTTGGTCGGGGATCCCGGCATGAAGTTTTTTTAGGTAAAGGTTTCCAGCCACAGACGCTCCAAACGGGTGGTGTATTCCGCGTTCACAAGCGGCACAAGACCAGGGGTGATCCTAGCCAAAGGGATCCCGTAACGTCTGCCCACCTCAGCGAAGGCTGCTTGCTGGTCTGGGGTGAGGCGGTTGAGATCCAATAAGGGGGGATCCCCCCACACCTCTGGTTTGAATTTTTGCAATTGTCCCTCTGGACTGGCCAAAAGGTCTGCCAAGAGCATGGCGGCGGCAGGATTGGGAGCATTGATGGGAATGGCAGTAAACGAGGGATCATTCAGAGAAACCCCAGGCATAGCATAGGCAATCGTGGTGGCTGGGAATTGCCCCGTGGTGATCCCTTCGGCAATACGGTTGATAAACATTGGTGCCAGCCAAATTTCCCCATTGGCAAACAGGTCGGCTAAGCGATTTTGATTGGGGGGGTAGGTCTGTCCTTGCCGCCATAGATAGGGGTTTAGGGTTTTGAGATAATCCACCCACTGGGGAGCATGGAGATTCCACAGGGCTTGGTTAAAGAGTTCCCCCAGATACTGCTCATAGCCCCCAGTCACCCCATAAAAAACCGAGAGTAAAAACCGATTGCCATCAAAAGCTGGGGGAGCCACATAGGCAAACCGTCCTGGATTGGCTTCAGCCCAGGCCAAGAGTTCTGCCATGGACTGAGGCGGGGTAGGCACTTTAGCTTGGTCAGCCGCCATGACAAAATAGGTGCCCGTGTAGGGCGCTTCGTAGCCGTCCACCGGCAGCCCAAAATCAGAGCCAATCACGGCAGCATCGTAGTAGGCAAGACTGGGCAATTGGTGCGTAAAAGGGCCAAAAAGCAGATTTCCCTGCTTCATAGAGCGAAAATTCTCACCGTTGATCCAGATCAGATCCAAACTGCCCCTGGGACTCTGGGCTTGCACCTCCCCCAAGACTTTATTCACCGCATCCGCTGTATCGGCGAGGGGAACCCGTTTCAGGCTCACCTGGTAGCGCTGGCGCAGTTGCTCCCCCACCCACCCATCCACAAACTGATTGACCTGGTCGCTCCCCCCCCACATGGCAAAGGTAACCTGGGATCCCTTGGCTACCGCTTGGATCCCGTCCCAAGAAAGCTGACGGGGATCCCGGACTTCCCTAGGTGGAGCAGTACAAGCCGCCAGGAGACCCACCCCCAAGCTTCCTGCCATAAACTCACGTCGGCGCCACCGTTTCATGTCTACCCTCGCGGTAAGAGATGAGACCAGTCTTGGACTTTGACAAACTGAAAGGGCCCCGCCAAGGCTCCCCACACCTGGGCGTGGGTTTGGGGATCCCGACCTTGATCATGACTGGAAAACCCCTCAGCACTGAGGCGCACCGTGGTGTGTAAATAGGTAAGTTGTCCTTTACGTTGCACAAAACACTGACACCCTGGTTCGCTTTCCCCGTAGAAAGCCTCCCCCTCCGCTCGCAGGATCACATCACACCCTGGTAAAAAGTCCACATCCGCCTCAGTCATGGCCAAAAGTTCAGCCGCCCGTTCCCGGCCGCAGCCTAGCCACCGTTGGGGATCCCGCAGCCGATAATTTTTCAGTAGAATCTGGTCGCCCACCCCTTGGCAGTGGACAACCGCTTGCCGGTAGGGTTCTTCCAAATGGTTCATGTAGGCCTGCTCCACATAAAAGCCAATCCCCTGGAACACCTGCCAGGGCAAAGGGCGGTAGCACACCTGGATTTGCGCAAAAAAAGGAGGATTCTCCCAAGCTTGGGCTTGGTTGGTAAAATCGCCGGCTAAGTATCCGGCCATGCGGTACAAATCACCCAAAAATTACCCTCAACACTGACCTTATCTTTAGATTGTGCCATTGTTGCTGTCCTTTCCCCATTTTGGTTGACAGGATGAGCAAGGTGGTTTCATCTCCCCCAGAGACCTTAGCCCCATCGGGGAAAGCCCATAGCTCCCGTAACGCCTGACAGACTCAGGATCCCTGGTTCTCTGTATTTTCTAAATCGGCAGTCACCTCAGGTAGGTACAAGCGATTCTCACTGGCATCATACTCAAATAATTCTGCATAACGACCCCAATCTACTGCCGTGGCAAACTGCCGCTCCGCCTCTGGGTGGGGGAAATGCTCGTCCCAAAGATCCAAAAAGAAATCAGCCCGCATCGAGCCACTGCGCTTTCCCCGCAGGGTTTCAACAATACTGTTCAAGACTGGCACATGAGCTAGGGCTTGCTGCCGAAACAGATCTTTACTGCGCAGGATCGTGGTTGTGGCGAAATCTCGTCCGATCTCCTTGATCTGCACATCCCCCTGAGAAACTTCTGCAAAACCCAGCAACACCGCCGCATCCAAAATCGGTAATAGATCGTCTACAGCAAGCTGGAGCCGCTCCGAAAGACGTGGAATATCAATCGTGCCTTGATCAACAATGAGCTCCAACAAACCGCTAATGCCTCCCACCCGTGCATGGGGCAATGCCTTGGCATAGGGAGACAGAACCGCTGCCGGTGCTGTCTTTGCTACCACCTTCCCAGTCACTTCAATTTCAGGATTGGTCATAACCGTGTAGATGTAATCTACAAAAGAGGCAAACCGCGGTGAAGAACGATCGTGGGGGCGGGGCAAATCAATCACCACTTCTCCTCGAATCACACCGGGATTGGATCCCAAAATCACAACTCGATCGGCAAGAAAAACAGCCTCTTCAATATTGTGGGTGACAATCAAAATACTTTTGGAGGGAAAGGCTTTGGCATTCCAGAGATCATCAATTTCCCCCCGCAGGTTTTCAGAGGTGAGCACATCCAGAGCACTGAAAGGTTCATCCATAAAAAGAACCTGTGGCTCTAGCACAAAAGCCCGGGCAAATCCCACCCGTTGTTTCATGCCACCAGAAAGCTCCTTGGGATAAGCACTTTCAAAGCCATCTAAGCCAACAATATCAATTGCTTTGAGGGCCCGCTGCCGGCGTTCTTCTCGCTTCACCCCCCGTGCTTCCAAGCCCAATTCCACATTTTCTTGCACCGTCAGCCACGGCAATAGAGCAAAACTTTGAAACACCATTGCTACATCGGTATTTGCACCGCGCAGGGGCTTACCGTTGCTGAGAACCTGTCCTTGGCTGGGGGGAATCAACCCTGCCATAATGCGCAACAGTGTACTTTTGCCACTGCCACTGCGTCCGAGCAAAGCGACAACCTCTCCCGATTTCACGCTTAAACTGACATCACTTAAAACAGTAAATTCACCTTTGCCATCGGGTAAGGGAAAATGTTTAGAAATTTGTTCAGCGGTGATTAAGTCTGTGGAATTTGTAACTGTCATAAGACTACCTACTGCCTTTAGAGATGATACTTTGCTTCTGCTAATTGGTAGAGTCGTCTCCACAACAAACGGTTGATCCCGACCACAAAGAGGCTCATCATACTAATGCCCAGGGTGATGCGGGGCCAGTCTCCTGCAGAGGTGGCTTCGGCGATATAGGTGCCCAAACCTGTTGCAGTCAGGGTTGTGGATCCCCAGGTAACAATTTCTGAAACAATGCTGGCGTTCCAGGCACCGCCGCTGGCAGTCACGCCGCCAGTGACCCAGGCTGAAAAAATGCCAGGGATGATCAGCTTTTTCCAGCGCTGCCACCCTTTTAAGCCAATATCATCTGCCATTTCTCGCAGATCGGTGGGAATGCTCCGGGCGCCGGCAATGGAGTTGAACAGGATATACCACTGGGCTCCAAGGGCCATAAGTAGGATGCTGCCCCATTCGATGCTGATATTGCTGCGAATGAAAAACAGGGTGGCAAAAGGAAAAATGAAGTTGGCTGGAAATGATGCCAGAAATTGGACAACAGGTTGCAGCGCCCGTGCCAGTTTGGGGTTAAATCCAATCGCCACCCCAATAGGAGTCCAAATCACTGTGGCTAACAACAGCAGGACGGTCACCCGCAGCAGGGTCAAGATACCCAGACCAAAGGCTATGAAGACTTCGCCGATGCCGACGGTTGTGGAAATGAAGTGTAGGGCCCAAGCAATCAGGCCGCCAATGATCATCACCAAAATGGTGTTGAAGAAGCGATCCCCCCGACGGTTTTGGCTGGGATCGGGTTTGAAGGTGGCAGGAGGGGGGGTCAGTTTTGAGAGGAATTGGTTCAGGGTTTCTTTGCCTGGGGTGATCAGTTTGCCGAGCATTCGCGGAATGCGGGCGGCTTGGAGGAGATCGTAGACCCAAGATTCTGGAGCTTCCGCGGCGGCACTTTGCTCCATGCGAAATTTGTCTGACCAAGCGATGAGGGGTCGCCAAAAAAGTTGATCCACCACCACAATCACAATGGCAATGGTCAGCAGTGCCCAGCCCAAGGCGCTGAGGTTTTCGTCGCCAATGGCTGCAGCCACATAGGAACCAATGCCTGGCAAGGTATATTCTTGATTGAGAACGCTGATGGCTTCACTGGCAGCGACAAAAAACCAGCCACCGCCGAAACTCATCATGGCATTCCAAAGCAGACCGATCATGGCTGAGGGTAATTCTAGCTGGGTAAATCGTTGCCAAGAGGATAGTTGATAGAGGGTTGCAGCTTCGATCAATTCTTTGGGGACTGTGCGCAGGGACTGATAAAAAGAAAAGGTCATGTTCCAGACTTGGCTGGTGAAGATGGCAAAAATTGAGGCTGCTTCTAGTCCGAGTAAACTCCCTGGAAATAGGGCAATAAAACCAGTGACGGTAATTGAAAGAAACCCCAATACGGGAACGGATTGCAAAATATCAAGCAGGGGAATCATAACTCGCTCGGCGCGAGGGCTATAGGCAGCAAGATAGCCATAGACCAATGTAAACACTGTGGAAAAAAAGAGAGCAATAAACATCCGCAGGGTGGAGCGACCTGCATAGTAGGGCAAGTTGCGGGGATCGAGATCGACGGTAGGTACAATGTTGGGTGGTTCAAAGCTGACGAGAGTCCCGGCTCCAAGCTGAGCGATGAGTGCTAGTAAAGCCAATGTCCCAAGGATGACGGCAATGTCGGCTAAACCAAACGGGAAACGCCGCAAGACTTCGGGAGTTGGAAAGGTTTTCATAAAGACAGAGGCGATCGCCCAAAAATGACCAATAATAGTGTCTCATTGATGGGTCGCTTTCACGGATGATGATTTTTGCAGAATTCGACAGCTCAGGGTGGTGACCAGTATTGCCAGTATTGGTTGATGCTTTGCTAACACTATAAGCTGTGACTATGCCGCTGCTGTGGTAGCTCCTATTGCTTGGGTTAAGACTTTAAGCAGCTTTTTTACCGAAGGATAACCTAATAGTGAGGGGTTTTCTTTGTCGCTGTCATCCCATCTATAAGAATGGTTTTTGCTTCACCCATTGGGAATGAGAACCAGAAATGATGATACTATAATCGCTTGGATTCATGCTTGGTTGACCTTCATCCCCTGCTCTTCTCCCAAGGCAGGTTAAAGAGAGTTTGCCGATGTCAGGTTTTGTTAATAAGTCTAGGTGGTTAGGCTTGGCAAAGGCGACTAAGAGCCCGTTTGACATCAAAGAGCAGACCGGCATCCTGGGGGTCGGTTTGCATGGCTTTGAAGAGATATTGCTGCCCTAGGTCAACATGACCACAGCGGACATGGGCTTCCCCAAGGCGGTAGTAGCTCACCGCCACAAGGTGACGAACTTTGGCATCTTGGGGGAACTGAGCATGGAGATCCTCGGCGGTACGCACCGCAGCCATATATTGCTGAGCTTTGAGCAGATCCCGAATCTGCTGGAGCTGAGCAGGAGCTGCTCCCACTTCCGGAGACTGGGTTTTTACCACAACCCGTATAGGTGTCCCTGGGGTCGGTGGTTTGTGATCCTGTCCCCTGCTTTTCTCAGAGCCTTGCGCATCCCACTGCCGCCGTTTTTCGGGATCCCCCAAGATTTCATAGGCAGCGGTGATGGCTTTGAACTGCTCCTCCCCTTGGGATCCCACCCGATCCGGATGACAGTGGCGGGCGAGCTGACGGTAGGCACGCTTAATGTCTTCTGGACTCGCGACAGGACTGACTCCCAAAACAGCATAGGGATCCCAAACCATTGATTTCTATGACCTCGTATTGGCTGGCTTTAGCTTCAGGAAAAGCTATATCAAAGCTATGTCAAGGCTAGCAATCCTCTGGTTTGGGATCAAGGCACTCAATCCTAAGCCATACTAAATAAAGTGACATCCTCCCCGCCGCAAGCGGACGGGGCATCCCAACCTCACGATTGAGTATTCCTACCCCACGCCACTGATCTAGATCGAACCTTATGATTCTCTCCCCGACAGACCGACTTGATA
>Ga0272446_1007398_pt1 | contig 10934 bp, 10 predicted proteins | sample YNPCB0061_FD_194587 | JGI IMG/M metagenome (GOLD analysis project Ga0272446, IMG submission 194587) | Hot spring microbial mat communities from Yellowstone National Park, WY, United States - YNP-CB-006-1 | ecosystem: Environmental > Aquatic > Thermal springs > Hot (42-90C) > Sediment | place...
ATGACTTTGATGATTATAATCTAAATGGTGAAGTAATAGTTGACACTACAACTCTGATTAATCCATCAAAATCAGCATCACCAACGCCTTTTTATATTACTTCTTCTGTTTATTATGTAACTAATGCCAATCCAAATACTCCTGCAATGGTAAAAACCTGGAATAAAAGAATGGATGTTAAAGTTTGGTGTGACGGATTGGTGGATACAATTCGTATGAGTACTGTTTCTAGTATGTGGTAAAATTAATTAAGAGGATAAAATGGGATTTACAACAATAATTGATATTCTCGGTGCCACAATAATTGGCGGCATTGTATTAATGAACTTATTAAGAATGAATCAAAATGTAGTTCAGAATGAAAGTATGTTTGGTCATGATAAAAGTCTTCAGGTAGATGTAGTTATACTTGCAACCATTATGGATAGAGATTTCGGATTGCTTGGTTATTGCGGTGATTACACAAAAATGGATTCAACTGCTATTATTTATGGCGATTCTGTATCAATAAAATTTTTAGCAGATACTGATAATAATGGTGTATTTGATACACTTTATTATTACACAAGTGATACAACAGCATTATCCTCGACTCCAAACCCTCGTGATAGAATATTATATCGTCAGCTAAACAGTAATCCACCATTTGTTGTAGCTAATAATATTACTGAGTTTAATCTGAGATATTTAGATACTTTCTCCAATGAACAATCCATTCCAATCGATTTAACTAAAATTGTTAATTATGTCAGAATAGCTTTTAAGGTAGAAGATCCTTTTGCTTATGATGAGGAATATACCGAAGCACTCTGGAGAAGGTTAACTGTAACAGCAAACAATCTTACAAAGAAGTAAAGTTAGGAGGCAATTATATGGGAGGTAAAGTTTCATTATTCTTAGTTATGGGTTTTGCGGGATTATTTGCATTATTCAGCAAAAACATAATGGATACATCTACCAGAACAGTAGATAATTATGCATTTTATTTCAGCAAATCCCAGGCACATCACATAGCTGTCAGCGGTATTCATATGGCTATGATGGAAATAAATATAAATGATCCAAAATGGACGACGGGATTTTCAAATAAACCAATTGCGGGCGGATACCTTGATTTATCAGTTGCAAATATGGCTTCCGGAATTATTAGAGTTACGAGTATAGGAAAATACGGTTCTTTTAAGGATACCGTTGTAGTTACTGCAAAACAAAGATCGTATGCTGAATATGGAAACTATTATAATGTGTTTAGCAATGTTTGGGCAGCAACCGGTGATACTTTTGATGGAAAATTTCATGCTAATGATTTCATTCAATGTTATGGTGATCCTGTGTTTAAGGGTGTAGTTACTACATCAAAAGGTGTAAAACTTTATGATAAAAATTCCCATCCTAAATTTGAAGATGGCTGGAAATTACAGACTAACGATCCGGTTAAATTTGATACTGCTGCAATGAGAATTGACGCTTATGCTGGAGGAAAAGTTTTTCGCGATACAACTAATAAGAATAAAATTACTGATGTAAAATTAATCTTTAATTCAGACGGAACCGTTAGATATAGTGTAAGTATTGATGGGAAACCTTACACACCTGAAGTGACAGTTCCTGTTACTGATTTAGCACCAAATGGATTAATCTATATTGAAAGAGGTAATGCAAGAATTCAGGGAACCTTAAATGGTCAGGTTACAATTGTAGCTTCAAAGAAAGGTACTACCGGAGCTGGAAGGGTTTTAATTGATAACACAATACAATATGCTGTTGATCCTCTGGCGCAGCCTGATTTATGCGATGATTATCTCGGCTTAGTTGCTGAACAACAAGTCGAAATACCATTTGATCCTACCAGAGGTGATTTTACAATTCATGCTTCAATGCTTTCTCAAAATGGCGGATTAGTAGTTACAAATTACTCTAGTTACCCTGCAGCATATAAAATGAATATTGTAGGTGGTATAATAGGGCATAAAGTTGAAGCAACTGCTACTTATGTCTGGGATAACGTAAAAAAACAATATGTACCTACAAATGGATATAGTTATATTCATAAATATGATAAACGGTTTGATATAAATGTTCCACCGTATTTCCCTAAGATGAGAATATTTAGTACAATTGCTTGGTATGAAGGCGAGGTTTTTATTCCAGTATACTAATAAAAATAAATTTTCACTTAAGCTCTTAAGGTGAATAACTTTAAGAGCTTTTTTATTTATTCACAGTTACAATCCATACATCGCTGAACTCAGGAATTATCTTTAGCTCATCCCTTATCAGTTCTGCTTCTTGTCTTGATTTGTAAAATGGTGAAAGCTGAACAAGATAAAGATTATTATTTTCACTGTAAGTGATAATTATATCTTTACTGATTTTTGTTCTGCTAAGTTCTGCAAATTTTTCAGCTCTTTCTCTTGTAGTAAAAGCGCCAATCTGTACTACATAATATGTTTCGCTAATGTCTGGAAATTCTCCATCTTTCTTAACTTCAATTTTGTCTTCATTTTTTTGTTCATCGAAAACATAAATTCTCTCCCCTTCTGTCGTTTGCTGAGGAGGTGTGCAGCTAAAGAATAGATTTATTATCAATAATATTGGAACTGTGAAAAATATTTTTTTCATATCATTTCCAGAATATAAAATTACAAAAAAAGCTGTCAGATAATTTTACTTATCTGACAGCCAATTATTTAATCAAATTAAATTAGAAAAGTAAATGCTTAAAAACTTCCGGTGGTAATATCGGATAACCATTTTGATAGTTTATCTTTCCAGCAAATATCAAACTACCAGGAATTGTTGAGACATCAATCAAAGGAAACTGAGCATTGTATTTATTGTTTATGACTTTGATGAACTCATTCGCAATAATTGCCTGTCCCTGATTTGTAGGATGTACTCCATCTAAACTGAATAATCCTCCTGTAACAAATGTAGTTCTAAAGGTAACGCCGTTATAAACAGTTCCACCGGTAAAATCATTTTGTCTGATTTGATTAAATACTGAATTGATATCAACTACAGCAAAGTTAAAGTTAGCTGCAGTGCTTGCAATTATGCTGTTGTAATTTGCAACTGCCTGATTAGCAATTTGTATTTCATCCGTATCAAGAATTAAAGAATTTGGCCAGGGATTTTGTGGATGAAATCCAAATGGTTTGGTTGTGTCAATTCCGATTGGGATGGCCAATCCATTATCTCGATAAAATTTTCCTGTTGGTTGACCAAGTAATGGAGCATAAGAACTACCTCTCAAGGTAACGAGATTAGTACCGGTTAATAAACTTACAGAATCTGCAACTCCAATTGTGCCGCCTGTTTTTTGATAAACTAAACCAACAACACCTTGAGGAGCTAATTGATACCAAGGAGTTGAAAGAGCAATTTGAGGTCCAACAGTGGTAAAGAAAGGTATTGCAGAAACATTAGGAATATTTGCCACAACTGCTTGTTTACCTGCCTGAGAAATTCCATTGCAGATTCCACCAAACAATTGCTGAAACTGTGTTGCATTTGTTGGCGCCGACGGGGCTGTTCCACCACTGGTTGCATAACCAAGAACATCATTGTTACCAATCCATAGTGTAATTAAGGTTGGATTTTGTGCTAATGCCTGTTGAAGTTGCGTACCTATATTCAAAGCACTATTTCTTAGTACAAGATCAAAATAAGGATTTGGTGTTCCTGCAAAAACAGCAGAAGCACAGTTATCTTTATTAGTAGCAAAAAGTACATCGTAAGCTAACGCTCCGGGTACTCCTAAATTCTGATATGGAGCTGGTAAACTTAAATTCATTGGTGATCCAGCATTCGGATTAGTATAAAGTGTAAATGGTGATAAAGATTTTATTTCCAATCTTCCACCCAAGCCGGGATCACTAACTTTTAAACCAGTCATCTCAACACCAGCTTGCTTAGCAATTAAATAAGGGAATGCATAAATCTGAGCCGAATAGAAAAGTGTACCTGACTGGTAACCAGCTGTTAAACTATTTCCGATTGCAACATACTTTGTTAAATCTGCATTACCACTTTTTCCATTGAGTGGAGCAGGTGCTGTTAAATCAGATCTATCCTCACACGCATTAAAAAAGAGGACCACAGCAAATACAATTAATAAACTTAAAAATATTTTTTTCATTTCTTAATCCTCTCTTTCTTATAAACTGTATAATAAACTTAAAGAGAAAACATTTGCGAAGGTATTGTAAACACCATTAAATCCTGAATTTCCGGAATAATATTCTTTTGAATTTTCAATTCTCAGTTCAGACCCACGAATAAAAAGATAAGAACCACGAAGAGCTAAATTATTGAAAAATTTGTATTCAGCTCCAATGCTGAATCCGAGTCTATCTGTCTCCGGTAAGGAAGGATTCAGATATTCGTTTGGAACTGGATTTTTGTCAAAATAAATTCCTCCCTGTAAAGATAATTCCTGATTAAATTGATAATCCAATCCGAATCGCAATATGAATGAATCCTCATACATTCTTGGACTGGCAACATCTGTATAATTCGGATCTACAAAATCAACAGCAAGAGTATCATAACTAGACCAACCAACTAATTGAAAGTCTGCACTGAGTAACAAATTATCCAATGCCTGATAAGCAACTCCAAAAGCTAAGTTAAAAGGTGTTGTCAGTTTAGCTTTAATATCACCCATCGGTAATCTTTTAGCATCGATGAGCTGTTGAGCACCAGTTGAAGTTGCAGTTCCTTCAAAATCATATTCAATCTGGCTATGATAAGAAATTCCAAATGTGAGTTTATCAATTGGCTTATACATTAATCCAAGGTTATAGCCAAAAGCAGATTTGTCATCACCTTCAAGTTTTATTAGTGCATCACCTGTAAAAGGAGTTTGTGGATTTTTTCTTTCAATCAATACATTTGCAAAGCTATAAACAAAGCCTGCACTGATTGCTAATTCATCGAATGGTCTGAATGAAACAACCGGAGATAAAGTCAAAACCTGTAATTCCGTTTCAACTGCTAGATATCTTCCAACCCATTCATCATCCCATTTTGTGCCTAAACCAAATGGAACTGTAAAACCAAATCCAACAGCCCATTGATCGTTGATATAATGAGATGCAAAGAAATTTGTAGGAAAGAAGGTTTGATCAATCAATTTATATTCATCAACATTAGGCAGAACACCTCTAAATGATGATTTTGGTTGAATTGCATGAGTGCTGAGCATAAAATGAGTCCCACGCAAAAATGATAATCCAGCACCATTCCAATAAACGGCTGATGGATCATTCGAAACAGCTGTAAAAGCGCCGCCCATTGCTACAGCTTTCGCCCCGTGTTCGTTAAGTTGAAATCCACCTGCGTATAAGGCGGATGAACTTAAACCGAGAACTACCAACAGGTAAGTAAAGATTTTTTTCAAGGTATCTCCTCCTGAATTAATTGAATAATGAATTAACGAGCAAAAATTGTTAAAATTTTCTAAATAACAAATTATTTGATCTCAAAAAGTTTAACATTTTTTTCTACACTTATACCTTCTTTGATGGAATTAAAGTGTATAGTTCCACCAATAGGTGCTCTGATTTCATTTTCCATTTTCATTGCTTCTAAAATCATAACTGTCTCTCCTCTTTCAACAGTTTCTCCATCTTTCTTTTTAATTTTTAATATCATTCCCGGCATCGGAGCTTTTACAATCATTCCAGCAGAATTGGATTTATCTTTTTCTTTTATAAGTTCCTGTGCTTTGTCTGCGATGAGGGTATGAGTATCAATTTTTATAAGACTTCCATTAACATTTATTTCGAAAAATGAATTTTTATTTTCAATTATTGAACAAAGAAATGATTTGTTTTTAATGGATACAACATAATTAGTTGATGATAATTTCTTAATTGAGTATTCAATCTGTGAGTCATTCACAGAAACATAATTATTCTCTAGAAAATGGATGATGAATTTGGATTTATCAGTCCTTGATACAAACTCATTCATATAATTGTTCGCGCCATCGGTTAGTTATGAAATTGTCAGTTTGTGTTTTTAGCTTAAATGATTTTTTCAGATATGCAGAGAGTATTGCTGCTGCCAATTCATCATCTTCAGCAGTCGTTTCATTTATTTTATTTTCAAATTCTTTCAAGAGCTTTTGTTCGACTAAATTGATGTTATGTTTGCCCTTTATAAAATCATCCGACTGAAGTATAAATTTTAAGAAAGCAATATTAGTACTCACACCGCCAATGAAATATTCATCCAAAGCTCTAAGTGAACGATTTATGGCTTCTTCTCTTGTTTTTCCCCAACAAACAAGTTTGGAAATCATTGGATCGTAATGAATGCTGATTTCGCCATCTTCCATTACACCTGAATCAACTCTAACATTCAAACCGCTTGGTTCACGATATAATTTTAATTTGCCGGTGCTTGGTAAAAATCCTTGTGTTGAGTCTTCAGCATAAATTCTGCATTCTATTGCTACACCATTTTGATTCACATCTTTTTGTTGAAAAGAAATTTTCTCTCCACTTGCAATCATTATTTGCTCACGAACCAGATCAATTCCTGTTACAAATTCAGTAACCGGATGTTCAACCTGTAATCGTGTGTTCATTTCAAGGAAATAAAAATTTTTATTTTCATCCATCAAAAATTCTATTGTGCCGGCATTAAAATAATTACAAGCTTTAGAAGCATTTATTGCTGCTTCAGTGATTGCTGCTCTCGATTTTTCATCTAAAAAACTTGAAGGCGATTCTTCAATAATTTTCTGATGTCTTCTTTGAATTGAACATTCTCTTTCAAAAAGATGACGATAATTTCCTGATTTATCTGCTAAAACTTGTACTTCGATATGCTTTGGATTTTCAATTAGTTTTTCAATGTAAACATCATCATTACCAAATGCTTTTAGTGCTTCTCTTTTTGTTGATTCAAAAGCTGACTCAAATTCATCCTTTGAAAAAACTTTTCTCATTCCTTTTCCACCACCACCAGCTGAAGCTTTAAGTAATACAGGAAATCCAATCTGTTGGGCGAAGTTTAATCCTTCTGATATTGATTTGATTGGTTCAGTTGTGCCAGGAACAATCGGAACATTATGAGCTTGCATAAGTTTTCTTGCAGCAGTTTTACTTCCCATCATTTCAACGGATTTACTCGACGGTCCAATAAAAATAATTCCACTCTGTTCGACAAGTTTTATGAATTCAGAATTCTCTGACAAAAATCCATAACCAGGATGGATAGCATCTGCTTTAATTTCTTTTGCAAGCTTAATGATTTTTTCTTTGTTAAGGTAAGATTGTGATGATTGAGCCGGACCAATCAGATAAGATTCATCGGCAAGAATCGTATGAAGTGCTCCAAAGTCTGCTTCAGAATAAATTGCTGCAGAAGTAATTCCAAGTTCTTTGCAGGCACGAATTATACGGACTGCAATTTCTCCTCGATTTGCAACGAGAATTTTTTTTATCAAGTAAATCCTCTAATTAAATTCGATGATTGTTATTCCATCACCGCCCTGCTCAATAGGTGCGTAGTAAAAGTTTTTTACTCCGCTGTGCGAAGATAATATATCTTTAACTAATTTTTTCAATGCACCAGTTCCCTTTCCGTGGAGAATTTCAGCCCTATCAAGTCCTGACTGATAAGCATCATCAACGAACTTGATAATTTCATATTCGGCTTCATCAGCTCTTTTGCCTCGTATATCGAGACGATAATTAATTTGAGGAGTTTTGATGAAATCGTGAACTTCGCGAGAATCTTTTTCTTTAACTTCTTTAACGGGAATTAAATCACTGAGCTTAACCAGCATTTTAATTGAGCCGCTCAACACTGTTGCTCTCTTTTTCTCTTTATCAATATCTAAAATCTTTCCGGTAGCGTTAGAGTTTTTAATTTTTACAAAATCACCTTCTTTCAATACATCTGAAGAAATTGTTTCTTCCTGAATTTCTGTTAATTCATTTTTTGTTTCAGTCTTAAGTTCAGTTATAGTTTTTTTAGCTTCCTTTATAACACTCTTTTCTGCAGAGGATTCTTTAATTTCTTTTATAACTTTTTCAACTTTACGATTAATATCCTCAAGATATTTATCTGCTTCTGATTTTGCTTTTCTTATAATTTCCTTTTTTTCTTTTTCAAGTTTCTCATAACTCTGTTTATAAAGATTTGATAATCCTTTAAGTCTTATATTTTCTTTTTCAAGCTCCGCTAGTTTCTTTTCAAGTTCATTTGATTTGGCTTCAACTTCAGAAATAAATTTTTCAAGCGTGTGTTTTTCAGAATCCATTAATTTTTCTGCTTCAGTGATTATATCTCTTTGCATCCCGATTCTCTCAGCAATCTGAAATGCGTATGAACTGCCCGGAACTCCAAGTTTAAAGACATAAGTTGGAGAAAGTGTTTCGTGATCAAATTGCATTGCAGCGTTAATCATTCCAGGAACATTGTAAGCAAATAATTTTAAACTTCCGTGGTGCGTCGATGCAAATACAAGCGCTCCTTTTTCAAGTAACTTTTTTAGTATTGCTGCTGCAAGAGAAGCACCTTCAGTAGGGTCAGTTCCTGTTCCTATTTCATCGAGTAAGATTAAACTCGTACTATCTGCTTCTGTAAGGATGTAATTTAAATTCTTTAAGTGAGAACTAAATGTTGAAAGATCATCTTCTATTGATTGTTGATCACCAATATCGATTAACACTTTGCTGAAAATATGAAAATTAGAATCAGGATGAATCGGAATATGAATTCCGGACTGAAGCATCAAAGTTAGAATTCCAATAGTTTTCAGGACTACAGTTTTTCCACCAGCGTTTGGTCCGGTTATAATTACAACTCTGTCGTTATCTAATTTCAAATTAAGTGGAACTGTTTTATTCCTTCCAAGTTTTTTTATTAGTAGTGGATGTCTTGCTTCTATAATATGCAATGGTTTTGAGTTATCGATATTCGGAAAACTTCCAACTACTTCTAAAGAATAACTTGCTCTTGCAAAAACAGTATCAATGAAAGTAATTCTTTCGAATGATGAAATTAAATTGTCACTATTCTGTCCAACTAGTTTGGTTAACTCTTTCAAAAGTCTTTCAATTTCCCTTCGTTCGCTGAATGAAAGAGAGACAATATCATTATTTAGTTCAAGTGTTTCTTCTGGTTCGATATAAACAGTTTGACCGGTTGATGATTCTGAATGAATAAAACCTCTGATATGTCGCTTGTGTTCTGCTTTAACAGGAATAACCATTCTTCCATCGCGAAGAGTGAGATAATCTTCTCTTACTATATCTTCCTCTTTTAGAGATTTAATAATTCTGTTTATTGATTTAACGAGTTCATCTTTTTTCTCCCTGATTTCTCTTCGAATATCAGAAAGAGTTTTACTGGCATTTTCTTTAATCTCAGCATCATCTGTTATAATCTTTTCGATCTGATGTTCGAACAATCGATCTGAAAAAAGCAGCTGGCAATATTCGCTTAGTAATGGAAAATTTTCTTTTTCTTTTGAGAATTGATTATAAAGAAGTCGTGAAGTGCGGGCAAGGTTCCGGATTTCAAGAATTTTTTTTGTAGGAAGAACTGCTCCTTCTATTCTGCTCTGAAATAAAGTTTCACTTAAGTCAGATGAAAAATCAATCTGAAGATTTCCAAATTTGATAAGATAATTTTTTGCTTCTTCAACAATATTTCCCTGAAAATTTATTTCATCTAGATTATCTGAGGGAGAGAATGTCAGGATGTTTTGTTTTGCTCTTTCAGTAAAACAATAGCCGGAAATATGCTTGAGTAATTTATCGAATTCTAATTTTTCAAAAACTGATTTATCAATCATTGAAGAGTATCTTTTTCATTTATATAATTTTTAATTATCTCTTCTGTACTTGGAGTATAATCTTTAAGAAGATTGAATGCTGAGGGAATTATTGAATAAGTCGGTTCATACAATAAAGATTTATTTCTTGTTGTTTTATCAGGAATATCGAAAATATTCAAAAGCAAAAAAACTGCGCTTAAGAAAATTAATAATTGAAGAATGCCCACTACTCCACCAACAATCTGATTGATCAAAGAATTTATTTTATCGAATGGATGAACAATTCTTTTGAGAATTGAAAAAATCAGAACTGTTACAAAAAAAATAATTAGTGCAGCCATTATCTCAGCAAGATAATATTCTATATCAAAAGATGATTCTATAAATCTGCCAAGGTGAGATTTGAAATATGCTGAAAGAAAAACTGCTGCGATAAATCCTACAACTCCAATGAGCTTTCTTAAAAAGCCATCTTTAAATCCAAGTATAAATCCGATGAGTGCTGCGATAACAATGATAAGGTCAATAGTATTCAATTTTAGCTCAATAAACTTTCAACAATTTTTCTGACTAAATTTCCATCAGCTTTACCTTTTAATGCTTTCATAGCAGCAGGCATAACTTTAGAAAAATCCTCTTTTCCCTTTGCACCGGTTTCTGCAATAATTTTTTCAACTTCAGCTTTAATCTCTTCTTCTGTTAATTGTTTAGGAAGGTATTCCAATAAAACTTTCAACTCAGCTTCTTCCTGCTCAACCAAATCCATTCTTCCTGCATTTCTGAATTGTTCAATTGAGTCTTTCCTTTTTTTTGCAGCACTTGTTAAAAGTTTAACCTCGTCTTCAGGAGTTAGTTCTTTGTTAGCACCGCTTTTTTCAAATTCCAGAATCAACGCACGAATAGAACGAACGGTGTTAAGCCGGGCTTTATCACCGGATTTCATTGCTTCTTTAAGGTCGTTATTTATTCTTTCTTTAAGGTTCATAATTATCTCCACTAAAAGAAAAGGCAGGTTTCGTTAGTTCAACAAGACCTGCCTTAATCATTCCAAAAAAATTATTTATTAAATTTTTAATGTAGCCGAATAATTTACTCTAAGACAATAAGCTTTCCTTAATGCCTGTTGAATATC
>Ga0272446_1007399_pt1 | contig 10934 bp, 12 predicted proteins | sample YNPCB0061_FD_194587 | JGI IMG/M metagenome (GOLD analysis project Ga0272446, IMG submission 194587) | Hot spring microbial mat communities from Yellowstone National Park, WY, United States - YNP-CB-006-1 | ecosystem: Environmental > Aquatic > Thermal springs > Hot (42-90C) > Sediment | place...
GGCGCGGAAGGCGGACAGGAGGTCCGCCGCGAGCGAAGGGCGCGGCCTGGAGGCCCGGCACAGGAGGTGACGGGCCGGAAGGCGAATCCAGTGTGGCTCAGTAAATGTTCAAAAGCCACTCCGACAGGAGGGGCTTTTGAATTGAGGCGGGAAGGCACTGGATTCGAACGACCTGAGGTTTTAGACTAGAACCAAGGGGGCCCTATGGCAGAGGCGGTGTTGGATCTTATCCAGGGGGATATTACCACCCTGGCGGTGGATGCAATTGTGAACGCGGCTAATTCGACCCTTTTGGGTGGAGGGGGGGTGGATGGGGCAATTCACCGGGCGGCGGGGCCCGAATTATTGGCTGAATGTCGCCGCATCGCCGATGAGATAGGGGGGTGCCCTCCCGGGTGCGCGGTGATTACCGGTGCGGGCCGGCTCCCTTGTAAACGGGTTATCCATACGGTCGGTCCGGTTTGGCACGGGGGCCAGCGGGGAGAGGCGGAGCTTTTAGCCTCCTGTTACCGAGAGAGCCTTCGGCTTGCCCAGGACGCGGGGCTCCACAGTATAGCCTTCCCCAACATTAGTACGGGGGTGTACGGGTATCCAAAAAAATTAGCCGCCCCGGTAGCCCTTCAGGCGGTCCGCTCTTTCCTTTCCCAGGGGAGCACGATTCAAAGGGTTGTTTTTGTGTGTTTTGATGAGGAAAATTATCGTCTTTACCGTTCCCTTTTGGATAACCCAAGCCGGAGTTCCTAAGAGTCTTTCGGACTGTAAAAACCAGGCCCTTAGGGCCTGGTTTTTCCGAGGGCTTGGATATACGATGCGCAGGCCGCAGGAAAGGATAGGGTTTTAAGCCTAGATTTTTCTCCCGAAACGATCTGGACGTCCTTTTTGGGACAACCAACCTGTTTGGCCAAAAAGGATCGGAGCTCCAGGTTGGCCTTGCCGTCCTCGGGAGCGGCGGCGATGCGCAAACGAAGTCTTCCCTCTTGGGTGTCCATAATTTCGGTTCTAGAGGCCCCGGGAACGACCTTAACGTCCAAAAACACCCGGACTTCGGCGCTCGATTCTGGCTTTTTCATACTGCGGCGCTGGAGGGAAGCCAGGCTAACTTGCCTATTTCCCATTCAAAGGAAAAATCCCTTTCCCCGTAGGGGAGGGGCCGGATGAGGAAATTTGCCAGAGCCGCGGCGCGGAACGAAAGGGGCTTTTCTAATATATCTAAGAAAAAACGGTCCGAATGGTGTTCCGTATCGGTGGAACCGAGGATAGTCAACCCCAAAAGGACGGGGCTCAGGGCCCGGATACCCAGGGTTGGTTCAAATTCCAGGGGTGAAAGGGCCAGGTTCAAGCCTCCCAGGGTAGGAAACGACGGGATAGAAACCGTAGCCCAGCCCTGGGTCGTACATTTTCCCTCCCTATTCAAGCGGTTTATTCGATTCCGGAGTGATTTTGCCAGCATTAGAAGCGTTTCCCGGGAAAGGCTTTGGGATACCACCCCTAGGGGAGCCACGGGAGGGAATGAACGGGCTCCAAAGAAACCGGATTGGAATAGTTTTCCCCCGTATACCCTCAAAATCCTGCGGGTATCCCTGTGGGGAACGAGAACTAGAAGGCGGATTATGGCATTATCGCTGGATTTCATATTCTCAAATTTCCGCTTCTATGATACAGTTATATATCTTTAATGTAAAGGAAAGGTTATAAGGGCGTATGAAGCGCAAAACCAAATTGTTAGTGGATAGGCTGTCGGAAACCATAGCGTCTTGGCCATCCATCGAATGTATCTCCCTCAACGAAGCCGCCATTCCCGATACCTTGGATCCCTATTTCGCGCTTATTTTTGACGTATACTACCGTAAACCTATCATTCCAGCGGAAGAACGGCGTCGTTTGTACGGGGACGATGTCCTGGCCTTTGAAACCTCCGCCCAGGGTAACAAGGACCGTTTTCTCATTGGCGATTTACCGGTCCGGATCGAGTACAAGGACGTGGAAAAGATTAATGAGTTGGTCACCATCGCGGATTCTCAAACCGACCACCTCTGGCTTATCAAAGACTCGGGAACCTACGGGTTTTATCGGCTTGCCCAGGGGGAGGTGCTTTTTCATCGGAGCCCCTGGATCGACGAAATTCGTCAGCTGTTATCCAAACTGGGGGACGATTTTTGGATCCAGATGCGGGATGTGCACCAATCAAAGATGGAGCATTTTTTAAGCGATCTGGGGGCCGCCCTGATTCAGGGAGACGATTTCCACTATCTAATTTCTTCCGCCGGGTTTATTAAAAACGCCTGCGTCGCCCTTTTTTGTATAAACCGACGTTTTGAACCCTCCCACCGGGGGTTTTATGAACAGGTAAAGGCTCTCCCCATTTTGCCCGAAGAGTTTATTGGACGATTCGAGAGTTTTCTCCGCAACGATTCAGAAATGACGGCCCAGCGGAAGTATTCCCTAGCCCAGTTAATCGCCCGGAGCGTTCTTTCTTTATAGCAGTTTGTCGGACTTGTCCGTCTAATCATAAAAAATCGCAGGAATCTGCGATTTTTTACCTTGCAAACTGCAAAAGAGCCTCCTTTTTTAGAAGGGCCCTATACGTTACAAGAGGGTTGCCATGGTTGCTTCTCATTATCCGAGATTCTGGCGTCTCAGCACGTTTTCTCTTTTTTTTCTCCTTACGCTATCCGCCCCGTGGACCCTAGGGTCCTGCGCGTTTAAAAAGCCCTCCGGATTGACCGTGGAATTGTACGGGGTTCCTCCAAATTCGGAGGGAAGAAAATCCTTTATTCTGTACGCCCTCTCCAGGGACTCGTTACAACCGAGGCTCGATGGTAAAAAGAATGGAAAGCTCGAATACGCCCTTGATCCGGCGCTTTCGGTACCCCGGGGCTACAGCCTGGAGGTGGAGTATACCCTGACCCCTCGGAAAGAAGAGTCTACACCCGTGAAGGATTCAACGCCGACCCCAGGGACCCGCTTAAATTCGGCTAGCTCCGGCAACTTCATGCTCAAGACCGGGGATTCGGTTTCTTGGATCCTCCCCCAGGACGGACGGTTTTTGGGGTTTTCAGAGAACTTTTCCACCCTGCGGTACTGCGTCCCCCTTACTACGGACACCCTCGGTTCCCTGGCGTTTTCCTCCACCGGCGCCGACGGGGTCCTTGAAATTCAAGCCCTACGGATCGTTCCTCGATGGTTTGGGTTCCGCAGGGACGGAACAACCCTGAACGCCACTCCCTTTGTGTCCCTCCAAACCCCAGTTCCTGGACCTGGGGGGACCTATAGCATCGACGTTCCGGATCAATTCCGCCTTTCCGACCCCGTGGCCCTATCGATTGGAGGGGCCCGGGGGCCCATGACCCTTGGTTCTGGGGAAATTAAGTACGACTACAGGGGCGGCTCCGGGGCCGATTCGTTCCTTCTCGGTCCGGGGAACCTGGGAACGCCCCCGTTCCCCCTTACCCTTTCGGCGTCCCGGGGCCCCGATTCGATGGTACTCCAAAGGGCGGTGCCTCCGCCTTCGACCCAGGCGGCTATTCCCGCCGATCCGGGCTTAATTCTTTCGTACCAACAGAATTTATGGAGGGATAAGCGATTCGAGGTTTTTTCGTGGGATCGGTTCCCGTCCCTATTGATTTTTGATACCGTGTCCTACGAAATCCAGGATAAACTATTTAAACGGCTCGCCTTTTTTGTGGAAAAGACCGGATACCGGGGGCATTTGGCCACCATACAGGAGATGGCTCCCTACCACGGATGGAACGCCCACGATTATCGGGCCGAAGATTTGGCCGCGTTTTTTGAATCGGCCCGGGCCTCCCATTTCGAGTTGCTGGCCGAAGAAAAGGATCTTCTGCGGGTCCTCATGACTAACGGGCTTGTGAAGCTTCAAGACCAGGGGCTGAAAAGCGAACGCTACGTGGGGGGCTCGGGGGCATTGATCTCCATTTCCCGGGAGTCGGAGGGCTACCTCCGTTCCCTGTTTATGATCCACGAGCTTTTTCACGGGCTCTTTTTTATCGATGGGGACTTTCAAGCCTTCGCCAAGCAAAGGTGGGATACCCTGGACCCCTTTGCCCGGCGTTTTATTACCGCCTATTTTGATTCCCGGATGTACGATGTACGGGATCCTTTCCTGATGCGGAACGAACTGATGGCCTACTGTTTGCAACAACCCGTTTCCATGGCGGCCACCTATTTTGGGAAAAATATAGCCGGACGTTTGGCCGCGGACCCCCGGCGCCGTTCGGTGCTCGGTTCCCCCAGCGACGCTTCGGGCCTTTGGGAAGAACCGGCGCGCCTTTTTACCGAAGAAGCGGCCGCCTTTTCTTCCTACGTGGAAAAACGGTGGGGGCTCTCCGCCGGTAGAATCTCCCGGATTTACCAAATATCTTGGGCAAAGGGGACGCGCTGATTTCGGACCTTTTCCGATTCTTCCAGGGCAAAATTAAAACGCCGTTCTGCGTCCAGGGACGAAGGTGGTCCGTGACCCGGCAAAACAGTATAGTTTCCCGGTAGGGAGAAGAGTTTTTTTCGTATGGCCATGGCCTGGATGGTGGTCCCGTAGGAGCTGGCGGTACGACCCACCAAGCCGGCGCTCAGGGCGTCCCCGGTGAACAGGAGGTGTCCGATCTGGTAGACCGCCGAATCGGAGGAATGCCCGGGAACGGATAGAACGTGGACCGAAAAGGGGCCGATTTGGAGCTTGTCTTCGTCATGGACGATGGTAGCCCGGTGTTCGCAAATTTCGTGGTTCACCGCGTATATCGGGGCGTCGTAAATTTTTCGAAGGGTTTTTAACCCATGGACGTGGTTCACATGGTCATGGGTAATCAGAATCCCCCGGATGGTATACTCGTTTTTCTCGATAAAATTCACTATCTTTTCGTCCATACAGCCAGGATCGATCACCAGGGCTTCCCGGCCCTCCGAACCCTCCGTCCCCAGCACAAAACAATTGGTAAACCCGAACAGGCAGTAATGAAAATAGAGGCACATGTTATTCTTCCAACTCAAAAATAGCTTCCGCCGTATTGGAGGATTTAAAGGAAACCCGCTCTTGGCGAGTTTTTATAAAAAAGGCCTTTTTAACGTTGCAATCGATCAAATCCGAAGATTCGATCCGGGAAGAGATAAAACGGCTGTTATACAAATTGGAGTTATTAAAGGTGCAGTCGCTGATGGTGGAACCGTTAAAATTCACGTGGACCAGCTCGGAACCCTCGAAGGTACAATCGGCAAAGGAAGCCCCCGCAAAAGAAGAAAATTGGATATCGCTTTTAGAAAAATCGCAATCGATGAATTCGGCGAATTCAAAAAAGGATACCCTAAAAAAGGATTCCGTAAAAACGCACATGGAAAAAACCGAGTGGGAAAAGGTACACCCAAAAAAGCGGTGATGGGAAAAATCGATCCCCTGAAATCGGAGATTTTCGGCGCACAGGTCCTTGGTGACCACACCCTTAAAAATTTCCGAGACCATTCGATCGGCCTCCGCTGTAGGGGCGGCGCTATGGAGGGCGCAGGTCTTGGTTCCCGATAGAACGTTTCTGCCACAACCGGCGGCGCAGGGGATAAATTCGTACATGGACCTATTTTAGGACCTTCGTTTGGATTAACGCAAGGCCCCATTGCGATATCCCGGCCCTGTGGGCTATTATTAGTCCCATGTGTTGGTACTGTGGAAAGCCGGTGACGGATCAGGAGCCCCTTGGGCGTAGCCTCCGTTGTCCCGAATGCGGGCGGGATTTACGATCCTGCAAAAACTGCAAGTTTTACCTTCCCGGAAGCCGGGGAGACTGCTCGGAAGTCCAGGGGGAACACCCCTCGGATAAGGAGCGGGGCAATTTTTGCGATTGGTTTTCCCTTAATCCCCAGTTCAAGGTTCCGAGCGCGGGCCAAAAGTCCGCCCAGGCCTCCGAAACCCGGGCCCGCTCGGCCTTTGACTCCCTCTTTGGATCCTAGACCATGGAAAACCGTCCCATCATTTTTTTAGATTCCGGGGTAGGGGGTCTGCCCTATCTGGGAAGTTTTCGGGATTTGAACGATCACGAGTCCCTCTTGTACCTTGCGGATAGACTGAATTTTCCCTACGGACCCAAACCAAAGGAACTCCTGGTAGCCCTGCTGGTCGATCTCGTGGTTCGGCTTCGCTCGGCCTTTGATCCTAAACTCCTGGTGGTAGCCTGTAATACCGCTTCGGTTTCCGCTCTGGACGAATTGCGGAAGGCCTTTCCCGATCTACCTTTTGTGGGGACAGTCCCCGCGGTAAAGCCCGCAGTTTTATCGAGCAAGACCCGTTGTATCGGCGTATTGGCCACCGAACGGACCATCGCCGACCCGTATACCGAAAACCTGGCCCATCAGTACGGAAGGGATTGCCGGGTCCTGGGGATCGGTGCGCCGGAATTGGTGGAATTCGTGGAACACCGTTACCTTAGCGCGGAAGAAGCGGAACGGTCCGCGGTGGTACAGCCCTACGTGGACCGTTTTCGCCGCGGGGGTGCCGACGCGATAGTCCTGGGGTGTACCCACTTTCTTTTTTTAACGGACCATTTTTCCCAAGCCGCCGCTCCGGATCTGCGGGTCTACGATTCCCTGGATGGGGTAGCCCACCGGATTCATGCCCTCCTGTGTGACCGATCCCTCTTATCCGATGGCCCCCCGGTTCCCCCGCGATTTTTCGTTACCGGCCGGGAGGAAATTCCCGCTTCCCTGGGGGCCTTTGCCCGTCGATTCGGTATGACAGCGGAGCTGTTTTCATGACCGCCCTCGTGGTTTCCGGATCAAATAATATTTTCATCGTGGAGGACCTTTCCGCTGGAGACGGACAGAAGCGGTACGTGGAATGCCGCATCAAGGGAAAGGTTCTAAAGGGCGTGGAGGGCTTTTACAACCCCCTGGCCCCTGGGGATCGGGTGGAGGTGGAAGAGGACCCCGCAACCCCGGGGAAGGGCCAGATTGTGGCCCTGGGGGAGCGAAAAAACTCCTTTGTTCGCTTTAACCAAAAGGGACAAAGTCCCCAGCTTTTAGCGGCCAACGTGGACCTGGTCCTCTGCGTCGCCAGCCCCGCCAGTCCCCCCTTCCGGCCCCGTTTTTTGGACCGCCTGCTGGTCCAGGCGGAGTATTCGGGGATTCAAGGGGTCATTGTGTTGAATAAATGCGAGTTGGAAAGCGATCTGGATGTGGCTGAACGCTTAGAAGATTTTAACCGCATAGGGTATCCTGTCTTCCGGGTGTCGGCCCGAACCGGCGATGGTCTTGACGCTTTAAAAAACCTCGTGGGGGGTAAATTTTCCGTCATGGTGGGCCAATCGGGGGTGGGTAAATCGAGCCTCTTAAACGCCCTGGCGGGGGATTTAGCGCTACGGGTGGGGGAACTATGCCAAAAGTACGACCGGGGAAGCCATACAACCACCAGGGCCACCCTCCTTCCCGTCCCTACCCCAGAGGGTTTGGGATGGGTGATCGATACGCCGGGTATCCGGCGCTTGGTTCCCCACGGCATGGGGGCTAACGATCTGGCCCTCTATTTTCGGGAATTTGCCCCCCTGGTGGGCCGGTGTACCTTTGGCCTTTCCTGCACCCATCAAACCGAACCGGGCTGTAAAATTATGGAAGCCGTGGACGCGGGGGTGATCCACGAGGATCGATACGAAAGTTTTCTCCGTCTACGGGATGAATTAGCCCAAGGAACACCATGAACGAACGGTCCCTCCGTCTTTTAGAATTTGACGCCATCCGATCTCGGGTGGCGGACCTTTGTCTGAGCGAAGAAGCCGCGGACCAGGTACGCCAAGCGGTGCCTTTAACGGATCCTGAGCGGGTGGGGGAACTTAAAACCCTGGTGGCGGATCTGGCTTCCCGGATGCTTCGGCACCCCGACGAGCCCCGGCAAACCCTTCCCGCCGTGGCTCCTATCCTTTCAAAATTATCGGTGGAAGGCCTGTCCTTGGACCTGGAGGAAGCTTACGCCCTGGGTCTTTTTATTCAGCGGTCAGGGGCGTTGAAGGCCTGGCTCTCCGTGGAGGACGATCATTCCATCCCCCCAACGAAGGAGGCATCCTCCTCCGTAACCATCCCTTCCTTGGCGGCGGGCCTGGTGGATTGTTCCTCCGTGGAGCGGGAAATTTTTAAAATCATCGATAAAAGCGGGAATCTTCGGGACCTTCCGGAACTGAGGGCCATTAAGCGGCAAATTCAGAACCTCCATAGGGATTTGGATTCCCTGGTCCATCGGTACACGGGATCGGAAGAAAGCCGTCGCTTTCTCCAATCCGAAATCCCCTCCCAAAGGGATGGCCGAATAGTTCTGGCCGTTAAGGCCAACTTCCGGAATCGTATACGGGGAATTATCCACGAGGTATCCGACACGGGACGTACCGTGTTTATCGAACCCGAGGATGTGGTAGAAAAAAATAACGATATTCTGCTGGAACAACGGCGTCTGGAAGCCGAAATAGGACGGATTTTTCGCCAGCTAACGGGAACTATAGCCAAGAATTGGGAGGATCTCCGGAGCCTCCATGGGGGGATTCTCTACCTGGAGGGTCTCCGTGCCCGGGCTCGGTATGGGTTCCAAAACCGCTTTGTTTTCGCCGGTGATGGGTCCGGCCACTCCGGTTCCTTGGTGATCCTCCAGGGGCGGCATCCTCTGCTGGGCTCCAAGGCCGTTCCCATAGACGTGGCAAGTCGGGGAGAAACGAGGATGGTCATTATCACGGGACCCAACACGGGAGGCAAAACGGTAACCCTAAAAACCGTGGGACTTTTCGCTTTGATGAACCAGTTCGGCCTGGCCCTTCCCGCTACGGAGGGGACCACCCTTCCCATTTTTGATGGAATTTACGCGGATATTGGGGACGAACAGTCCATTAGCCAGTCCCTATCCACGTTTTCAGCCCACATGGTTTATATCGCGGATATTATTTCCCAAGCCACCGATCGATCCCTGGTTTTGCTGGACGAGCTGGGTTCGGGAACGGACCCCGAGGAAGGAACGGCCATCGCCATGGCCCTGTTGGATCATTTTTTAGAAAAGGGAAGCCGTTTGTTTTGTACCACCCACCATGGGGTCCTGAAAAATTATGGCTACAGTAAACGGGGGGTGGAAAACGCCTCCGTGGAGTTTGATGGGGCCACCCTTTCGCCGACCTATAAAATAGTAATGGGAATTCCCGGAGAAAGCCGGGCCCTGGACGTGGCGGAACGGAACGGCCTTCCGGCTCCCATCGTACAGCGGGCCCGGGGGTATATCGCCGAGGAACGGTCCGATGTGTCGGCCCTCATTCAGGGGCTTAAGGAAAAACACCGGGAATTGGAGGAAGCAAAAAAGAACTATACCTCCGAGGACCTGCGTCTCCGGGAAGAACGACGCCGAACGGACCTAAAGGAATTACGGCTTCGACAGAAGGAACTGGAACTCCGGTCCGGTTCGGTGTCGGCTTTGCACCGCCTTTTGTCGGAAAGTCGAAAAACCCTGGAAAATTTGGTCCGGGAGTTGAAGGAAGGGGAGATGAACCGGGAAAAAACCCTCTCGGTCAAGGAATATTTGGCGGAGTTGGAAAAGACTGTCCTGGAACAGGATCGGCTTTTGGAGCAGGAGGAGAGGGATTTTTATACGGAACAGGAACGACTCGAGGAGCCTAAGACCGATCGACCTCTTCCTGCCGAGACCCTGGAAGCGGGGGTGGAAGTCCTGGTAAAAACCCTAAAACGTCGGGGTGTGATACTGCGGCGGGATAAAAAGGATACCTGGGTGGTGGAGGTAGGCTCGGTTAAAATGTCCTTCCCCGAAAAAGATTTAAGCCCCGTGGCCCCGGTTCGCCAGAAGGCGGCCCCCCTGGTGGCCCAGCTCGATCTAGTATCCCAAACCCCGGCCCAACTGGAACTAAACCTGCGGGGTCTGCGGCTGGAAGAGGCCCTGGAGGTTCTGCAAAAGCAAATCGACGCGGCAACCCTTTCGGGGTTGTACGAATTTTCGGTTATCCACGGAAAAGGGGATGGGATACTTCAAAAGGGGGTCCACGAGTATTTGAAAAATCAATCCCAGGTAGAACGGTTTTCCTTTTCTCCCCCCGAACAGGGCGGGTTTGGTAAAACCTTGGTAAGCCTTAAGCGCTAAGACCTTCGCGAACCCTTTGGCCTTGGGTCTGCCCGATCGGTTCGAGCCCCCATTAAAAGTTTTCTAATGGCGCGTCCCCATCCATGAATTCTGGGAAGGTGTACACCAGGGTCCCCGATGAGCGGACCCGTAATTCGGCGAAACCCTTGGTTACCAGGGTATCCAGGGCCTTTTTTGCTTCTTCTATGGGCACATCCGCCTCCAGGGCCACGTCGCTGGCGGTCGCCATCCCCTGATTTTTTTTAGCCACCCGAAGGATAGTCCGTTCAAGGCTTTCCTTACGAATTATTCGGGCCGCCCCATCGTCGGCGTAGCGCCACTGACCCGTCTGGGGTGTCTGTCCCCCCTGTCCCAGGGCCCGGCGCACCTGTTCCCGCAAATTAGCCTCCTGGACTTGCCGGGGCAGGGTAAAAAAGTCGTAAACGGCCCCTACCATTCCCAGGCCTCCGGTACACATCCATAAAATACCCGTGGGCAGTTTTCCAAGATAAAACCGATGAAAACCCAGGGCTCCGAACCCGGAAACGAACCATAAAAGATAGGCTATTCCAACGTTATACACCGGTACCTCCGGCTTTAAGATACCACTAGAGGCTCTGGTGGACAAGCTTCCCTTGATTTTTGTCCAAACGAAACCGAACCCTTTTAAGGGTAGTATCCACAAAGTAGGCGATATGACAAATCTCGATAAGGGTTCCTGGAACAACTTCCCCAAAAACCTCAATCACCGCCTGTTCATCCGCGTTGAGCTGGTTTAGAAGGTCCACAATGGTGTTGGAACAGGTGTTTTGTTCCTTTTTTAGTTCCTCCAGTAAGGCCGTGG
>Ga0272446_1007400_pt1 | contig 10933 bp, 9 predicted proteins | sample YNPCB0061_FD_194587 | JGI IMG/M metagenome (GOLD analysis project Ga0272446, IMG submission 194587) | Hot spring microbial mat communities from Yellowstone National Park, WY, United States - YNP-CB-006-1 | ecosystem: Environmental > Aquatic > Thermal springs > Hot (42-90C) > Sediment | place...
AGCGCGCCGAGGATGCCGAGCGAATGTGGACGCGCACCCGCTCGATGGGTGTGGGGCTGATTGGTGCGCACCAGGGGCTCAACCAGCTGGGCGAGAAACTCGGCGGCATCGTGCTGAATGTGATCGGCGGCATGTGCCTGACCAGCGGCGTGCGCGACGACGCGCGCACCTTCGTTGATGCCTACGCCAACCAGGGGCTGCAGGTCGAGGACTTCACCGGCATCAAGGCTCGCGAGGAGCTCATGATCCGCTTCCCGGTGGCCGGGCGCGACATGGGCGCGATCTCGGCCATCCCCCGTGAGCGGCCGGCCGGGCAGCCGGCCCCGGCGCAGCACCAGGGGTACAAGCTCCCGCCCTACATTCCGCGTACGAGCGATGAAGCGAATGCCCTGGCCCTGCTCGACGATCTCGAGCGCGGGGTGATGGAGCTTCAGGCCCAGATTGCGCGTGACGCAGACCCAACGAGCGCACCGGCAGCAGACCAGAGCGAGTCGATGTTCGCCGAGACGGTCTATCGGGCGGTGGCGAATCGCTGGCTGGATCGGCTGCATCCGGCGCTAGTCGATGCGCTGCGTAATGGCGAACCACGTCCGGCGGAGGCACAGCTGCGCGAGCTGGCCTGGGGCGAAATCCAGACGCTCATCCACGACCTGCGCGAGGTCAGTACGCGCCGCGCCCACGCCTGGGCCGATGCGCTAGCCGCCGCGTCCGCCGCTCACCTCGCCGCGGACGACTATCTCACCCAGCTAAGCCAGTATCGCTATGGCGTCAACCCGATCGTCAACGCCTGTTTCGCCGCTGCGCTGGTGCGCCAGTACGAAACTGATGAGCTGACGATGGCCCACCAGGATCGCCGCCAGAAGCAGCGCCCGAACCAGGCCGCTGGCCCGCCGCCACAGATCGCGCCGCCGAGCATCCAGCGGAGTGCCATTGTAGTTCCCGTACCAACGCACCCAACGCTCGAAAGGTCACCAGCCGATCCATCGCGGTCGGTGGCCGCCGGAGATGCACCTGAGTAGCCGATAACCAGCATGGGGATCTTGCAGGGCTGCAACATCCCCATCGTGACAAAGTATGGCATCAGGACGCGCGGCGACGCCCCTGCACGATCTTGCGCCAAGGTAGCCGAATCGGGATGCAACGTGGCGCTTCCGGATGATCAGGGCGCGCCTGCTGCCAGGGAGAAACGTGTTGCTTGACGATATACAACAGCGATCAGCGCGCATCCAGACGCCGCTCTGGCGACGTCTGGGCGAGCGCACCCGCACGATGCTCCAGCGGGTCAACGAGAGCATCCTGCTCCGCGAGGCCGACCTCATCGCGCTGGCCTGGCCCGAGCCGGTGAGCCGCCAGGCCCAGGAGGAGGCGCTCACCCGCTGGCAGCAGCGCCGCTACATCCAGCAACTGGTGGAGGGTGCCGAGCGCTGCTACCAGCTCGACATCGTCGGCGCGAAGGTGATGCGCAACGCCGGCTTTACGCAGATCGCACCGACCCGCCCGCTTATGCCACGGGCGCGGCCCGGCGTCCTGCTGGCCAACCGCCTCGGAACCAGCCTGATCATCGGCGCCCAGCACGACCCGCAGGTCACCGGCGTGGCCTGGCTCGCGCAGCCCTTCAGCGGGAACACCGCACGCCCCGACGGCGTGGCCACCATCCAGTATCGCGTGGCGGCGCAGCCAGGTGTTGAGATGCGCCGTGCTCTCTGGCTACCCGCGATCACCGCCGAGGGCTATGCATCACCGCCTGGCGAGGCGCTCCAGCGTCTGGTCGTCGAGATCGACAGCGGCACCGAGAGCCAGCGCCAGCTCATCCAGCGCGCCAAAGCCTGGCGCACCCGCTGGGAGGCGATGCCGCATCTGCCGGCGACCAATACCCTCATCCTCTGGCTAACCACCGGCACCATCGAGCGGCTCAACACGATCTGGGAAGCCTGGATCGGTCACGCGTTCCTACCAGCCTTCTTCGCTACCCAGAGCGACCTGGACGCCGATATCCCCCACTGGCGCCCGTGGGAGCCGCTGCGCTTCACGCAGGGCCGCTACCATTGGCTCTGGCGCGATCTCTACGGCCGCCCGCGCTCGCTCAAGCCCTGGGAGATGCGTGAACCTTTGTGGCGCACCGAAGCGCTCCAGCCAGTCACGCTGCCGAGCCTGGCGGCGAGCATTGCGGAGTGGGAGAGGGTGTGTCCTGCGCCAGGATTCTAAAAAGTGTTGCCAATCAGAGCATCAACATGTCGTTACACCTGGTTCCTCAGCCTTACGCATTAACCGCACCTGCACTGTATGCTATACGTATCCTCTCCAAACTCACTGGGTCAGGTGGAGAGCGCCTGGGCGTGAAGGCGAATGCGGTCGGCTAACGACGGCGTGGTCGCCGGATGCAGGCAGCGGTCACGGAGATAGTGATACAGCCCGACGCCGAGCTTGGCGGCAGTGGCGACCAGGGTCTGGAAGGTATCCCACGCCTGCGCGCCAGCACGGGACTGCGGGCCGAAACTGACATCCCGCTTGCGGACCCGGCGACGGGCCGCCAACTCCATCGCGTTGTTGTGCAGTGGGATATCGGGATGATCGAGCACGAGCAGGAGCAGGTCGGCATTGTACGCGGTCTTGGCAATCCGCTCGTCGAGCGCGTCGTAGCCGGTCCGTTGTGCGACTAGGGTGACGAAGTCGGCCCGCAATTGGTCCCGTGCTGCTGGCGTCGGGGCCGCCCGGTACGCGACCAGCCGGCGGTAATAGGCCCAGTAGTCCTCGCGGAACGCCGTCAGGAGCGCCCGGTGGTGCGGCACGACCGGGGCGAGCTTGGCGTAATGCCGCCCATCGTGGACCCAGCACAGCGCGTGGTCGTCGGTGATGAGATGGTAGACCGCCGCGTCATCACTCAGGAGTTGGCGCACGATGGGTACCGCCGTCTGCGCGTGGTAGGCCGCAATCGCCAGCGCATCCCAGACCTGCTGGCGCTGCTGCGGCGTGAGCGAAAGCCCGGCGGCCGCCAGCGCCTGCGTCAGGTTATCGGCCGTGAGGTCGCGGTCTGCAGGCAGCACCTCCGCGAGGCGGTCCTGGATGGTCTGGCGGAGGGTGGTCGCTGCCAGCCACCCACGGGCATCGGCATTCCAGCGGAAGACCGGCTCCTGCCCCCACAGCACCGCGAGCACGTCCTGCCGCGTCCCGCCGGGGCGGGTGTGGTACACGGTGTACAGGGCGTTGCCGAGCACGTGACATGTTTCGTTCTGCCCGTCCACACGGGTCGCGGTCTGGTCGGTGGCCTGCCAGCGGCTGCTGGCGAGTCCGGCCTGCTGGATGGCCTGCGCTTCGGCACGCCACGTGCCGCGCGTATCGGACAGCCAGCGGGCCAACGTCCCGGCGCCGAGGGCGATCCCCGCATCGTGGAAGAAGGTCAGGAGCGCGGGCTGGCTGACGTTGGCCCCGTGACCGAGCGCGAGCGCCAGGGCCTGGATGTGCGGGCCGAAGGCGCCGTCGTAGCCGTCGGGCAGGGGCGCCGTGATGGTCTACCCGGTGCGTGGGACCAACCAGACCTCGCGCACAAAGCGGATGACCTCGGGCTGGAGCACGAGATCCTGCACGAGGGTCGCGGTGGTTCCATGGCGGACCGCGTCGGGAGGGAGCGTGGCCGGATCCACCACACAGCGCTGCTCACAGGTCACGACCAGGTGCTCGTTCTTGCGGGGCTTGCCACGCGGGGTGCGGGTGCGGCGCTCGGCCTCCGAGGAGTGGTCGGATGGAGGCGGTGGCGTCGGCGGGGCGACATCCGGCTTGCCCGACCCACCCTTCAGGCGGGCCAGCTCGTCGCGCAACTGCTGGTTCTCGGCGCGGAGCGCGGCGTTCTCGGCCGCGAGGGCTTCGATGATGTTGAGCAACTGCGCAATGACCGCGCGAGCGGCTGGGTCGGAGATGGCATCCAAGTTGATGTCGGGAAGCTGCATACCACCCCTACGCCCCACCCTCCCGGCCGGATGGACGATCCGCCCTCACCCAGGGACTATGGAGAGGATACTGCTATACTACGTATATCAGCCACGGCGGGATCCGATGGCGGGCGCGATTGCGCACCGTAGGTCCCGTTCCGGGGCTTTTTTTGTTGGTCGCTGTTATGAAAGGACTCCACATCATGAACAAGGGCTCCCTGCTCCAGACCACCGTCGAACACCTCGACATCAAGGCTGTGAACGTCGTACCGTTGGTCGAAATGATGGGTCGTACCGCCTTTCAGGCGCGCAACCTGGCTCGCGCCGCACAGATCGCCGACGCGATGGTCGCCGACCCGCAGGCCACAGTGATCCTAACCCTGGCTGGCAGCCTGATCTCGGCCGGACAGAAGGGCGTGATCCTCGATCTGCTGCGTTGCAACGCCGTCGATGTGATTGTTTCCACCGGCGCCAACATTGTGGACCAGGATTTCTTCGAGGCCCTGGGCTTCCGCCACTACCAGGGCTCGCCCGTCGCCGATGACAACGCCCTGCGCGAGCAGATGATTGACCGCATCTACGACACGTACATCGATGAGGAGCAGCTGCGCGTCTGCGATGAGACAGTACGCACCATCGCCGATGGATTGGCGCCAGGGGCCTACTCCAGCCGTGAGTTCATCCGTGCCATGGGCTCCTACCTGGAGGCGCAACGCCCCGATGCCGAGAGCATCGTCCTGGAGTGCTACCGACGCGAGGTACCAATCTTTGTGCCAGCCTTCTCCGACTGCTCGGCCGGCTTTGGTCTAGTGGCCCACCAGGTGGCTAACCCCGAAGGTCACGTCAGCATCGATAGCGTGAAAGACTTCCGTGAGCTCACGGCCATCAAGGTCTGGGCCGGCACTACCGGGCTGATGATGATTGGCGGCGGTGTGCCGAAGAATTTCGTGCAGGACATCGTGGTCTCGGCCAAGTTCCTGGGCTTCGCGGCGACCATGCACCAGTACGCTGTGCAGCTTACCGTGGCTGACGAGCGCGATGGCGCACTGTCCGGCTCGACTTTGAAGGAAGCCAACTCGTGGGGTAAGGTGAGCCTGGCTCAGGAGCAGATGGTCTTCGGCGAGGCGACGGTGATCTTTCTCTTGCTAGCAGGATACGTGTATCACCAGGGTAGCTGGCGCGGGCGGCAATCGCGTGCATGGGCAAAGGCTCTGCGTGAGGGGAGTGGCCTCCCTGTGGCCAACCCTGTGGCGACACAGGATATGCTATAATGTCTACTGTCAGCACATTCTCAACCAAATATCGTCGCGGTGACCCGCTAGCCCGGATGCTAGGGCGTAAAGGTGGAAGCTGGTGTGAGTCCAGCGCTGTGCCGCAACTGTAACCGGAGTTCATCCCGAACCCGGAAGCCAGGACGCCTGCCGCGACGTTGTTGTTCAAACCTTCTCGAGCCAAGGAGGACGAGCATGACCCGCGCCCCATGAACGCTCCTGCGTGATGGTTTGCCCGGCAATTGTGTCACCCCGGTCTCTTGATGAGGCCGGGGTTTTTGCATTCCGTAGCGTAGGAGTACCTGATGATCGTCTCCATCCGATATCTGAGCCTGCTGGCGATCCTGGCGATCGCCCTGGCCGCTTGCGGCGCGGCGCCTGCCGCCCAACCGCCCACTCCCCTGCCCACAGGCACGGCCCCCGCGCCCACGCAAGCGCCGACTACACCGGCGCCAACTGTCGTGCCGACCACTGTGTCTGCCACTGCCGTCGCCCCGATCAGTGTCACCGACGACCTCGGCCGCACGGTGACGCTGGATGCCGTTCCGCGGCGGATCGTCTCGCTGGCGCCGTCTGTCACCGAGATTCTCTTCGCGATCGGGGCCGACCCGCGGGTGGTCGGTAACACCAGGTTCTGCAACTATCCACCTGAGGCCGCCGATCTGCCGGAGATCGGCGGCTTCTCGGCATCGTCCATCAGCATCGAGGCCATCGTCGGTCTGGAGCCCGACCTGGTGATCGCCGGCACCGCCCGGCAGCAGCCGGTGGTTGAGCAGCTTGAGCAACTTGGCGTGCCGGTGGTGGTGCTCGCCCCAGCGAGTGTTGATGCTGTGTACGCGAGCATCCTTCAGGTTGGCGTCCTTACCGGCAACAGTGACGAGGCCATGCAGGTTGTCGCGACAATGCAGGATCGCATCGCGGCGGTGGCTGATGTGGTGGCGACAATCCCTGACACTGAGCGCCCAACCGTCTACTGGGAGGTGTTCAACGACCCACTCACGACCACCGGGCCAAACACGTTTATCGGGCAGATGATGGCGCTGATCGGCGCCACCAACATCTTCGCCGATGCGAGCGAGGACTACCCGGCGATCAGCCCGGAGACGGTCTTCGAGCGCAACCCCCAGGTCATCCTCGGGCCGGACAGCCAGGGTGACCTTTTAACGGCGGAGGCGCTGAGCGAGCGACCGGGCTGGGCCGACATCCAGGCCGTACGCGACGGGCGAGTCTACACCCTGGACGGCGACATTATCTCGCGGCCTGGCCCGCGCCTCGCCGATGCGATCGAGTCGCTGGCGGCCACGCTCTACCCGGCGGCCTTCGGTACACCGTCCTCAGCGACCGGTGGTTTCCCGCTCACAATCGAGAACTGTGGCATCACCCAGACCTACGACGCCCCGCCGGCGCGCGCCGTGACAATGAACCAGCACGTCACCGAGGTCATGCTCGCCCTGGGCTTGCAGGATCGTCTCGTCGGTACGGCCTACCTCGACGACGCCATCCTGCCGGAGTATCAGGCGGCCTACGACGCGATCCCGGTGCTGGCTGAAGAGTATCCTGCGCTGGAGGTGTTGCTCGCTGCGCAGCCCGATTTCGTCTACGGCGGCTTCCGCAGCGCCTTCGCTGAAGACTCGGGACGTACGCGCGCAGCGCTGGCCGAGAACGGCGCCAACTCGTTCCTCTCAACCGAGTACTGCGCCGAGGGGCCGGTCACGATGGAGACGGTCTACGCCGACATTCGCGCCATCGGCGCAATCTTCGATGTGCTTGAGCGGGCCGAGGCCCTCATTGGCGAAATGCAGGCGCAGATCGACGCGGTGCAGGCCAAACTGCCGAGCGGCGAGCGGCTGCGGGTGTTTGTGTACGATAGCGGCGAGGATACGCCCTTCACTGCCGGCGGCAACGGCATCGCCAACGAGATCATCACCCTCGCCGGCGGCGAGAACATATTCGCCGACCTGAACGAGACCTTCGGCGAGCCGAGTTGGGAGGAGGTGATCGCCCGCGACCCCGAGGTGATCCTGATCTTCGACTATGGCGACACGAGCGCCGAGCAGAAACAGGAGTTTTTGTTGAATACCCCGGCGCTGGCCGGGATCAGCGCCATTCAAAATGAGCGCTTCGCCGTGCTGCCGCTCTCCAGCGTGGTGGCCGGCGTGCGCAACCCGGACGCCGTCGAGCAGGTGGAGCGGGCGCTGTACCCCGAGGCATTCAAATGAGCCAGGCGGCCACCAACCCCGCGCAGACGGCGGTTCGACCGCTGGCCACCACCCGCCTCAGCTTCGGCGCGCTGCTGCTCGGTCTGACGGCGCTGCTGATGCTGTCGGTGACCCTGGCGGTGATGATCGGCCCGGTTCCCCTGGCGCCGGGCCTGGTCTGGCGCGTGGCGCTGTACCAGGTCGCGCCCGCGCTGGTCACACCCGACTGGGCGCCGTTCCAGCAGAACATCGTCTGGGAGATCCGCTTCCCGCGCGTGCTGCTCGGCGGTCTGGTCGGCGCCGGGCTAGCAGTGGTCGGCGCGACGATGCAGGCGCTGGTGCGCAACCCGCTGGCCGATCCCTACCTGCTCGGCGTCTCGTCGGGCGCATCGCTGGGTGCAGTGGCAGTGATCCTGTTCGGTTTTAGCTGGTTCGGAATCTTCTCGCTCTCGATCGCCGCCTTCCTTGGTGCATTGCTCGCCTTTGGCGCTGTCTACATACTGGCGCTTCACGGCGGTCGGCTCACGACCGGGCGACTCATCCTCTCCGGGGTCGCGGTCGCGTATGTCTTCGCTGCGCTGACCAACTTTTTGATCTACAACGCTGACGACGGCGAGGAGGTCAAGAGCGTGATCTTCTGGATGCTCGGTGGCCTCGGCGGGGCACGCTGGGATTACCTGGGTCTGCCGGCGCTTGCACTGGCGCTTGGCACGCTCTATCTCACGATGCAGGCGCGCGCGCTCAACGCGCTGAGCGTCGGCGAGGAGACCGCCGCGACACTCGGTGTGGACACCAGCCGCTTCCGACGGCAGATTCTTGCGCTGACCTCGCTGCTCACCGGGACTCTGGTGGCGGTGAGCGGCGGAATCGGTTTCGTCGGCCTGATGCTGCCGCATATCCTACGTCTGCTGGTGGGCGCCGACCACCGCCGGCTACTGCCGGTGGCGGCACTGGCCGGGGCGATCTTTTTGATCTGGGTTGATGTGCTGGCGCGGGTAATTGTGGCGCCGCAGGAGTTGCCGATCGGGATCATTACCGCCCTGCTCGGCGCGCCCTTCTTCATCTGGCTGATGCGCCACAGCAGCGACATGCTGGGAGGTCGACGATGAAACTGGCGGTGGACGCAGTCACGTGGGGTGTGGCCGGCGCAATGATCGTGCGCGATGTCAGCCTGAGCTGTGCGCCGGGCAGCCTGGTCGGCCTGATCGGCCCGAACGGCAGCGGTAAGTCCTCGCTGCTGCGCTGCGTCTACCGCGTGCTGCAGCCCGATGCCGGCAGTATTCAGCTCGATACCGAGGATGTCTGGCGGCTCAGTGCCCGGCAGGCGGCTCGGCACATCGGCGTGGTGCTGCAAGAGCATGGCGGCGAGTTTGAGTTCAGCGTGCGCGAAATGGTGCTAATGGGCCGCGCGCCCCACAAAGCCCTGTTCGAACGTGATAGCGCCGAGGATCTACGCATTGTCGAGGAGGCGCTGCGCAAGGTGGACATGCTCGAGTTTGCCGAGCGCAGCTTCCTGACCCTCTCGGGCGGCGAGAAGCAGCGCGTGCTGGTAGCCCGCGCGCTGGCCCAGCAGACGCGCTTCCTGGCGCTGGACGAGCCGACCAACCATCTCGACATCCGCTACCAGCTCGAAGTGCTCGACCTGGTGCGTGGGCTGGGAGTGACAACGATCGCGGCACTGCATGATCTGAACCTGGCGGCGCTGTACTGCGACCAGCTGTATGTGCTGAAGGCCGGCGCCCTGGTGGCGAGCGGCCCACCGGCGGAGGTGCTGACGCCCGCGCTGATTCAGTCGGTCTATGGCGTGCGGGCCGAGGTGGCGCCACACCCGGCCACCGGGCGGCTGCACGTGGTCTTCTTGCCCCGTTGTATGGAGGTTTCCCGATGAGCGATGCGCCCACGATGCGACCCTACGGCCGCCACCTGCTGATCTGCGAGCACGGCGACTGCGCCGACCCCGAGGCTGCCGCTCGCCTGCAGCAGCGCTTCCGCGAGCTGGCCCAACCCCTCGGGCTGATGCAGCTGCGCAACCCGGCGCGGGTGAAGTGTACGCTCACCGGCTGCCTGGGCGTCTGTGCTGGTGGCCCGATCGTCGCCGTCTACCCCGACGGCATCTGGTACCACCACGTCGACGAGGCCCTGCTCGAACGGATCGTTCGCGAGCACCTGGTCGGCGGTCAGCCGGTCAAGGCACACGTCTTCCATCACCTGGGCGATGTGGCGGTTGCGCCAGAGGCGGCGACCTACGCTCCTGACCACAGCGGCGACACTGCGGGTGAGGCAGATGCCGCCGAGTCAGTGACCGAGTCTGTCGTGCCCGCCGCACCCGAGTCGAACAGCGAGCGCAGTCCCGGCTCCAGCGCCGAGGCGCAGGAGCGCCGCAGGGCGGCCCGCGCCGAGCGCAAGCAGAAGGGTTTGCTGATCGTCAACACCGGCGACGGCAAGGGCAAGACGACAGCGGCGCTCGGTATCCTGCTGCGCTCACGCGGGCGCAAGCTGCGCATCGGCGGCATCCAGTTCTTCAAGCACGAAAACGCTAACTTCGGCGAACTGCGCGCCCTGCGCGAACTGGGCGTCGAGCTGATCCCGATGGGCGACGGCTGGACCTGGACCAGCCGCGATATCGACGAGACCCGGGCGAAGGCGCTGCACGGCTGGGAGACGGCGAAGGCGTGCATCATCTCGGGTGACTACGACGTGTTTCTGCTCGACGAGTTCACCTACCTGCTGAGCTACGGCTGGCTGGACGCTGAGGAGGCCGTGGGTTGGATCCAGGCCAACAAGCCGCCCATGCTGCATCTGATCATCACCGGCCGCGATGCCCACCCCGCCCTGGTCGCCGCGGCCGATCTCGTGACCGAGATGCGGGCTGTCAAGCACCCCTTCGCCGAACAGGGCATCCGGGCGCAGAAAGGAATCGAATTTTGAGCGACGCACGACTCAAACGCAATATGGTCCAGCGCCGCGATGGGCGCATGGTCAACGCCGGGATGAAACGCGGCATGCTGGTTGTTTGCGCCACCGGCTGCTGTTGCGGCCATACGGATCGCGGCTTCCTACCGGTGCCGACCGACCTGTACCATCAGGAGTGGGAGCGGCGCAAGCTGCGGAACGTTGTCCATCTCAACCAGGGCGGCTGCCTCGGCCCATGTCCGCTGGCGAATGTTGCCATGCTGTTGCTCGATGGTCGATCGTACTGGTTCCACTCCCTCGACGACGGCCCGACGATCGTCGCCCTGTACGATTACCTCGAAGCCATGCTGTCGGCTGGCCGGCACCTGCCGCCGCCACCAATCCTGGCCGCCCACGCATTCAACGGCTTTGCGTGGGATGGCGGGCAGGGGACAGCGATCAGGGATCAGGGGGGAGGGATCAGGGGGCAGGAGGCAGGATCTGATCCCCGACCCCCGACCCTCTCAAGGGTAGAGTTTTTATACGACCGCGTCCTGATGCGGTCGCGATTCGGTTTGACATTCCGTGGGCGTGTCAAGACTTTTCGGCCAGGGTTCTGGAACCAATTGCATGACGGGGAGTGAGT
>Ga0272446_1007401_pt1 | contig 10932 bp, 12 predicted proteins | sample YNPCB0061_FD_194587 | JGI IMG/M metagenome (GOLD analysis project Ga0272446, IMG submission 194587) | Hot spring microbial mat communities from Yellowstone National Park, WY, United States - YNP-CB-006-1 | ecosystem: Environmental > Aquatic > Thermal springs > Hot (42-90C) > Sediment | place...
GGTTGCGAAACGCGCCCGTTCATGCTAGTATACGGGTGTTATGGTGACGCACCAGAAAGGCTCAGGAACGACGAAGCGCGATCATCGCAGTCGAGAATACGGATGGAAGCAGGTGCGAGGGTCGGTGGTTGAGGAATTTTCGGCTCGCTGAAGAGCACTGAAACAGAGATGAACGTTGCAACGTAGTAATCGCATTGCACGGTTGAGGAATTTTCGGCTCGCTGAAGAGCACTGAAACATAATCGGAGTTTGACCGTAAGTGCTGTAAGGCAAAGGTTGAGGAATTTTCGGCTCGCTGAAGAGCACTGAAACTTCGGCGCGGGCGCGCTCTTGCGCTTCGCGCTGTTCGGTTGAGGAATTTTCGGCTCGCTGAAGAGCACTGAAACTTATCAGGAGTAATACCAGATTGTGCTGATTTATTGTTGAGGAATTTTCGGCTCGCTGAAGAGCACTGAAACCTTTGACGTAACCCTATTTTCGACAACGAAATTAGGGTTGAGGAATTTTCGGCTCGCTGAAGAGCACTGAAACGCGTTACTTTCGTCTTGTTGCGCGATAATTTCATAGGTTGAGGAATTTTCGGCTCGCTGAAGAGCACTGAAACAAACACTTCTCCTGCGTTACTTTCGTCTTGTTGCGGGTTGAGGAATTTTCGGCTCGCTGAAGAGCACTGAAACCGCTTGCGGCGGTGCAGCAGGCGGTGCAGTTCGCTAGGTTGAGGAATTTTCGGCTCGCTGAAGAGCACTGAAACCGTACTGCTGCTGCGTCAACGCGGCAGCGCAGCGCGGGTTGAGGAATTTTCGGCTCGCTGAAGAGCACTGAAACGTCGGCGCTGCTGGGCGACGCGATCCACGCGCATCGGGTTGAGGAATTTTCGGCTCGCTGAAGAGCACTGAAACCGCTGGATCGCCAGATCGCACCGTTGACGGTGGAACTGGTTGAGGAATTTTCGGCTCGCTGAAGAGCACTGAAACCTACGTACCCGCCGCGATCTCGACGAACGGGCTCAGGTTGAGGAATTTTCGGCTCGCTGAAGAGCACTGAAACTTCGCTTCCAGCGCGGTTCAGAACGGAACTTCGTCGGTTGAGGAATTTTCGGCTCGCTGAAGAGCACTGAAACGGCGTTGTGACGGCTGCTATTGCTGCTCACTAGGAGGGGTTGAGGAATTTTCGGCTCGCTGAAGAGCACTGAAACAGATATTCCTTTAACTGCGCCAGCGTCGCGTACATGGTTGAGGAATTTTCGGCTCGCTGAAGAGCACTGAAACTCGGCGCGGTAAGCGAATGACCGCACAGACGCCGCATGGGTTGAGGAATTTTCGGCTCGCTGAAGAGCACTGAAACCGCCCGCGCCGAAGCGCTGCTCTACAAGGCGTTGCGGTTGAGGAATTTTCGGCTCGCTGAAGAGCACTGAAACTCCACCTCGACGCCCCCGATCCACGTCGCATCTGCGGTTGAGGAATTTTCGGCTCGCTGAAGAGCACTGAAACCGAAGCGCGTGAGATGCCCCACACGCCCGGTTGAGGTCAAAGGTTGAGGAATTTTCGGCTCGCTGAAGAGCACTGAAACTCAGGAGCGTCGTAGATGATGACATCTACGAGATGCGGGTTGAGGAATTTTCGGCTCGCTGAAGAGCACTGAAACTGCTGGTCGAGGCGCAGACGGGAGTAATCCTTCTCGTGGTTGAGGAATTTTCGGCTCGCTGAAGAGCACTGAAACGTCTTCTCCTCGTACCGCGTGCTCCGGGCGGTTACGGGGTTGAGGAATTTTCGGCTCGCTGAAGAGCACTGAAACCTCGCCCCGTCCCAGCGCATTCTGATGCTCTGGGACGGGTTGAGGAATTTTCGGCTCGCTGAAGAGCACTGAAACGAAGGACGGGGTTGCGGACTACGAGAGGGTGTTCAGGTTGAGGAATTTTCGGCTCGCTGAAGAGCACTGAAACTTGATCCGTAACCCGCTGTCACAACACCAGCATTTCTGGTTGAGGAATTTTCGGCTCGCTGAAGAGCACTGAAACACAACCACCTCAAAATCGTTCCAGAACACCTGAACGGTTGAGGAATTTTCGGCTCGCTGAAGAGCACTGAAACAAATCTACGAGTACAGCAGCATCGACAAAGCAAAAGGTTGAGGAATTTTCGGCTCGCTGAAGAGCACTGAAACTGATGTCACGCTGCACCAATCCGACCGACGCGAGTTGGTTGAGGAATTTTCGGCTCGCTGAAGAGCACTGAAACTCTCGACAGCGACAAGCGGAACGATCACCTACACCGGTTGAGGAATTTTCGGCTCGCTGAAGAGCACTGAAACTCAGCGACCGCAACGGGAACTGATCCGCTTGTTCCCGGTTGAGGAATTTTCGGCTCGCTGAAGAGCACTGAAACGCGCATCTAACTCGGCGTCTACGACCTCGAACTCGGGTTGAGGAATTTTCGGCTCGCTGAAGAGCACTGAAACCGATGGCGCGCGCGTCACATCTCTTTGTGCGCGTCGGGTTGAGGAATTTTCGGCTCGCTGAAGAGCACTGAAACCTCGTCCTCATCCCGACTGACGGCGTGTCCGTCTGGGGTTGAGGAATTTTCGGCTCGCTGAAGAGCACTGAAACGAACACTCGTTTTGTCAAGCGGTTCGCAGCGCTTTCTGGTTGAGGAATTTTCGGCTCGCTGAAGAGCACTGAAACCGCGGGCTGATCGGCAACGCACGCGCGTATGCGACGAGGTTGAGGAATTTTCGGCTCGCTGAAGAGCACTGAAACCGATCTAGAAAGCGCGCTTGAGGCGCTTGAAGATGGGTTGAGGAATTTTCGGCTCGCTGAAGAGCACTGAAACGCGCTCCCCCGGCGGCGGCGGCAACTGCGACGGTCGGGTTGAGGAATTTTCGGCTCGCTGAAGAGCACTGAAACGCGCACTGAACGTCTTGCGCGTCATCCGGTCGATGAGGTTGAGGAATTTTCGGCTCGCTGAAGAGCACTGAAACGTCTACCGCGCGGTAGAACGTGCGTACCACGCCACGGTTGAGGAATTTTCGGCTCGCTGAAGAGCACTGAAACTAGTGCGGCTCGCCGATGCCGGTTGTCCACCGAACGGGTTGAGGAATTTTCGGCTCGCTGAAGAGCACTGAAACTCGCGTGCGCGGCTGAGCGGATGTCGATATCAGCGGGGTTGAGGAATTTTCGGCTCGCTGAAGAGCACTGAAACCCGAGCAGTGGTTGAACCGCGTTGAGCGCTTCATCGGGTTGAGGAATTTTCGGCTCGCTGAAGAGCACTGAAACGTGCGACCACTGGCGGTACAACTCGAAAAACTGGCGGGTTGAGGAATTTTCGGCTCGCTGAAGAGCACTGAAACATATGTATGGCGCTACTGCGACATCGAAATAACCGCGGGTTGAGGAATTTTCGGCTCGCTGAAGAGCACTGAAACACCTTTGCGCTCAACTCTGCTACTGCCCCCCGCGCCCGGGTTGAGGAATTTTCGGCTCGCTGAAGAGCACTGAAACCGCTGGCGCTCTTACGGCGTTGCTGTTCGGTTACTGGTTGAGGAATTTTCGGCTCGCTGAAGAGCACTGAAACTGGTTTTGGGCGCGCTGGGTAGACTAGTCTATTCGTTGGTTGAGGAATTTTCGGCTCGCTGAAGAGCACTGAAACCGCTTGTGTGTGGTATACTCCCAGCGTAATCGCAAGGTTGAGGAATTTTCGGCTCGCTGAAGAGCACTGAAACACCAGTTCGGAACGGTCGCGCCGTTGGACATCATCAGGTTGAGGAATTTTCGGCTCGCTGAAGAGCACTGAAACCCGCCGCCGCCGCTTCGGTCGCGGCGGTAATCGCAAGGTTGAGGAATTTTCGGCTCGCTGAAGAGCACTGAAACATGTTGCGAGAATACGGAACTTCATACATCTCCTACGGTTGAGGAATTTTCGGCTCGCTGAAGAGCACTGAAACACTGCCGGAACTCGGTGCCCGGCTCGGCGGCGATCCGTTGAGGAATTTTCGGCTCGCTGAAGAGCACTGAAACAGCCGTAGCAGGGAGGAGACGCCGTAACGGTTCCGGGGTTGAGGAATTTTCGGCTCGCTGAAGAGCACTGAAACTGCTCAAAAACGTATCTATTGATTGCCGCGCAATGCGAGGTTGAGGAATTTTCGGCTCGCTGAAGAGCACTGAAACCGACAACTATTCTGGTATGTCGGCGGGAAGTACACTGGGTTGAGGAATTTTCGGCTCGCTGAAGAGCACTGAAACTTCCACACGCGAATTGAAGTCATACTAGCACTCCTGAAGGTTGAGGAATTTTCGGCTCGCTGAAGAGCACTGAAACGCTCGCTGCGCTTGCAACGCAGATCGGGCTGGTCGGGGGGTTGAGGAATTTTCGGCTCGCTGAAGAGCACTGAAACTTGCTCCTCCGCTTGCCAGCGTCTGACGAGTGCAACAGGGTTGAGGAATTTTCGGCTCGCTGAAGAGCACTGAAACCGCTCGATGCGCGCCACCAGCAGCAGCAGCGTCGCCGGTTGAGGAATTTTCGGCTCGCTGAAGAGCACTGAAACATCGTTGAGACCATCTGCCCAGCGCGCGTAGACGGCGGTTGAGGAATTTTCGGCTCGCTGAAGAGCACTGAAACTCAGTCGGGATGAGAACGAGCGGCATTACGAGCGTCCGGTTGAGGAATTTTCGGCTCGCTGAAGAGCACTGAAACCGCTGCGCGTCAGCCGCGTCGCCGACGCCGCGCACGGGTTGAGGAATTTTCGGCTCGCTGAAGAGCACTGAAACATCTCAACATCGACGACGGCGACGTTGCGGAAGAGAGGTTGAGGAATTTTCGGCTCGCTGAAGAGCACTGAAACCGATCTGCTCTACGGCGACGATGCCGCCGCCTATACGGTTGAGGAATTTTCGGCTCGCTGAAGAGCACTGAAACTCGCCGCGTCAACGACGGATTGCGGAAGGATCGTTGTGGTTGAGGAATTTTCGGCTCGCTGAAGAGCACTGAAACCGACCGACCCGACAGCCTCCCCCTCAAACTCGACATGGGTTGAGGAATTTTCGGCTCGCTGAAGAGCACTGAAACTTCGCCGTCACTGGCGCAACCCAAACGCCGGTTGCGTTGAGGAATTTTCGGCTCGCTGAAGAGCACTGAAACGCAGCATCAGCACCAGCACCAGCAGCACCAGCACCGGTTGAGGAATTTTCGGCTCGCTGAAGAGCACTGAAACGCGAGGTCACATACCCGCCGCGCAGACCGGGGATTGGGTTGAGGAATTTTCGGCTCGCTGAAGAGCACTGAAACTCGACAAAGTAAATTACAATCCCGTCTTCGTAGCGGAGCAGGTTGAGGAATTTTCGGCTCGCTGAAGAGCACTGAAACGCGCGATGTGAACAATTTCAACCCAGCCGCTGGGTTTGGGTTGAGGAATTTTCGGCTCGCTGAAGAGCACTGAAACATCTTCGCACCGCACAGCATCAGCGCCGAGACGTTCCGGTTGAGGAATTTTCGGCTCGCTGAAGAGCACTGAAACTCCAGTCGTTTGATTTTGGTCGAAGTGATCATTCGGGTTGAGGAATTTTCGGCTCGCTGAAGAGCACTGAAACCGCTCTGGCGCACCAGCGAGACGCGGTGCCCAACCGACGGTTGAGGAATTTTCGGCTCGCTGAAGAGCACTGAAACGAACTAGACTGGTTGATCAACGAACTGGAGATGTACAGGTTGAGGAATTTTCGGCTCGCTGAAGAGCACTGAAACCTTGTCCTCATCCCGACTGACGGCGTGTCCGTCTGGAGGTTGAGGAATTTTCGGCTCGCTGAAGAGCACTGAAACCTGGGATCGATGTCACGCTTGTTGACGTTGAGGCGCGGTTGAGGAATTTTCGGCTCGCTGAAGAGCACTGAAACTCAGAGGACGGCGCGTAGCGCGGCAGTATCTGGCGCAAGGTTGAGGAATTTTCGGCTCGCTGAAGAGCACTGAAACATTTCTCGATTATACGTTTACGCAGACGTCAATTTTGGTTGAGGAATTTTCGGCTCGCTGAAGAGCACTGAAACGCGCAACGCGCGCGGTGTGGGAAATCGATGATCTGCGGTTGAGGAATTTTCGGCTCGCTGAAGAGCACTGAAACTCGGCGGAAGCCGAAGCGGGATCGTTCGGCGACTTGGTTGAGGAATTTTCGGCTCGCTGAAGAGCACTGAAACGCGTCGGCGTCAACGGTCAACGTCGGCGGCATTACCGGGTTGAGGAATTTTCGGCTCGCTGAAGAGCACTGAAACACGTTGATTGAACTCGCGTCGGTCGGATTGGTGCAGCGGTTGAGGAATTTTCGGCTCGCTGAAGAGCACTGAAACGAATACTGCATCCGCGCGGGCGCGCTGGTTGCTCTGGGTTGAGGAATTTTCGGCTCGCTGAAGAGCACTGAAACTCGCGGGCATCCCGATTGCGTATAGCGAACACTTACGGTTGAGGAATTTTCGGCTCGCTGAAGAGCACTGAAACTCCGGCGCGACAAAGGCGCTGCGATAGTCGAGATCGGGTTGAGGAATTTTCGGCTCGCTGAAGAGCACTGAAACCAAGCGCGCGTTTCAGCAGTTGCGCGGGGTAATGCTGGTTGAGGAATTTTCGGCTCGCTGAAGAGCACTGAAACCGTTGTCGCGGTTCCAAACGCTGGCGAAGGGCGTTCGGTTGAGGAATTTTCGGCTCGCTGAAGAGCACTGAAACCGTCAGACAGCGTATCCCCCAACGTCACTGTTTTGAGGGTTGAGGAATTTTCGGCTCGCTGAAGAGCACTGAAACACGCTTTCGTTGTACACGACGGTGAGGAGTGTCTGCGGGTTGAGGAATTTTCGGCTCGCTGAAGAGCACTGAAACCGGTCGCCGCAGTGATGGCGACGGTTTCTGCGCGGTGGTTGAGGAATTTTCGGCTCGCTGAAGAGCACTGAAACCGCCGGGACGCCGAAGGGGCGGGGGGATTTCTGGCGGTTGAGGAATTTTCGGCTCGCTGAAGAGCACTGAAACGACGATGTACTTCGAGCGCGGCGCGGTGCGCCCGACGGTTGAGGAATTTTCGGCTCGCTGAAGAGCACTGAAACCTGACGAGTTGCCGCAGCCACTGCTCGAACCGCGAGGTTGAGGAATTTTCGGCTCGCTGAAGAGCACTGAAACTGGGAAATCACCACCCGGCGCGGGACGCTGGTCGCGTGGTTGAGGAATTTTCGGCTCGCTGAAGAGCACTGAAACCGCAATTGACCACCTCGTACTGCTTCCGTCGCCGGAAGGGTTGAGGAATTTTCGGCTCGCTGAAGAGCACTGAAACCAATCCGCTGGAGCGCGAGATCAACGTGTACGTTGAAACGGTTGAGGAATTTTCGGCTCGCTGAAGAGCACTGAAACGCACTCGGCGCGGGCGCGGGCGAGATAGGAGATGGAGGTTGAGGAATTTTCGGCTCGCTGAAGAGCACTGAAACCTCGACGCGCTGTTCGCACTGCCGCGCGTCGTGCTGGGTTGAGGAATTTTCGGCTCGCTGAAGAGCACTGAAACCCGCGCGCTGGAGGAGCGCGGGTTGGATCGCGTCAGTTGAGGAATTTTCGGCTCGCTGAAGAGCACTGAAACCGTTGCAGCGTAACATCTGATTGTACGCTGCGAAAGGTTGAGGAATTTTCGGCTCGCTGAAGAGCACTGAAACTCTCGATTTGGAGCGTACAGGCATTATCGAACGCAGGGTTGAGGAATTTTCGGCTCGCTGAAGAGCACTGAAACTCGGTCGCCGCAGCCACGCCGTCGGAGACGTGAACGCGGTTGAGGAATTTTCGGCTCGCTGAAGAGCACTGAAACCGCTGGATCGTCAGATCGCACCGCTGACGGTCGAACGGTTGAGGAATTTTCGGCTCGCTGAAGAGCACTGAAACGACGTATTCATCACGTCCAACTGTTTTTTGCGCGTGAGGTTGAGGAATTTTCGGCTCGCTGAAGAGCACTGAAACCGGTGGAACTCGACGTACCTAAACGCTCACCGAGGAAGGTTGAGGAATTTTCGGCTCGCTGAAGAGCACTGAAACCCAGAATACCGCATCAGCGCGGGCGCTCTGACGGCGTGGGTTGAGGAATTTTCGGCTCGCTGAAGAGCACTGAAACGTTGATTTCTGGCGCGACGGTGTATTTTCCGCCGACGGGTTGAGGAATTTTCGGCTCGCTGAAGAGCACTGAAACGTTTGCGTTGTTCGCAATCTGGTTCACCGCACTGCTGGTTGAGGAATTTTCGGCTCGCTGAAGAGCACTGAAACGAACAACTCCTCTCCGCCGCGCGGGCTGTCTACCAGGGTTGAGGAATTTTCGGCTCGCTGAAGAGCACTGAAACCGACAATGCGGCTCCTGAGAACGATGCGTACTGGAGGTTGAGGAATTTTCGGCTCGCTGAAGAGCACTGAAACGCATACTGCTGATGCTCAGCAGCATATGCTCCAGCAGGTTGAGGAATTTTCGGCTCGCTGAAGAGCACTGAAACCGCTGGATCGTCAGATCGCACCGCTGACGGTCGAACGGTTGAGGAATTTTCGGCTCGCTGAAGAGCACTGAAACTTCGGCGCGGGCGCGCTCTTGCGCCTCGCGCTGTTCGGTTGAGGAATTTTCGGCTCGCTGAAGAGCACTGAAACCCAGCAGTTTCAGCGCGTCGTCTTTTGACGCGGGGAGGTTGAGGAATTTTCGGCTCGCTGAAGAGCACTGAAACACTACGTGTATCAGACGGTCGAGGGAGAGATTATCGGGTTGAGGAATTTTCGGCTCGCTGAAGAGCACTGAAACAGGTGCAATCGGCGCTGGCGCTCATTATCGGGTTCGGGTTGAGGAATTTTCGGCTCGCTGAAGAGCACTGAAACGTCCTCCTCAAATCGCTTCGCGCCCTCCCAGATGCGGGTTGAGGAATTTTCGGCTCGCTGAAGAGCACTGAAACCCAGGCGCGCGCCTGGCGGTTTCTGTTTGTTCAGCGCTGGGTTGAGGAATTTTCGGCTCGCTGAAGAGCACTGAAACTACTGAATCGAGCCGAGGTTCTCGCCCTCAAACTCGGGTTGAGGAATTTTCGGCTCGCTGAAGAGCACTGAAACTTCATTGACCGTTGTGGCACGATAAACGCCTGAACAGGTTGAGGAATTTTCGGCTCGCTGAAGAGCACTGAAACGCGATCCGCGCCCCAGTCGTCAAGCGCCGCGAGCAGGTTGAGGAATTTTCGGCTCGCTGAAGAGCACTGAAACAACGATCTCTTCAAGCACCCGCCTGGGCATCATCACGGTTGAGGAATTTTCGGCTCGCTGAAGAGCACTGAAACGCGCAATTACGCCGTCATCGTGACATCCTTCCGGCGGGTTGAGGAATTTTCGGCTCGCTGAAGAGCACTGAAACTCACGACACGATACATCTTGCCATCCTTGCGCGACGGTTGAGGAATTTTCGGCTCGCTGAAGAGCACTGAAACTTCGTTGTTTGAGGAGGGAGCGATGGAACTCATCATGGTTGAGGAATTTTCGGCTCGCTGAAGAGCACTGAAACTCCTCACACTCGAAGACGAGAACGAAGCCGCCGTTTGGGTTGAGGAATTTTCGGCTCGCTGAAGAGCACTGAAACTCAATATAGAAGGAGACATTATCGGCGCGTGCTGGGGTTGAGGAATTTTCGGCTCGCTGAAGAGCACTGAAACCCTGTGACATGTCCGCCGGGCACGCTGAAGTTTTGGGTTGAGGAATTTTCGGCTCGCTGAAGAGCACTGAAACCTCTGTCAGTGATAGGAGTACTGCTATGCGCATTCGGGTTGAGGAATTTTCGGCTCGCTGAAGAGCACTGAAACGCGCGAGCGTGTCAATCAACAGCGGCTTGCTGGCGAGGTTGAGGAATTTTCGGCTCGCTGAAGAGCACTGAAACCGTCTGCTCGCTCGTCTCGTCAGAGAACGCCGGGTTTCGGTTGAGGAATTTTCGGCTCGCTGAAGAGCACTGAAACAGCGCACCATACTCCACATACCGCGTCTCGTGTACGGGTTGAGGAATTTTCGGCTCGCTGAAGAGCACTGAAACGCTGCCGCTGTTGGTCGTACTCGCCACAGATATTAGGTTGAGGAATTTTCGGCTCGCTGAAGAGCACTGAAACGTTCGTACAACTGGAAGCAGCGCCCGAATAAGAAGGGTTGAGGAATTTTCGGCTCGCTGAAGAGCACTGAAACGCTTTTCTGTACGCCAGATCGCGGCGCGGCGGGCGGGGGTTGAGGAATTTTCGGCTCGCTGAAGAGCACTGAAACGCTTTTCTGTACGCCAGATCGCGGCGCGGCGGGCGGGGGTTGAGGAATTTTCGGCTCGCTGAAGAGCACTGAAACTAATATCGCGTCGATACGTCTCACGCAACCACTGGCGGGTTGAGGAATTTTCGGCTCGCTGAAGAGCACTGAAACCCAGCGCCGCCAGCAGCGCATCGTTCTCGCTGTTCCGGTTGAGGAATTTTCGGCTCGCTGAAGAGCACTGAAACCACAACAGTTATGTTTTCCGGTTCAGCAGCATCGAAGGTTGAGGAATTTTCGGCTCGCTGAAGAGCACTGAAACGTACGACTACGCGCGTTATCGCTCCTCGGCGGATGTTGAGGAATTTTCGGCTCGCTGAAGAGCACTGAAACACGACGCTCTTGCCTATCCACTTACGATCCGTGTAGTTTGAGGAATTTTCGGCTCGCTGAAGAGCACTGAAACGTGGGCGCTGGTGCAGCATTATCCGCAACTGAGGGTTGAGGAATTTTCGGCTCGCTGAAGAGCACTGAAACGCGTGAGATAGGGGAGACCGGAGCGCACAAACACGTTGAGGAATTTTCGGCTCGCTGAAGAGCACTGAAACGGTGCGTAGGAGGTACGGCTATGTCGCCGGCGCGCCTTGAGGAATTTTCGGCTCGCTGAAGAGCACTGAAACTCAGCGCGCTGGATGCG
>Ga0272446_1007402_pt1 | contig 10932 bp, 11 predicted proteins | sample YNPCB0061_FD_194587 | JGI IMG/M metagenome (GOLD analysis project Ga0272446, IMG submission 194587) | Hot spring microbial mat communities from Yellowstone National Park, WY, United States - YNP-CB-006-1 | ecosystem: Environmental > Aquatic > Thermal springs > Hot (42-90C) > Sediment | place...
CAACAACTCTGACATTGTACAAATCCCAAGGGCGCTATTCGACCGCCTGACGGATACGCTTGCTTTCGCTACATAAATGGATAAAGTCGAGATAAGAGAATAGGAGATTAAGAGATTGGGTGATTGTGCGGAGGGGTCTGGCGCGTTGCCGGTCGCTTAATCCCTTAATCTCCCAATCTCCCAATCTCACCTTTCACTCGTCACCACTGGCGTCCCTGCCTGCATTGCCTCCAGCACCATCATGCCAAAGCCTTCGTAGAGGCTGGGAAAGATGAAGGCTGTCGCCAGCGCGTAGAGCGCGGGCTTGTCGGCTTCCTCGACCCAGCCGCAGAAGTGCACCTGGCTGGCGCATCCGGCTGCCTGCGCCAACCGGCGCGGGTCGGGGAAGAAGTCTGTGTCAGCAGTGGGCAAGGCGCCAGCCAGCACCAGCTTGACCGCCGGGTCGCCCCCGCGTTGCAGATAGCGTGCGTAGCCGCCAATGATGCCCGCCAGATTCTTGCGCACGTCGAAACCGCCGAGGTAGAGAAAGTAGCGTTCGGGCAGAGCGTAGCGTTGCCGCACGCGTGCACAGTCGGCGGCAGTGGGCGGCGGCGCGCCCTCCTGGTTCGGGCCGTGATGGATCACATGCACACGCGCTGGCGTCACGTCCAGGTAGGCGACGATGTCGCGTGCCGCCGCCTCGCTTACAGTGAGGATGGCGGCGGCGCGGCGCGCACTCCAGGCCACCAATCGCGTGTAGGCGCGTTGCGCCAGTCGCCCACGATACGCAGGCAGCAGCAGTGGGATCAGATCGTGGATAGTGACGGCGACGGGCAGCGGCGTCCAGAACGGGCCAGCCCAGTAGGGAACCCAATAGAGGTCGGCGCGCAGACGCTGCGCCGTGCGCGGGGCGACGACCTGCTCCCACCACAACTTCGCCAGATTGGCGGGCAGCCGCGGCAGCGCAACCGCTTCGCAGGCGACCCCCGGCCAGCGCGCAGTGACGGCGGCTGGCGTCATCACACCCAGCGCCGGGTGCACGGGGAGGAGGCAGGAAATCTTCACCTGTGGGGCGACTCGAGGCAGCCAATCGAGCAAATGATCGAGATATTGCCCGCTGCCGCTGGTCAGGCGACCAGCCATCCAGCCGTTGACAGCAATGTGCAGAGCCTGGGGCGTCTTCGTCATGGGCAGCCATTGTAGCCGCCGCCGCCCGTGTCTTGCAAGTAGATTGCCCGGCAATCAGGTGCGTGTTATACTCGCGCATGTATTGCAACCCATTTGGCAGAGACTATATCAACCATGATCATTCATAATGCAACGGTGGTCACCTTCGATGGCGACAACCGCATCCTGGAGGACGGCGCAGTTCGCTATCAGGGCGCCACGATCGACGCGGTCGGTGCAAGCGAAACCATCCGCGCCGCCTACCCCGACGACGCAACCTGGAACGCGGGCGGAATGCTGCTGATGCCGGGGCAGATTTGCGCCCACACTCACTTTTACGGCGCGTTTGCGCGCGGCATGTATATTCCTGGCGCGCCAGCCAAGGACTTCCCGGAGATTCTCCAAAACCTGTGGTGGAAGCTGGACAAGGCGCTCGATCTCGACGGCGTGCGTAGTTCGGCGGAGGTCTGCCTGGTCGATGCCATCCGCAATGGCGCCACGACGCTGATCGACCATCACGCCAGCCAGCGCGCCATCGACGGCAGCCTGGACGTGATCGCCGACGCCGTGTTGGCGAGCGGGCTGCGCGCGGCGCTCTGTTATGAAGTGACCGACCGCGACGGCGACGTCGCAGCGCAGGCCGGCATCCGCGAGAATGTGCGCTTTCGCCAGCGTGTGGCGACGGGCGACTGGCATCAAGGCCGGCTGGCCGCCACATTTGGCCTGCACGCCAGCCTCACCCTTTCCGACGCAACGCTGGCGCGCTGCGCCGCGGAGAGCGACCGCTTCCATGTGCATGTGGCCGAACACCCGGCGGACCAGTACGACAGCCTGCAAAAATCGGGCAAGCGCGCCGTGGAGCGACTGCACGCCTTTGGCGTCACCGGGCCGGCCAGCATCATGGCGCACTGCATCCACATCGACGCGTGGGAGGCGGCATTGTTGGCTGAAACCGGAGCATTCATCAGCCATCAGCCGCGTTCGAACATGAACAACGCGGTTGGAGCGGCGGAGATCACGCCGCTGCTGCGCAAGGGGTTGCCGGTCTGCCTGGGCAACGACGGCTTCAGCAACGACATGTTCGCCGAGATGAAAGTAGCCGACATGCTGCAGAAGCTGGCGCACAGTGACCCACGTTACCTGGGCGCCGACAAGGTGATCCAGATGGCGGTGATCAACAACCGGCGCCTGGCGGCCACCTTCTTCGATCATCCGGTGGGGGTGATCGCGCCTGGCGCCTACGCCGACCTCATTTTGCTCGACTATCACCCGATTACGCCGCTGAGTCCAGCCAACCTGCCCTGGCACATTCTCTTTGGCGTCAGCGGCGCACACGTCCACAGCACCATCGCCAACGGCGTGACGCTGATGCGCGGGCGCGAGCTGCTTGCCCTGGACGAGGCAGAGATCGCGGCGCGCAGCCGTCGCAACGCCAGGGCGACCTGGGAGCGCTACTGGGCGATGTTTTGAGCGAGAGAAGCGGCAGCGCACAGCCAGATGGACCAAACGACAGAGACAAACGAGTCATCAGGAGGCGAGTGTTGGCAGAGAGTGACCTTCGTCATGCAATGCTCGAAGCTGTCGACATTGAAATCGGCGTCGTGAGTCCCGATGGCGTCATGCTGTACGCCAATGCCGCCTGGCAACGCGGATTTGCATCAGGCGCACAGGGGCCAATGGCAACTGGCGACAACTTCCTGGAACGCCTGACGCAAAGTGCGCATACCGACGCGACGGCGGACGCGCTCGTCACGGGCGTGCGTGCGGTCATCACCGGCGCCTGCGATCACTTCGAGACCGAGTTTGCGCGTGCAACAGAGGAGGGAACGCGTTGGTTGCTGATGCGCGTGACGCCGCTGCACGCCGCAGCGCCGCGCGCTGTGATCGTGACCAGCCTGGACATTACGCACATCCGCCAGGTGACGGAAGGCGTCCTGTCGCAGGAATATGATATAGTGCGCCGTGAACAGCAGCAACGTGAGGTTTCGTCGTTGGAAATCATGGCGACGCCGCCATCCAGCGCCGTGACAGCGGCGGTCTATGGCAAACTACCGATCCGTGAGTCGGCCGTCGCCGCATTTGGCGTGTTGGTCAGCCGCTACGGACAACTGTTGGAACGTGCAGTGGAGCATCGCATCTATCGCGACGACCGACAACAAAATGCGGAGCTCCAGGAATTAGCCCAGCAGTTGCGCTTTCTCAATGCAGGGCCGCGCGATGTGATCGACGTGCATCTGACGGCGGTCAAGGTTGCGCTGCGCCGCAGTGCAGAACGCCCCACGGCAGCGCTGCTTGAAGAAGCTCGCCCACTGGTTCTACAATTGATGGGCGAATTACTCGCGATTTATCGATTGGAAGCAGTCTCAGCTCGTCATCAGTCACCGCGAGAGGCGTTATGAATCAGGCGGAAACTCTGCAGTTGATCTTGTTCGTCACCGACGACACCCCGCGCTCAGCCGAGGCGATTGCCAATGTCAAGCAGGTGCAGCAGCTCTATCGCGGCCAATGCGAGGTCACGGTGATCGATATTTTGGAACACCCGGAGCTTGCCGAACGCGAGAAAATCTTCGCTACACCGACGTTGATCAAGGTGCAGCCGCCGCCCCTGCGCCGCATTGTCGGCGACCTTTCCGACCACATGCAGTTGCTGAAGTCATTGGATATTGGCAGCGGCTACCTGTCGTCTCCCGCCAGCCAACCCGTGTGAACAATGGAGGAGACTGTGTCAGGCGAATCAGCGCCCATCGAACGCGTCGTCAAGTTGCCCACCGGCATCCAGGGCTTCGATTTTGTCACAGAAGGCGGCCTCCCCAGAGGGCGCACGACATTGGTCGCCGGCACCGCCGGCAGCGCCAAGACGATTTTTGCGATCCAGTTTCTGGCGGAGGGCATCCTCAAGTACGGCGAACGCGGCGTCTTTGTCACCTTCGAGGAGACGCCCGACGACCTGCGCCGCAACATGATCTCATTCGGCTGGCCGATCGCCCAATGGGAACGCGAGGGCAAGTGGCTCTTTGTCGATGTCTCGATGCACGCCAACAGCGACGAGAAGGTGGTCGGCGCCTACGATTTCGGCGGCCTGATCGTGCGCATCGAACACGCCATCCGCCGCGTGCGCGCACAACGCATCTCGCTCGATTCGCTCGGCGCCATCTTCAGCCGCATGCATCAACCCGACCTGGTGCGCAGTGAGTTGCTGCGGATCGCCGCCGCGCTCAAGCAAATGAACGTGACCGCCGTGCTGACCGCCGAACGCACCGAGGAATATGGCGCCATCTCGCGCAACGGCGTAGAGGAGTTCGTCGCCGACAACGTGATCATCCTGCGCAACGTGCTCGATGACGAAAAGCGCCGGCGCACGATCGAGGTGCTCAAGTATCGCGGCACCTCGCACCAAAAGGGCGAGTATCCCTTCACCGTCACCCCGGACAAAGGCGTCGTGATCATTCCGCTCTCCGCCATTGAACTCAAGCAGCGCTCGTCGGACTTGCGCATCACCTCCGGCAATCAGGCGCTGGATGTCTTGTGCGGCGGCGGTTTTTTCCGCGACTCGATCGTGCTTGTCTCCGGCGCCACCGGCACGGGCAAGACCCTGCTCACCACTGAGTTTATGGCGGGCGGCGTCAACAACGGCGAGCGCTGTCTGCTCCTCGCCTTCGAAGAGAGCCGCGAGCAGCTCTTTCGCAACGCCATCGGCTGGGGCATCGACTTCGACCGCATGGAAGCGGACGGCAAGCTGCGGGTGCACTGCGCCTACCCGGAGACTGCCAGCCTGGAAGACCACCTGATCACCATCAAAGACCTGGTGAGCGAGTTCAAGCCCAACCGCGTCGCCTTCGACAGCCTCTCAGCGCTGGAACGCGTCGGCACGATCAAGAGTTTTCGCGAGTTCGTCATCGGCGTGACCTCCTTCATCAAACATCAGGAGATCGCCGGCCTCTTCACTGCGACCACGCCGACGTTGACCGGCGGCGCTTCTGTCACCGAGGCCCACATCTCGACCTTGACCGACTCGATCATTTTGCTGCGCTACGTCGAGATGAATGGTGAGATGCGACGCGCTTTGACCGTGCTCAAAATGCGCGGTTCGATGCATAATAAGGACATTTGTGAATTTACCATCGATCAACAGGGGATGCACATCGGGCGTCCCTTCCGCAACGTCATCGGTATTCTGACCGGCAACCCTCACATCAGCGCACCGGGCGAAATGGAACGGCTCGATGAACTCTTCCGCACGCAATGACGATGTTATGTGAAATCATGTCGAATGAGTCAAGGAATCTTCAAGCAAGAATCGATGAGTTGACGGCGCAGCTTGCGGCACGTGAAGCGCAGCTTGCCAGCGCCCAGGCTGCCAACGCTGAACTGGAACGCGCCGCCCGCGACAAGGACGATCTGCTGGCAACGATGGGGCACGAGCTGCGCACGCCGCTCAATGCGATGCTTTCCCTGTCGCGCGTGTTGCAGGAACAACTGGGACAGGTGTTGACAGAACGGCAGCAACAGTCGTTTCAGGTCATCGACGCCAGCGGCCAGCACCTCCTCGAACTGATCAACGACATCCTCGATCTGAGCAAACTCCAGGCCGGCAAAATGATGCTCAAGATGGAGCCGGTCGATGTGGAGACGCTCTGCACTACGTCGCTCGACATCGTGCGTCAGTTTGCCGAACAGAAACATCTACAACTGAGCCTTCGCATCGACCCCAGAGTGAGCACGATTCAGGTCGACCGGCTGCGCGTCAAACAGGTGTTGGTCAATCTGCTCAGCAATGCCGTCAAGTTCACCCCAGAATACGGCGCCGTTGGCATCGATGTTGTCAGCGACAGCGAGCACAGCCGCGTGCGCCTCACCGTCTGGGACACGGGCATCGGCATCGACGCCGACGACCTGTCCAGGCTCTTCCGTCCCTTCGTGCAGCTTGAGCGCGCCGACCATCCACCGCAGCCCGGCACAGGTCTGGGATTAGCCCTGTCGCAACGACTGGCCCGGCAACATGGCGGCGATCTCACGGTCACCAGCACGCCTGGCGCTGGCAGCCGCTTCACACTGGAACTTCCCTGGGGCAGCGCCGACGCAACGCAACCAGGCGAGCCACAGGCGCCGCAAGCCGCCTCCCGTGCGGGCGAGCGCCGCCGCCTGATCCTCCTCGCCGAAGACAACGAAGCAAACATCTTTGCCATCTCAGAGTATCTGGAGCTGTATGGCATCCCGGTCGTTGTGGCGCGCACCGGCCCCGAGGCGCTGGAGGTGGCGCGCACGCAGCAGCCTGGCCTGATTCTGATGGACATCAACCTGCCGCGGCTCGATGGCCTGGAAGTGATCCGGCGCATTCGCAGCGGCGAGGGCAACGGCGACCTGCCCATCGCGATCATTACTGCGCTGAGCGCCGATAATGAGCGTGTACGCGCGGCGGGCGCCGATCATTACCTGGGTAAACCGATCGACCTGGACAAGCTCGACCAGATCCTCGACCAATACTTCGCCAAACCGTAAAACCGAAGGAGATTCTTTCATGTCGAAACCCGTTATCGCCGTGATCGGCGGCACCGGCGCCGAAGGCTCCGGCCTGGTGGTGCGCTGGGCCGCCGCTGGCTACCCGGTGATCATCGGCAGCCGCAGCGCCGAAAAGGCGCAAAGCGTCGCGGCGGAGCTGGCTACCCTCCTCCCTGCTGGCAGCGCTGCCATCCATGGCGATAGCAACGCTGGGGCCGCCGCTGCCGCCGACATCGTGGTGTTGAGCGTTCCCTACGCCAGTCAGGCCGACATGGCGGCTCAAATTGCCGCGGGGGTGCAGGGCAAGCTGGTGATCACGGTCGTTGTGCCGCTCAAACCGCCCAAGGTTTCCATCGTCTGGCGCCCGGAGGCCGGATCAGCGGCGCAAGAATTGCAACAACAACTGGGCGACCAGGTGCAGATCGTCGCAGCGTTCCAGAACATCGCCGCCGGCCACCTGCGCGACCTGAACTGGGAGCCCGACTGCGATGTGCTCTACACCGGCGACAGCAAGGAAGCCAAAGCCACCGCGCTGGAGTTGATCCGCGCCGCTGGCTTCTTTGGCGTTGACGCTGGCCCGCTGGCGAACTCCTCGGTGATCGAGGGCTTCACCGCCGTGTTGATCGGCATCAACGCCCGCAACAAAGTGCAAAACAGCGGGATCAGGATTACGGGGATTCCGCGTTGAGAGATTGAGGGATAGAGATTGAGAGATTCGGAGATTGGGGCGATGCAGCGATTGGATGCTGAATTGAGGCGCTGCCAATCCCTGAATCCCGCAGTCTCCGAATCCCCAATCTCCCATCCTCCTCCAGAAACGAGCAATCACCATGCGACTCGAAACGCTTGCCATCCATGCTGGCCAAAGCCCAGACCCGACGACCGGCGCCGTGATGCCCCCGATCCATTTGTCCACGACCTTTGAGCGCAGCGCAGATGGCAGTTATCCGTCTGGCTTTGTATACACGCGTAGCGAGAACCCCAACCGCGCGGCACTCGAAACCAATCTGGCCGTGTTGGAGGGAGGCGGCGCTGCAGCCGCCTTCAGTTCGGGCATGGCTGCCATCAGCGCCATCTTCCAGGCATTGACGCCGGGCGACCACATCATCTTTCCCGACGACGCCTACTTTGGCGCTGGCCGGCTGCTCCGCGAAATTATGGCGCCGTGGGGGCTGACGTACAGTGTGGTGAACATGGCGGACCTCGACGCTGTCCACAAGGCGGTGCAGCCGCGCACCCGTCTGATCTGGGTGGAGACGCCCTCCAACCCGCTGCTCAAGATCACCGACATTGCGGCGGTGGCGCAGATTGCGCACGACGCCGGCGCGCGCTGCGCAGTCGACAATACATGGCCCTCACCGACCGGACAGCAGCCCCTTGCCCTGGGCGCTGATCTGGTCATGCACGCCACCACCAAATACCTGGGCGGCCATAGCGACCTGCTCGGCGGCGCCGTCATCGCGCGTGAAGAGGACGATTTCTTTGCGCGCATCCGCGTCATCCAGAAGATCGGCGGCGCCGTGCCGTCGCCCTTTGATTGCTGGCTGCTGCTGCGCAGCATCCGCACCTTGCCCTACCGCATGCGCGCTCACAGCGAGCACGCGCAACGCGTGGCTGAATTTTTGGCGACGCACCCCGCCGTCGAGATTGTCCACTATCCAGGGCTGCCCACCCATCCGGGCCATGCGATCGCACGCCAACAGATGCGGCAATTCGGCGGGATGCTGTCGATCCAGGTGCGCGGCGGGGCGGAGGCAGCCATCCGCGCCGCAGGGCGCGTCCACATTTTCACCCAGGCAACCAGCCTCGGCGGCGTCGAGAGCCTGATCGAGCACCGCGTCTCGGTGGAGGGTCCGCACACGGCGACGCCTGTCAACCTGCTGCGCATCTCCGTCGGCCTGGAACACCCCGATGACCTGATCGACGACCTGGCGCAGGCTTTGGGTGAGTGAAATGCGCGTCACCTTTGCCCCAATCACGCCATCCGAAGCGCGCACGGTGCTGTGCTGGCGCTATCCTGAGATCGCCGACTATCCAGAACCAGACGACGACGAACTCGAGCGTGATGTCGCGGCGTTGCTGCGCGCGGACTATCATTATTACGCAGCGCACGATGAGACCGGGCGGCTGGTCGGTTTCTGCTGTTTTGGTGAGGATGCACAGGTGCCAGGCGGCGACTATTCGCTCCCTGCGCTGGACATTGGCCTGGGCCTGCACCCGGATTTGACCGGGCGCGGCTTGTCGCACAGCTTTCTGGAGAAGATTCTGGCATTGGGCGCCGAGATGTTCGCACCAGAATTTTTCCGTGCCACGGTGGCGGCGGTGAACACGCGTTCGCTGCGCCTCTTCGAAGGATCAGGCTTTTATTTCATCCAGACTTTTGTCAGTGGTGAAATCCGCAACCATCGCTTTCACATCTTATTGCGAGCAGCAAACACAATGGCAGAGTAGATGGCGTGAGGTGTGTTGCGTGTTTCGTGTCTTCGCGTATCACGCAACACGCACCAGGCGCCACGCCCATCTGCGCCGACGTGCGCCGGGGAGCTTGCGTCTACCCGCCTGTGCTGCGTCTCATGCCGGCGCCCGGCGTCCCGCGCACCTGGAGATAGGCGACGACCACACCGCCCAGGCAGCCAAAAAGATGCCCCTGCCATGATATGCCGCGTTGCAGCGGCAGCATTCCCCACACCATGCCGCCGTAGATCAGAAAAGCGACCAACGCCAACACAATGGCGACGCCGCTGCGTTCGTAGTAGCCCCGCGCCAGTAAGTAGCCGAACAGCCCGAACACAACCCCGCTGACGCCCAGATGGATTGAGGAAGCGCCGCCAAAGAGCCAGATGCCCAATCCGCTTGCCAGTAGCGCCGCTAACGACACGATGAAAAAGTCGCTGGTGCGACGCAGCATGACAAACCAGCCAAGCACCACCAGCGGAATCGTGTTGGCGAAGAGATGACCAAAACCAGCGTGCAGCCACGGCGCCACCACAATCGCCTGCAGGCCGCCAGGCGTACGCGGCTGAATCCCCAGTCCATCCAGCGCCCCACGCAACACCAGCCAGTCGATCAGCTCGATGCCCCACAGCACCGCCACCAACGCCCCCAGGATGAACGCATGGCGCATCAGGTGGCGACGTACACCCTGCGTGCGTTCCAGCGCCGTCGAACGCCAGTCAATTCGTGTCATTTGGTTTCACTCCAGATTGACAAGCCCCCTGGCTCAGTCCACAATATCGATCACAATGGCTTACACGCTTAACGACCCTTACCGATCTCTGCGCGTGGTGCTGCGTCTCAGCGGCGCCGCCACAGGCCTCACTGGCCTGTTGTTTCTGCTCCTGCCCGCCACCGCCGCCAGCACTGCGTTCGGCGTTGCCACCCACCCGCTCTGGCCGCTGCGTCTGGCTGGCGCTGCACTACTAACACTTGCCGTTGCACACCTGCTGAACGCCAGCGAACGCGACATTCGGCTGCCGGCGCTGGTCACCTGCGCCCTCGGCAACGGTCTGCCTGCTGTGTTGGTCGTCACCGCTTATCTCCAGCGCGAGATGACCAGCTTCGTCTGGCCGCTCCAGGCTGGCATGATCGCTCTTTTCGTCATCTGGCTGATCGGCGCCGTCGCACCGCTGCGCTATCTCCGCACCGACGCGAGCATTGGCTAGTGCAGTGATGCGTGTTGCGTGTCACGTGTTGCGTGTTGCGTGTTGCGTGTTGCGAGACGGAACACGCAACACGTGACACGCAAGATACTTACGCCGATGTGCACGAGAAGACGGCAGCACGTACACCACCGGCTTCTTCAAGCCCATCTGCACCAGACGACCGCCAATCTATACGTGATGGAGTCAATAAAAGTTGCGCCAGTGCACCGCGAAGGGCGATGCGCACTGGCTGTCCGTCGCCGTGCATGGGGAACGGGTCGTTCACGGAGACCGGACTGTGTCGGTTTCAGCAATGACGGCATCTGCACAGGAATAGCTTGATGCGGTGATGCAGATGCGGTATTGGTAGGCCGCGCCGCTTGTGAGGCCGCTGTCACGACAGCGATAGGCGCTTTCGTCCGCGGCGTAGGGTTGCGTGCAACTCGCCACATAACGCCAGGCGCCGCCATTCGCCGAACGTTCGACGGTGAAGACGCCTTCAAACGCCTCACCAACGTATTCCCACCGCAACTCGATCTGCCCGCGTAAGCGGGCGGCGCTGGCGCTGAAATTGACGATCCCTGCCGGCGCGTCGGCGCCAGAGGGGGCGACGGTGGGTGTGACGCGCTGCACCGGCGTCGGCGTG
>Ga0272446_1007403_pt1 | contig 10931 bp, 8 predicted proteins | sample YNPCB0061_FD_194587 | JGI IMG/M metagenome (GOLD analysis project Ga0272446, IMG submission 194587) | Hot spring microbial mat communities from Yellowstone National Park, WY, United States - YNP-CB-006-1 | ecosystem: Environmental > Aquatic > Thermal springs > Hot (42-90C) > Sediment | place...
GGCCCCTGCAGATCGGCCATGATGCCGACCTCGCGCCCGCACGCACGCGCCGCCACGCGCACGAGCTTTGCGCGCGCGAGATGATCGTCGGCGGTGCCGTGCGAGAAATTCAGGCGCACGACGTCCACGCCCGCCGCCAGCATCCGCTCGATCACGAGCGGATCGCTCGACGCGGGGCCGAGCGTGGCGACGATCTTGGTCGAGCGCGGCATCGGCTTTACCGCTTCGCCCTTTGCTGCAGGATCTCGATCGCCGGCAGCGTCTTGCCCTCGAGGAATTCGAGGAACGCGCCACCGCCGGTCGAGATATAGCTGATGCGGTCGGCAATGCCGTACTTGGCGATCGCCGCGAGCGTGTCGCCGCCGCCGGCGATGGAGAAGGCGCCGTTGACGGTGGCCTGCGCGATCGCGAGCGCGAGCTGCTTCGTGCCTTCGCCGAACTGGTCGAACTCGAACACGCCGACCGGCCCGTTCCAGATGATCGTGCCTGCGGTGCTGATGCCGTGCACCAGCCCGAGCGCGGTCTGCGGGCCGACGTCGAGGATCATCTCGTCGGGCTGCACCGCGTCGGCGCGGCGAATCGTCGCTGCGGCGGTGGCCGAGAACTCCTTCGCGACGACGACGTCGATCGGCAGCGGCAGCGTTCCGCCCTTTTCGGCGAGCGTGGCGAGCACCTTCTTGCATTCCGGGACGAGGTCCGGTTCGCACAACGACTTGCCGACCTTGAAGCCCTCGGCCAACAGAAAGGTGTTGGCGATGCCACCGCCGACGATCAGCCGGTCGACCTTGCGCGCGAGGTTGTTCAGGATCGTGAGCTTCGTCGAGACCTTGGACCCGGCGACGATCGCCACGAGCGGGCGCTTCGGGTCGCCGAGCGCCTTGCCGAGCGCGTCGATCTCGGCGGCCATCAGCGGGCCCGCGCAGGCGATCGGCGCGTACCTGGCGATGCCGTGCGTGGTGGCCTCGGCACGATGCGCGGTGCCGAATGCGTCGTTGACGTAGACATCGCACAGTCTCGCCATCTTCTGCGCCAGCTCGTCGCTGTTGTTCTTCTCGCCCTTGTTGACGCGGCAGTTCTCCAGCAGAACGACTTCGCCCGGCGCGACCTGCACGCCGTCGACCCAGTTCTGCACGAGCGGCACCGGGCGGCCGAGCAGCTCCGACAGTCGCCGTGCCACCGGAGCGAGCGAGTCCTCGGGCTTCAGTTCCCCTTCGGTCGGCCGTCCGAGGTGCGAGGTCACCATCACGGCCGCGCCGGCATCGAGCGCGAGCCTGATCGCCGGCACCGACGCACGGATGCGCGTGTCCTCGGTGATGTTGCCGGCGTCATCCAGCGGCACGTTCAGATCCGAGCGGATGAAGACGCGTTTGCCGCGCAACTTGCCGTCGCGGGCGAGAGCTTCGAGCGTGAGCACGTTCATGGAAGCCGCCGGAAGGAGTAGGAGATCGGGAAGCGGTGCGCGTCGCGCGCCGAAGGGCGCGCCGCGTGCACCAGCGCCGAGGCATTATACGAACGCACGTTCGACACCCTCGTGATCCGCCTCACCCTCGCCCGCACCGAATGGGCCGCGCTCGCCGGCGCAGCGCTGATCGTTCTGCTGCAGCAGATCGATGCGGCCGGCGACGCGCTCGAATACCGCCGCGCGCTGCTCGCGGCCGAGCCGTGGCGACTCGTGACCGCGCATCTGGTTCACGTGAACTGGGAGCATGCGCTCGTCAACGCCGCCGCTTGGTGGCTGGTCGCGCGGCTGTTCGGGCCCGACCTCGGCCTGCGCCGGCAACTGATCGCGCTTCTCGCCGGCGCGATCGCGATCGGCGCGGGGCTTGCGATGCTGCACCCGACGATCCTGTGGTACCGGGGCTTTTCCGGCGCGCTGCATGCGCTGTACTTCGCCGGCGCGACCTGCTGGCTCGCCAGCGCGCTGGCGAATTCCGCGACGCGCACGCCGCGTGCGCTCGCGCTGCCGCTCGCGCTGGCCGCAGGCGGCTGGATCAAGGTCGTGCTGGAACAGCCGACGGGTAGCGCCACCCCCTACGCGGACTGGCTCGGCGCGACAACCGTGCCGCAAGCGCATCTGCTCGGCGCGATCGCGGGCACGCTGTTGGGACTCGTCTTTGCTTGGCGCGACGTGAAGAAAAACGCCGCGACGGCGCGCGGCGTTTCGTAGGCAAAGCGTTCAGTCGCGGCTGCGGATGCGCGCGGCCAGTCCGAAAGCCGCGAGCAGCAGCAGTTGCCACAGCGGCAGCGTGCCGCCGCCGCCGCCGCTCGGAGGCGGCGACTGGACGGTGACCGCCACGTCAATGCTATCGGCCTTCGGCGGTACGCTGTCATCGGTGACAGTCAGCTCGAAGACGAGCGTCTGATTTCCGGACGGTGCGGTGAAGCCCGCTTGCGGGTTCGACGGTCCGGCGAGCGCGACACGGGTCGCGCCGTTGTCGATTTGTCGCCATGAGTACGAGACGATCGACCGCCCGTTGAACGCAACGCTGTTGCGGCCGTCTAGGGTAACGGCAACCCCCGGCGCGACGGTTTGATCTGGTCCGGCATCGGCCATCGGCGGTGGTGCGTTGGCCGCGGCCGCGGCCACTGCTGCCGCCGCATCGAGCAACCCGGCGCCGCATAGCCCGGCTCCAGGTTGTCCGGTCGCGCAGAAGCCTCCTGGGGGGTGCGGCCGGGCCGTTGCACGAAGGATGCTTCTTACCTGGCTCGGTGACGCCGTACGGAGGACCGACTTGACCAGCGCCGCGACGGCCGACACATGCGCCGTCGCGGAACTCGTCCCGGTGAAGCCACTGATCGCCGGGCCACTCTTGTCCTGATTGGGTGGCGCCCCGAAGCTCGTCGGGTGTGTCGCGCCGAAAAGGACCGAGGACCACGTGAAGTAAGCGGTGTCGGCGGGTTGGATCACGCTTTGCAGTTGGGTCGGCGAACCGCCGCCGGGCGCGCTGATCCCGACCTCGGGGCCGACGTTCGAGTAGTCGGCCTTGTCGCCATTGATCGTATGGGCAGCGACCCCGAGCACGCCGGCGCAATTCGCCGGTTGAGTGATGCCCGTCACTCCATCGTTGCCAGCTGCCGCGACGACGAGTGCGCCGTTCGCAACCACGTCGTCCACGGCTCGTTGATAAGCGGACGAGCAGTCCCCGGCTGCGGTGCCGAGACTCATGTTGATTACCTGCGCCCGCGTCAAATTGACGACCGGACCGCTTGCGCCGGGCACGGGCATGCCAACGGCGAAGCGCATGGCGTCGATGACGTCGCTCGTACTCCCGCCGCACTTGCCAAGCGCGCGCAGCGGCAGAATGCGGACGTTCGGCGCGATGCCCGCCGTCGACGTGCCGGGTGGCGGTGGGTTGCCCAGGCCGTTGTTCCAAACGCCTACGATGGTTCCTGCCATGTGCGTTCCATGCCACGAGCTGTCCGCCGCCCCGTCGCAAAAAGACGGGTAGGCGGCGACGTCCTGATTCGTGACCCAGTCACCCGGATCGCTCGCATCCGGATCACGCCCATCGCCGTCGTTGGCGACGAAGTTGGCCGGAACACCGGACGCAACGCCGACATCGGATGACACGAAGTCGTAGCCCTGCAGCAGCGTGCCGGCCAGTTCGGGATGGTTCAGCACAACCCCGGTGTCGATCAGCGCGACGACGACCTTGCGCGAACCGAGCAGCGTCCCCGAGGCGCCGGGTAGGTTCCAGGCATTCTGCAGGTTCGCGCCGCCGACCGCGACCACCGTCTTGTTGTTGGCCGTGAAGTTCTGCGTCGGCGGGTAGTAGTGCCAGAGCCGCGTCGTATAGCCGACATCCTGCGGCAGCACCTGCATCGCGCGCACCGGAAAGTCCGGATCCGCGTACTCGACGCTCGGATCTGTCGCCAACCGCGCTGCGACCGCTTTCGCCTCCGTGAGCGTCATCGCCCGCTCGAGCCTCAGCACGGAGGCGTTGCCCGACATCGGCCGGAACGCGCTCATGCGCACGCCGGCCGATGCCGATAGCGCGGCCACCCGCCCCGCACCGAGCGGGTGCGTCAGTTCGACGGCCTTCGGGTTGCGCAGCTTGACGATCATCTGGCGAATCATCGGCTCGCGCAGTTCGGCAGCCGTCTTCTTCTTCGCGGTTGCGACCGTAGCGTGGCCGACCGACGCGGGCCAGGCCGAGGCGAGCGTGCCGGCGAGCGCGGCGGCCGCGAATGAGAATTTGAACGCTGGGCTCACGAAGCTCTCCTTCCGGGCTGCCGCCGCTCACTGGGCCTTGACCGGCGCATCGAGTTCCACGTACTCGAAGTCGCCCGACGCGCGCAGCCGCTCGATCAGCGCCGGCACCTGCGCGCGCGTGGCCGGCGGAATCAGGTAGACGACATGCGCGCCGCCGGACATCGGTCGTGCGTAGCGGGCCATCGCCGGCTGCGGCAGGCTGCGTCGGACGACCCGCATCAGCGCATCGGGGTCGCTCGTCGGTGTGCGCGGCTTGACGATCAGCGCCGCGATCGGCGGGGCGGTATCCCCTTGCGCCGCGGGTGCACCTGCACACGCACTCAATGCCGGAAGGCCGAGCAGGATTCCCGGGGCCAGGCACAACACCAGTCTTCTGGGCAGCGGCATCGTTGCGGTGTGGTCGGGCGCGTCGAATCGATCTTGGCGGCGAGCTTACGCGATGGCCGATCACGCCGCCCGTCAGACGAACGACCTACCCGGGCGGCGAGCGATCGTCGTTTCGGATATCACGCGCGGCAGCGCTTGCGGTTGACCGCAGCTTACGTGGGAAGGATTGGAAACAGAATGGGCCGGCAGCGCCGGCCCGGGAGCGCAAAGGGTACCTGCGCCGGATGCATTACTTCGCCACCATCAGCGCGACCGTGGTGTCCGGCATGCGGTTGGAGAAGCCCCATTCGTTGTGGCTTCGGCCGCCGCTTCGCGGCTTAACCTCGCGCGTTGCGCGGGGTTAGCCTTCGCCCCAATGAGTGAGCGCCTCCAGCGCGCCGACTACTTCGCGTTCATCAGCGCAACCGTGGTGTCGAGCATGCGGTTGCTAAAGCCCCACTCATTGTCATACCAGCTCGAGACTTTGACGAGGCGGCCGGAGACCTTGGTCAGGGTGGCGTCGAAGATGCTGGAGCGCGCGTCGTGGTTGAAGTCGCTGGAGACGAGCGGGTCGACGTTGTAACCCAGGATGCCCTTGAGTTCGCCTTCGGAGGCGGCCTTCATGATCGCGTTGACCTCGTCGACGGTGGTGTCGCGTGCGGCGATGAACGACAGGTCGACGATCGACACGTTGATCGTCGGCACGCGGATCGCGAAGCCGTCGAGCTTGCCGTTCAACTCGGGCATCACCAGCCCCACCGCGGCGGCCGCGCCGGTCTTGGTCGGGATCATGTTGTGGCAGGCGGCGCGCGCGCGGCGCAGATCCTCGTGATACACGTCGGTCAGCACCTGGTCGTTGGTGAACGCGTGCACGGTCGTCATCAGCCCGTTGACCACGCCGAGCTTTTCGTGCAGCGGCTTGACCATCGGCGCGAGGCAGTTGGTCGTGCACGACGCGTTGGAAATCACGGTGTGCGAGCCCTTCAGCGTGCCGTGGTTGACGCCGTAGACGATCGTCGCGTCGACGTCCTTGCCGCCCGGCGCGGAGATGATCACCTTCTTCGCGCCGCCTTTCAGGTGCGCGCTCGCCTTTTCCTTGGTCGTGAAGAAGCCCGTGCACTCGAGCACCACGTCGACGCCGAGCGACGCCCACGGCAGCTCGGCCGGATTGCGGTTGGCGAGCACCTTGATGCGGTCGCCGTTGACGACCATCGCGTCGCCGTCGACGGTCACCGTGCCGGGGAACGGACCGTGCGCCGTGTCGTGCTTGGTCAGATGCGCGTTGGTCTTCGGATCGCCGAGGTCGTTGATCGCGACGATCTGCAGATCGTGCTTCTTGCCCCCTTCGTAGTGCGCGCGCAGGATGTTGCGGCCGATACGGCCGTAGCCGTTGATGGCAACCTTTATCGTCATCGAGATTTCTCCCTTGAGATGAGTTCGCGGACGACCTGCGCGGCGTTGTCCGCCGTCAGGCCGAAGTGCTTGTAGACGGCCGCCGCGGGCGCCGACTCGCCGAAGCGGTCCACACCGAGCACGGCACCGGTGGCGCGCACGTACTTCCACCAGAAGTCGGTCACGCCGGCTTCGATCGCGAGCCGCGGCAGCCCTTCGGGCAGCACGCTCGATTTGTATTCGACGGTCTGCCGGTCGAACACCGTCGTCGAAGGCATCGACACGACGCGCACCGCGATGCCTTGGGCGGCGAGCTGCTTCTGCGCCTCGACCGCAAGCGGAACTTCCGAGCCGGTGGCGATGATCACCGCGCGCGCCTTGCCGGCGCCGCCCGGCGCCTCGCTCAGCACGTACGCGCCGCGGCGGATGTCGTTCGCGCCGCGCTCGCCGGCCACGTAGGCGACGACCTGCCGCGACAGCAGCAGCGCGGTGGGGCCGTCGGCGCGTTGCACGGCGGCCTCCCACGCGACGAGCGCCTCGACCGTGTCGCACGGCCGCCAGACGTCGAGGTGCGGGATCAGCCGCAGGCTCGCCGCATGTTCGACCGCCTGGTGCGTCGGGCCGTCCTCGCCAAGACCGATCGAGTCATGCGTGAACACGAAAACGACGCGCTGCTTCATCAACGCGGCCATCCGCACCGCGTTGCGCGCGTAGTCGGAGAAGACGAGGAAGGTGCCGACGAACGGCAGGAAGCCGCCGTGCAGCGCCATCCCGTTGGCGATCGCGCACATGCCGAATTCGCGAACGCCGAAGTGGATGTGGCGGCCCGGGCGGATCTCGCCGTCGACATGCAGGGCCGTTGCCTTGCTCCATTTGGTCAGGTTGCTGCCGGTCAGATCCGCCGAGCCGCCGATCATCTCCGGCGCGGCTTCTGCGACGACTTCGAGCGCGAGCTGCGAGGCCTTGCGCGTGGCCACACTCTCGCGCTTCGCTGCGGCGGCAGCGATCGCAGCCGCGACCTTCGCGGCGAAATCCTCAGGCAGTTCGCCGCGCAGCCGGCGGTCGAGCTCGCGCGCCAGTGCCGGATGCGCCTGCGCATAGGCATCGAAGCGGCGCTTCCACTCGGCTTCGCGCTGCGCACCGGCGGCGCGCGCATCCCACGCGGCGTAGACGTCCTGCGGGATCTCGAACGGCGGATAAGGCCAGCCGATCGTCTCGCGCGTCGCGGCGACTTCGGCTTCGCCGAGCGCCTCGCCATGGGCCTTCTCGGTGCCGGCGCGGTTGGGCGATCCCTTTCCGATCACCGTGCGCGCGATGATCAGCGTCGGCTGCTCGGACTGCCTGGCCTGCGCGAGCGCCGCATCGACGGCGTCGACGTCGTGGCCGTCGATCGGGCCGATCACGTTCCAGCGGTAGGCGCGGAAGCGCGCTGCGGTGTCGTCAGTGAACCAGTGCTTGACCTCGCCGTCGATCGAGATGCCGTTGTCGTCGTAAACGGCGACGAGCTTCGAAAGCTTCCACGTACCGGCGAGCGACGCGGCCTCGTGCGAGATGCCCTCCATCAGACAGCCGTCGCCGACGAATACGTAGGTGCGGTGGTCGACGACGGCGTGCCCCGGCCGGTTGAATTCCATCGCGAGCAGTTTTTCGGCGAGCGCCATGCCGACCGCGTTCGCGAAACCCTGTCCGAGCGGGCCCGTGGTCGTCTCCACGCCCGGCGTCAACCCGTACTCCGGATGCCCAGGGGTTTTCGAATGAAGCTGGCGGAAGTTCTTCAGCTCGTCGAGCGACAGGTCGTAGCCGGTCAGATGCAGCAACGCGTACTGCAGCATCGAGCCGTGACCGTTGGACAGTACGAAGCGGTCGCGGTTGGCCCAGCGCGGATTCGCCGGATTGTGCGACAGGTGCCTCGTCCACAGCGCGAGCGCGATCTCGGCCATGCCCATCGGCATGCCGGGATGACCCGAGTTCGCCCTCTGAACCGCGTCCATCGCCAGCGCGCGAATCGCGTTGGCCATACGTACTTGCAACGACCGAGGGGGGGCGGAGTCGGGCGGAGACATCGTGCCGAAACAGGAAAGGTTGGAACGGGCGCTGCGGCGCGCGGCGCCGGTACGAACGCTCGGCCAAGGACGCCCGAGGACGCTACGGCACCGCCCACCGGCATCTTATCAGCCGGCCCCTGCGCGCTCCGTAGCCGTGATGGCGTATGCGCGGATTTGCGCCGGCGCAAATCCGCGCGCATTTGACGTCGCTTTGGGGCGCGCGGGCCTTTCGTTCCGCGCCGAATTCCTTTAGCATCCGCGCCTTAAATTTCGGTCCGGAAACAAGGAAGCAACGGGCAGCCAGTACGGCGCGCAGCCTGCGCCAGGCAACGATTCCCCCGCCAGATCCAATCGACGCGGGTCGGCCATCGCAAGCGGCCACCGCAATGATCCGAGCGCCGCGCACCAGCGCACGGGTCCCGGGCCGATGGGTTGCGGTTCAAACCGTGATTCAGGTCGATTGGGCGGACCTGCTGGGGGACGAAGATGCAAGGCCTTCACCTGACTGGCGATCTGTTCGAATGCGGCTGCAGCGCGGCCTTCCTGACGGATCTCGAAAAGCTCTCGACGCTGTGCCGCGACGCGACGCTGCGCGCCGGGCTGACGATCGTCGACGAGAAGTACCACGTGTTTCCCGACTGGCAGGGCCAGCCGGGCGGCATCACCGGTACCGTGCTGCTCGCCGAATCGCACCTGGCGATCCACACCTGGCCCGAGCGGCGCGGCGTCACGCTCGACGTCTACGTCTGCAACTTCACCGAGGACAACTCGGGCAAGGCGCAGCAACTGTTCGATGAACTCGTCGTTGCGTTCCGGCCGACGAACCAGGTCGTCAACCGGATCACGCGCGGCGATCTGGCGGCCAGCGCCCCGGTGACGACGACGGCGTCGGCTGCGCCCGATCCCGGGGCAGGCAGCAACGAACTGATCTTCGACTGGCTCAACGCGCACGCGGGCTACGGCTTCACCGCGAAGACGCGGCTGGAGACGCAGCAGTCGCCGTACCAGCGCGTCGAGGTCTACGACACGCACCAGTTCGGCAAGCTGTTCCGTCTGGACGGCCGACTGATGACCTCCGAAGGCGAGGAGTTTTTCTATCACGAGTGCATGACGCACCCGGCGCTGCTGACGCATCCGAACCCGCAGTCGGTGCTCGTCATCGGCGGCGGCGACGGCGGCTCGTCGGAGGAAATCTTCAAGCACCCGAGCGTCAAGCGCATCGTGATGGCCGAACTCGACCCGGTCGTCATCGACATCGCCAAGCGCTACCTGCGCGAGATCCACAAGGGCGTCTTCGACGATCCGCGGCTCGAGGTGAAGATCGGCGACGGTTTCGAGTACGTGAAGAACACGGCCGAGCGCTTCGATCTGATCGTGCTCGACCTGACCGATCCGGATACCCCGGCGTTCCATCTGTACTCGGAAGAGTTCTTCGGGATGTGCCAGCGGATCCTGAACCCGGGCGGTCTGCTGACGCTGCACCTGGGCTCGCCGGTGTTCCAGGCCGCGACGGTGAAGAAGAACGCGACGAACCTGCGCAAGGTCTTCCGGCAGGTGCATCCGATGGCGCTGTACATCCCGCTGTACGGCTCGCTGTGGTGCCTCGGCGTGGCCAGCGACAGCGCCAACCCGCGCGCGGTCGCCGCGGAGACGATCGCGCAGCGGCTCGCGGAGCGGCGAATCGGCGCGCTGAAGTACTACAACGCGCCGCTGCACTCGGCGCTGTTCACGCTGCCGAACTTCGTGCTGGAGCTGACCGGCGGCGAACAGCCCGTCGCGCCCCAGCGGATGAAGGCCGTCGCGTAGGACGTTGCGCGACGACGCCGGCCCGGCCGCGCGCCGGGCTTTTTGTCGCCGGCCGCGGCTAGACTGCTGCAACGATCCAACTGACGGAGGACGGCGATGGTCTCTGCCACGACCGCTTCGCGCAGGCCGATCCGCGTCACGCCGGGAGAGCTCGCGAGCGACGGCGCGGGCGTACGGCTGCGCCGGCTGATGGGGACGCCGCATTCGCCGTCGATCGACCCTTTTCTGCTGCTCGACTACTTCGACTCGCCGAACGCGAGCGACTATATGGCGGGATTTCCTGAACACCCACACCGCGGATTCGAGACGGTCACCTACATGCTCGCCGGCCGCATGCGCCATCGCGACAACCGCGGACACGAAAGCGTGATCGAACCCGGCGGCGTGCAGTGGATGACCGCTGGCCGCGGCATCGTGCACTCGGAGATGCCTGAGCAGACCGAAGGACGGATGCGCGGCTTCCAGCTCTGGGTGAATCTGCCGGCACGGCTGAAAATGTGCGCACCGGCCTATCAGGAATACGGCCCCGACATGATCCCGACGCAGACGCGCGACGGCGCCACCGTCAAGGTGATCGCCGGACGCACCTCGCGCGGCACGGCCGGTCCGATCGCAACAGCAGCGACCGAGGCGTTTTACTTCGACATCGCGCTCGGCGCGGGAGCGAGCTTCGCCGAGCCGATCGATCCCGCGCACTCGGCGTTTGTCGTCGCGTACGAAGGCGCAGTGCGCATCGGACAGCATCCGCAGGCGATCCGCGCGGTGGCGCTCGCCGCACTCGGCGACGGCGATTCGGTCGAGTTGACTGCGGCCGATGCGCCGGCGCGCGCGCTGCTCATCGGCGGCAGGCCGCTGCGCGAGCCGGTGGCGTGGTACGGCCCGTTCGTGATGAATACCGAGCGCGAGATCATGCAGGCGATGCACGACTATCAGACCGGGCGGTTCTAGGGTCTGTTGGCATGTGGATCGGGTCTGCGGCGGGTCGGATCGGGTCGCAGGGCCAGGCGCGGCGAGGGGACCATTGGCCGCAGCCAAGGCCCCGAGCCGCAACGCCGCCATGCGGCCCGAGGCGGCCCGCCCCGCAGGGTGATCCCCGCCGTCGGCCCCAG
>Ga0272446_1007404_pt1 | contig 10931 bp, 9 predicted proteins | sample YNPCB0061_FD_194587 | JGI IMG/M metagenome (GOLD analysis project Ga0272446, IMG submission 194587) | Hot spring microbial mat communities from Yellowstone National Park, WY, United States - YNP-CB-006-1 | ecosystem: Environmental > Aquatic > Thermal springs > Hot (42-90C) > Sediment | place...
GATAGAGGAAGGTTTGTACATCCTGTCGGGGATATCCCGCAAAACTACCGTATAATCTCCATCCTGTAAGGAATGGACTTCGTAGCTCAGGAATGTGACGAACTGGGGAGGCTGGTTATAGCTTTCCGTGATCCGTTTGAAGTACTCGAATTGGGTTTCCAGTTTCTGAAACCCCGATACGTGATAGTCCACCACCGATTCCATGTACCCCCTTCTCGGGGGAATGTCCGGCCAGGAAGAGTGACCGGTAACGCTAGCGAAGTCCAACTGCAGCTTGGCGTTCTCGAAGGCATCCTCCAGCTTCCCGTGCCCATAGCTGATGCCGCAGTGATTGTGAAAGTCTCCATAGTAGCAGGAGAGTCCCTGGTAGGAAGGGGGTGGTAAAATCATGCTTGCTTCTCCATATCCTCGGGGAATAGGGGGAAATACACGGTCCGGTGAGTCTCCACGGAACGGTAAACCCCTTCTATCAGTTCGAGAGCTTTCAAACCTTCTCGGATGGAAGTTTTCGGGGGTCTGTCTTCCCAGATCCCGTCGATGAAGTCCTTCGGAGCATGGGTGTGGATGGAGGGAAAATCGAAAGATTCCTCCAGAGTGCTCCATTTCCCTGATTTTCCGTCGAACCAGACCAGGTGAGGTAACAGTCCCCCTCCGGCATTGGAAGCGCAATCGGTGTGACTTTGAATCAGCACCCCGTGCTCTCCATAGATTTCCGTCGTGGGGCCGCCCGCCACCCAGTTCCACCCTGTTTCCAGGGTGCAGAGGAGTTCATCGGGAAAGGTGTAGATTGCGCTTCCAGAGGTTTCCACTGGATAGGGTTTGCCAAAGGAAAAACTTGCGCAGACGGAGATGGGTTCTCCGAAAAACCAATGGATAAGGTCCGTTTCATGGACCCCCTCATCGAGAAAGGCTCCCCCTCCCGCCCAAAGGGGATCCACGATCCAGGGCATCTGGTTTTCCAGTCCTGTAAGCCCATACCCATGCCCATGCCGTTTCCTCACATGCGTCACCCGGCCGAGGGCACCGGATTGAATCATCTGGCGGATCCTGTAGTTCGAGGGAATGTGCCGCTGGGGGAAGGACTGGTAGAACCGTATCCCGCTTTCCTGGACCAGGTGGGCGATTTCCCTCCCTAGGGACAGGTTTGGGGCCAGAGGCTTTTCGCAGAGAACGGAAACCTGAGCCTGGCAGCAAAGCTGAAGGATGGGTAGATGTTCGGAAGTTTCCGAACAAACTGCCACTGCCGTGCACTGTTCTAAAAGGGAGGGAAGGGAGGAATACTTTTGAAGCCCGTACTGGATAGCCGCTTTCTCGAGACGGTGCGGATCGTTGTCCCAGGCCCCCACAACCTCTACCCGGTTGTCCTGCAGGAAGACCTTTACCCAGTGATGCTGATGAAAATGGGCAAAACTCACGATTCCCAATCGAACCTTACCACTTGCCATAGCTAGCCTCGGGAACCTCCACCTCTGATCGGCTCCTTACCGCCTCATAGATCTTTTGTACCACCTCCAGTACCCGGTACCCGCGCTGGAGGGGAGATTCGGTGTTGCGGCCTTCCAGGAAACAATCGACGAAATGCCGGAGTTCTCCCGAATGCCCCTTCACGGTCCATTCGTCCACGGGGGGGTAGCTCCATCCTGTCTGGGAAGCCTGGTGCGGCCGGGGTTCGTTCGTGTCTTCCCGAGGGGCCTTCCCCCCAAAAGCCCCTCCTGCCGCCTCCGACTGGTAAACCTGAATCCCGTTGATGGTTTTCGATTGGTCGATGTAGAGGGTGCCCGTGGTACCGAAGAGTTCCGCCCGGATATCCAATCCCCCCTGGATTCCCCAAGAACAGATGAACTGCCCGATCGCTCCCGTTCGGAATCGGGCGATGGTGGTCACCGTCTCCTCGATGTCCTGTTCCTTCGCCTGTTCCCACCGTATTGCGGCTGCCAGGGCCTGTACCGCTACGATCGGTTGTTCCATTAACCACTCCGCCATGCATAATCCATGGATCCCTAGATCCATCAGGGCACCGCCCCCGGTTTTCGACCTGTCCCAGAACCAGCCGCTATGGGTGGGCCCGCTTCCCAGTTCGTTGACCCGGAGGATCAGAGGCTGTCCCAAACTCCCGGAAGCCAGCAGTTCTTTGGCTTTACGGAAGACCGGGGCAAAGAGGCGGTTCTCCGCGTACAGGGTGGTGAGGGATCGTTTCTCCAGTTCTTCCATCACCCCCTCCGCCTCTTGCAAGGTCAATGCAAGGGGTTTCTCCACGATGACCGCTTTTCCCTGCCGCAGGGCCTCCCGGGCTATTTGCGCGTGGAGGAAGTTGGGAGCCGTGATGTCGATCACGTCGATACTGGGGTCCTTTACCAGATCCTTCCAGTCAGAAACATAGGAATCCACCGTAAACCGGGACGCGAAGGATCTTCTCTTTTCGGGGTCTGTCTCGGCCGCGGCGGCGATCCGTACCCGACAATCGTTTCGATAGCAGGAGGCATGGCCTGAGGCTATGAACCCCAGCCCTACCATACCGATTTTAACCTGTTTCATTTCACCGCTCCAAAGGTCAAACCTTTCACAATGTACTTCTGGACGAAGAAGGCCAGGAGCATGATGGGAAGAAGGATCACCACTCCCGAACTGAACACCGGCCCCCATTCGATGGCGTAGGCAGTGATGAAGTCACCCGCCGCTACGGGTAATGTCTTCACCCGGTTCGAAGAACAGAGCACCATGGCGAATAGGTACTCGTTCCAGGTAAAGATGAAGGTAAAGATCGAGGTGGTGAGAATCCCCGACCGGGCCAGGGGAAATATCAGTAACGAGAGGATCTGGTACCAGGATGCCCCTTCGATCCGGGCGGCCTCCTCGATGGAGTAGGGAATCTCGTCGATGAAGGACTTCAGCATCAGGAGCATGAAGGACAGATTCTGGGCCACGTTCACGATCACCAAAGCGGTGAGGGTGTTGTTCAGTTTCAAGTGGCGGAAGATGAGGAAGTACGGCATGAGAATGGCAGCCGGGGGTGCTACCCGGGTCAGCATGATAAGGAAAACCAATAGGAATCCACCCGTGCGGAATCGGGACAGGCTGTAGGCGCCCGTGAACCCTGCCAGGAACACGATCAGAGTGGTTACCACCGCCACATAGGCGCTGTTGTATAGAAAGTGAAAGAAATTGTGGCTGGTGAAAATCTTCCGGTAGTTCGCCAGGGTGGGACCAAAGATCAGGTGCAGATCCTGGCTTACGATCAGGTTGTCCGGTTTGAAGGAACTGATCAGTATCCAGAAGATAGGGAACGCCCAGAACAGAACGACTCCGAACACGAATACATAGAAGAGCGCAGATTTCATGATTCTATACGGAGCTTTCATGGCTCTTCCCTCCCAGAAGGTAGTTTCCGACAAGGATCAGGGCGATGAAGAGCAGGGTGATGACACCCAGGGCGGAGGCCCGTCCATAGTCGCTCATGGTGAATCCGATGGTATACAGGTGCACATTGATGATCCGGGTAGGCTCCGCGTTCCCGAAAATCACCCAGATCTGGGCGTACACTTTGAGACAGTCGATGATCCGAAGAAACACGACGATCCATACCACCGGACGGAGTAAAGGCAGGGTGACGAACCGGAAGGTTTGCCAGCGGGTAGCTCCGTCAACCCGGCAGGCATCGAACACTTCCAGGGGGAGGGCAGTGAGGCCCGCATAGAACACTAGGAAACAGAAGGGTGCCCACTGCCAGAAGTTCACGAATACGATGCTGGCAAAGGCCCAGTTGAGGGAAAAGGTGCTGGCGAGCCAGGGCCCGATTCCCGGTATACCGGTGATGAAGGAAAAGCCCTTGGTGGAAAGCCAGGTTTGGGGAGGGAGCCCGAGTTTGATGAGGAGGACATTGAGGAATCCCGTGTCGAAATCGAAGAAGTACTTCCAGATCATGGATATTACTACAGGGGTTGTGAGGATAGGAAAGAGCATGAGGGTTTGCACCAGGGCTTTCCCCTTGAACTCTCGAAAGAGGAGCACGGCGAGGAACATCCCCACCGCGATCTGGGGGGTGATCGTATAGAGGAGAAAGAGCACGGTTTTCTGCATGGAGGACCAGAACATGGGGTCCTTTGTCAGCACATCCACATAGTTTCCCAGTCCCACAAAGGGCCAGGCACGGTTGAACAACACAGGATCGAGGCGATAGAGGGAATTCACCACCATGTACAGGATCGGTACGAGGGTGGTGAGGGTGAGCACCAGTGCCGCAGGCGAGAGCAGGGCGAGCCTGAGGATCCTGTTCGAAGTGGCAATGCTTCTATTCATCTTTTACATTCCCATGGGGGGGAGGGAACCTGACCCTCCCCTTAATGATCTGTACCTGAAAGATCTTTACTTGTACTGTTTTTTCAGTTCCAGAATGTCCTTTTCCGCCTTTGCCAGGATTTCCTCTACCGGCGTATTTGTGGTGAGGAAGCCGGCTACCATCACGTTGAGGATTTCATGGAGCTTGCTGTAGTAGGTTACAAGGGGTTCCATTCGAGCGATCTTGTAGGTCTGTGCCATGATGGGGAAGTACTCGTCGGTGGCATAGCTCTTGTCGTTCAGGATGGAGGGGCGGTACACGCTGGACCCCGCTTTCCCCCGGATCCGGAATCCCTCTTTGCTGGTAGCGAACTTGAGGAACTCCCAGGCGGCCTCCTTGTTTTTCGAGTTGGTGTTGATGATGAGTCCCCATCCGTGGGTTTGCGGAGTGCGCAGGATGGATCCGTCCGGCTGCCGAACTCCTGGGATAAGCCCGATAGCGTACTTGTCCTTGAAGGCGCTGTCGGTGAGTTTCAGGTTGTTCCAGGCCGCGTTCCAGAAGGGAGCCGCTTGGGCGGTCAATCCCGCTTTCAGACTATCGAAGACCTTGGTGTAATCGTAAGTGGTGACGTCTTTGGGTAGATATTTCGCGAGAGCCCGGTAGAATTCTCCCGCTTTTTTCCCTGCGGGACTGTTGATCACCACATTCCCCTTTTCATCGATCACGTTCCCTCCCATGGACCAGAGGACGGTGTAGAAGATCTTGGGAGCTTCCGGCCCTCCGGTAAGAGCGGTGAGCATGATTCCGTACTTCACCGGACTGGAGGGGTTGGTCGCCTGATCGAACTTCTTTGCGTTCTCCAGAAGTTCATCCCAGGTTTCGGGGATCTTGCTGATCAAGTCTTTCCGCACGTAGGTGATCTGGCTGGAAAGGTCCGTGGGGATGCAGTAGATCTTGCCGTTGTACACCAGTTTCAGGGGAATGTCGTCCAAATCGTACTCGGCCAGATTCGTGTACTTCTTGTCGAATAGGTAGGTGTCGTACGGATCGATAACCCCCGCGGCAGCCAGCTCCGTGATGTAGGTGGTGTTGTCCTGCACCAGGTCGAAGGCATCCGTTCCCCCCACCAGTTGGGTGGTTACGTTGGTGAAGTACCCCATCCTTCCTTGCTCCGAGAAGGTGATTTCGAAGCCGGGGTTCTTCTTCTTGAACTCCTCGGCTGCCGCTTTCAAGGCGTTCGTCTCGGGGCTGGTGACACAGAGGATGGTGATCTTCTTCGGTCCTGCTGGTTTTGCAGGGGTTTCCTTCCCTCCCCCTGCAAAGGCGGAGGTCAGGATCGCCACGACCATCAGCATTAGGATGAGCTTTTTCATAGCACAACTCCTTTTTCTAAAGATTCTATCCGGAATACCTCCGGGCATTACCCTTGGACAATGAATTTGAACCGGGTATTGCTCAATGCGACTGCCACGGCTCCCAGTACCTCCCGATTTTCCTTTAGCTTTGCCGAGGTGATCCGCAAAGTCCGCACAGGCAGAGGAGGGAGCAACCTGCGGGAGCGTTCCGTCAATTTCGAGATAAATTCCTCCTGGAAATCGATTCCTCCCCCTAGGATGCAGAGGTGGGGGTTCAAAATAGCGACGATGGTAGTGAGGACCTGGGAAAGAGAGGAGATGAGAAACGAAAAGATTCGCTCCGCCTCTTCAGGGTGAGTCGAGAGGTATCGATTGAATTCTTTCATCCCCCCCTGGGGAAGGGTAGGCTTGAACCTCCGGGTTAGGGCGTCCAGGGAAATGTACGCTTCTAACCGGGCAGGTCCAGAATCTCCCGAAATGATGAGTTTCCCGAACTCCGCAAAGGCGAAATCGGCTCCTTGCGAGATTGTCCCCTGGTCGATATAGGCTCCCCCAACCCCTTTGTTTACGTACAGGTAGGCGAGGGAAGGTACCGCCTGACCGTAAGTTAGCCAGTACTCTGCCAGCGCCAGGGCATTCACGTCGTTCTCGAGGTAGACAGGAAGCCCAGTAGACCTTTGCACCTCTTGAGCCAACTCCACCGGCTTGTCCCAACCCAAGAGTGCGGAATATTGCACAGTCCCCGAGAGGGGGTTTACCACTCCGGACACCATCAACCCGATGGCAAGAATCGTCGACCTTTCCACCCCCGATCGCTCGATTACCCGCAGGATCGCCCGGGAAAGCGCGGGGATGAAGGTGCTGGGATCGAACTTTTTCGGTTTGAAGGATTGGGAGGTAAGGATGGATCCATCCAAATCGGAAAGCACTATATTGAAATGTTCCGGCCGCGTGTCAGCTCCCACGACGAAATGACTGCGGGGGTTGAATTCCAGGAGAGTGGATTTTCTCCCCGTGGAAGGGTTCCCTTTCCCTATCTCCCGCACCAATCCATACTGGATCAGCTCGGAAATATTGCTGGTGACCATGGATTTGCTACAGGATAGGTTTCGGGCGATGTCTGCCCGGGAGAGGGGGCCTTTTGTCTTGATCTGTTTCAGGATGAGGTTCAGGTTGTGGAGTTGGGTACTCTGGGGATCCAGGATCCTGTGGTACATGCCGGACGCCTCTATCTCCCTCTTGATTAGTTCGTTCGGCGAACTTACTATGATTGTAGGTCAGTCTTGCATGACTGTCAAGAATTTTCGTGGTACTTCGGCTGCCCGTTAAGAGTAAACGGAGGTTCGCATGAATCCGGAAAAACAACCTTACAAGGGTTTTGCCCTCTGCCAGGACATGTGGGACAGTCTTCAGGTGTTCCGCTCCTTCGATCCCGCCTGTACGGCTCCTTTTGTGGAAGTCCTACAAAACGGGGCTTTCGAGGGGGTGTTTCTGACAGGTGAGGGGTCGAGCCGTATCTTCCCCGCCAAGAGGGCGATCTATGAAGCTTTGCGGCAGGGTCCCGGTTTACCGGTATCGAGAAGGGCGGGCATAGACCAGAGGCCTGAAAAGCTCGAAAGGCCCGAGAATCCCGAGCCACCCCAGAAACACAGTTTCTTACCCCTCTATACCGAAGGGGCTACCCAGGCTCTCGAGTACAGGCTGGAAACTTGCGCGGTGTTTGGAGCGAGCAACTCGGGCAGGACCAAGGAAGTGGTACGGTTGTTCCAGACCCTGCGCCAGAGGGGACATCTTCATCTATACGGAATCACCGCCCATGGGGGAAGCCCCCTGGAGAAGCTCAGCCACCGGACGTACGTACTGGGGTGCGGGGCGGAGGGAGCGGTTGCGGCCACCAAGAGTGTGATGGAGCAGGCTCTCTTCTACCAAGCGCTGTTCGGCGAACTTAAGAAGCAGGCGATAGTCAGCGAACCGAAGGCCCAGCCGCTGTTCGGCGCGGTCCCGAAAGCCGTAGGGGAGAAAAGGGCGGGAATCGGCTCGGTAGCGGTAGGTTTAAGAAAAGCACAAAGATCTTCAGAGACCGCGGGTGAAAAAGGGGTGAGATTCGGCTCGGGAACGGCCGCACTGCGAGAAGCGGCCACGATGCTGGAACATGTTCTTTCGATGGAACTGGACCCGGAGGTTGTCCGTAAGCTTGCCCAGGCTGAAACCCTCTACTTCGCGGGCCGAAACAATGGGGTAGCGGAAGAATTAGCCCTTAAAACGAACGAAATTACCCGGAAGAAATCGGACTTCCTGGAAGGAACCTACGCGGTGCATGGGATCGAAGAGGTGTTGAATCCCGGAGATGCGGTAGTGCTTATTGATCCCTTCCCCCAGGAGGAAGAAAAGTTCCATGAGGTTCTGGTGAAGGGAGTGGGAACCTATGTTTGTGCGATTGCGAGCCGGTTCTCCTCCTTCCCAACAATCTTGATCCCTGAGGGTGGGCCTTTCAGGAACTACCTGGAGTTGGCAGCCGGGTGGAACCTTCTGGTGGAAATCGGTTTGCGGTTGAGGATCGATCTGGACAAACCGGTTCGCGCACGGAAAGTGGGAAATGAAGCTAAAAGCGAGTCTCGTGCGGCCTTTTCGGTGAATGTGGGGGCCCGTTAAAACCTTTGTACGCAGTGGAGTATATGGCTATCCCCTCACCTTCTCGATGAAGGTGTGCAACTGTTCCGCAAACCTCCGTACTTCGAGGCTGTACCTGCTTTGAGCGAGAAGCCGTCGTTTCAGGCTAGGGTAATCGAAGGGCGGGTTTTCAGCCAGCGAGAACAGGCCGCTAGGCGAAGGGCCAGGATCGGAACTATGTTTCTGCATAGCGGATTCTAAGGCCTGGTCCGCGGTCAAAGGTTTCTTCGTAGATTCGGCTGTCCTGCGATACTCGAGGAACTCCAGCATCATCAGGGCGTTGTAGTACTCCAACCCCAAACCGTCCGCTTTCAGGAGGAGTTTCCGGTCCTCTGAAAGAAGGGCAAACCGACGGGTTCGGGCTACGGCAAGGAGGGCCTCGTCGGCAGAGGCGGCAGAATTGGTGGGGGCAGCGCAGTCAACGGTCTCTCCAGGGGCCATCCTCGTGGGGGTAGGGGAAGAAAGAATCCGTACATCCAGTGGGAAAGGGAGTGAAGGATCTCCCCGGAGGTACTCCTCCCGCACCTGGGGAAGGGTAAAGAGTTGGACCTTCCCGCTCAGCAGGGAAAGGAACCCTGCCTTTTCGATCTGGATGAGGGAGGAGGTATCCACCAGTAGGTTAGAAAGACGGTCGAACTGCCTGAGGATCTTTTCCAGTTCTTCTTCCGGTATGGGAACACCCATGGTTATTAAGAGATATTACTGGACTCTTATAGGCATAATCAATTCTTTGGAACCCCCACTATTCAGGTAGACAATGGCATGGAGGGTGTATGAACCCGGCGAAAGGCCTTGATAACTCACAGTAAATTGGAAATCGGCCCTCACAAGGGAAGCTGCTCTGTACCCAGTAATTCCCCACCGATTTTAGGGGGCGGTCGGGCGGGGTTGTCCGGTTGCAGAATCGCCTCGATCCTCTATAATACCAGGAAGGAGGCAGCCATGAGGAAGATGAGGGCTCATATCGTAACCAGTATGCTGATTCTTGGCGCAGGAATCGCCTTCGCGCAGACCGAGGCTACAGGGTTTTGGAAGACCATCGACGACGAGACGGGCAAGCCCAAGTCAGTCATCGCTCTGTACGTGTACAAGGATACCCTGTACGGACGGATTCTACTGACCTATCGGGAGGATGGGGTCACGGTGAAGGATGATCTGTATCGGCAACAGACCCGCTCTCCCTACCTGAAAGGGAACCCTCCCTTCTGCGGGTTGGACATCATCTGGGACATGAAGTGGGACGAAAAACGAAAGCAGTGGAGGGGGGGCACCATCATGGACCCGGGGAACGACACGAACAAGAAGCCCAAAACCTACGGGTGTGAGATCTGGAGGGAGGGGGGTGACTTAGTCGTCCGGGGAAAGATCGCGTTTTTAGGACGGAACCAGACCTGGAAACCCTTCGATCCAAAGGATTTCCCTGCCGGCTTTACGGTACCGGATCCCTCGACCTTCGTACCCGTGATCCCAGAGAAGGACTGAAACACTTATCCTTTCTTGCATAGGGGAACCGAGAGGACGAGAAAATTCGGGAAAGGGTTAGACACGCGAATAGAAGGCTACGGGTAAAACAGAGATAAAATTGGGCCCCTGGGAGTTCTACGGGATAGAAGGATAGAATTGAAGCCATCGATAGAAGCGGGATCGACAGGAGCGCTGTTGTACAGAAGCGCTGTTTTATCGATCCGGCCATTTGCCCGTATTCGCGGCTTCCTGAAAGTGTTGTCGCACTTCCTTTATGATGGATAGAACCTCTTCCTCCTGGGAGGGGAATCCCTTATAGAGGGTTTCTGCCCGGTCCAGATCGGCAAGGGATTCCCGGGCGATCTGTTTGGTTCTGTTCGGGTCGGCCGTGTCGCTGGAAACCGTGCCGCCATAAACCTGGGCTCGATAGGCAGCCCTGTACATGTACAGTTCGAACAGTCGTTTCGGTGTCCCCTGGTTTGCCTTGATCAAGCTATCGAGAAAGGTGAGCCCCTCCCTAGAGAGGGAAGGATTCCTCAGGTAATTATCCAGCAAAAGTTGCAGGATATTGTCTTTCACAATCGATTCCACAGGGAACTGCTGGTAGAGCTTTTCCGCGAGCTTTTGGGCAGAAAGGGTGTCTCCTGTTTCCAGGAGGAAACGGTGGCGGAAGGTCCCCGCATACCACGTGTTCGGGTACTGCGCCTCGAAATACTTCACGTACCGTTCGAAGTCTTCTTTCCGCTTGCTCTGGGTACTTATCCAAATCCCCCTCTGGTATAGTTCAAATAGAGTATCCTTTGCGTCGGCCGGGGTGGACCGTATCCGGGTGTCGATTTCCTTCAAGGCTTCTGCAGGCTTTTCCCCCCTCACATAGGTATCCACCAGGGCTTCCCATAGTCTCGACCAATCGTCGCTATCCCGGGGTTGCCCTTCCATCTTTTTCCGAAGAAAGGCGATCGCCTCATTCCCTTTTCCCTTGTCGGCCAGGAGATCGGAGTACGAAATGATCTCGTCGGCCTGAGTCAAGACTCCCTTCGCGTCTGCGATCTTTAACCAGGCAATGGCCTGGTCCAGGACTTCCTCCTTCCGCAGGGGCCAACCCGCGGGGTAATTGGAATAGACTCGGTAGTAGTACTTCCCCAGTTCCAGAGCCAGTACGGAGG
>Ga0272446_1007405_pt1 | contig 10930 bp, 9 predicted proteins | sample YNPCB0061_FD_194587 | JGI IMG/M metagenome (GOLD analysis project Ga0272446, IMG submission 194587) | Hot spring microbial mat communities from Yellowstone National Park, WY, United States - YNP-CB-006-1 | ecosystem: Environmental > Aquatic > Thermal springs > Hot (42-90C) > Sediment | place...
GATCCTGGACAGAAAACTGCCGTTGCAGATTGTGGCTTTGAATGACCTCGCGTCACCGGAAGAGCTGGCGTATCTGCTCAAATATGACTCGGTGCATGGAGTGTGGCCACACGAAGTGTCCGCCACCGAAAGTGAGCTGACCGTCGATGGGAGGTCCTATGTGTGTCTCAAGGTCGCGGACCCGAGCCAGTTTCCCTGGCACGAACTGAAGGTACAGATTGTGCTGGAATCCACCGGGCGCTATGTGGATCGGGAGTCCTGCCAGAAGCACATTGGCTCGGGCGCGCAGAAGGTGATTGTGACGGCGCCCGGCAAAGGTATGGATGCAACCTTTGTGATCGGTGTCAATGAGGGGACTTACAACCCGCAAAAACACCACATCATCTCCAACGCCTCCTGCACGACCAATTGTCTGGCGCCCATCGCAAGCCTGCTGCATGACCGGTTCGTGATCGAGCACGGTGTGATGACCACCATCCATTCCTACACCATGGACCAGCGCCTGCTCGACAGCCTGCACAAAGACCGACGCCGCTCGCGCGCCGCTGCCATGTCCATGATTCCGACCACCACCGGCGCCGCTAGAGCGGTTGCGGAAGTGATTCCGGAACTCAAGGGCAAACTCGATGGCCTGGCCGTGCGCGTGCCGACCCCCAACGTTTCGCTGGTGGACCTGGTCTGTCGGGTGGGCCGCGACACCAGCCGCGAGGAAGTCAACCAGGTGATCGAGGCGGCGGCCAACGGCCCGCTCAAAGGCATCCTCCAGTATGTGACGGAATCACTGGTTTCCATTGACTTCAATCACACGTCATATTCCTCCTCAGTTGACGCCGGCTTAACGTCTGTTATGGAAAAGCGCATGGTCAAGGTGCTCAGCTGGTATGACAATGAATACGGCTATTCCAGCAGGGTCGCTGACCTGGCGGTGATGATCGGCGGCATGCTCGAATAGGAAACCCTCAGCGCGGGAGGCCCCTGGTATGAAAACTGTGGACGATTTTGCTTTCACTGGAAAACGAGTGTTCATCCGGGTTGACTTCAACGTGCCGTTGGACAAGCAGCGGCAGGTTACGGATGATTTGAGGGTCCGTGCGGTTTTGCCGACCATCCGCAAGGTCATTGGAAATGGCGGTAAGGCCATCATCGCTTCCCATCTCGGTCGTCCCAAAGGGAAAGTGGCCGAGGAGTTTTCGCTGAAGCCTGTTGGCGACTACCTGGCCAAACTGCTCCAGCAACCGGTCGTGATGGCGCCGGACTGTGTGGGCGCTGAAGTGGAGCAACTGGTGTCGCAACTGAGCGCCGGCGGTGTGCTGCTGCTGGAAAACCTGCGCTTCCACGCTGAAGAGGAAAAGAACGACCAGGCCTTTTCAAAGCAACTGGCGGCCTTGGCCGATGTTTACGTGAACGACGCGTTCGCGGTTTCCCACCGGGCCCACGCTTCGGTCCATGGCATCACCCGCTTTGTCGATGCGTGCGCCGCCGGCTACCAGTTGGCAAAAGAGGTCGATTACTATCAACGGGCCATGGAAAAACCGGATCGACCGGTGGCAATGATCATCGGGGGGGCGAAAGTCTCCACCAAAATCGGCGTGTTGCAAAACCTCATCGGCAAGGCCGATTGCCTGCTCATTGGCGGCGCCATGGCCAATACGTTTCTCAAGGCCCAGGGAAAGAGCGTCGGCAAGTCACTGGTGGAAGATGAGCATCTGCAAACGGCCCTGCAATTTCTCGAAAAAGCCAAGCAGGGAGGGGTGAAGGTTTATCTGCCGACCGATGCGGTGGTGGCTTCCGGTCTGGAAAACCCCGGCGAGGTCCAACAGGTTCCCGTCGATAACGTTCCGGCGGACAAGCTAATCCTCGATGTCGGCGCCGGCACACTGGCCAGCTTCGAAGCGGTGCTGAAGGAATGCCGGACGATTGTTTGGAACGGGCCGCTGGGGGCCTTCGAAACCCCGCCTTTCAACCAGGGGACCTTTGCCATGGCAAAATTTCTGGCGGGTTTGCAGGCGTTGACGGTGATCGGCGGGGGTGATTCGGCCGCAGCAGTCAAGCAGGCGGGAGTGGACGATAAAGTCAGCTATGTATCGACTGGCGGCGGAGCATTCCTGGAAATGCTGGAAGGCAAAAAACTGCCGGGAATAGAGGCCCTGGAAGAGTGCCAAAAGCGCAGCGGCGCTCGCTGACAGCATTCGTCGACTGGCAGGCGGAAGTCAGCCGGCAGAAACGAAAATCCGGACGCAGGAAGGTGAAAGTCGTAAAACACGACATAAAGCATTTCGCTCTCGCTTTATTTCTGGTCGTTCGATCTTCCGCGGTGAGTCCCTGAGGGTGGCTCCTGAAATGGTCCCCCCAGGTTTGCATTGGATTTTGCCGATTCGAGCTGCGGGTTTCCTGCATGCCGACGAAAGCCGACGCATCGGCAAATTGCCGTGGCTCCTTGATTCCAACCGGTGTCAGAACAACTGCTTGGCAATCCAAACGGTGCCCGTTCTAACGCTTTTTTGCGGCAGCCAACTCGAAATTGGAGGCTATGGAGAAAACTGATGAAACCGAGGAAAACGCTGATTGCCGCCAACTGGAAAATGTATAAAACGGTTGCTGAGGCCGTTGCATTCGTCCAATCCATGCAGGATGAAGTCGGTTCCCTGGACGATCGCGAGGTCGTCATTGCTCCCCCTTACACTTTGCTGCCCGCGGTTCGCACCGCCATGACCCGTGCAGGCTTTAAGCTCGCCGCGCAAAACTGCCATTGGGAGGACCAGGGCGCCTACACTGGGGAGATCTCCTGCGCGATGCTGCAGGACGTCGGCTGCGACGGGGTGATCATTGGCCACTCCGAGCGGCGCCACATTTTTGGCGAAACCGATGCGTGGATCCAAAAGAAGTTGAACGCAGCCGCCAAGTGGGGTCTCATGCCTATTGTTTGCGTGGGCGAAAGGCTGCAGGAACGAGAGAACGGCCAGACCTTTCCGGTGGTGGAAAACCAGCTCAAGGTGGCGCTGGCCGAGCTTGCGCCGCAACCGGCCCGGCAACTGGTCATTGCCTATGAGCCCGTTTGGGCCATCGGCACCGGCAAAACGGCGACTCCTGGGCAGGCACAGGAGGTGCACGGGTTTATCAGGGAAAAGCTGGTGGCTTGTTTTGATAAAGATGTTGCCAGCAGCATCAGAATATTGTATGGAGGTTCGGTTAAACCGGACAATGTGGATGCGCTGATGGCTGAGCCTGATATCGACGGCCTTTTGGTCGGTGGCGCGAGCCTTGAGGTGGCTTCATTCAAGCGTATTGTCCAATATCGATAGAATTTTGGAGGAAAAAACTCACTGATGTATGCTGCAGTTGTTGCGATACACATTCTGGCTTGTTGTGCGCTGATCCTGATTGTTTTGTTGCAGACCGGAAAGGGCGCAGAAATCGGGGCTGCCTTTGGCGGCGCCTCACAGACCCTGTTCGGCGGAACCGGCGGTGGCACTTTCTTTGGCAAACTGACCACGGCGGCGGCCATTGTCTTCATGCTGACCTGCCTGGGGCTGACTTATCTGTCGGCTGGCCCGTCCACCAAGTCGATCATGGACAATGCCCCCGTCCAGGCCCCGGTGGGGCCGCAACTGCCTGAGGCCAAGCCGGTTCAACCCTCGGCGGGACAGCCGGCGCTGCCAGCCGCCAAGCCGCAAGAAACCAGCTCACAGTCCGATAAGCCTGCAGCCGCCAAGGATGCGGCCCAGGCATCCGGTGCTCAAACTGCACCGCAACCGGCGGCCCCTTCAGGCCAGACCGCCGCACCCTCCGGCGGGAGTGGGCCACCAGAAAAGGGCCCCGGCGCTGCTCCCAAGCAGTAATTGTGGACTTGCCAAAAGTTTCGGTTTGAATATAATATCTCGCCAATTGCCGAAGTGGTGGAACTTGGTAGACACGCCATCTTGAGGGGGTGGTGGGGAGACCCGTGCCGGTTCGAGTCCGGCCTTCGGCACCAAGAGTTTGCATCAATTCAGACAGCTGAATTGAAGGGGCCTTTCAGATCGGCGCTGCACGGGTGTTGTAGCGCCGATCTTGCTTTTTTGTATGCAGCCACAAAAGCAGGGTTTACGGTTCTGAGTATTGCTTCGGTTGGGAGCAATCGAACAGTGGCCCCAGGACCTTAATGCTGATGGCGCAAAACTCAGCGTCGATGGGGTCTTGGTGCTGGAAGCAAAGCTGATAGTACGGGTCCTGTGATTCCCCGGCGGCGAAATCGGTGCCTTTCCACTCGTTGACAGCTTTCGTCAGGGCTTGCTCGGGCAGTTTGTTTTTTTGCAGGATTTCCGAGGCATACTTCCAGGACGATTGCGCAAAGAAGTGGACGGGTTTGACCAGTCCGTCCCAGTAGATCTCCAGAAGTTCTTGCAGCAGTTCTTCAGGATTTTCCGGCTGCCCGTATTGATAGGCGATCCAGCCGGCCTTCTTGCTGTCGGGCGACAATCCGATCAACAGGCCCTTACGTTCCGCTTGAGGGACAGCCAGCGCAAAAGCCAGGTGGTGAATCCACAGCCGGAGATGATCCGCCGGTTTAAGTCTGGCGTAGCGGTAATGCACCAGTTGCCCGCTGAAGATGCCACTGATTTTGCCAACCAATCGAAACCGGTCGACCGTAAGATCGATGTGCTCTGGCTCCGATGCAGGTCCATCCAAGTGTTTTCTGGTCTTTTCGACAAAGTTTCGCACCCCCCGCGCCACGTCAGCAAAGGCGCATTTACCCGGTGTTCCGTGGGGCAGCAGGCCCGCAGTCATCAGCGCCGGAAACGATTCCTCCAGATCCTGTTCATTCAGGCCCCGCTCAACCAGGTTCGCCGCGATTGAGTATTTATCCAATCCAGCCAGCGCAAAAAGCTCCACCTCCTCCAAAGTGGGTGCATCGCCGCCCAAATGAATCCCGAGGCGCCGATTCAAAAGATATTTGGTTGGGTTGCGGAAAAAGCCATACAGGTCCGCCAGAGCAACCGTCTTCCATGACTCTTCCGGCACCGAGAGCCCCAGACTGAGAAAAGCCCTCGGAGCCTCACGGCCCTGCAGCAGCCTGCGAGCGGCGCGCAGGTCTTCCTGCGAGTAGCTGAAAAGGCCGCTGACGGAACCATCAAAGTATTTGGGGCTGAAGGCCTGAAGGCGATGTTGAGTGACGATTTGCGGCAGAATCCCTTGCTCCTGGCCGACGAAGCCGGTTTCCACGTAGTCGGTCAGCTCGCTTACCAGCACCGAAGGCGGGATAGCCGAGTTATCCTGAATGCTCTGCCCCAGGTAGCTGATGTAGAGCTTTTCTCTGGCCGACAGGATGGATTCGAGAAACAGATAACGGTCATCGTTTCGCCGGGAGCGGTCTCCCTTTTGCGGGTGTTTGGCCATCAGGTCGAAGCCCAGAGTTTTGGTCTGGCGTGGGTAGGCGTCGTTATTCATGCCTACCAGGCAAATCACCTTGTGGGGTATGCTGCGCATAGGCAGCATCGCGCAGAAAGTCACGCCGCCAGAGATAAAGCCATAGCCGAAGCCGTCCCGTTCCAGCCGATGGCGCAGATGGTTCTTTACGACCGCCAGATCAACCGGCCCCTCAAACTCGGCCGCCTTTGCCAGTTCAGCCAGTTCCACGATGTTGCGGCGCAACGCCTGCAGTTCGCCGAGGGAGGACTCTTCGGGCGCGAACAGCTCTTCTACCAGATCCGACAAGCAGCGGGACCAAGCGGTCAGCGGGCGCGCTTCGTCAAGCGCCTGCACCAGCTTGAAAAGCTTATCCTGGAATTCCACAAACCGCCCCAACAGCAGGGCGTCACTTCCCTCCACCACATCACACGGCGCGATGCCGCCGAAGGTGCAAAACTCTTTTGCCGGCATGGCATAGCCCAGCAGCAGGCGATCGAGCCCGGCCCGCCAGGTATTTTCGGCAAAAGCAGGCAAATCGAGCCGCTGCCGGTGCAGTTCGTCCACACCCCAGCGGATTTGCGCCGCCTGTATCCAGTGAAGAATTGTCTCCAGGTCATCTTCTGCGAGCCCGAACTTGCGCCGAACCGAGGGCGATTCAAGGACTGCAAGGACCTCCGATGCTTTGAAACGTCCCCCCCACAGCTCCAAAATAGTCAGGAAAGCGCCGACCACCCGGCTTTCCCGGCGCAGACTTTGATCGGCGATGCTGTAGGGAATTCGCCGGGCTTCGTCGGCCGGCGTATCGAATACGGCTTCGATGTAAGGCGCATACGCCTCGATGTCAGGGGTCATGACCAGAATGTCCCTGGGCATCAGCCGCGGGTCGCTGTCGAACATTGCCAGCAGGCTGTCGTAGAGCACCTCCATCTCCCGCATTGAGCTGTGGCAGGAATGGATTTGCAGCGAGGCGTCATCTGCGGCGATCACTTTGCGGCCTTCCCCGTCGCCGCCCCGTTCGCGCAGGTTGAGGATGTCCGATTGAACGCACGCGAGCAGAGTGCCCTCGCCGGATTCTCGGTAAGATTCTGACTGCCGGCAATCGAATTCGCTGATGGCGTCCCAGAAATCCCTGCCGAGGGCGCCCATGGAGGCCAGCAGGCTGTTGCCTCTCTCCAGGTGCAGGGCTTCCGGAGAAATGTCGCGGCCGGCCAGCACCCGGCTCATGGCCCGCTCCGAAAGAATATCTCCCCAGTATTGACTGCAGGGGTTCATCAGGAAAAGATTGACCTGGACCGCCTGCGCCAGAGCGGCGATCATCTGCAGATGGAAACGCGGCAGAGCGGAGATGCCGAAAATGGAGATCCGTTCAGGCAGGCCGGCCGCGTCTGCAGAACGCTGCCGCAGACGTTCCAGAAAACGCTGCGCCAGGGCTGCTCGGTGCTCGCTTTCCCGACCTTTTGCCAAGGCCCGCCAGAGAACGGCCTGCCAGTGATCTTCTTCGCCCAGCTGCCAACGCAGCACCATCTCCGGGCGAAACAGCAGATACTGATCGAACAGATCGGCGATGCGCTCTGCCAGCTGCAGACTTTTCAGGCCGCCGACATCTCCGCCAAGATAGCCCGCCAGGCCCTCGAACTTGGGCCGCTCGCGATAAACGGCAAGCAGCTTCATGATCCGCCAGGTCATGATTTCCGGCTCGAAGGGCGAGTTTTCGGGAGTGTCCGGGACCACCGCGCGAAACATCTCATCGAGAAAGGCATTGGGGAAAGGGAACCGGTAGTTGGCGCATATGCCGTGGTGCTCGGCCAACTGCATGGACACCCAGCGCTGCATGCCGCTGCTCTGAACGACAATGAGCTCCTCCCGCAGGGGCGAGGCGAGGGGCGTTCGGAGGCTGTCGGCGAGCTGCTCGACCAGGGTCTCAAGATAGTTGCTGGTGTAGAGTCGAATTCCGTTCATGCCGGGAAAACCTCACGCGTTCTCATCAGCCTGAATCATTGACAGACAAATGCCGGCAGGCGAATGAGTAGGGGGACGTTCCTGGGGGAAAAATACCATCCTCTGCAAGGTCTCGAAAAGCGCAAATCGCGGCTGCCTGAAGACCATCTGGGGCGAGCGTCACGCGGCAAAGCCAGGGGCCGGGGGAGGCTGCGATGTCTTGGTGGCGAGCAGCTTGGCAATTCGATCCAAGGCCAGAGCACAGAAAAAAACATAGGGCGCCGCAGCGGGCGGCACTTCAAAGATCACGGTGCACTGGTCCGACCTTTCCTGGATCAGCCGATGACCGGTGGCTTGGACGCCGTGCACCCGCCACGACCAATAGCGCCCCTCCTCAAATTCGGTGATGGTGAATGGCGCCCACCAGCCCAAAAGGGTAAGGACTTTACCCGTTGTATGGAGTTTTATGTATCTCTCGGGACTTTGCACCGCCACCACCGAAGGCCCCCACTGCGGCCATTTCTGCGTGTCCGTCAAAAGGTCCCACAACTCCTGAGCGGGAGCTGCAAACTTTCGCTTCACTTCAATGCACCACCAGCGAATTCTGATCGAGCTTCCCTGCTGCACGTCACGATGGCTCACGGCAACGCTCTCCCCTGGTTTCCACGGCATATCGGCTGCCGTCAATCCAATTGCAGTTTACCGCTCCGCGGCAAACTCTTGCCGCCGAGCGCTTTCTGTGTCGCTTTTGCATTGAACTTGTCAGCGTCTATCACAAACCGCTGGTGACTTCCACGGGATATTTCGTCGATGCCGTCATGGGCGCTGAGGGAAAAGGTCAGCTTTCGTCCCTCGATCTTTTCGAGGCTGCTTTTCACCGTGACCGTCAGTCCCGGCGGGGTCGCGGCCAGATGGCTCAGATTGACATCGATCCCCACGGTCTGTTCGCGCGGCCAATCGATGTGCGGATTGTTGAAACGGGGCTTGGCATCTCTTTTGCCACCGTCGTGCGCGAATTGCCGGTACTGGAACAGCGAAAACTACAATTTCTCCCCCTTGACCACTATTTTGAGCCGGATTGCATTGGCATCGTCACCCGGAGGGAGAAAAAGCTGCTGTTCTACCAGCAGGATTTCGTCGATCTGCTCCTGGGGCAGCCCTGCCGGACTTCGTCTGGCAGGGCTTCAGAGCGCCCGGGCAGGCTGTCGGAATGAATCTGCCGGGAACGGCGGCGCTCAATCTCGATCATGCGCTCAATTGCCCCGCTGATCTTGACGAATGGCGCCGATTGTGCTCTTTGGTGCCGATGCGTGTCTATGCAATTGGGGTGATGAGATACTGGCGCAATTGGCTGCGCGAATTCAATTCCAACACAGCTATGGAAACTACAGGAGCACGACAATTGAAGCGGCTTTCATGCCTTGCGATCGCTTTGTTGCTGTCCGTCTTTGTTGCGGCTTCAGCGTTAGCAGACCACCAAAATGTGCCCTATCAACCCGGCGAAGTCCTCACCTACCAGCTCAACTGGGAATTCGTTCCCGTTGGTACGGCAGTCCTTCAGGTGCTGCCGGTGGAAATCATAAATGATTTGCCGGTCAACCATTTCTTGGTAAATGTTGCAACCAATGAAGTGATCGACACCGTTTATAAAGTGCGGGACCGGATAGATGCCTACGCCAACAGCGGCATGACGCAGTCGGTGCTGTTCAAGAAAAAACAGCGTGAGGGAAGGACCAAACGCGATGTCACCGTGACCTTCGATTGGGACCGGTTGACGGCGCAATACAGCAATGCCGGCAAGATGCGGCCGCCGATAGCCATTCGAGCGGGGACATTCGATCCGGTGTCGCTTTTTTATGCCTTTCGGCTGCAGGATTTGCAGGCAAACTCTGTGATGGAAGCCCCGGTTACCGACGGCAAGTCGCTGGTGATCGGCAAGGCGCGAATCTACGGCAAAGAGTGGGTCGAGATTGGTCTCGGCAGATACGAGACCTGGTTGGTGGAACCGGACATCAAAGACGCCGGCGGGGTGTTTGAAAACAGTCAAGACGCACAGCTGCGGGTGTGGCTAACCGCCGATGCCTACCGTATACCGGTAAAGGTTGCCTGTCGTGCGTCGGTTGGCCATTTCACCGCCGAGCTGGTGTCGATTCGGCGTTGAGGGTCAATGGCGCTGAAGGTCCCCGACGAGGCGCATGGAAGGCCGGCCGGGTGAAGGGCTATTGCCTTTCAATGGGAAAGGTCAGCTTGGCCCCGAACCAGCCGATCACCGCCACGATGGGCACCAGGGACAGCGCCAGGGCGAGATAGATAAGGCTCGATGTCCGCAGTGAATCCAGCACGTCAGGCGTTGCAATGCGCCAGGTGAAAACCACCATGGCGACAACCCACAGGGTCAGGGACATCCACAGTTTCACCACAACAGGCTTGATGGGCTTTGCCAGGTAGTTGTGCCACCAGGTGAAAAGGCCGGTGAGGATCACCACCGGAGTGAACAGGATGCCTGCGGCAAGGCAGTGGAGGGCGGTGGTTTCAAGGGATTTGACGCCGGTGGCAAGGTAGAGCAGGGTAAAGACCGTGGTTGCCATCATGAACACGATGGGGAAATGGACCGTCATGGGATGGGGGTGCCGGTTGAGGAAAGGGAAACGTTGCAGCAGGCAAGCCAGTTTCTCGGGCATTTTCCTGCTGATGGGCTGAGTTTGTTTAAGCACGCCCACTTGCGGGTATCTTGCCAGCACTTCGGTGCCGTGAGGTGCCGCCTGGAAGTCGGTGGTGAGATCAGCGCCTGCGTTGTGGCGCCGCATGTGGACCCCGCTCTTCCACAGCTTACTTGCGCTCACGTCATACACGTTGCCCTCATGCACAATGTAAACCGGCTTGCCATTTTTGCCGTCAAAGTCTTTCAATGCCTCCAGGTCAAACTCTTGCATCGATTCTCTCCCTCCTCAAGTGGCGCCAGAAACAGCAGCAGTGAAGCAGAATGCCGGGGCCGTGTCAAAGTCAAAAAGTCACCGCCGATCCTTGGCCGGATGGCGCAAGCAGCCATGAATTGGCGGACCTACTCCGGCGCCAGCGGTTGGAAGAGATAATCGATGATGCGATCGTTGCCGCCCCTTTTGACCTCGCGGACGGCGTATTTCAAAATGCCCACCAGCTCTTCCAGGGACATGGCCGGGAACCGCTCCAGCCACAAAGCGATGTGTCTGATGTCGACGCCCTTCTCGTGCAGATAATCCAGCTCCGGGTTTTGCTGCAGCACCTTTTCGATTTCTTCCGGCGACACCCTTTTGACCTTTGGCACAGGGGTTATGGCGGTGGTTACAGGTGCCACTGTCCTGGTTTTGGCAAAGCGTCTTGCAGCTTCTTGAAAGTCAATGATTTTGGCCCCGCCAGACATGTCCATACCCTCCCCGGTCTCTCACATGCACAACAACATAATCTATCGAGCCAGCTCGGGACTACATCCCGAAACGCGGCAAAAAACTTACCCACCCACAGAAATTAATAAACATGTCAAAACATAACAAGATCAATGCGGATAATTCTTTAATGCCGTTTAAGTGAAAGTCCTCCCGTCATACCGGCGAAAGCCTTTATCCAT
>Ga0272446_1007406_pt1 | contig 10928 bp, 5 predicted proteins | sample YNPCB0061_FD_194587 | JGI IMG/M metagenome (GOLD analysis project Ga0272446, IMG submission 194587) | Hot spring microbial mat communities from Yellowstone National Park, WY, United States - YNP-CB-006-1 | ecosystem: Environmental > Aquatic > Thermal springs > Hot (42-90C) > Sediment | place...
GCGTGGCCTTCTGCATTTCGGCCAGACGATATTGGTAAGGTTTGGAATCCACAAAACCCAGGGGGTCGGTGGACACCAGATTGGCCTCAAACTCCTCCCACGGCCCGTCAAAGAGCATGTTCAAGCGGGTGCGGGCGTCCACCTTGAAGTGGAAACCGCAGCGGGGGCAGCAATAGAAATTCTCTTCGAGGTTCTTTCGCCAAATGATCTGCCGGCAGCCGTCGCACTTCATCCACAAGCCTTCGGTGCGAACGGACTTTTCCTGCCCTCCGGCTGTCTGCACGCTCGGCCTTTGCCGGGTGAACCACGCCATGGTAAACATCTCTTCCACGTTAGCGCGGGTAAGGATGGCCCCGCAATGCCGTAAAGGCGCGGTAGAGCTGCTCGGCCAGCATGGCCCGCGCCATTTCATGGGGAAACGTCAGGGGCGACAACGACAGGCGCATGTCGCCGGCTGCGCGCCAGGAGGCGGGCAACCCGTCGGCGCCCCCCAGGGCGAACACCAGGTCCCGCCCTTCCATTTCCGCTTTCGCCACCAGTTGCGTGAACGCGGCGGAATCCAGAAGCGCGCCGCCGGGATCGAGCAGAATTCGCACAGCCGAGGGGTGCCGCGCCTGGAGATCGAACCGGGCAGGCTGGACCTCCCGCATCTCACAGCGTACATAGCGTGCGCAGCGGGCCAGGTAATCTTCCGCCACGGCGTTGAGATTCCGGTCTTTGGGCCGGCCCACGAAGTACAGAAAGACTCTCATCTCAACTCATAGGCGAACACGCCGGGCTCCAGCCGCAGGACGATCTCATCTCCCGTCTGATCGAACGCCACGGTCTTAAGGATATTGCCGGCCTCATCGCGCACGTGCGCGACCCTGGGAACCGGCAGCGCCCAGGGAAGGGCCGCCAGGCGCAACCGCAGGACGCCCGCCGCCGAACCGGGCAGTTGCGTGATCCACAAGGAATCGCCTGCGGCCGTCAGGCGCACGGCGGCATTGGTCGCCAGGCCCTCGAAGTCGATCACCAGCCCTTCCGGGTTGAGCCGCGCGAGCGTTGGATCAGGTCCTGGTTCGAACGGCGTCCACTTCAATCCCGGCGGCTCGACGGTTACCGAACCGAGGCGCACTCGCCGCGTGCCGTCGTCCTGACCCAAGGGCAGATAGCGTGCGCCCGTAGCCGGGTCAAACAGCCCGATGCGAACATCGAAGACCTGGTCTGCCTGGTAAAGCTCTTCCGGAATGGTGACCGTCGCGCTGGTGAAGACCGTCCCCTGCCAGGCGGTGGTGGGAACCGGCGGGGCGTAATCGCCTTGAAAGCGAATGGCGCCTGTGGAATCGACGAAATGCACGAACACGCGCAAGGGCAGCAGAGCCGGCGCGTCCGCCTCCCAGCGGAACCGGAAGGTGAAGCGGCGCGTCCCGGCGGGTTCCAGGGATTCCAGGCTCACTCGGAACGGCAGACGGTCCGTGATCACCGGGCGGGCGTTGGCGTACCACGCTACAGGCGACTTGGCCCAATCCACAATCACCCCGCCGCGCCGCTCGATCGCCGCTTCCACGACACCCTGCCCCGCCGGGATGCGGGCATAAAAGCCGTACTGCGGGAGTATGTGATTGCCGGCCGCCCAATCCGGCTCACCGCGGTTCACCCACACTTCGCCCCCGCCGCTCCAGCGGATGTGCTGGCGGTGAAGATCGCCGCCGGCGAATTCGACCGATTCGATTTCGCGCAGCGCCAGCGCGCGCCCCAGCGGATGAAGCAGCCAGTATTTACGCACCGCATTGCGGCTGAACGGCTCCGAGACCATGGGCGGATGGCCGGTCATGGCTTCGGTGGTCATGTAATCGTCGCTGTAGGTGCCGTGCATTTCCCGGTTCAGCCCGGAGGCGTAGCGCGTCTCGTAACCCGCTCCGTGCAAGATGAAACGGTCATGGTGGGCCATGTCGAACCACGGAATGCGCTCGGCGTCTTTGGCGCGGATATTCCACACCGACCAACTGTAGTCGCCCGGCGGCGGCTGGTCCACCCGCAGGTGGTTCGCCTGCGCGCCGTCCAGCCAGCCGATGAGCTGGTCGTGTCCGCTTTCGGAAATCTGGGGCGCATCGTCGCCGAGGAAATTTCGGATCCAGGCAAACGCCTCGCCCCAGGCTCTGCGCGTGGTGACGCGATCCACCAAGCGTCCCTCTTTGGACCACGCATCAAAGGGGCCGATGGAAGACCACACGTCGATGAAGTAAGCCGACGGCGCAAAACCCTCCCGGATGAGGCGCAGATTCCGCTCCAAAAAGGGCCGGAAGCGGTCCGTGAGCCAGCGGTAGGACTGGGCGTCCCGGCTCTTGTTGTACCAGGCTTTCACGGGGGCCCCGGAGGCGTTGAACGAGATGTGATCGTAGGAGAATCCGTCCGCGTCGGGGTAAAAATCGATGTAGTTGTCGTGCGGGGCAAACAGCATCCCGCTTTCCCGGGCGGCGCGCACCAGGGAATGGAAGTCCGCTTCAGTGCCCAGCGCGGGATTGGGCGGGTAGATATCGGGCAGCCGGTAATCGTAGCCCCAGCGCTGCCAGTTGTGCCACACCACGACGGAATCCACCAGTCCGTAAGCTGCGGCGCGGCGCAGCGCGGCCGCCGATGAAGCATAAGCGCCGCCCCACAGGTCGAACACGAAGCGTCCGGCCAGCTTGCTCACGCCTTCGGCCGCTTTCCATCCATTGGTGGAGCGCCACAGGCGCACGCCGGCCCAGACGTCGTCGCACGGAATGAAGGTGAAGGTGAGGCTGTGCGCCGAACGCAGGCTGGCCAGGGCTCTGGCGGGGTCGAATTCCAAGGCGTGCGGCGGGAGGTTGACTGCTTGAACCAGAGAAAACCCGTTTTGGAAGTCCAGCCCCACAAAAGACGTCGCCAGAAAATGGCCGTCGAAACTCAGCCGGAAGGCTTGCGGCTCTTCCAACACATTGCCCACGCCGGCATAGACGCGGCGCACCGGCGCCGACCACGCTCCGGCTGCGGCGTCCTCGATGTACACGGCTTGCCACGGCTTCGGTTCGGGAGCGTTCTCCATCCAGAAACGCGTTTTCAGACCTCCCTCGTCCACCCACAGCTCGGCCATGAGGTCGAAATCGGCGAAGCGGTGCCGGATGCGGTATTTTTGGGCGTCGCCTTCGCCGGCCACCTGCTTGAGCGCCACCGGTGAGTTGCCCTCCTCAAGTTGATACCCGGACACGCGAACCGCGAAACCGCGGAAGTAGACCGCTTGGTTTGCCTTGAGGAAACCCACGGCGGCGTCGAGGGCTCCGCGTGCGCCGGGCCATAGACGCACCTGATAGCCGTTCACGCTCCCCAACAGCGTCGAGCCAGCCTCCGATGACGGCGGAAAGGCGGGCTGCGCCGGTGGAGAGCCGGCGATGAGGGCCGGTTCGGCCCAATAAGACATGTCGTAATTGGTGTTGTTGGCCGGACCGGGGTGCGATTCCAATTGCAAGACGATGGACTGCCCGGCGTAGCGCGACAGATCCGCCTGGCCCTCCTCCCAAACGTGGGAGTTGCTATGCCTGCTGAAGATCACCTCGCCCAGCGCGCCTTCGGGCGCGCCGGCATCCGCCACGCGGACGCGGAACGTTACCCCATCCGCCTTGCCGCCCGGGTCAGGGGTGCGCACGGCGTTGGCGAACGTCAACTTCACCGGCTGCGAAGGCAGCTTCAAGGGGATTTCCGCGATAATCGAACCCACTCGCCCGGCGCTGTAAGGAGGATGCATGGAGATGCCCTCGCGGATTCCGCCGCGATCCACGCGCATGTTCCATTGCAGGCTGGCGCGCGAATCCGGCTCCGAGCCTTGCCAGCCGACAGGCATCACCAGCGGCGCCCTGGAGGCCGAATGAATGACGGCGCGGAAGACCGGCAAGCGCCATAGGGCGAGGCGGCTGTCGGGCGCGGCTTCAAAGGGCTTCCATTCGAGGGCGGCGCGGGGACGGGCGGAGAGGCCGAACTTGGTCTCGACTACCAGAATAGGGTGCGCGGTGAGTTGGGCGCCCTCGAAGGGAAACTCCGCGTACACATGGATCGGATAGTGAGCGGGGAAGACCAACGAGGGCGGCGTGACCGTGAAATCCACGCGCGCCGAGGAACGCGGACCCACGCGGAATTCCGCCGCGGGCGGCTCCGCTTTCCAGCCGTCGATGCCCTCCATTCGTAAGCGCCCGGCGACGGCGTTCTCCGCTTTGTTTTCGATGACCACACTGTAGGAGGCTGGGCCGGCTTGGGCGAGCGCCGCCGGGCCTTCAATGCGCACGGTCAGAGGACCGGCTGTGTCCACCGGCGGGCTGTAGCCGTAAGCCGGCAGCAGGCAGAGCGCGGCGAGGCAACCGGTCCGGAGCATGAGTCCCTCGCTCACAATGCTAGCACGGCTCACCAGTCAGGCGCTTCAGCGCGGCGATCGCCAGGCGCCAGCCGGCCTCGGCGCGGGCCAGGTCCGCTTCCGCCGACGAACGCGCCGCCTGCGCTTCCAGATACGCCGACTTCAGTCCGAGGCCCAGTTCGAACTGATCCCGGCTAATGCGCTCGCCTTCCTGGCGCAGGCGCAGGGCCTCGCGCGCTACGTCGAGGGCTTGGGCCGCTTGCTCGACGGCGCGAAAGGCTTTGCGGACATCGGCCTCAATCTGTTCCTGCAAACGCTGGTGGTTGAGCTTGGCCTGATCGAGCAGCAGTTGGCGCTCTTTGACCGCCTCCCGCCGCTTGCCGAAGTCGAACAAATTGTAGGATGCGCGAGCGCCCACCGCGGCGAAATTGCCGGGCAAGGCGGGCATGCCGTCCTGGTGGAAGAGCTGGCCGAACGCCGTGACGTCCGGAACATAGTCGAGGCGAGCGGCGCGCAAGCCCGCCTGCGCTTTGGCGATGACGTGAGACGCTTCGCGGAGTTCGGGATTGGAGCGCAGCGCCGCAGCCACGGCGTCTTCGGCTGCGGCGAAGGCGAGCGACGTTGGGGGCGGTTCGGCTAACTCCAGTTCCGTAGTCACCGGCAATCCCAGGGCGAGGTTGAGCGCTTCCTGGTAATCGGCGAGCTGCGCCCGTGCAGCGGCGAGCGCGTGCCGCGCTTCCAGCACGGCCGCGCGGCGTCCGATACGGGCCGCTTCGAGGGCGGTCCCCGCTTGGACGGCTTCTCCGGCGTCGCGCAGCATCTCCTCCGCCGCTTCCTGCCTGAGCAAGGCGGCCGCGATCTGGCGCTTGGCCACCAGAACTCCGCAGTACAGTTGCTCGACCGCCAACGCTACCGCCTGTTCGCCTTTCGCCGCCTGGGCTTCGGCTGAGCCAACTTCGCTTGCCGCGGCGCTGACCCCTTCGCGAATCTTCCACAATTGCGACAGTGGTTGTCCCGCCGAAGCGGTGGCCAGCAGCAGATTTTGCTTCACCACCGTAAGCGGCACGGCGATGGGGGGAAACGGAGGAGGCAACACGCCAAAGCCCAGCTCGCCGGGAGTAAGCGTCGTGCCCAGCTTCTTGTTGAAGTAGAGGTAATTGGCGTCGGCATGGAGTTTGGGATAGAAGTCGCTGCGGGCGGCTTGATGTTTGCTGCGCGCTTCTTCGACTTTCAGCCGGGCGAGTTGCAGTGCGCGGTTTTGCCGCAAGGCCATTTCCTTGGCCTGTTCCAAAGTCAGCTTGCGCTCGGCCGGGTGAGCCGCCGCCGCGGCCAGCAAGACAACCGCTGCGACTCCGCGCTTCATTGCGCTCCTCCTTCCGGGCCGCGCCCGCAGGCGACCACATACAGAGCCGGCACCACCAGCAGCGTAAAAAACATCGAGAAGATCAGCCCGAAGGCGATGACCGCAGCCATAGGCGCCCACATCAGCGAGCCGGACAAAATCATGGGAGTGACCCCCACCGCCGCCGCCATGGTGGTGAGAAAGATGGGCCTCAAGCGCCGGGCGCCGGCTTCGCGCGCGGCTTTCATCAACGGCTCTCCGGCGCGGCGCCGTTCATTGATATAGTCCACCAGCAAAATCGAATTGCGCACCACCACTCCTCCCACGCCGATCAAGCCGACCTGCGCTACAAAACTAAACGGCATGCCGATGATCAGAAGGCCCACCGCCGCGCCGAAAAACGACAGCGGGATGGAAGACATCACCACCAGCGCCTGAACCGGCGCGTGGAATTGAAACACGAGGATCAGAAAGATGAGCACGCCGCTAATGACCGCCGCCGTGACGATGCCACCGGTCATGCTCTCCTGCGATTCCTTTTCGCCGCCCCAGGCGACGTTGTAGCCGCGCGGGAGCGGAATCGCCTCGATGCGCGGCTTCGCCAGGCGGACTAAATCCGACGCGAACACGCCCTCTTTGAAGAAAGAGCGCACGGTGATGGTGCGGACGCCGTTGCGCCGCACAATCCGGCTCGTCTCCCATTCGGGGCGCAAGGCGCCGAGCTGGCGCAGGGGAACCTTCGCTCCCGTCACCGGCGACGTCAGATACGCGTTGCGGACGTTATCGAAGCTTCGCCGCCTGCTTTCATCCAGCCGCAGCACGACATCCACGGCGCGGGAGCCTTCCCAGAAGGTGGTCACGTCGATCCCCTCGAAGCTGCCCGCCAGCGAACGCGCCACGGAGGCGTTGGTGAACCCCAGCCGGTTGGCCACCGGTTGGTTCAAGTCCACGCGAAGCTGCCAGGCATCCTCGCGCCAGTCCGTGTGCACATATTCGGCGCCCGGCAGGCTGCGCAGAATGGCGGCGGCTTGGGCCGCCAGCGCTTTCAGGTCGCTCAAGTTCTCGCCCGAAAAGCGCACCTCGATAGGCGCCGAATAGTGGTCGCCCTGCTGCAATTCCTTGACGATGACAAACGCCTCCGGCGCGATCCGGCGCAGCCGCTTGCGGAGCGCGTAGACCAAGGCGGGCGTGCGGTCCACGTCTTTGGTGTTCACCAGGATCTGGCCGTAGTTCTCCGCGGGCTGCTGCGGATCGACGTTGTAATAGAAGCGCGGAGCGCTGAAGCCGAGGAAGCTGCCGTAATTGGCCACCAGCGGTTCTGCGCGCAAGACCTGCTCGATACGGCTCACCACCGCGCCGGTGGCGTGAATGTTATAGCCTTCCGGGAGCCACACGTCGATGACAAACTGCTCCCGCTCCGCAGGAGGGAAAAATCGCTGAGGAAGGTGGCGGAGCAGCAACACGCCGCCGATGACAGTAAGCAATCCGAACAGACAGGCCAGATATCGGTGGTTGAGCGCCGGCACGCTCAGATGCGCGTAGCCACGCTCCATGAGCCCCACCAGGCTGAATTTGGGCTTGTCCGTTCCCTCGTGCGCCCGCAAGCCCCGCCGGATGAAGCGCCGGCATAGCAGCGGGGTCAAAAAGAAAGCCACCGCGAACGACACGCTCAAAGAGATGGCCACCACCACCGGCATGCTGAAGATAAACTCGCCCACGCTGCCGGTGAGCGTGAACAGATTGGGCAGAAACGCCGCAATGATGGTGGCCGTGGCCACCAGGACCGGGACAAAAATCTCTCGCGCGCAATGGGCGGCGGCGTACTCGACGCTTTGTCCGCGGTCCAGGAGGTCCACGTAATTATCAGCCACCACGATGGCGTCGTCCACCAGGATGCCGAGCATCACCACAAGCATGGAAATGGAAACCTGCTGCAACTCGATTCCCGCCAGATACAAAAGGGCGAATGTGACCGAGACCGTCACGGGAATGGCGATGGCCGCCACCAGCGCCACGTGGAACGGCAGCAGAATCATCGTCACCAAAATGACCGAGACGATGGCGATGCCGAACTCCTTCAGGAAACTGGCGATGCGTTTCTGAACCATCAACGGCTGGTTGGCCAGCAGATCGACCCGGAGATCCGGCGGCAACATGGGCCGCAGTTCCGCCAGCTTTTGCGTCAGTTGCCGGCCGAATTCGACGATGTTGTAGCCTTCCTGCATTTCGACGGAGATCATCAGGGCGCGCTCCCCATTGAAGCGGGTGACGAACTCCGGGTCCTGGTAGCGCCTTTCCACGCGCGCGACGTCGCCGATGTAAACCGGCTGTCCCGTGGGGCTGACATCCACCATCACGCGCCCGATCTGTTCGGGCGTCTCAAAGAGCGCGCTGGCGGTGATGGGAAGCTTGGAGGAGCCCGCCTCAAACCGGCCTCCAAACTGGATTACGTTGCGTCCCTGCAAGGCTTGCACCACCCGTGTGATGGGCACGCGATACTGCGCCAGACGCTCCAGCGTGCTGGTGACGTAAATGCGTTCTTTCTGCTCGCCGTAGCGCTTGACCTTGGCTGCCGGGCGCAAGGAGCGCAGCGCCTCTTCCACTCTTTCGGCATAGTCTTTGAGCTCGCGGTAGCCGTAATCGCCGCCGTGGAGGGCCAGCAGCACGGCGATGGTGTCGCCGAAGTCGGTGTCCAGCATCGGGCCGATGACGCCGGGGGGCAGGCGGCTGGCGCGCGTTTCCAACAGGTCGTGCCGGAGCTTGGACCAAAACAGATCGGGGCGCTTGACCCACTCCTCCAGTTCGATGTTGAAGAAGCAAAATCCCGGACGGCTGGTGGAGAAAGTCTTTTCCTTGCGGACTTCAGGGTAGCGGAACAGACGCTCCTCGACGTATTTGGTCACCTGCTGCTCCACTTGCTCGGATGTCGCGCCTGGATACAGCAAGGCCATTACGCCCACGCGAACGGTAATTTTGGGGTCCTCGCGGCGCGGCATCTTCAGTAACGCCCAGACGCCGGCGGCAAACAGCATCGCCGTGCACAGCAGAGTGACTTGAGGATGGCGGAGCCAGTAGGGGGAGGAGTTCAAGGACGGACCTCCTCGGCTTCCACCAGCGCTCCTTCGATTAAGTTCGGCTGGCCGGCGATGACCACTTGCTCCTCGCCGCTCAGCCCGCGCGTGATCTCCACTTCCCGTTCATAAACCGCGCCCACATCGACGCGCCGCAGGAACACACGCCGCTTTTCCGGGAAATAGACGTAGACCATGGTGGCGCCTTGCGGGTCGCGAACGACGGCTTCGCCCGGAATCGTCGTCGCCGTCACCGTGGCGCCGGTCCAGATGCGCGCTTCCGCGATCATTCCGGCCCGCAGCACGAGGGAACGGTTGGGCGCCGACAACTTTACGCTATACGTGCGCGAGGCTGGATCCGCGGCCACGCCCACGGTCTCCACGCGTCCCTCAAACTCCTTCTCGCCCAGCGAAGGAATCTGCACAACCGCGCGCCTGCCGGGCCGCACCTTTCCAATTTCGGCCTCCGGAACGCCTACGCGCACCTTAACCGGATCGAGGTCCAAAATCACAAACACCGGACGTCCGCTGCCCACCACGTTGCCGGGCTCAATCTCCTTCATTCCGATCAGCCCGCCGATAGGCGCCGTCAGCTTGGAGTCGGCCAGCGCCTTGCGCGCGATGCGTTCCTGGGCCTCGGCGGCGGCCAACGCCTGCCGGGCGGCTTCGCGGTCTTCGCGCCGCGCGCCTTCCACCGCGAGGCTGTGTCTCTCCTTGGCCGCCAAGTAGGCGGCTTCGACCTTACGAAAGTCAGCCGGCGCCATGCTCCGGCGCTCGTACAAAGCTTTGTAGCGCTTGTATTCGTCTTCCCAGCGGTCCAGGTCCACTTTGGCCTGCGCCAGTTCCTGCTTACGAACCGCGGATTCCGCCTTTTCAAGGTTGGCGCGCGCCGCCGCCACCTGCGCCGCCGCTTGCTGGACGCGATATTCAAAGTCCCGTGCGTCCAACTCGGCCAGCAGTTGCCCGGCTTGCACTGCGGCGCCTTCCTCCACATAGACCCGAGCCACCAGTCCGGACACCTGAAAGGCCACTTGGGCGGTTCGGACCGCTTCCACGACGCCGCTCGCCGATATCGTAGCCGGCCGCTCGACGCGGTGCGGCCTGCGGACCTTCACTTTGACGGGAACCTCGGCGGCCGGCGGAGCGGGTTTTCGCACGCACGCCGCCAAACCGGCCAGACAAAACCCTGCCGCAATCAACGCCGCCCGCCGGCGGCCAGGGGAAAATCGAAGCCAGCTCATGTTATTCCTCCCACTGCCTGGCGCGTTCCACGGCGCGGCGCCACCGGGCTTTCAGCCCCTCCATGCGGGCGCGGTCCGCCGCCGGTTCGAAGCGGCGGTCCACGCGCCAGTTGGCGGATACCGCTCCAGGGTCGGATAGCACGCCCGCGCCCAGCGCAGCCAGGAATGCGGCGCCGAGGGCAGTGGTCTCGGTGACCGCCGGGCGCACCACCGGCACGCCCAGCAGGTCCGCTTGAAACTGCATGAGCAGATTATTGCGCGAGGCGCCGCCATCTACGCGCAACTCCGGCAGCGGTATGCCGGCGTCGGCGTGCATGGCGTCCAGCAGGTCGGCCACCTGGAAGGCGATGGATTCCAACGCCGCACGCGCCAGATGCCCGGCTGTTGTGCCTCGCGTGATCCCCACCAAAATGCCGCGGGCGCGCGGGTCCCAGTGCGGGGCGCCCAATCCTGCAAAGGCGGGCACCAGATAGACGCCGCCGTTGTCGGCTTCCGTGGCGGCCAGCGTCTCGATTTCGTCCGCCGCACGGATAAGCTTTAAGCCGTCCCGGATCCACTGCACCACGGCGCCGCCGATAAACACGCTGCCCTCCAGCGCGTATTCGGTAATGCCGTTTCGCTTCCAGGCCACCGTGGTCAACAGATTGTTCCGCGACGCAACGGCGCTGGCGCCGGTGTTCTGCAACATGAAACATCCGGTGCCGTACGTGTTTTTGGCCAAACCGGGGGCGAAACAGGCTTGCCCGAACAAAGCCGCCTGCTGGTCCCCTGCGATGCCGGAAATGGGAATGCGCGCCGCCACTAGCTCCGGGCGCACCTCGCCGTATACCTCGCTCGAGGAACGAACCTCCGGCATAAGACTGTGCGGGACGCCGAACAGGGCCAAAAGCTCGTCGTCCCAATCGCCGGTGTGGATGTTGAACAGCAGC
>Ga0272446_1007407_pt1 | contig 10926 bp, 7 predicted proteins | sample YNPCB0061_FD_194587 | JGI IMG/M metagenome (GOLD analysis project Ga0272446, IMG submission 194587) | Hot spring microbial mat communities from Yellowstone National Park, WY, United States - YNP-CB-006-1 | ecosystem: Environmental > Aquatic > Thermal springs > Hot (42-90C) > Sediment | place...
TCGCGGCCGTTGCGCTCTTCGTGCCGGACCGGCGGTCAGAGGGACCGAGCGCGGTCGCCGCCGAAGCGCGGTCGCACGGTCCGCTGCCGCCCGCGCTGCGCTGGTTTCTGGCGGCGTTCTTCCTCTACCAGTTCGGCCTCTACGGCGCGTCGGCATACTTGAGCCTGTACATGAAGAGCCTCGGCGCGGGGCCGATGTGGATCACGGGCATGTTCGCGGCCGGCGTGGTGTGCGAGGTTCTGGTGATGACGCAGGTCGGCCGGTTCGCGGACACGTATGGCCGGCGACCGGTGCTGGCGCTTGCGTTTCTCCTGATGCCCCTCCGGCTTCTCTGCTACATCCCCGCGCGGTCGCCGGGCTGGGTGGTGGCGGTGCAGTCGCTGCACGGCCTGAACTTCGGCATTGTGGGCGCGCTCGCGGTGGTCTACGTGAACGACCTGGCTGGCGAGCGCGATCGCGGCGCGGCGCAGGCCAGGCTGTTCAGCGTGGGTGGGCTCGCCTCCGCCGTCGGTCCGGCCTTCTGCGGCTGGATCGCTCAGCGGTGGGGGATCGCCGCGATGTTCGCGGCGATGAGCGCTGTGGGAGCTGCGGGCGCGGCCGTCTTCCTCGCGCGGGTACCAGAGTCGCTTCCGGGCGCCCGCGCGCTGCCGCGCCTTCAGGCGCTGGCCGGCCGCCGCGGGGCGTGACGGAACCGTACAGCCAGCGGCTGCGTAGGTGCGTTCCATCGGCAGGCGGCGCGCGGCGCACGCACGCGGCGTCGCACAAGGGAGAAGAGGGATGCCACGCCCCACGCACTTCGAGTTCATGGTGGACGACCCCGAGCGCGCCGCGCGATTCTTCGGCGAGCTGTTCGGCTGGCGGGTGGAGAAGTGGTCGGGACCGATGGATTACTGGATGGTCGACACCGGCGCGGAGGGAACGCCAGGGATCCACGGCGGGATCGGCCGGAACGAGCAGCCCGGCGCGCCGCCGCAGACCATCAACGTGATCGATGTCCCCTCGGTCGACGAGTATGTGGCGAAGGTGGAAGCGGCAGGCGGCTCCATCGTGCTGCCGAAGATGGCCGTGCCTGGCGTCGGCTGGCTGGCCTATGGCGCAGACCCCGCCGGCCTGGTCTTCGGGATGATGCAAGAGGACCCGTTGGCGGCCTGAACGCGTTCGCGGTTGGATGGCAGTCGTCGGCACGGCCGTCGCGACCCACGCGGCGGCCGTGTCGGCGACTGCGGGCACGCCTGCGGGGCGTGCGCTCGGCCCCTGCCTTGCCAAAGCGAGCCTCGCGCGGCTATCATGGGGCGTGCGGCGAGTTCCCCTGCGGCGCACCGGAGGCGAGGCACGGATGTTCTGCACGCAGTGCGGGACAAGAAACCCCGAGAACGCTCGATACTGCAAGCAGTGCGGGCGGCCCATCGAGGCCGCGCCACCCGAGCAGCCGCCCGCAGCGCCGCAGCCGGCCGCGCTCGCCGACCGGGCCAGGCAGCTGCGCGAGCGGGCGGAGCGCCGTCTGGCGGCCGGAGAGCTGGATGCGGCGCTCGACGACGCGCGCGAGGCCGCTGAGATCGCGCCCGACGAGCCGGAGGTCCACCGCCTCCTTGCGCGCGTGCATGAGCGACGGGGCGAGATGGGCCTGGCGGTGGCCTCCGCGGAGCGCGTGTGCGAGCTGCTTCCCGACGGCCTCGACGATCGGGATCGGCTGGTGGCTCTCAAGCACGGAAGGCCTGCCGCGCCTCGCCGGTTCTTCGGCAAGCGCCCGGGCGCGCAGGCCGTCCTGTTCGATTCCCCGAGCGGCGCCGTCCTGGCGGCCGTGGTCGCGTTCGTCGTCGTGGGTCTCGCGGTCGCCGGTCTCCTCCGCCTTCTGGAGGGCCGGCCGGATGAGCCGGCGGGACGCCCAGCGACGCCTCCGGCGCTGCCCGCGGCCCTCGCTCCGCCCGGCGCTCCGCAGCCCGCCGCCGCACCTCCGGTGGTGGTAAACCCGGGCGTCACCGTGAACCCGCAGGGCGCCGCGCAGCCCGCGGCCGCCCCCGGATGGAACGCTGGTGCCGGGTCGCCGAACGGCGCCAACACCCCGGGGATGGCGCCTCCGCGGCCCGTCGGTCTGGCGCCCGTGTCCGCGAGCCCGCGCGCGGCTCTGGAGAACGACCCGCGCTTCTTCCCGCAGCCTCAGCGCGACCCGCCGACGGTGCACCTGCCGGACACCGGTGACAGCCAGCGCTCCGGCGCGGGCAGCGGCTCTGGCGCCGGGGCCGCCAACGCCTCCTCCGCGGCGGGACCCGGCGAGGCGCGGCCCGACCCAGGCCGCATGGAGATCGTCATCGCGCCTGGCTCGGGCGCCACGAACACGGCGGGAACGCCCGCCGGACCGCGCAACCACCGGCAGGTCGGGCAGCAGCTCCAGCTTCAGGGAGAGTATCGGCAGGCCATTGCGGAGTACCTGCGGGCGCTCGACGGCGCCACGGAGGGAGTGGGCGATCTCCACCAGCGCATCGCGCTGTGCTACCAGCGCCTGGGCGAAAAGGACGCTGCCGCGCGCCACTACAGCGAGGCCGTCGTCGCCTACCAGGCGCAGATCGCGTCGGGCAAGAACGTGGAGGTGGCGCGCCAGGGCGTCCGGGCGTGCGAGCTCGGTCTGAGGGCATTGCAGTGAGAAGCCGCCCCGCTGCCGCCCTTCTCTTTCTTCTCGCCTGCCTGGCGGGCGCTCCCTGCCCCGCGCAGGAGGCGGAAGAGCAACGTCCTGCGGTCCTCGTGATCTCCCAGGCGCCCGCCGGGATGAGCCAGGAAGCGTTCGTGGACATGGCGCCCCAGCTCGTGCGCGCGCTGCAGGGGACGGGCGCCTACCGCGTCATCCCGTTCGCCCCCTCCTCGCCGGCGCTGCGCGCCGCGATCGACGCAGGGAAGCTGACGCCGGCGGACGTCACGGCGCCGATCTCGGCGGTGGCGGCCCGCAAGATCGCGCTGGCGCTCGACGCCAGCCAGATTCTGCGAGCGGCGGCCTACCGCACCGCCGCTGGCATCGCGTGCGACGTCGAGCTGGAGTCGCGGGTGGGGCAGTCGCAATGGTCCACCACGTTCAGCGCGTCGCAGCCTCCGTTCCGCGCAAAGAACCGCCGCACGGAGCTCCTCGAGGGCATCTACGGGCAGGTCTCGGCCATCGTGCAGCGGATGACCGGTTCCGCGCCCGCGGTCCCCGCCGAGCTGCAGCCGGAGGCTCGGCCACCATCGGGACGCGGCGCCCGCCGCGCGGAGCCGCGCGGCGGGAAGGCGGCCGGCGAGGCCAAGCCGGCGAACCGCAACGCAAGGGACGACAAGGGCAGAGCGACCGGCGCCAGCACACCCGGGGACAAGCCCGCGAGCGGCGGTGCTGCTGCGGCGTCGCCCCCCGCGCCGGGCGAGAAGCCCGCGGATGGCGAGGCTGCCGCGAGCGCCCAGGGAACGCCGCCGAAGCCCGCCGAGGGGACCGCGGAGGCCACGCCGACGCCGACCGGCGCAGCTCGGCAGCCGGCGGCCCGTGAGGTGCTCATCGATCGCTTCCGCCGCCAGGGCGATCTGGCCAATCTCATTGTGTCCCTTCGGCGCGCCGTCAACGAGCGGCCACGCGATGCGCGGCTCCGCCGCGATCTCGTGCAGGCCTACCGAGAGCGCGGCATGACGGCGGCGGCCCGCGACGAGGTGCTCCGGGCCGTCGCTCTGGCGCCGGAGGACCCCACGCTCCGCCGGATGCTCGGGGACGCCCATCTGGACGAAGGCGATGCGGAGGCCGCCATCCGGGAGTACCAGGAGGCGGTACGCCTGCAGCCCGCGGACGCCCTCTCCCACGTGGCGCTCGGTGACGCCTACTGGAACAGCGGCAAGTCCGAGGAGGCGATGAAGGCGTACGAGGCGGGCGCCCGTGCCGACGGCAACCATCCTCTGCCCTTGCGCCGGCGCGCCCTGGTTCACGCCCGCCGGAACCAGCTTGCGGAGGCGGCGGCCGCGATGAAGCGCGCCCGCGAGGTCGGAGGCGTCGCGGATGCCGAGGCTTACGCGCGGGACGCGCTCGACCTGGCGCGCATGGTGGGTCAGAACCTCGAGGAGGCGCTGGCCACCCTCCTGCGGTCCCGGCGCGACTTCGTGGCGGGCAGCATGACGCGCGAGGAAGCGCACCGGGCCGTCTCCGGCGCACGCGCACGTGCCTCGGCCTGCGCCGACTTTCTCGGCGAGCTGCCCGCGCCTGACGGTCTCTCAGGCGCCTTCGCGACGATGGCGCAGGCCGCCGCGCTGGCCGCCCAGGCAGGCGAAAACCTCCTGCTCTTCCTGGAAACACAGAGCGAGGTGGCCGACCGCGAGAGCACCCTCCTGCGGATGGAGGCGTCCCGGCAGCTTGCCGACGGCGCCAAACGTCTGCAGCCCGCCCCGACCCGGCCATGAGCGATCGCCCCGCTTCCGGCCCGTCGGGAGGGGCCGGGGCGGCGGCCCCCGCCACGGCGCCCTCCGCGGCCTTCTCGACCCTGGGCTGCAAGGTGAACCAGTACGAGACGCAGCGTCTCGTGGACGCCTTCGAGCGCGCGGGCTTTCGCGTGGTACCCGCCGGCGAGCCCGCGGACGTCTGCGTGCTGAACTCCTGTTCGGTCACCTCCACGGCGGAGCAGAAGTCGCGGCAGGCGCTGCGGCGCCTCCTCCGGGGCAACGAGGCAGCCACCGTCGTGCTGACCGGATGCTGGGTCGAGATGGCGCGGCGGATGGGCACGCCGCTGCCCGATGGCGCGCTGTTGGTCTCCAATGCCGCGAAGCTGACCGCTCTGGACCGGCTGCTGGAGGTGCGGCCCGACCTCGCGCGCCGGCTCGCGGCGGCCCCGCGCCCAGCCGGCGCGCTCCTCGCTCCGCGCACGCGGGCCGTTCTCAAGGTGCAGGACGGCTGCGATCAGTGCTGCGCTTTCTGTTCCATCCCGTTCACGCGCGGAACGCCTCGCTCGCGCCGCGCGGAGGAGGTGCTCGAGGAGGCGAGGGACATCGCGAAATCAGGGCGCCGCGAGATCGTGGTGACCGGCGTGCTGCTCGGCTCCTACGGGCCCGCGACCGGCTCTGGGGGGGCCACGCTGCCGGACCTGCTGCGCTCGCTGGCTGCCATCGAAGGGGTGGAGCGCGTCCGGCTCTCTTCGCTCGAGCCGAACCATGCCACCCCGGAGCTCTTCGACGCGATGGCGGAGACGCCTGCGCTCTGCCGGCATCTGCACCTGCCACTGCAGAGCGGGTCGTCGCGGGTGCTCGCTCGGATGGGGCGCCCCTACGATCGGGGCGGCTACGTTGCCGCGTGCCGCGCGGCGCAAGAGCGCGTGCCAGGCGTCGCGATCACGACGGACATCCTGGTGGGCTTCCCAGGCGAGAGCAGAGAGGATTTCGAGGAGACGCTGGCGGTGGTGCGAGAGGTCGGGTTCTGGCGCGCTCACCTCTTCCGGTACTCCCTCCGCCCGGGCACACCTGCCGCCGAGATGCCCGACCAAATACCCGACGACGAGAAAGAGTCGCGCGCCGCGGAGCTCGCTGCCGCTTGCCGCGCCGAGCAGGAGCGCTGGATGCGGACGCTCATCGGTACGCGGCAGGACGTGCTGGCGGAGGCGAAGGGCGTCGGCGACGGCCTGTTGGCGGGGTACACGTCGTCGTACGCGCGCGTCGCTTTCCCCGGCCCGCGGGCACTCGTGGGCTCGCTCGTGGCAGTCCGCATCCTGGGCGCCAGCGCGGACGGCGCTTGGGGAGAGGCGGCGACGAAGGGTTAGGCTACCCGTCTCAGTCCCGAGCCCGGATCCTGCTCCGCCCGGCGGATCGCGAGGATCGCCTCGCCGAGGTGTCGCCGCCCCTCGTCGTAGACCTTCGCGAACCGCGCGCCATACATGAACTGCCCGTTCTCCGGCCCTTCTCTCCGAACGATACGGGCCGCAACGGTGACACGGGCCTTGCCCGGAACGAGGATCTCCGCGAAGACGACCCCGCCCACGCGCATCGGCACTGCCGACCGGAACCGCATGCCGCTCACGCTCACGTTGTCGGTGGTCCCCAGCGGGCGCCTGAGCCGACCGTCAATGAGCGTCAGAGTCCATCGTGCATCCACGCGGACGGCCCGGACCTGATGGTCATCGACCTCGCGATTCAGTGGCATCGGCGGCTCTACCTCGTTCAGGGCGGTGGCGAACCCGGCGTGACGGCGCCCGGGCGCGCGCGGCGGGGACCGCCCACATTATGGCCATCCGGGGAGTTGCGCTGAAGGGTCGGTCTACTGGCCGATGCGCAGGACCGTGATTCCCGCGCGCTCCAGCCGGCCGACGTCCAGGAAGTTGCGTCCGTCGAGCACCACCGGCGTGCGCATGGCGGCTGCGATGGCCTCCCAGTCGAGGTCGCGATAGATTGGCCAGTCGGTGGCGACAATGAGACCGTCGGCGCCCCGCGCAGTGTCCAGCGCCTGCTCGCAGCAGGTGACCTCCTCGCTCGCGGGGTCCTGCCGGAAGCGCTCGAGCGCCACCGGGTCGTTCACCTGAACGTACGCGCCCCGGTCCAACAGCATGGGGATGAGCTCGAGCGCCGGCGACTCCCGGGCGTCGTCGGTACCTGCCTTGAAGGTGAGCCCGAGGATGCCGACGGTCCTCCCCCGAAGGCCCTTGAGCGCCGACTGGAGGCGGTCGATGGCGTGCTGGCGCTGCCGCCGGTTGACCTCGACGGCCGCGCTGAGCAGCGGCATCGCGTAGTCGTGGTCGCAGCCCATCGAGATGAGGGCGCTCGTGTCCTTGGGGAAGCAGCTCCCGCCCCACCCAAGTCCGGCCTGAAGAAAGCCCGGTCCGATCCGGGAGTCGAGCCCCATGCCGCGTGCGACCTCCACCACGTCGGCCCCGAGCCGCTCGCACAGGCCGGCGATCTCGTTGATGAAGCTGATCTTGGTTGCCAGGAAGGCGTTCGAGGCGTACTTGATGAGCTCGGCGCTTTCGGGCGAGGTGACGATGAGCCGCGGAAGGGTGTAGCCCTGCGGACGGTCGAGGAGCGGCGGCGGGTCGAACGACTGCTCCAGGATCGGCCGATAGAGCCGGTGAAGGGGTTCGGCGGCGTCGTCGGTCTCGGCTCCCACCACGATCCGGTCCGGGTAAAGCATGTCGGCGAGGGCGCGCCCTTCGCGAAGGAACTCCGGGTTGGAGGCGCAGAGGGCGGTACACTCGACGCCTCGCTGCTGCAGCGTGCGCTCGACGACGCTCCGCACGCGGCGGTTCGTGCCCACCGGAACGGTGGATTTCACCACCACGGTAACGCGCTGGCTCGGGGCCAGCGCCGCTGCCACTTCGCCTGCCGCTTCTTCCACGTACCGCGTGTCGGCCTGCCCGTTGCGACGAGGCGGGGTGCCCACCGCGATCATGACCATCTCGGAGACGGGGACCGCCTCGGCGGGGCTGTCATGGAAGCTGAGACGCGCCTTTACGGTCGGGTGTCCCAGCAGCTCCTGCAGCCCGTGCTCGTGGATGGGACTGCGCCCGGCGCGCAACAGCGCCAGGCGCTCCGCGTTCTTCTCGATGATGGCTACGCGATGGCCGAGGAAGGCCAGCGCGGCCCCGCAGTTGACGCCGACGTACCCCGCGCCCACGATGGCGAGCCGCATGTGCGCACCTCCGTCAGCGCCTTCTGCAAGACGCGTGCCACGTTTGCCGGCTTCCCGCAACACCCGTGGTTCGCACAGGCGTGGGCTGCATGCCCACCTTGGGCGTTCCGATAATACCGCTGAGCGGCGCTCGTCGCGAAGCGAGTGGACGATGCACCGCCCCCGCCTGCGTCGGCCAGCGCCTCCGCGCCCGCTCCCGTGGCGAGGCCCAACGGGCCCCTCGCGACAGGGCTCTGAGGAGGGGCCCGACCATGCTCACGGACGTGCTTCGCGAGCGGCTGGCACAGCGACGCGGCCTCCTGACGACACTCGTCGCCTGCGGCGTCTGTCTCGCGTCGCGGCCGGCTCTGCTCTCCGCGGCGACCGACCGGCCCCTCGGCCTTTCCCCCGCGCTCTTTGGCGTCGCGCTCGCGGCCGCCCTCCACTGGGGGCCGCCGGCCGCGCCCGGGATCGCGCTCGGCGCCGCCGCCGCCGCTCTCTGGTCGCACGCCTCGGCCGGCGCAGCGCTGCTGGTCGGCGCTGGCTCCGCGTTGGGTTGCCTCACCGCCTGGTGGATCCTCCGCTCGCTCCGTCGCCCCTCGGTGCGGCTGGACCGGGTCCCAGACGTCGTCGGGCTCCTGGTGGCAGGGGCGGCAGCGGGTCCCGCTGTGTCGGCAGCGGCCGGTGTGGCCGCAGCGGCGCTGGATGGCGCTACGGCGGCGGCGGGACCCGGCCGGACGTGGCTTGCGTGGTGGACCGCGGACGCTCTCGGCGCGCTGGCTGTCACGCCCGCGCTGCTCGCCCTGCCGTGCGGTCTCCTCCGATCCGGAGGGCCGGGCCGACGGCTCGAGGCCGCCGCGGCCGCCGCAGGAACCGCCTGGATCTCGCTGGCCATCTTTTCGCGGATCGACTTGAGCCCTCTGCAAGGCGAGCAGCTGAAGTACCTGGTCTTCCCGCTCCTCGGATGGGCCACGATCCGCTTCGGGCCTTTGGGCGCCGCTCTGTCGGTGCTGCTCGCTTCCGCCGCCGCGACCTCGCAGACCGCAGCCGGAAACGGTCCGTTCGCGCCCCTGGAGGCCACGGCTCAGAGCGTGGCGCTGCTGCTGTTCGTGGGCGTTGCGAGCGCCACGGCACAGACACTGGGGGCGGTGATCGCGTCGCGCGTTGACGCGGAGGAACGCGTCCGGCGAAGCCAGGAGCAGCTTGCGGGAATCCTCGACGGCCTGCAGGATGCGGTCATCTCGGTCAGCGCTCGCGACCTCTCCCTGCTGCACGCCAACCGCGCCGTCGAGCGGATCTTTGGCCGGCCCATCGAGCACTTCCGGCGCGACCCGGCCCTGTGGCACGAGGTGGTGCATCCGGACGATGCGCCCGTCACGGACTCGGCGCTCAGTGCGATGCTGGCCCGGGACGGTGGCGACTGGACCTACCGGATCGTGCGCGCGGACGGCACGCACCGATGGGTGCTCGACCGCAGCCGCCTTGTCCGCGATGCGCAGGGGCAGCCGCTTCGCATCGACAGCATCGTGACCGACATCACCGACCGCATCGAGGCGGAGCAACGGCTCCGCGAATCGGAGCGGTTCGCCCGTGCCGTCATCGACGCTCTCTCCAGCCACATCGCGGTCGTGGACGAGAGCGGGTGTATCGTCGCCGTGAACCAGGCGTGGCGCGAGTTTGCGCGCAAGAACCCGCCCGTGCCGGCGCACTGCTGCGAGGGCGCGAACTATCTCGCTGTGTGCGACCGCGCCGCCGCGCACGGCGCCGAGGACGCGGCCCGCTTCGCCGAAGCGATCCGACAGGTCCTCAGCGGTGACATCGACCGGGTTGCCATCGAGTACCCGTGCCACTCCCCCACCGAGCAACGCTGGTTCCGCGGCACCGTGACGCGCTTCGCCGAGGGCGGCCCGGTGCGTGCCGTGGTGGCGCACGAGAACATCACGGAGCGCATCCACGCAGAGCAGCAGCTGCACCAACTGGCGTACCACGACACGCTGACAGGACTGCCCAATCGCCAGCTTCTCGCCGACCGCCTGGAGAGCGCGCTGGCGCTTGCGCGGCGGAATCGGCGACACCTCGCGATCCTGTTCATCGATCTCGACCGGTTCAAGGAGGTCAACGACAGTCTCGGGCACCGGGCGGGAGACGAGCTTCTCAAGCAAGTGGCGGGCCGCCTTCTGCGAAGCGTCCGCCGCTCGGACACCGTGGCCCGACTGGGCGGAGACGAGTTCGTCGTGCTGATGTCAGAGGTCGCCGCCGAACGCGACGTGGAGACGGTCGCCGGAAAGATCCGCGCGGCTCTGCACCATCCGTTCACCATCGAGGGACAGGAGGTCGCCGCGGGCGGGAGCATCGGGTGGGCCGTGTTTCCGTCCGACGGACGGACCGCAGATCAACTGCTGTGTCGCGCCGATGACCGGCTCTACCAGGCGAAGCGCGTCCGCAACCCTGAAGCGACACCGCGGGCGGTGGTCCGCTCGAGCCCGATGCATCGGGTGCAGTTGGAGGTGGACCTCGAACAGGCGCTGGCACGCAACGAGCTGACCCTGCACTACCAGCCGCAGGTGGCGGCCGGTTCGAGGCGCATCGTCGCTGTCGAGGCGCTGGTGCGCTGGCAGAAACCGGGGCGCGGCCTCACCCTGCCGTCGGACTTCCTCGATGCCGCCGACGAGTCCGGCCTGATCGTTCAGATGGGCCGCTGGGTGCTGGACGCCGCCTGCGCGCAGGCCACGCAGTGGCGCGCCGCCGGTCACGAGGGGCTGGCCGTCGCCGTGAACGTCTCGGTGCGCCAACTCGCGGCCACCGACATCCTGGCGGCGGCGATGGAATCGCTGGAGCGGTCCGGACTGCCGCCGGAGGCTCTCATCGTGGAGGTGAGTGAGTTGGCCGCTCCCGCGGAGCTCGAAGCGTGCCTGCCGGTCCTGCGCGACCTGCGCGATGCTGGCGTGCGGCTCGCACTCGACGACTTCGGGAGCGGTCCGTCCGCGCTCTCGCATGTTCGCCGGTTCCCCATCGACGTGCTGAAGATCGATCGCGCCTTCCTCGAGGAGAGCCCGGGAGGCGACGCGCCTCTGGCCGCCGCCGGGATCGTGCAGGTGGCACATGCCCTCGGCCTGCAGGTCGTTGCGGAAGGCGTGGAGACCCGCGAAGAAGCCGAGCTCCTTGCGGCGTGCGGATGCGACGCGCTCCAGGGCTACTACACGGGCCGCCCGGCCGCGGCAGCCGTCATCGGTCAGTTGCTGGCGACGCAGACGGGTATTGCGGTGGCACGGGCGGCCTGAAGCCCGCGCAGGAGACCGGACCCCGTGGCACGAACTCCGAGACGCCGGAGGACGATCGCC
>Ga0272446_1007408_pt1 | contig 10924 bp, 10 predicted proteins | sample YNPCB0061_FD_194587 | JGI IMG/M metagenome (GOLD analysis project Ga0272446, IMG submission 194587) | Hot spring microbial mat communities from Yellowstone National Park, WY, United States - YNP-CB-006-1 | ecosystem: Environmental > Aquatic > Thermal springs > Hot (42-90C) > Sediment | place...
GACTGGTTGAAGGCGTAGCGCCGACCTGCCTCAATTTTATGATCCAGCTGGAGGCGTGCTGCTGCATTTCCCAGCACTAGGTCCGGCCATGGCAGGAACAGCTCACAGCTTTAGGTCGTGTAAACTGTTGCGTGATAGTAACTTAAAAAAATCGTGAAAAATTTATTGGTATCGGTATTCCCGATGCATTATTACCAGCCCATTCTGATTCGAAGTTGAGCCTGAATGCCCCTTTCATTTCTAGGGGAAAGTACCCCATCACGCGGGCGGGGTGCGCTCCCGGCTCTCAGCCTTCGAAAATTGTTTCGCTTTTATTGTCCCTTTGCCCTCGAAAGTCAAGGTGCCCCATGTTTGCCGCCCGTCGCCGGTCAGCCTTCACGCTGATCGAATTGCTGGTGGTGATCGCCATCATCGCGATTCTCATCGGCCTGCTCTTACCTGCGGTGCAAAAGGTGCGTGAAGCCGCCGCCCGCATGAGTTGCTCGAACAACCTCAAGCAGCTGGCAATTGCCGGCCACACCTATCAGGACGTGAACAATTCGGTTCCCCGGCTACGGTGTTCCCTCCACCACCAACCAGAATGGGTGGGCGTACCATTTCCTGCCGTTTATTGAGCAGGATAACATGCACCGGTTAGGGCCGTCCTCGTTGTATAGCAACATGCCCGTCAAAACGTATGCCTGTCCCAGTGTACCGCATGCCCTGACGCCGTACTCCAATCGCTACACGCTCACCTCCTACCTGGGCGTTACCGGTGATCGCTGGAGCGATTACGTTTCGGGGGGCGACACCGGGGTGCTCAACGTCTATCCGTCGAGTATCCGGGTGACACTGCTGAGCATCACCGACGGCACCAGCAACACGCTGCTGTTCGGCGAACGGCCGCCGATGCCGAGGAACGGCTACTACGGTTGGGCTTACTACGCCGACTACGACAGCCACATCTGGGCGCGGGTGGTGAACACAGCCGACTATGCCCCGTATCGAAGCGGATGCGCGTTCCCGATGTATTTCCAGCCGGGCAACCTGAACAACAACTGCGATACGAACCACATGTGGAGCCTGCACCCCAACGGAGCCAATTTCGCCTTGTGCGACGGCTCCGTCCGGTTCATCAACTACAGCGCGGGCACCACAGTGATTCCCCTGATGGCGACCCGTAACCGCGGGGAGGTGATCAATGAGCCGTAAGCGCGGGCAGTCGTGGATCACCCGGGTGTCTGCCGTCGGCTTCCTCACCGGCCTGCTGGTGTTGGCCAGCGGCTGTGGCGGCGGTGTCGGTGATGTCTCGGGTAAGATCACCTACAAGGGCAAGGAAGTGGTCTACGGCACGGTGTCCTTTGTGGGAGCCGACGGGATTCCCCGCACGGCCAAGATTAACCCGGATGGAACGTACACCGTCAAGGATGTCGCCGTGGGAGAGGCCAAGATCACGGTTGTCAGCGAATTGCCGCCTCAGGGGGGCAACGCGAATCAAGGCAAGGGAGGCCGCGGCGGGCGGGCCGTCGAATTGCCCCCCGATGCGCCCAAGGACCTGCCCCGCCGGGATGAGCCGGATCGTGGCGAAACCCCGGAGGTGGTCGATCCCGAGATTGTCAAGAAGTGGTTTCCGATTCCCGCGGATCTGGGCGACGTGACCAAAACGAAGCTGCGCTTCCAGGTTCGCAAGGGCCCCAACACCCACGATATCCAGCTCGATTGAGCTAGCCCGACGGGCGTTGCTCTGCGCTTCGCCCGTCGCTCGCAGCTCCGCCTAGCGGAGATAGCGATTGAACACGTTTTCGAGCAGTTCCTGACGGCCGGACGTGTTCGGGGCGGCCTCGCCCTTGGCGAGCATATAGGCTTCCAGTTCCTCGAACTTGGCCCGGCCGCTCTCGATGTCGGCCCCGATGCCGCTGTCCCAACTGGCGTAGCGCTGTTTGATGAAGTCCTGGAATACCCCGTCCTTGCGGATCGCCGCGGCGATCTTCAACCCGTGAGCGAAGGCGTCCATGCCGCCGATGTGGGCGTGGAACAGGTCGACCGGCTCGAAGCTCTCGCGGCGGACCTTGGCGTCGAAGTTCAGCCCGCCGCTGCCCAGCCCGTTTTGCCCCAACACCACCAGCAGAATCTGCGTGGTCAGGTACAGGTCAGTCGGGAACTGGTCGGTATCCCAACCGAGCAGTAAGTCGCCGCGGTTGGCGTCGATGCTGCCCAGCATGCCGTGGATGCTGGCGTAGATCAGTTCGTGGGGCATCGTGTGCCGGGCCAGGGTGGCGTGGTTGGTCTCCACGTTGAACTTGAATTCCTTCTCCAGGCCGTAGCCACGCAAGAACGCCAAGGAGTTGGCACAGTCGAAGTCGTACTGATGGCTGGTCGGTTCGTGCGGTTTCGGTTCGATCAGGAAGGTGCCGGTGTAGCCGATCTTCTTCTTGTACTCGACGGCCAGGTGGAGAAAGCGGGCCAGGTGATCCAGTTCGCGCTTCAGGTCGGTGTTCAGTAAGCTGACGTAGCCCTCGCGGCCGCCCCAGAACACGTAGTTCGCGCCGCCCAGTTCCTTCGTCACTTCCAGGGCCTTTTTCACCTGGGCGGCGGCATAGGCGAAGACGTCGGCGTTGCAACTCGTAGCCGCCCCGTGGACGAACCGCTTGTTGCTGAACAGGTTGGCCGTGCCCCACAGCAGCTGGATGCCCGTCTCCTTCTGCTTCTGGGCCAGCCGCTTGACGACGGCGTCGAGGTTCCTGTTCGTCTCGGCCAGGGTCTTCCCTTCGGGGGCCACGTCGCGGTCGTGGAAGCAGTAGAACGGGACGCCGAGCTTGTCCATGAACTCGAAGGCGACATCGACCCGCTTCAAGGCCATTTCCAGTGAGTCGGTGCCGTCTTCCCAGGGCCGCACGGCGCAGCCGGGGCCGAACGGGTCGGAGCCGGTTCCGCGGAAGGTGTGCCAGTAGCACACGGCGAAGCGCAGGTGGTCCTTCATGGGCTTACCCTCGACGAGTTCGTCGGGGTTGTAGTGCCGGAACGCCAAAGGATTTTTGCTGTCCGGGCCTTCGTACTTGATCGTGGGAATGTCGGGAAACGCGCTCATGGACTCTCCGGAGGGGAGCAAAGGTCATCAACCCGCAGAAGCCACAGATTCCAGCGGAGATCACCGAGGATCAGAGAAGAGTTTAGACAGGACCACCCGAGGGGACAGGTCCGTGGAGGCGGGTTCGCCTGTCCCGTCGGGGCCAGCAAACGGAGCCGTTTGGATCCGGGCGCGAATTCGCCGCGTTGCGGGCCACGCCGCAGGAGCTAGTTGCCGCCGATACCCACAGCCTTGTACACCATGAGCACGACCACCGCCAGGATCGCGGCCACCATCACAGTGGCCAGCAAGGAGTACATCTTGTTCATGCTGCGGAAGCCCGCCATCAGGTGGCCGATATCGTTGCCCCTGGTCGTGACGATCTGCTGAAACGACCCGCCGGCTTGCCGGGTCCACAGGCCCGAGCAGGCGAAGACAACGCCAACGATCGTGACGTAGCCGGTGATAATCCACCGGTCGCGCGTGCTGATCTGGGCGAGTTGATCGCGAACCTCCGCCGGGATCTGCTCGTTGTTCATCTGAACATACACCACCTGGAACATGATGGCGTTGAGCAGGTTGAGGAAGCCGAAGATGATCAGGATCAGGCCGACGAGGCGCATCTTCGTCGCCGTGTCCCCGATCAGGTTGTTCTGCTCGCTGCCGAACTCGTAGCCAGACCCGCCGGCCGCAGGGGAAGTGGTGTCGCTGGCCATGGTGCACCTCACGAGGGGGAATAACAGCCGAAGCCGGTTATCCCCACTCGCCATCCGAAACACCAGCAAATTTCACCGACTTTGCCAAAAATTCTTGTGCCTTACCGGGATTGGAGGGCTTGCATGAGGGCGACGACGAAGGCCGGCAGGTCGTCCGGTTTGCGGCTGGTGATGAGGTTGCCATCCACCACGACCTCGCGATCCACATAGTTGGCCCCGGCGTTGATGACATCGTCCTTGATAGCGAAGAAGCAGGTTGCCGTCTTGCCGCGCAGGGCTGGCGTACTGCAGAGCACCCACGGCCCGTGGCAAATCGCAGCGATCGGCTTGTTCTGGGCGGCCAGGTCACGAACGAGCTGGAGCATCGGCTCGCTGCGGCGAATGAAATCCGGGGCGAACCCCCCCGGGATGACGACGGCGTGAAACCGATCGGCGGTCACATCCTTGGCAGCCACGTCGGCTACTGCCGGATAGCCCAGCTTGCTGGGGTACGTCTTACCCGCCTCGGGTCCAACCAGCACCACCTCGCAACCGGCCTCCCGGAGCCGGTACACGGGGTACCAGACCTCCAGCTCCTGATATTGCTGCTCGACGAGGACCGCCACACGCTTGCCGGACAGATTCATGAGATGACCTCCACTGGGGTTTGGGGTTATTTCAACCGCACACGTACAAACTGGGGCCAGTACAACTCGGCATCGTTAATCACCGGGGCCAGTTCAAACGAGTTCACCGCGTAGCTCAGCACCAGCTCGGTGTCGTTCGTGGCCAGGTGTGGGTGGGCCTTGCCGGCATAGGTGAACACCTTGGGGTTCTGTTTCATCTCGGGGCAGCGGTACAGCAGCACCGCGTCGGACCACGGCCCGTGCGGGTGGCTTGCGAACCGGCCGACAATCCGATCCGACAGGCCCAGTTCCGTGTAGACCAGAACGTACTGCTTGCGCTCGGACAGCCAGTGGACGGAAAACTCGGTGCCCAGCGCTTCAATCTGTGGGACGGCCTTCTTCACGTCGGCGGTCCAAGTGCCGGCCTGGCCCAAAAATTGCCAGGTGTCGAAGTCGGCGAGCTTGTCGGCCGGAGCGCGGGCCACCAGCAGTCGCCGCGCGGCGAACGGCCGGCCCGGCTTCTCCTCGTAGCCGTAAATGTAGACCTGATCGCCGACTCGCAGCACTGCGGAACCCCATGACCGGGTGCGGTCCTGGCCGTACTCGGCGAACGGCACTTTCGCATAGGTGATTTGCCAGGCCGTCGGATCGTCGCCGGGGTTGGCGACCGTACCCAGCCACAAATCCACTCCGCGAAACCCGAATGCCCCGGCTGCGCCGGTCTTCTCCAGTCGGGGCAGGAACACCTGGAGCCGACCGGAAGCGCAGTAGCCACCGAACAGCCAGAACCAACCAGTGCCATCCGGGGGGACAAACAGCGTGCTCGGCTTGCCGTCCTTCCCGCGGGCGATGGCGAAGGTGACCTTTGCCTCTTTGCCGTGCCCCACTTGCACGCCGATGGAGTTATTCACCATCGCCTCGGGCCGGCGCTTGCCGTCGCGGATGCTGCCGACCCAGGTGTCGCTGAAAAGCCACAGTGTGCGCTGATCCGTCACGCGCACGGAGAACGCCCCATCCGCTCCGAGCCAGCCGTCGGTGCGGCGGAACAGGGCGTTCAGCTCGGGGGCCGGCTCGGCCGACGCGACCGAGGGAGGAACCGGTGGGGCGAGCACGGCAGCGCCAATCAGCAGACTGGGAATCACGGCGATTGCTCCGGGGGGCGGACGGACTTAGCGGGTGACCTTTTTCAGGGCGATCGTCAGGGGATGCCCTTCCACTTGCACCGTGGTGGTGTAAGTCTCGCCGTTGAGCGGCGTCTCGCTCCACTCGACGGCTTGGGTGGCCGTGGCGATGGCCGGGCGGTGGGCGGCGATGGCCTGGGCCAGTTCGGGCGAACCGGGGGCCAGATGCAGCGCGATGGTATCGAGCAGGTCGAGGCCAGCGTGCTTGCGGGTGTCTTGCACCTGCCGGATGACGACGCGAGCCAACCCCTCCAGCTTCAGCTCGGGGGTGATGGTGGTGTTCAGGGCCACCTGCGTGCCCTTGTCGGCGGCTCCGGCCCAACCCGGCGCGGCGACGTAGTCGATCACCAGATCGGCCGCCTCCAATGCCACCCCGGCAACCTCAACGGGACCGCCGCGGAGCCGGCTGGCCAGTTCCGTAGCGTCCAGCGCTGCCACAGCGGTTTCGGCTTCCTTCAGCTTCGGCCCGAGCTTGGCTGCGGCTGTCTTCTTGTTCAGCTTGGCCGTCGCGCGCAGCAGCGGCCCGGTCTGGGGGTCGTGGAGCCGGACCGTGCGGACGTTCAGTTCATCCTCAATCAGGTCGCGGAACCGCTCGACTGCCTTGGCCATCTCCGGGGAAACCGGCGCGATCACGAGTTCGGTAAGCGGCTGCCGAACGTTGAGCCGAGTTGCCTGACGCACCGAAAGCCCCAGGGTGATGACATCCCGGACGGCGTCGGTGTCCTTCGCCAGTTGCTCGTCGATGAGGGATTCGTCGGCCGTGGGAAAGTCGCACAGGTGGACGCTCTCCGGGTCGGTCGGCCGGCGGAGGTTCTGCCACATGGCCTCGGTGACGAACGGCACACACGGGGCCATGAGCAGGCACAGGGTGCGGAGCGTGGTGTACAGCGTCTGATAGGCGGCCCATTTGTCCTGAAGGCCGGCTGCATCGAGATCGGCGACTTTGCTCTGCAGCCGGGGTTTGTTCCGGCGAACGTACCAGTTGGACAGGTCGCTCTCGATGAAGTCCTCACAGTCGAGCGCGAAGTCCATTACGTTGTACGTGGCATACGCGCGGCGGGCCGTTTGGATCAGCCGTTGCAGTTTCGACAGCAGCCAGCGGTCCACGTCCGGCCGCTGCGGGACCGGGACCGGCGGCTGAGTCGGGTCGAACCCGTCGCCGATGCCGAAGTTGCAGAACATGGCATAGGTGTTCCACAGCTTGAAGAACACCTTGCTGCGCACCTCGTCGGCGGGGCCGGGGCCAAAGTTCAGGTTCGTGGCCGGGTTGTGCCGGACGTACAACCAGCGCATCACGTCGGCACCGATGGCCTTGAACGGGATGGTTTTCCCCTTCGGATCCTTGATCTCGCCACCAGTGTCGGCCGCGGCGACGAATTCGATGGAGTTGCCGGCGCTCTTGTGCATCTCGTGGCCGAATTGGTCCCGCACCAGACCGTGCCCCAAGAGCGTTCGGAACGGCGGCCGGCCGTCGCTCATCATCGTGCTCATGGCCAATAGCGCGTAGAACCAGTTGCGGAATTGGCCTGGGAAACTCTCGGTGATGAAGTCGGCTGGGTACCACTTCTCCCAGTACGCCCGGTCGGTGTTGTACTTCAGCGTGCTGAACGCCACGATGCCGGCGTCTAGCCACGGATTGCCCACATCCGGGATGCGGGACATCCGGTTGCCGGTCTTGGGGTTACGGATCTTCACCTTGTCGATCCACGGCCGGTGCGGGGTGTGCCCGTCGAATTCCGACCAGCCCTCGATGGCCCGTTCGCGCAGCTCCTCGCGCGAACCGATCACCTCGAAGTCGCCGGTCTTTTCGTCCACCCAGATGGGTAGCGCCAGCCCCCAGAACCGCTTCTTGGAGATCATCCAATCGCCCATGTTCCACAGCCAGTCGCGTTCGCGGGCCCGCCCGTTGATGCTCTCCGGCAAGAACGTGACCTGATCGACCACCTTCATGATGGCCCCGCGGAAGCCGTCCTCGCTGTGCCGCGGCCCCATGTTGATGAACCATTCATCGACGAGCCGGTACAGCAGTTCCGTCTTGCAGCGCCAGCAGTGCGGGTAGCGGTGAACGTAGCGCTCGGTGGCGAACAGCACGTTCTTCTTCTTGAGTTCCTCGAACACCGCGTCGGCAGTAGTCGGGTCCGTGGCGTTCCGCCCGGTCAGCGGGCCAAAACCCTCGACAAAGTTGCCCGATTCGTCCAGCGGTGCCACCGGCGGCAGGCCGTTCTCCTTGCCCCAGACGAAGTCGATAGCCCCGCAGCCGGGGGCCGTGTGGACGATGCCCGTGCCTTCCGTCTCGGTTACGTCGTCGCCGCCGGAGATGACCCGGTGCGCCCCCGCTGCGCTGCGGGCCGGTGCCCATTGCCGCTGCTCGACCACCTTGGCCACTTCCTCGGGGAAGCCGAACGAGTGCTGCTGCGCCGGCAGGTCGTCGAACGGACCCACGTACTCCCAGCCAAGCATCTGCTCCCCCGGCACTTCGCCCACGATCTCGTAGCCGTCCTTGCCGGCCTTCTGCTTGAAGTGCTGCTCAATGCTGGTAAGGTGCGGCACCCCGTCGAGCCAGTCGCGTTTCGATTTCTTCGAACCGGAAGCTGACGCATCCAGCTCGCCGTCCTCGCCGGATTCGCTCGACTCCATCCGGTTCAGCTTGAACGCCCCCTTGGCGACGTAGTACACCTCGCCCTTGAGCTTCACCTTCAGGTACGTCAGCTTCGGGTTCACCGCGGCACCGACGTTGCTCGTCAGCGTCCAGGGCGTCGTCGTCCACACCAACAGGTTCTCACCGGGTCGATCGCGCAGCGGAAACTTCACGAAGCACGCGCGGTGCTCGATAAGCTTGTAGCCTTCCTTCATCTCCATCTCGGAGATGCCGACACCGCAGCGGCCACACCAGGGCATGGCATCGTAGCCGCGATAGATGAGGCCCTTGTGGTGGCACTTCTTCAGGAACGCCCAGATCGTGTAGTTGTTCACCTCGCTCATGGTGAAGTACGACTTCCGCTCGTCCGGCGGCTTGGCCCAGTCGGCGTCGGTGCGGTCCCAATCCATCCAGTAGCCCAGGCGGATCGACTGCTCGGTCTGCACGCGGGCGAACGTGTCCACGCGGTCCTTGCACGCCTGAACAAAGCGATCCATCGAGGCGAACGGATCGCCGGGCACGAGGTTCTCGATGTCGCGCTTGGTCTTCAGGCCGAGTTGCTTCTCGACCTCCACTTCGACCCACAGCCCCTGGCAGTCGAAGCCGTTCTGGTAGCGGAGTTCGTGCCCGGTCATGGCGAAGAAACGGTTGTACACGTCCTTGTACGTCCGGCCCCAGGCATGGTGGACGCCCATCGGGTTGTTCGCCGTGATCGGCCCGTCCAAAAAGCTCCACCGCGGCTTACCGGCGTTGAGCGCCCGCCGCTTCTCGAAGATGCCGTTGTCGTCCCAGAACTTGAGAATGGCCCGCTCCAGGGATGGGAAATCGACCGACGTTTCAACTTTCTCGAACGGCATGATGGCACCTCGCGGCAGAAACAACACTACCAGTTTACAACCGAGTTGCTGAGGTGTCTGACGGGCCACGATATTGGCCCAGATGTACCCGGAGTTGGCGTTATCTATGGACGAGCAGGAAGGCACGTTCTTCGAGATGGGCGACACCATCCTGAGCGTGTACGCCAAGACGGAATACTTCTCGCGGGACAGGTGAGTGTTCGTGACAAACCCGCAGCGCCATAAAGGGCGGCCGCCAACCGTTGCCGGCGCGGCGGGCTTGTGAACTTCGCGCGGGCCGTCTGCCCTCACCAGTCACACAGCTTGACGATCACGTCGCGCATCTGGTCCCCGCGCCGGGTGCGCAGGTCGGTCGCTCCCCAGGAGACGGTGGCCCGGCAGAGCAGGCGGTTGGCGTCGCGGGCCGATCGGACGGGCTGACCGTCGATCGCGGCGATCACATCCCCGGGCTTAACCCCGGCCAATCCGAATGGGCTGTCCGCGGCCACCGCCTTCACCCACACCAGCCCGAAGGCCGAGCCGAGCCCCACCCCCGCCTCGGTAGTGGAGTACAGCTTCCAGGTGCCGATCAGATCCTTGTCCCGCTCCCGGCAAACGTTGCCCTTGTTCCACGGATGGTCGTCTGTGATCGTCCCGCCGGCCATCACGACGCTGTCCTTCAGAAACCCGCTGATCCTGAAATCGCCGCCGCACAAGACGACAACCTTGGTCACACACGCGTCGTGCACCTTGCCGTGCACCCTGCCCTGGCCGATCACGTCCCCGGTCGTGATGACGAGAGTGTCAGCAATATCGACATCGAACCTCACGTCGCCGTTCCCGAGCGCGATTCCGCCTCTAGCACCACTCCAGCCTTCTGGGGTCTCATACAACTCGGCGGCAATCACCAACCGTCCACCCCATGTCCCGATCGCCGAGCGAACAAGGGCGGTGGTGCCTTGATCCCAGGTGGCGTCATCGTCCCGGATGACGAACCGATGCACGTCCCAGAACGGCTCCAAGATTAGCTTCCCATCATCCGTGGCCCCTTGATAGTAGAACGAGATCTTCGGATGTCGCCAGTAGACAGCACGGCCGGCCAGCCAGAAGGTGGTCGTCTGGTCCTTCCAGCCGAGCCGCGGCGGCGACATCGGCTTGTTAGCCAGCCTAGTCGCCTCGGCGAACAGATCGTTGGCCAGCGCCAGCACTTGGTCCCGGTGTTTCAAGGTGACGAACTGGCGGCAGGCGACCATCGTCTCGACTACCCGGTCGATCTGCCGGTTCCTGATGTATTCGGGGAGCTTGGCCAGCCGCCGCTCGGCTGCCTCCCGGCTCATCATCACGGGGACGATCGAGGCCAGCCGCCGCTTGACCTCGGGGTCTGTGGCGGCCCGATCGGCCCGCAGCACCAAGAGCGCCGCCTCGGGCCGGCGCTTCAACGCCTCCGTCGCCGCCTCCCGGGTCTGGTAATCCTCGTCCCCCAGTTGGCGGATGAGCGCCTCCACCTCGGCCGGGGTCAGGGGCTTGACGCACGGCGGCGGGGCCTCGGGTGCGTTCCGGCAAGCCGGGGCAACCGGCTCTGAGGCGGTGCCCAGAAGCAACGCCCCGGGCAGCAAGACGAGGGGCGCAAGAGTGGTGCGGAACATGGCGGCGCTCGGGTTCGGATGAGAAGGGGGCTCGGACAACTCGATGGGTCACGTCACGGTGTCCGACACGATCCAGCCGTCGGATGTGGTCAGGCTGTTCTCGACGTAGTTGTACCCCAGGCTGGTGACGTGGCCGCCGACCCCGTGGCCGTCGTTGCCGGCGACCTCGACCCCTTCCAGGATCAACTCACCGTCCCCGTCCTCTGAGTAGATGGCGAACGACCCGCCGTCGTCCCAGTCGGGCACCGGATTGGGG
>Ga0272446_1007409_pt1 | contig 10923 bp, 9 predicted proteins | sample YNPCB0061_FD_194587 | JGI IMG/M metagenome (GOLD analysis project Ga0272446, IMG submission 194587) | Hot spring microbial mat communities from Yellowstone National Park, WY, United States - YNP-CB-006-1 | ecosystem: Environmental > Aquatic > Thermal springs > Hot (42-90C) > Sediment | place...
CATCGAGGGAATCAACAGACTTTAGCAAACGATCGGGTTCTTGGGCAGAACAATAAACCAAGACATAGTGTTCGCTGGGGTGAATAATCCAGGCTAGACGGGTGCCATTTTCAAAGTATTCCACCAGCTTGTCGTGGATTTCCTCTACGGTGTTGCCAGGAGACAGCACTTCAACCGCCAAATCCGGCGCACCACCCAGAAAACCCGTAGGCAGTTCAGTCATACCTTGCAGTCGTTCTTTGGCAAAGAAGGAAATATCGGGCGATCGCCGATTGCCATTTTTCAGTTTGAAGGCAGTGCTGGAATCAAAGATGGCTCCAAGCTTGTGAGTACGGATATAAGCTCCAAGCAGAATCACAATTGTGCTGCAAACATAGCCATGTAGTGCCCCTGAACTTCCCATATCAACTAATTCTCCATTCACAATTTCATAGCGATGACCGTCCTTGGGCAGTGCCATAAATTCTTCGTCTGTCCAAACCTTTTTTTCTGTTTTTAATTCAGTTGTAGCAGCCATGAATGATCTCCTAAATATCTACTTACACTCTAATCGAGGTTTCGTAGCCGAAGGTGTCTACTACCTTGACGCAGGCGATGTATTTGCCCGATTAAGGATAAGTATAACCGGCATCGCTGACGGTTTTGCGGGTGCGGTAGTCTTGCCAATCCTGGTTGAAAGGTTTGCCGTGTTGCCAGTTAAAGTCTACTACCCAGAAGTCAATAAAATCAAAGCCACGTTTAATTGCCCTTACTTTGATCGGTGCCAGTTCTCTGGTGGGCGCTTCGGCAAGGGAGGGGATGAACTGGGTGAGTTTGATTTCTACGGTGCGGGTTTACAGAAAAGGGGAGCTACTCCCCCTGTCTGTTACTTTTTCACTAACTTCTTGGCTAACTTTCGCAAACGGATCGATTCCGGAGTTACCTCCAATAGTTCATCGGGTCCAATGTATTCTAGGGCGCGTTCTAGGCTCATCTCGATCGGGACTTGGAGTTGGACTAATTCATCTGCCCCCGCCGATCGCATATTTGTCAATTGTTTTGTCTTACAGACATTTAGTTCTAGGTCTTGGGGGCGGTTGTGCTCTCCCACAATCATACCTTTGTAAACCTTTGTACCAGGCTTGATGAAAAAGACCCCGCGGTCTTCCGCATTTTTGAGGGCATAGAAGGTCGCTTCTCCCTCGTCAAAGGAAATTAGAACACCGTTCCGCCTGGTTTCAATGTCACCAGCATTGGGGCGGTAGTCTAAAAAGCTGTGGTTCATGATCCCTTCCCCTTTGGTGGCGCGCATAAACTCACCCCGGAAGCCGATCAAGCCCCTGGCGGGGATGGTGTAGTCTAGCTGGGTACGCCCGTTCCCGACCTGCATATTCTGCATCTCGCCCCGCCGCTGATTCAACCGATCGATTACACCTCCTTGGGCATCCTCCGGCACATCGATAACGAGGTATTCGTAGGGCTCGCAGTTCTGCCCGTTAATTTCCCGATAGATTACTTGGGGCTGGGATACCTGAAATTCAAAGCCTTCCCGGCGCATCGTTTCAATCAAAATGCCCAAGTGCAATTCCCCCCGCCCAGACACCAAAAATTTATCGGGGCTATCGGTTTCTTCTACCCGCAGTGCTACGTTAGTTTGGAGTTCTCGCATCAACCGGTCGCGGATTTGACGGGAAGTAACAAATTTGCCCTCCTTGCCAGCAAAGGGAGAATCGTTCACCCAGAAGGTCATCTGCAAAGTTGGTTCATCTACCTTAATTAGGGGCAAGGATTTGGGGTCGTTGGGATCGGTGAGAGTCTCCCCGATATTGGCTTCCGCAAAACCAGCCACAGCTACAATGTTGCCAGCGGAGGCTTTTTCTACTTCGATGCGGCGCAACCCTTCAAAGCCAAACAGTTTGGATACTTTTGACTTGACTACCGCTCCCGTTTCCGTGACTAGGGCGACTTGCTGATTTAACGCGATCGTGCCGTTGTGAATTTTGCCAATTACAATTCTGCCTAGATATTCTGAATAATCTAAAGTTGTGACCTGGAACTGCAAAGGAGCTTGGGGGTCTCCTACAGGGGGTGGGACATGGCGCAAAATCGCATTAAAAAGAGGTTTCATGTCCTCCGATTCTTGGTCTAAATCTTCTTTGGCAAAACCCTGCAAACCAGAACCAAACAAGTAGGGGAAGTCACACTGGTCGTCATCTGCCCCCAATTCGATAAATAAATCTAAAACCTTGTCTACCGCTTTCATCGGGTCGGCGCGGGGACGATCGATTTTGTTGACAAACACGATCGGTCTGAGTCCCTTTTCTAACGCCTTCTTCAAGACAAAGCGGGTCTGGGGCATAGGTCCTTCGTTCGCATCGACAATCAGAAGGCATCCATCCACCATACCAAGCACCCGTTCTACTTCCCCACCGAAGTCAGCGTGCCCTGGCGTATCGACAATATTGATTAGAGTGTCACCATAGCGCACCGCCGTATTTTTCGATAGGATGGTGATGCCCCGCTCCCGCTCCAGGGTGTTGGAGTCCATCACGCAGGTTTCCACCGCCTCGTTTTCTCGAAATACCCCAGACTGTTTAAGCAGAGCGTCTACAAGGGTAGTTTTGCCGTGGTCAACGTGGGCAATAATGGCGACATTACGAATCGGGAGAGACATATTAGATGGCTTATCATTTCTTTACTATTATTATGACCTATAGGGGGTCATTACTATCCTAATTCTTCAAACAAGGCAATTTCAGAAAAACGATCGCCTTGATAAAATGCCAACTAGCCTTCAAATTCCAACTTTCTTTTGTTACTAGGTTTAGCACAATAGGGACTGGTGTTCTTGTTAGATTTTAACTAGGAATGGTGATTCTTTAATTAAATCAAACAGGATATTTCCCTAAAATAATTATTTTGAAAGTGTGATATTTTGGCGAATTTTCCACAGTATTTCTATGTAATTCTGCTTTTACCCTCACCAATCTCAACATGTGGTGGTAAGGCTTTAACAATTTTTGCAGATTCCTATTTGGGGGTAAGAGTCTATCATTATCTTCCTGAAGTAACTTAAACCGATCCTACTCTGCATAGGGGATTTTTCCCTAGAGAAGATCCCGTCAACCCGATCGGGTCAGCCCCAACCCAAAGTTAAAAAATACTTAAAAACCAGTCAAAACCAGAACATTGTCTGAGTTTACAAGAAAAAATAGACTAAAGGGGCACCTTTTCCCTATAATCTTTACTACAACTTAGGAGCCGTAATTCTCTAAAACAGAATTTATGGACTAAAATCAATGGTAAATGAGGAGTAAGTTATGAGCATCTTCAATAAGCTACGCAATTTTGTCGGATTGTCGGAAGACCAGGAATACGATTACGAGTATGAAGAGCAGGGTAGCAGCGAGTTTACCCCTAACATCCCCGAAGAGCCGGTGCGCCCCGCCCCTGAGCCTGAAGAGATTAGAGCTAGTCGCCGTGAGCGTCCTTTCCGTAGTGATGTTGCCAGTAATGTAATTGGTATGCCAGGAGCAAATAACGGTATGAGCCAAGTAGTTTTGATGGAGCCCCGTAGCTTTGAAGAAATGCCCTCAGCAATTCAAGCATTAAGGGAGCGGAAGTCGGTTGTCCTCAATCTTACTATGATGGAACCTGACCAAGCTCAACGGGCGGTAGATTTTGTTGCCGGCGGTACTTATGCCCTCGATGGACATCAGGAAAGAATCGGGGATAGCATCTTTTTGTTTGCTCCTTCCTGTGTGCAGGTAACTTCTATTGGTGGTAATTTGAATGAACCGCCCCTGCCCCAAGTGAAAGTCCCGACCCGTCCTTCTATGACTACTCCAGCTTGGTCGGCAGAACCTCCCCTAAACCGCTTTGCTCAGCAATAGTTTCGACCTTGGTATAGTGGGCTTTGGAGTAATGGGAGAGGCGATTTTAGCTCCCTTACTCTCTTCTAATACCTTTTCCCCCGATCGGGTTGTGGTTAGTCATCCCCGCCCCGATCGTAGGGAATATATCAAAGCTAAATATCATGTAACTGTAGTTCCAGAGAACGGTTTAGTTAGTGGTTGTGACGTTTTATTGTTAGGGATAAAGCCCCAACAATTCCAAGAAATTAAACAGTCCCTCGCGGTAATTAAGCCCAACTTGGTTCTATCTATCATGGCGGGGGTGAGCCTCCAGAGCCTATCTGAAGTTTTTGTTGACCTCCCGATCGTGCGCGCTATGCCCAATACCCCTGCTCAAATTAGTGCAGGTATGACGGCTTTTAGTAGTAATTCCCTAGTTCAGGCAGAGCAACGGCACCAAGTTATCGGCATATTGCAGGCGGTAGGGGAAGTAATAGAAGTACCTGAAAAATGGATGAACGTTGTGACTGGGCTTTCTGGTTCTGGTCCTGGTTACATTGCCGTCCTGATCGAAGCCTTGATTGATGGAGCCGTGTTGATGGGTCTACCCCGATCGGTGGCACAGACTATGGCAGTCCAGACCGTTTTAGGGTCAGCCCAATACCTAAAAAGCACCGGCATTGAACCATCCCTCCTAAAAAATAAGGTGACAAGTCCTGGCGGGACAACAATTGCGGGAATACACGCCCTAGAGTATCATGGGGGTCGGATAGCCTTGATGGAAGCAGTCAAAGCTGCGACATTACGATCGGGGGAATTAGACCGCTAGAGGTATAGCTCAATGGCTCAAGAAATCTACGGCGAAGACTACATTGTCAGCTATGGCAAAGAAGGGAACACAATTACTTTTAATGGTATTCTGCGGCTATCGGGTACCGCCGGTTATCGACCCATTGCCCAATTTCTTGACGAGATTTTAGATAGCGGCGTAAAAGCCCTCACCCTAGACCTGAGAGAACTCAAGCTCCTCAATAGTTCAGGTATTACCATGCTTTCTAAGTTCGTGATCCATGCCCGTCAATATCCAGACCTAGCCTTAGTAGTAAAGGGTTCCCAATCCATCTTTTGGCAGGAACGTTCCCTTGGTAATTTACAGCGCCTCTTGCCTTCTATGGAACTTTATCTGGAATAGAGAGTCACTTCTTTAATCAATTGGGGTAATAGAATGTGGACCCGATCGGTTTTATTAGTCTCTTTGGTGTTGCCGGTTTTAGTAGGTTTTAAGTTAATTGAAAGGGAACCTGCTCCATTGGGGGGAGTCAAAGTCACGCCCATTTTGTCTGAATTGGAGCATCCCTGGGGCATGGCTTGGCTTCCCGATGGCAGTATGCTAATTACTGAGCGCCCTGGTCGCCTACAGCATTTTAAGGAAGGCAAATTAAGTCAAGTTGGCAATGTCAGCCCCGTATTTGCCCAGGGACAAGGGGGCTTGTTGGACGTAGCGGTTCATCCCGACTTCAGTAAAAATGGCTTAGTTTATTTTACCTATGCCCACGGTAGTAGTAGTGCCAATCAGACCAGGGTAGGAAGGGCAAAATTTGACGGGAAAAACCTCTCTAACTGGGAAGTAATTTGGCAAGCTGAACCCCGCAAAACTGGTACCCAACACTTTGGTTCCCGCTTGCTCTGGCTACCCGATCGGACTTTGTTAGTTTCCATTGGCGATGGGGGCAATCCTCCCCTGACTTTGGGGGATAGTTTGATTAGGGAGCAGGCACAAAATCCCCTTAGTCACTTGGGCAAGGTAGTCCGAATTACCGCCGATGGTAAAGCCCCTGGCGACAACCCCAAAACCAATAATGATCTATGGACTATGGGGCACCGCAACATCCAGGGTTTAGCCTTTGACCCTATCACCAAGACGGTATGGGCATCGGAGCATGGCTCTAGGGGGGGGGATGAACTAAACCAGATTCAATCGGGCAAAAACTATGGCTGGCCCCTAGTTTCGGCAACCAGGGAATACAGCACCGGTAGACCGATCGGTAAATCTGCTCTGCCGGGCATGACCGATCCCGTTGCAGTCTGGCAGCAGGCAATTGCCCCCTCCGGCTTGGCTGTCTATCGGGGGGACAAATTCCCCGAATGGCGAGGGAACTTATTTGTCGGTGGCTTGGTGGGCAAAAGGGTAGACCGGCTAAATATGAAAGGGGAAATTTTAGGTACGATCCCGATCGGGGAGCGGGTAAGGGATGTGCGCCAGGGGAAAGACGGTTTTCTTTATGTGCTGACGGACGAACCCAGGGGCAAACTACTACGGATTGAAAGATGAAGGCAGTCGTCCTACTATCTGGGGGATTAGATTCGGCTACCGTCTTAGGACAGGCAAAACTAGACGGCTATAGCCCGATCGCTCTTTCTATTTTTTATGGACAAAGGCATCATCGGGAATTAGAAGCAGCCAAGCAAATTGCCCGGCATTTCAAGGTAGAAGAGCATTACATTCTACCGATCGATTTAGCCCAATGGGGCGGCTCCGCTCTGACCAGCAGAGAGATAGCAGTCCCGATCGGGGGAGTAGATACTACCACTATTCCCATCACCTATGTACCCGGGCGCAATACCGTATTTATCGCCCTGGCACTTGCCTTAGGGGAAGCTAGGGGGGCAGAAGCCATCTATTTAGGTATCAACGCCGTAGATTATTCCGGCTATCCCGACTGCCGCCCCGAATACCTCACTGCCTTCCAAAATTTAGTCAGTCTTTCTTCCAAAGTAGGCATCGAAGGCAAGCCCATCCAGTTAGTAGCACCCTTAATTCATGACCGGAAGGTAGACATCGTAAAAAAGGCATTAGCAATGGAATTACCGATCGAGTTAACTTGGTCTTGCTATCAAGGAGGAGAAAAGCCCTGTGGGGTCTGCGATGCCTGTAGAATCAGAAACCAAGCATTGATCGAAGCAGGCAGACCGGATTTAGTCAATTAAAATTTTTCCTAATCTTCAGTCAGGTAATAGAAAATATAAAAATTATTAGCCCTGAAAAGGATACAAAAACTAAATTTAGACACCATAAATGTTCATAAATGTTCTTTATTTTGCTTTATTAAAAAACCTCTCGATTGATCTCTTAGACTTTTGGTTTAATTTTGAACAGATAAAAATCGATCGTAAACTGTATCCCATAAAAGAGATATTAGAAACAGTTAGCACCTAGTTTGATTTGAGTCATGGCTAAACTTTTTCTTACTTGAGTCCATCCCTCATCCATAACTTCTAGGGAACCTATATCCCAAGGATGGTAATATGCACTATGATAAACGTAAAGAATTGTATTCTTATATCATTTAAGATAAACCGTTACCCCTAGAGGAATAGTAAAAAATGGGACTACCTTGGTATCGGGTACATACCGTACTCATCAACGATCCAGGCAGACTGATTGCCACCCACTTGATGCACACCGCCTTGGTCGCAGGTTGGGCAGGATCAATGGCTTTGTATGAAACCACGACTTTCGATCCTAGTGATCCAATTTTTAACCCCATGTGGCGGCAGGGGATGTTTGTTATGCCCTTCATGGCACGCTTAGGTATCACCGATTCTTGGGGAGGCTGGAGTGTGACCGGTGAACCCGCCCTTAATGCAGGCTTCTGGACTTTTGAAGGCGTTGCCATTGCCCATATTGTTCTATCGGGCTTGCTATTTTTGGCTGCCTGCTGGCACTGGGTCAACTGGGACTTAGAATTGTTCCGTGACCCCCGCACCGGCGAACCCGCCCTAGACCTACCGAAAATGTTTGGTATTCACTTGTTTTTGTCTGGGGTATTGTGTTTTGGTTTTGGCGCATTCCATTTGACCGGCTTATTTGGTCCTGGAATGTGGGTTTCCGATCCCTTTGGTTTGACTGGTCATGTGGAGCCTGTTGCACCGGATTGGGGTCCTAATGGCTTCAACCCCTTTAATCCAGGAGGCGTAGTAGCTCACCACATTGCGGCTGGTATTGTTGGTATTCTGGCTGGCTTATTCCACCTGATTGTCCGTCCCCCAGAGCGTCTCTACAAGGCGTTGCGGATGGGTAACATTGAAACTGTCCTTTCTAGCAGTATTGCGGCTGTCTTCTTTGCCGCTTTTGTTGTGGCTGGCACGATGTGGTATGGCTCTGCTACAACCCCGATCGAGTTGTTTGGTCCTACCCGCTATCAGTGGGACAATGGCTACTTCCAACAAGAAATTCAGCGTCGTGTCCAAGCTCAACTTGATGCCGGAGCTACCCCTTCCGAGGCTTGGTCATCCATTCCTGACAAACTAGCCTTCTTTGACTATGTCGGCAACAGTCCTGCTAAGGGTGGACTATTCCGGGTTGGACCCATGAACAAAGGTGATGGTATTGCCCAAAACTGGTTGGGGCATATCACCTTTAGGGCTAAGGATGGCACAGAGTTATTTGTCCGCCGCTTGCCCAACTTCTTTGAAACCTTCCCAGTGGTTTTGCAGGATGCCAATGGTAACGTCAGGGCAGACATCCCCTTCCGTCGGGCTGAATCCCGCTATAGCTTTGAGCAAGCCGGTGTTACGGCTGAAGTTTATGGTGGCACATTAGATGGCAAGGTCTTCACTGATGCAGCTACTGTTAAAAAGCTCGCCCGCAAAGCACAGCAAGGCGAAGCCTTCGAGTTCGATGCTGATACCCTAAACTCTGATGGCGTATTCCGGACTAGCCCCCGTGGTTGGTTTACCTTTGCCCATGCTGTATTTGCGCTGTTGTTCTTCTTTGGTCACATTTGGCATGGTGCCCGTACCCTCTTCCGTGATGTATTTGCTGGGATTGACCCAGACTTCTCCGAAGAGCAGGTGGAATGGGGCGCATTCCAAAAAGTGGGCGACAAAACTACTCGTGTGGAGGCTTAATCGATGGAAACTATCACCTACACTTTTATTTTTGCTTGCATCATCGGTTTGTTCTTTTTTGCCATCTTCTTTCGGGAAGCACCGAAAATTGAATCCGATCGGACTAAAAAGTAATTAGCAACTAGCTCATTTTAAGTGCTCTTTTAGGGCACTTTTTTTTGTGTAAAAATCAAATATACATAAAAATTTTTTGCTACTTCCACCTTCCCTGCAATTTGTAGTAGTGAGGAGATACCATAAAATTTAAAAAATGAAAAGGGGATTCATTATGAAAAGCTCGATCAAATTTTTACTGGGTTTAGTGGCTTTTGGGGCAATGGCAACACCAAGCAAAGCCCTGACGGAGGAAGAAATTTTACTGGGACTCCAGATTGCCACTTGTTTTAGTAGCCAGGGTTGCTATAGGGGCTATCAACCCAACTATCACTATCCTCAGCCAAACTATTCTTTCCCTAACTATCCTAGCCATTATCAATATAATTATCCCTACTCTCAACCAAGGGTGATTATAGTGCCCGTCCAGCCCCAGTATCGTTATACCCCTCCCTACAGCGGCTATTACTTTAACCAAGACCGTCATCGTTTCAGAAACCCCGATCGGGTTTATCACAACTATGGCAGACAGAACTATCAGGATGTGCGGGGACAAATCAACCAAATTTATCTAAATGTTTTAGGAAGGGAGGCTGACTTGGAAGGACTGAATACCTATCAAGACCGCTACAACAATGGCTGGTCTTTAATTGATATTCAGCGGGATATTGCCAATAGCCAAGAAGCAAGGAATTTACGCCGCTTTTAGCAAAATTCGCTCACATCTTCACCGCATTCATCGGCTAGGTAGGAGAGGGAACGGAATCTCAACCCGATTAGCTGGTCATAGAGGGGGTTTATTTTACACATAGCAGGGATGTGCATGATTTTCTTGCCGAAGAGAACTACATCCCGCTCAAAGGGGCATTGGGAAGGAATGGCACGGCAGAGGAAGCGCGCTAGGCGTTGGTCTTTGATCTGCACCCGATCGAGCCAATTTTTAACGGGCGTAAGGACATCCTTATCTACTTCTAGGGGGCTAGTAAAGTGAGCGCGTAATTCAGTCATTTCTTTAATCTCCTGCCCGAGGGCTTTAGCGTAGTCGTGAATTAACCGGTCTTCCGAATCTGAGTATTCCCCATCTACCATTGCCATCATCACTGCTGTCCGCAGAAAATCTTGCCCTAAAGTGTCATCCTGACCGAGGGCGATTGCAAGTTCTTCGGGGGAAATCGGCGCAAGCCGATCGGGGTGGTCTAGCTCAATGTGTTGGGATTGTTGGATTTCCTGAAAAAAGTCTTTTTCTTGGGGACTAAACTCTTCGTCGGCAAGGGCAACGCTCAGTAGTCCACGAAGCCAAGCGGTCATCTGTGCGGCGGTATAGGTAGTCATATCCCTTGAAAATTCGCCCATACAATCCTAATATCTTGTAGGCTGATCCCCATAATTTGTCAAGATTTTTTTGGGTTTATGGAAAAATCATAGGAAAATTACTATAGGTCATTCTAGTTATAGATAGGTTATGTCCCAAACATTAAAAGTTCCTGCTAGCTCACTTAAGCGTGTTAAGACGGCAATGGAAAAACATGGCATCTCCAGCCAAAAGGCTTTAGCAGAGGCTCTGGCAATTTCTTTGTATAAGGTGCGGGAGTTTATGGCGGGCAGACCGATCGATGCTGTTACTTTCATTCAGATTTGTGACCGTTTGGAATTGGACTGGCAGAAAATTACTAGGGTTTCTCCGAGTAAGGTAGAAGAAATTATTGGTAAAGAGGCAGAGCCTAATCCTCCTGTGGCTCCTCCTGCCACCAAGCGGGCAAGTATACCAAAATTGGCTTCCCATTTGTTTCGTGGTAAAACAGAGCAGGAAATTACTCAAACACCAGCAGAAGAAGAACCGATCGTTAGTCAAACACCAGCAGAAGAAAAACCGATCGTTATTCATTCACCAGTAGAAGAAGAACCGATCGTTAGTCAAACACCAGCAGAAGAAGAACCGATCGTTATTCATTCACCAGTAGAAGAAGAACCGATCGTTAGTCAAACACCAGCAGAAGAAGAACCGATCGTTAGTCAAACACCAGCAGAAGAAGAACCGATCGTTAGTCAAACACCAGCAGAAGAAGAACCGATCGTTAGTCAAACA
>Ga0272446_1007410_pt1 | contig 10922 bp, 11 predicted proteins | sample YNPCB0061_FD_194587 | JGI IMG/M metagenome (GOLD analysis project Ga0272446, IMG submission 194587) | Hot spring microbial mat communities from Yellowstone National Park, WY, United States - YNP-CB-006-1 | ecosystem: Environmental > Aquatic > Thermal springs > Hot (42-90C) > Sediment | place...
GTGATTTATGTTATTGTAAATAACCGCACTTGAAAATTGGAGAGATGGCCGAGTGGTCGAAGGCGCAGCACTGGAAATGCTGTGTAGGGCAACTTACCGTGGGTTCGAATCCCACTCTCTCCGTAGGCTGATATAGCAAAGACATGTACGCTCCCTACTGGTGTCCCTGTAATAATTTCTGTGCAGGGGCATTGCTGCTAAAAAATATCCACAATTTACTTTTTTTAGGAAGGGCTTTTATAGCCTGAGAAAGACGGATTGAGTCAATGGTTTGACCCTCACCCCCAGGGTGAGGGAAAACTGAAACTTGTCCTAAGCAAATCGGCGACTGCCATAGACCGATTTTTTGTAAAATTAGATGGTCTCCCGTCAAGTTTTGCGCTTTATCGCCCCCCCAAAAGCCATGTTTCCTCTGCACGACGACAACCCCACCCAACAAACGGCGATCGTGGTGTATGGGTTGATCCTGGTGAATGTGCTGGTCTTTTTCTATCAATTCAGTTTAGGGGATAGGCAATTGATCCTCTGGTTAAGGGATTGGGCGCTTATCCCCCAAGAACTGACAAGGCAATTTAATCGAGAGTGGATCACCCTATTCAGCTACCAGTTTTTGCACGGTGATCTGTGGCATTTACTATTCAATATGTGGTTTCTCTATGTATTTGGCAACAATATAGAAGATCGGTTGGGGCACGGCAAATTTATAGTTTTTTACCTGTTGTGTGGGGTGACAGCGGCTGTGGCTCAAATTATGGTCTCCCCTACAGCTATGATTCCTATGGTGGGAGCCAGTGGCTCGATCGCGGGACTGATGGGTGCTTATATTGTGCGGTTTCCCAGAGCCAAAATTTACACCCTAGTTTTTGTCGGTATATTCTTCACTTTTTTACAAATTCCTGCCGCCGTATTTTTGGGCATTTGGTTCTTTTTCCAGACCGTTTATGCCGCCTTCAGTGATCCCAACCAACCTGGGGTTGCCTATCTTGCCCACATTGGCGGTTTCGTAGCAGGGGTGGTCTTATTGTTATTGATAGAACACTTATTCCCCAAGCAGGAAAATTAGAAGTGTGTGATACTCCTTTCCCACTCTCAAATTGCCCGTTTTTCCCTCACCCCCAGCCCCTGTGAGGGGAGTTAGTCCAGTGTAAGCATTTTGTCTATTGCTACACTGACAAGGGAGTAGCTTACGATCAAGATGAATTACCAAAAAAATTGGGTCTAAAGCCCCGCCGTTTACGGCGCCTTTTGCTATACTGAAATTAGAGGCAAGGGTAATCAACCTCTCTAAAAACCCAATAGCCTAGAGGCTAAGACATAGACCAAGATTTTTTTGTTGATTCAACGGTACCTTTGGGCAAAAGGGAACCGCCCCGAAAGGGGCAACGCTTGGGGAGATAGGTACCTCTGCTATGGATGGGCAACTTGAAATAGTATGTACGATCATGGAACCAAGAACAAGAATCCCCCAGCTTTAGCTGGGGGAGTATGTCAAAATCCAGTGCCAAAAGCCTTTTCCACTACTTCGCCCTCATTGCCTAAAACCTGCATGGGCGATCGATTGTAACTAAAAGTTACGGCGGCGCCATTGCCCACCCGCAATAAAATTTGCTTTTGCCCTGACCACTCTACGGTTTTCCCTTCCGATAAAATGCCTTCAAATGCTACTTTGCCATCGATCGTAACCCGCATCCAAGATTCGCCCACCATATTAATAGTGAGATTGAGGCTCTGGGGATTAGAGGGGGTGGGGCTGACAGGAGCGCCCGTAGCAGTAACGGGAAAAGGAGCGGCGCTGGGAGTAGGGCTGGGCACTTCCCCATCATCAATACGGTAGGGATTAACCGTCAAGGAAGAAGCGAGGGCACTCACCGCAGTAATCACTACTAAAATATACAAACCGTAGAGATGCCATGAATTGAGCTGAAAGGTGGGGGCATGATGCCAATTGGCACTGGACTGCACCGTTACTACAGGCAAATCCTCAATCAGGTCGTCTGCACCGATAAAACTGGCATACTTGCGAATAAACCCTTGCACATAAATAGTTTCAGGTAGAGCGTCGGCATTCCCCTCCTCGATCGCTTGGAGATGCTTTTCGGGGATGAGGGTGCCATAGTAAACCTGTTGCAGAGTCAGACCCTTGTCCAAGCGTTTTTGGCGCAGACTAGCACCAATTTCCGCTAGTTTATGGGATAGGTCGCTAGCAGGGGAATTCATGACCATAAAAAATGGGGATATAGCTCAAATGATAACTTTAAGTTAATTGATAGGAAACCATAGAAAACCATTTTAAGCTAAGTACAACCAGAACTGGTATATTTACCTAGAGCGTCAGCACACCTTTCTGCCAATCCCAGAGATTCACAAAATTTTTCAAAATTTTTAGAGGAACTTGTAGATAATATGCACATCGCATGGTTAGGGAAAAAAACGCCAGTTTGTGGCAATGTGGTCTATGGACGAGAAATCACCAATGCCCTGCGCGATCGAGGACACCATGTGAGTTTTTTGCACTTCACGGAGGAAGAGGACATTAAGGATGACCTAGAAGTGCCTTTGCCTTTTATCTACAAATCTACTATTTATACCCTGCCCTCCCTCAAAACCAATCGGGTGTTAATCGATGCCCTGCGCAATTTGCAACCTGATTGTGTCCACGCTTCCCTTGCCCTGTCCCCTTTGGATTTTAAGTTGCCAGAAATCTGCGCCGAACTGGATTTGCCGTTGGTGGCTACTTTTCATTCGCCCTTTGATGCCAAGCGTCGCAATTTGACCTCCAGCACCCAACAACTTACCTATCAAATTTATGCCCCCAGTTTGGCGGACTATGATCAGGTGATCATTTTTTCGGAAGTGCAGAAGGAGGTTTTACATAGGCTGGGAGTGCCCAACAGCCGCCTAGCGGTAATTCCCAACGGGGTGGACACAGAAAAGTATTCCCCAGGCTACTCTGGAATTAAGCAGGAGTTACAGGCTGATCTCTTATTTGTCTATCAAGGACGCATTGCCCCCGAAAAAAATGTGGAACTACTGCTCAGGGCATGGAAAAAGGCAAAAATGCCTGAAGGTTGCAAGTTGGCGATCGTGGGGGATGGGGTGTTGGCGGTGGGGTTAAAGACTTTTTACAATGATCCTTCTATCCTGTGGTTGGGCTTTATTGGGGATGAGGCACGGCGGATTGAAATTTTGCGGGGGGCGGATGTGTTCATTTTGCCTTCGCTGGTGGAGGGTTTATCTTTGTCCCTGTTGGAGGCGATGGCATGCGGGGTGGCGTGTATGGCAACCGATGTGGGGGCGGACGGGGAGGTGTTGAATGGGGGCGCAGGCATTGTCCTAGACCCCCGTCGTTTGTTGTCCCAGTTGGTTACCCTCTTGCCGATTTTGGTGCATCAGCGGGAATGGATCGAGATTCTCAAACAAAAGGCGCGCCAGCGGGCGATCGAGCGCTATACCCTGCAAAGTAATGTATCCCAACTGGAAAAACTCTATAATCAGGTTTTAGCCCATCACCGTAACCGTATCGCCATATTTTGATGCAATATCGCCGTTTTGGCAAAACTGAAATGCGACTGTCGGTGTTCTCCCTTGGGGGTATGCGTTTTGCTGGGGACGAAGCCAATGCCCTGAAGACTATTTATCGCGCCATCGAGCTGGGTATCAATCACATTGAAACTGCCAAGGGTTATGGCAATAGTGAAATCCTGATCGGGCGGGCAATGGCACAGGGTCTGGGCTCCATGCGAGACCAAGTGTATATCACTACGAAAATTCCTCCCACCGCCACCGCCGCAAGTATGCGCCAGTTGATTGATCAGTCCCTCACCAGATTACAAGTGGACTACATCGACAACTTTGATTTGCATGGGGTCAATACTTGGGAACACTATCGCTTGATTACTGACCCCGATGGTTGTATGCAGGCGGTGCAGTCAGCGGTGGCACAGGGGCTGATTCGCCATGTGGGTTTTTCTACCCATGCGCCCCTAGAAGTGCTGATGGCGCTAATTGAGACTGATTTATTTAGTTCGGTAAATTTGCACTACTACTATTTCAATCAACGGAATGCCCCTGCTATTGCCCTTGCCCACGCCAAGGATATGGGGGTATTTATCATTTCTCCATCCGATAAGGGCGGTATGCTCCACACTCCTTCCCCCCGCCTCGCCCAATTGTGTCAGCCTTTTACCCCCGTCTATATCAACGATCGATTTTTGCTGGCGGATGAACGGATTCATACCCTGAGTTTGGGGGCTGGTAATCCGCAAGAGTTGGAGTCCCACCGCAGGGCATGGGAGCAGGTTGGCGCTTTGACCCCAGAGGAATCAACGGTAATTGCCCGCCTCGATCGACAGTTCCATGTTTTGGGGCACGATCGGTGTCACCAATGTTTCCAATGTTTGCCCTGTCCTGAGGAGATTAACATTCCTGAAATGCTACGACTGCGCAATTTAGCCATGGCTTTTGATATGCAGGAGTTTGGCAAGTACCGCTACAAAATGTTTGAGAATGCAGGGCATTGGTTCCCAGGGCGCAGGGGCAATCGGTGTACAGACTGCGGCGATTGTTTACCGCGCTGTCCTAGTAAATTGGATATTCCCATACTGGTCAGGAATACCCATGAACTACTATACACTGAGGCGGGGAAACGGCTGTGGGAGTAGTTATTTGAGATCGAGGGGGTTATTGCCCCGTCTGCCAAATAGATATGCCTCGCCACGCATTGCCGCACCGATGATATTAAATGCCGCCCAGCCAATCACCAGCACGATCGGTGCCAATACAATTAAAGGTCGTAAATCTAATTCCATAACTACCTGCCTGTTTATTAAAAATTTGTGAATTAACTCTAATGTAGCTCAAATCAGGGCAAATGTTATCATTCGGTTCTGGGGTAGGAATAATATAGCAGTTGCCTACTTGCTTAGATGCCTCCCCTTGCCCAAAGAGCGAGGGAAACTGCAATTTAAGAGTAGGCAAGAAGTAGCTTTGGTGTATCTATTCTGGGGCAAGGGTCAGGGAAACAGGAGTTTTTTGCTAAAATTTGGGATGATTAGCTCCAGCCCTTAGATGCCTCACCCCGACCATCTACCCACGCAAATTATAGATGTGCACCAGCGCCGCCAGTTGGCGAAAGCTATCCTCGATTGGATGCCCCAGCCCGGTAATCTGGTGGAGTTAGAAAATACTACCTATAGGGTGGTGGAGCGTTGTCATCGCTACCTGTTTCGTAAGGGGAAATATACCCTGTATCAGATGATCCTTTATGTACAGGTGCTGGAAACCCACGACGACCACACCTGGATTGATGGGCAATGGGTAATTGGCGATGCCCAGTGCAAATTTAATGCCCGATCGCCCCTACTGCGTTGTGCGGTAAATCCCCTCGGACCCTGTACTGGCTGTGTTCACCGTGCCATCTAGGGACGGATGCTGTTCTACCTGCAAACCTGTGCGAAACCATACTTCCGTCTGGGGAAAGGGAATGGTGATGCCCTCGCGGTCAAATGCCTTTTTCAATCTGAGGCGGTACTCCCGCGCCACTTCCCATTGTTTCAGGGGCTGTACTTTAATCCATACCCGAATGGTAATGCTGTGCTCCCCCAAATTATCCACCCCTAAAACCTGCGGTCGATCGATAATCTGTTGTCGCCATGCCCGTTCCTCACTCATTTGTTCCGCCACCCGTTGAATTACTTGGATGGCTCGATCGATGTCCGTATCATAAGCCACATCTATACCAAGATTCACCCGCGCCCAGCCATTGGATAAATTTTCCACTAATTTAATGGCACTATTGGGAATGGTAATCAGGGAGCCTTCCGCATTGCGCAGTTGGGTAATCCGCAGGTTCATCTGTTCCACTTGCCCCACATGACCATTGACGCTGATCATGTCCCCTTCCGCAAATTGATCTTCTAGCAGAATTAACATGCCATTCAGCACATCCTTGAGAATGTCCTGTGCGGCCAAGGAAATGCCCAAACCAATAAAGCCCAAACTGGTGACAAATGGCACCACACTGATCCCCACGATCGAGAGGGCAATTAAACCCGACACCAGGGCAATGCACACATTGGTAATGCCCTTGAGCACTCCCGAAAAAGTTTTGATGCGTTTGAGCAGGCGGGGATTACTGAACCATCTACCTTGGCGCAGGGAGTTAAACAGTCGGGAAATGCTGTATTCACTAAAGCGATGGAGCAGGAAGGTACCCACCACCAGCACTAGCAAATAGACAGCAGTGCTCCCCAAATTGGTAATCAAAATATATTGCCAGCCGCGGGTGTAGGGGAAAATGCCCAAACAAATTACCACCACCGCCACCCACAAACAAATTTGCCCAAACCGCAGTAGGGTCTGTTGGTCTTCCACTTGGCGTAACTGGTCTTGCAGACTGATTTTTTCTGCCGCTTGCTCTTGAGCAAGGGATTCCACCTCGCTCTCTAGGCGTTGAATAGCTTGGATTTGCTGTTCACAGGTCTGTTTCTGGGTTTTGAGCTTTTGCCACCGCCACTCCACTAAACCGCTGATCCCGATCGAGCCTAGTAACAGTAAGGAAGCCCACAGGGACTGGTACAGCCGCGCCGACCATTGCCGTTCTTGCGCATAGACCTTTAACCCCTCCCGCAGGATCAGGCGCAAGGCGGAAGCCCATTGGGGTACGGTCATGCCTTGGTTTTTGGCATCTAGGTTGGTTACGGTCATTACATACTCCCCGTTAATGGTGATCACCGTCTCCCTGGAATCGGGCTCGATCGTGGCGGCAATCTCCACCGTATCAGGATCGGTAATGGTACTGGCGATGGTATGGAGTCTTTGTTCAATCTCTGCCACCCGTTGATTGAGGGACAGGGGATCATCCCCCTGACCGACAACCACAAACAGGGGTCTGCCATCTAGCAGGACGGGGCGGCTACTGCGGTCTCTGGCAATGGATTCCACCACCTGATCCAGTTGTTCTAACTGGGGCAAAAGTTGGGCGGTGGCGGGTAAGTGCAGATTTAGGACCACAAGCCATGTCAATCCCGCTAATGTCAACAGGAGGAATAGTTTACGCAATCTAGCCATAGACAGGCAACTTAGGACAAGTTGATCGAGCGAAAATAGGCAATGGTTCTTGCCAAGCCAGTTTGCAATGGTACAGTGGGTTCCCAGTTGAGGATCGATCGGGCACGGGTAATATCGGGTTGGCGACGGCGGGGATCATCCTTGGGCAAAGGTAAAAATACAATTTCTGCAGGGATGCCCAGCAACTTCTGCACCATGTGCGCCAATTCTAGCACTTGATACTCGTCAGGATTACCCAGATTCACGGGCTGGTCAAAATCACTAGCCATGAGGCGCAGTAATCCTTCCACCAAATCGCTCACATAACAAAAACTGCGGGTCTGACTACCATCGCCATAGACAGATAGGGGTTTACCTTGCAGAGCTTGCACCACAAAATTACTCACCACGCGACCATCATTTTTTTGCATCCGTTCCCCATAGGTATTGAAAATGCGGGCGACACGCACCTCTACCCCATACTGACGCTGAAAATCATAGGCGAGGGTTTCCCCGATCCGTTTACTCTCGTCATAGCACGCCCGAATCCCCGTACAATTTACATTGCCCCAATAGGTCTCAGGCTGGGGATGCACTTCGGGATCGCCGTAAATTTCCGAAGTAGAAGCATAGAGAATGCGGGCTTTGACTTGGCGCGCCAATTCCAGCATATTGTAAGTGCCCAAAAAACCAATGCGGGCGGTCTGTACCCCGTCAAATTGATAATGCACAGGGGAAGCGGGGCAGGCTAGATGGTAAATTTGCTCCACCTCAAGGCGGATCGGCTCGGTAATGTCGTGCCGAATCAACTCAAAGTTGGGATGACCTAACCACTCCTGCAGATTACGCTTGGCTCCCGTAAAAAAATTGTCCACACAGATTACCTCGTGCCCCTGGTGCATCAATCGATCGATCAGATGGGAACCGACAAAACCTGCCCCACCAGTGACTAAAATTTTCATAAATGCCTAAGATATAAAACTGCCCGTTGATTTTAACTTGGGATGGGGGACAGATAGTCCCACCATGGTTTGTGTTAAATTGGTCTTAACAACCGTTGGTCTTGTGCCCCTTCAGCAAATTTCCATAAATGGGCAAATCTAGTATTTGAGCAAAACCATCCATGAATAGCGAAATTTTCCAAGAGATAGTCACCCTGACCACTAGGCTATTTATTCAACTCCAGCGCCGCCCTGCCACCCTAATTGCGGGTATATTGCAACCCCTCATGTGGCTGTTGTTGTTTGGCGCTCTATTTCAGTATGCCCCCAAGGGACTATTCGGCGAACAGATTTCCTATCTGCAATTTTTGACGGCGGGGATCATTGTGTTCACTGCATTTAGTGGTGCTCTGAATGCGGGCTTACCCATGATGTTCGATCGAGAGTTTGGCTTTCTCAATCGTATTTTAGTCGCGCCCCTTGCTTCTCGTTTCTCGATCGTGATTGCCCAAGCCATTTTTATCGGCAGTCTGACCCTGATCCAGACTACAGCGGTAATTCTGACTAGCACTTGGTTAGGGGCGGGACTACCCAGCGGGTCGGGACTAACATTGACCTGTGGTGTGGTGCTGTTGTTGGTATTGGGTTTTACCATCCTCAGTCTGGGGCTGGCTTTTGCTTTACCCGGACACCAAGAGCTACTGGCATTCATCTTTTTGGTAAATTTACCCTTGATCTTTTCCAGTACCGCCCTCTCTCCCCTGAACTTTATGCCCCAGTGGCTACAGTGGATCGCCAGTCTCAATCCCCTGTCTTTTGCCATCGAGCCGATTCGCTATGTGTACAGCCATCCTGACTGGAGTTGGCACAGTGTGGTCATGATTGCCCCTTGGGGAGAGGTGACCATTCTCAAAGGCATTTTACTGCTCATCAGTTTTGCGTTGGCGGTGTCCCTGCTGATCAACGGGGTGTTACGAAAGGGTGTAGCCTAATTGCACAGTGCTTTTCCAGATAACTGGAGCTACCTGCGGGCAGAATTGGCATGGCTAGACCGAGTATTGATGAAAGCGACCGCCCGTCATCGGGAAATGGAAAGGGATGTGGAACGGGTAGCCAAAAACCCCATCGATCGAGCCACTAGCCACTGGTGGCGGGGTTTAATTATTTTGGACCATGCCCAGGGGGGTAGCCAACTGCGTCCCGAACCTACGGAAACCACTAACCATCCCTGGGGGCGCTATGGCGATCGCCTAGAGTTGAGCCACAAGGAAAATATATTTTTAGCCATTCCCAATTTGTGCGCCCATTTACAGTTGAGTAAATTTGAGCGGGATGTGTTGATCCTGTGTCTTGCCCCAGAAATTAGCCGCAGGTATGAGCGGCTCTATAGTTTATTAAACAATGATGATGTGCGCAGTCGCCAACCCACCGTAGATTTAGCCCTGAGATTATTTTGTCGATCGGACCAAGAATGGCGCACAGCCCGTGCCAGTTTTCTGCCAAATGGCAAGCTGATCAAAAATAAATTGCTGTTGCTACAACCCAGCGGCGGCTCAGCCCAGACCCTGTTATCCCATATTTTGGTTTTGCCCGCCAAAGTAGTACATTTTTGCCTGAGCGATCGAGGGGTGGTGACCAGCATTTTGCCCCGTAACCGCAGAAAACGCCCTACTGCTCCCTAATTTGCCAAATATGCACCTGTCGATCGGCAGAAGAAGTCGCCAACAATCGTCCATCGGGGCTAAAACTCAGACCAATGGTCCAGTCCCGATGCTGTGACAGTTTGGCTAATTCCTGCCCCTGCAAATTCCACAGCCGCACCATGCCATCCTGTCCCGTAGAACCAAGCACATCCCCTTGGGGGCTAAAGGCCAACCGCCGTACAACCTGATTTTGCCCCCGCAACTCGGTTACCAAAGTGCCATTCAAGCGCCACACCCTAGCGATACCATCCTCTCCCCCAGAGGCCAGCAGTTTACCATCGGGGCTAAACACCACATCCCGCACCGCGCCCCCATGGCCCCGCAGTTGATGCACCAGATTCCCCTGCCTGTCCCATAGTCTGACCACGCCATCCGCCCCCGCCGTGGCAATAAACCGACCATTGGGACTAAATACCGCCTTCCACAGGGGCTGATGCAAACCTCTAGTCTGCCATAGCAACTGCCCTTGCAAATTCCAAAGTCGAGCAGAGCCATCGCTAGAGCTAGTGAGAATGATAGAGCCATCGGGGCTAAATACGGCACTATTGACCCAGTCCCTATGCCCTTTTAACTCAGTCAGCAATTCTCCCCGCAAGTTCCACACCCGCGCCACCTTGTCTTGGGAAGCAGTCACCACCCGATCGCCCAGAGGATGAAAACTAGCAGACCAAATGATTTGCCTTGGTTGGTTAATTTCCGCCACTACCCTACCCGATCGATCCCAGATTTTAGTAGAGCCATCGGAAGCGCTAGTGACCAACTGCTGACCGTTGGGGCTAAATTCCACACTGAGCACACTGGCATTATGGGCAGTAAATTGACTGAGGGGGCGGGGACGCAGATACAGGGTCTGTAGGACAGTAGTAACCGCAAATTGGGGAAACGGCTGGGGTTGCGCCAGCGTCGCCGACCACAGGGAAGTACACAAACTAATCACAATTAACCCGATCGTGAAACCAAAGATATATAAATTTAAGCTCAAGGAATCATGAAATTGTCCAGTGGTGGGACGATCGATGGTGTGCATAGGTCAAGTGGGTAAAACTGTCAACTAAGCTAACCCCTGCCAAGGGCAAGAAACTAAAATTCCGCAAAACTTAAAACAGATTCACATTGCTTAAATTAAGAACGCCCCTAATGTTACAAATTTGCCCCAAAAAGCGGGAGATAATGGTTTACTTGAAAAAATTTGTCATAAATCCAGCCTTAGACTAGGCATAACCCCATGTTT